>Ga0214542_1000324_pt1 | contig 81847 bp, 46 predicted proteins | sample CNSS1metaG_FD_160096 | JGI IMG/M metagenome (GOLD analysis project Ga0214542, IMG submission 160096) | Root nodule microbial communities from cowpea collected in UCLA plant growth center, Los Angeles, California, USA - CNSS1 | ecosystem: Host-associated > Plants > Roots > Nodule | place: USA...
TATATATATATAAATAGTTTACATCTTTGTAATTGTTCATGAAATATTACAAAAAAAATATATTTGTATAATATTAAGAGTTATACATCAGAATAGAAGATTATCTATATTTTTAATATCTCATCAAGAATATAATTTACTTTTACTTTACATTCATTTTTTAAATTGTAAAATAAAGATAAAATAAGAATCAAAGCAATAACTTTAAATAAATAATTAGATAAGGATTAGAATGTTAGAAATAAATATAATAATATAAATATAAATTAAACATGAACCGTGCGTAACTGGAGATGAATTAAATAAAATAAATAAATAGGACCAGTGCATAACTGGAGATAAATAAAATAAAATAAATAAACATGACCAGTGCATAACTGGAGATTAAATAAAATAAATAAATAAGACCAATTCATAACTAGATATAAATAAAATAAAATAAATAAATAGGACTAGTGCATAAGTGGAGATTAAATAAAATGAATAAATAGGACCACTGCATAATTGGAGATAAAATAAAATAAATAAATAGGACTAGTGCGTAATTGAAGAAAAATTAAATAATATAAATAAACATGACCAGTGCATAACTGGAGATAAATTGAATAAAATAAATAAATAGAACCAGTGCATAACTAGATATAAATTAAATAAAATAAATAATCAGGACCAATGCATAATTGAAGATAAATTAAATTAAATAAATAAATAAACAAGATCAGTGCATAACTGGAGATTAAATAAATTAAATAAAATAAGGAAACATGACCAGTGCATAACTAGAGATAAATTAAATAAATATAAGAGGATAATAAATTTGAATAAGTTAAATGGAAGTAAATAGAATAATATATGATTCAAAAACAAATAAAGGACTAATATAAAACCCATGAGTTTATCAAGATTAATATAAAAGAGCTTAACCTCACTCCCCATTACCTTATTTGATTGAAGGACACATTAATAATATTTGAAGAGGACTAGGATCTCTTTGAATCTTTTGCTCTAAACTTTCTCTCTATTCTCTCTTTCTCTTTCTCTCTTTTCTTTCTTTCTCTCCTTTCTTTCTCACTTTCTTACTTTCTTCGTAACTCACCTTCACTCTTTTTACATTTCTTCCATGTATTTATAGGTTAGGATAAGATTCCTTTCATTAATGAAAGGTAAGCCAAAACTTTCCAAAGTAATCCATGTAATACATGTGGATGAAGTAATCTTAGGTCATCTTTCTTTCATCATCCATTTCTTTCATCCATTTACAAGCCATGCATGTGCCAACTTGTCCAAGTAATCAGTGGATGCATTAAATGTAAACTTATCACTTCTAATTATTCTTATCTTCCATGTATTAAGATAAAACTCCTTTAAATCTCCTTATCTTCTTTCTTTTTCTTTTATTTATTTTCTTTTCTTTGTTTTTCTTTTTCTTTTCTTTTTTTTTTCTATTTATTTTCTTCTTATCTTCTTATCTCTTTAGAAGATTTTTTTAATACATATATCTATTTATATATATTTTTTTTCTTATATTTTTTTTATATATATATATATATATATATATATATATATATATACATATTTTATTAGTTTTGTTTTCTTTTTATTATTATTTTCAATAAGTAAAAATTGCGTAATGATAAAATATATTTTTAATGTTTAAACTACATCATAATAAAATACGAAACATTAGTAAAAATATAAGATTTTCAAGTGTTTTATTTAAAATAAATAATACAGTTTATTAAAAGTAGGGATGTTACAACCTGAGCTTGGTTTCCACTATTATCAAAAGTTTTACAAAAGTCACACCAAGAGTACACTTTTTAACAATAGAAACACCAATATTTTTTAATCACACAAAAATCTCAACCACAACATTGTAAGAAACCCACTTACAGAACTAGAAGCGCACTAGAAACATAACCAAAGGCACAAGAACTACAAAACCTGATGGAGGCTTTCCCTAAGCAACCATACACGAGTTCTTTAAGCTCCCACCAAGCCAAAATGCCTCCAAGATCAACCAAGATCTGCAATCTACCACTTGCAGCTGTGTGATTCAAAGAGAGAGAGTTTTCTAGAGATGAATGACAATTTTTTGCACTCAAAAACTCAAAATCGTTCCTTAACTCTTTGAAAACCAGTTTATATAGTTATGTCGTAAGTGAATTCAATAGGTTGATTTGTCCATATAATCTGTTGATTTCACTTGACTTGAGTAAAATCAGTCAATTCAAAAATAATTCAACTAATTGAATACATTCATACCAAGACTTTAAGCCTATTAAAACCTATGTCATATAGCCTACATAGCAAGCCTTTAAACCTATTAAAACCATTTTCAACATATTGAAAGAGACACAATAAGACTAAAAAGATATCTAACCTATGTCATATAGCCTACGAATAAAGTACAATAATTAAACATCATAATCTTCACTTCATTTCCGTATTTAACACAATAAAAGCTTGATCATCAAAGGGATCTACATCAATCTTCATCAACCTCATGTAATCCCATGCACTTGTTTCATGCTACATGTTTCATGTTTTGTCAAATCTATGCACCAAGGTCTCTTGTTCTAAAAAAGGGTTGTTAGAGGCATTTTCCTATCTTCACAAACTTGGTGGCATGTAAGCAATTCACTTTCATTTGCCAGTCCAAGTATTCCTCAGCGTTATCCTTGCCATATAAGTAAGGCAAATCAGCCTTAGTTTCTCTATGGGTGTGTTCTCTTCTTTACCGTTTAAATGCATAAGGTTGTTGGTAATACTCCCCTACTCTCATTACCTATTGATCATAAGCTGACTCCTCACTTCTATTTCACCTTGACTAGTGATTTTCTTTCTTTTGCATTTGTTCTTCTATTAAGGGTTCTTAAACTCCAAAGTTTTAAACTTACCTTTTCTGCTTCCCTATAGGCTCTTTATATAGGACTTGATTAGGCTTGGATCTGATGTTTCTGTTGTCAAAATCTCTTAAGTATCTTTAAAATAGTCATAAGTATCATTTATCTTTATAGTGGTTATGAATATCTAAAAATATTTGGAAAGATATAATCAGTTTTAAAACTATTTGACAAATATACTTAGTTGAGAATTTCTGATATAATTAAATAAATAAATTACTTATCTTATAAATTATCACCAATTAATCTCCCAATTCAGCCCATCAATCACGTAGTCCAAATTTGCAGGAAAAAATCCAAATATTTGCATTTTAACCCCTTTAGTTTGACCAGACTTTGACCAAAGTTGATTGTTTAACCTGTTGACTTCCAAATAGGTTTGCCACATGGCAGGCTATCTCCTTATCTTAAATCATGTTTCTTTTTTGTGGTGGGCTTCGCCATTCTTGGAGTTTAATCAAAGGTGGTAGCTTCGTGATTTGGTTGGTTTCTCACGGTAGTTGGTGTGTCATGTTCACGTTTCTAGTAGCTGAAATTCAAATGAGGTTGGCATTGAAACCTGGCTTGCGATTTGGGCTCATGTGGTGGTCTAGAGATCTGGTGTGGTTCTGTTGGTTCGTTGCTCATGTTGGCGCAATGGCTCTAAATGGGTTTTTTAGTACTCTATTTTTGCTTACTTTTTCTTTCTAAAAGTTTTGTTTTAGTTTAAAGAAATATGTTTTCGTCTTTAATTAATTAGTTTTTGTGAGTGTCTAGAAAAGTAGTTTTTATAAAAATGTGTTTAAAAGGTTAATTTAAGAGTATTTTAATGCATTTAATTTGTCCTTTTTAGATCTCCCTTTCTATTAAAATTTTCTTTGCCAGGAAGTCCTTTATTTTTGTTGAATTACGTATGAACCCCTAATCCGATTTTTATCTTTGATGGGTCAACTAAAGCTTTGACTAGCCATTCTCTCATTAAACACATGTTTAATTTAAATTGTGTGAACCGTAGTGATGCTAAATCATGAAAGAGACACTTCATCACGAAGAAAAGCTCGAGCCTTTGATGTTGTAGCCCATGTTCATGAGCAAAGCTTAATGGGCATGAAACCAACCTGATGTTTTAATCTGATACGTGAGGTGCGGATAGAGGTGTTTTGAAGTCTGATGCAAGATCAAGATGGAGATGAGGTTGTGGTAGATTTGAAATGGACGAACAAGGGAAAAGTAAAGTTGATCAAGGGCGCAAGATCTCTAGTTCATTATTGCGATTCTAGTTCGAGAAGCAAGGATGAGGGTTAGGCATTTTTCGTTTGTTTTTTAGGTTTTTTCTTTTGGGGTTTGAAAGGGCAGCGATTAGGGTTTTTTGCGGAAGCCCTGGAGTGTTAGATAAGAGTAATTTTGAGAGGCTTGAGTTCATCTTCGTGTTCTTGCGAGAGAGGGGAAAAGTGTAATATAAAAGGGTTTTCTCCATATCTGATGAGCGCAAAGTAGCCTTCAGAGAGTGAAGTTTTTCCTAGTGTGTTAGATAGCTCTACTTAGTTCACCCATAAGCAAAAAGAGGTCAGGATTGGGTTGAGTGAGACTCTCTGTCACCATTTTAATTTCTAGCACTTCCTTGATCTCATGTATTCTGTTATAATTCTACGATGAAATACAATGCTTCCATTTCAGTTTTGATTTACAGTTTTCCAGTTGTGATTATTTAAGTTTTGATTACATTTCATGCTTTCTACCTTTAGATTATGAATCACTTTACATTTCTTTTACTGCTTTTTCAATGTTATTCCAATTTCAAGGTTCTGAATCAGTGTGTTGAACTTGGGTAAAATTTGCACACATCAAAGTTCCCTTTTACGGACTATATGTCCCCAAAGTGGGCACACATTATCAAAATGTTTTCTTGAGTGTAGATAAACCTTTGTTCACTCATTACATTAGATATGAATTTTTTGTTTATTCTGCTATGTTTATTCATGTTATGACACAATTTCTGCTTACTTTTCTGCTGTTGTTTGTAGTTCTATTCTGATGATTAAGCTCTTGTTTTGTGTTTAAAGTTTTGCATCTACATTGCATACATGTTTCAATTTCTTTTGGCTACATATTACTTTGAATTTCTGGTTTTCATACATTTTAGTTACACAAACTTCTTAGTCATGTCGCATTCTAGTAGTTGATTATTGTTATGAGTAATGCATTTCCATTAGAAATTTCCTTTTCATTCTAAATTCATTTTTGTCACACTTCACTATTGTTACAATTTTAGTTTCTAGTTTAGCTTTTGTAATTTATATATGTACAACATCACATTCATATTCTGATTTGGGGTGCAACATATCCTGCCACTTAGGTTTGAGCCATTTCTTTGTAGGTCTGATTTAACAATTGAATGATTTTGGAATATATGAAATATGATTGTTAGTTTCTATTGATGCATCAAGGTACAATCTTTTAGAGCAGACTATGTTTCCACTACTATAACTTTAGGCTTTCACGTTGGGTTATTGAATTAATAACATCGATAATTTTGATTAGCTCCTTTAAGACTCTAGCATGGTTTTAATTTTTGCATATGCATCTATACGCTTGCTACATAACGAAGTCAATTGAACCTATTCTTAGCTTGTTACTGCCATATGTCAATTGATTGTTGTTGCAATATAGAATTATGTTGTTGTTTTCTGAATTTGTGTTGATGCTACCCATTTATTCCATTCATCCTTGTCTCATCAGGAACATGTAGACTTCTAGTTGCATATTAGAACATTTTGGGTTTCTCATGCATATTCATTAATTTTTCATGCATAAAGCATTCACTTAAATTCATTTTTTATTTCATTTTAAATTCAATTCATACTCTCATTAGGATCCGTGCATTGCATTCAAGGCATACTTTCATTCGTGCATTTAATTTAGTTTTTAAATTCTACACTTTTCTCCTTTTTATTTCCTTTTTTAGCAAGATTTAATTATACAAGCTAGACTTAACACACATCATTTCCTTATATTCGATGTTGATTCATCTTCCCTACTACATTAAGGGGATAATTTAGGTTTTGTCACTCTAAGCGCGACTGAAAAATGGAGTTAACAAAATGTGTTGGTTTTGTTGGTTCTATTACTCTAGAGAGCTAATTTGTTTTTGTTGGTTCATTGCTCATGTTGGGGCAATGGCTTTGAATGGGTTCTATAGTGACGATATATGGTGGTTCTGCGCTAGAGATCTGATTCAACTACAATCAATTCTCCAACTCTGAACCAAACACGCAATTTGACTATTTGTGTAAAGAATTCACATTGAATGAGAAACAACTAATTATTGTTTTTACGCTAGAAAACTGATTCAACTACAACCAATTCTCCAACTCTGAACCAAGCACACAATTTGACTATTTGTGTATGTGGTGCATTAGACGACTTTTGTGCTAGACGTTGTGAGTATTAGACGCTTTGTGTGTCAAATCCCATGCATTAGATGACCCTAGTGTCAAACAATGACATGTTCTATTCATTTAACATGACATTACTCTCTTATTAAAACATGAGTTCTTTTTCGTTGAGGTTGCCTACGCGACTATTGCAATTGAAACAAAAACCTCTTCAAAACCCCAAGTATCTTTCTTTCTCATCATGTTTTCTCTTAAACACTCTCTCAAAGAGAAACTTAATCTCATTGAAAGTCACATTCTCCCCATCTCTACAAATGGCTTTTCTTGAGTCTCTCAACCTTGTGGAAATCAACAACACCTCCTATGGCAAAAGATCAAATGAATACACTCTATTAGTAGAGCATTATCTCAACCCCGAAGATTTTGATGCCTATGGTCTTGCTTTTTCGACACCTTTGATGATGACATTGGCTCAACTAGAGGCCTAATCACTAGAAGCATGGTTATAAGTATACAAGAAGATATGGAGAATACTAAGTCAAGTGGGCCTAATGGTCTTAAGCTCTTATTCACTTGGGTGAAAGAGGATATTAAAAAAGTCGATGGGCTTGTATTTATGCCAATAACATAGACTTAGTTTGAGCCATGTATTTTGGGCCTTGCTTAAAATAATTTGAAATTGTAATTTGGAATTAAGATCAAGATATATTACCTAAGGATTTAATTGGGCTTCCAAAGACCCAATTAAATCTTAGGTCATCCACCAAGCCAAGGGACCTCAAACATTTAACATATTTATCACATGTTGCAAAACATGTAAAGTGTGTGTGCCACATGGCACTTGATCCACAAATTCTACAACTATATCAGGAGCACATTGAATTCTCCCACCCTTTTTCTCAACCAAATGGAGTTTTTCCTCCTATAAATGGAGACCTCCACCCTTTTGTATTTCATTACTGAGTATTTTAATGAAATTTTGTCTAGATCACTCTAGACCTTTCTCTTAAGAGTCACCTTTGCTAGAACTTCCCTAAGACTCTAACCTCATTCCTCTAGGATTGGCCTCACATTCCTCGAGAGCATCTCCGCCACATTTCACTGAATCAATCTTCTTCCATTTCTTTTTGATGCATCTCATCCAAAGCTTCAATCATTAAGTCATCGAAAGTGAATGCATCATGTGGTATCATGCTCCATCTTAATTCATGGTCATCTCAAGCTAAATCTTGGTTTCTTTATTTTTTTCTTGTTGTTTAATTCAATTCCTTGATTGTCTTTCATGTTTTTACCGTTTAAATTATGTTGTATGTGTTTAAATTGAGGTTCTAATTTGTTGTCCATCCTTGAACCTCACGGTTTCTTATGTACGAATCCATAATTATTGTTCATCCATGATCTTGTTTAGAGTTTTTGTTCATTTTTATTCAATGATACCTACTACATTTGAGTCTGTTTTGATTTCTAAATCATATCTATGTTGTCTAGTCATGTTAATTGATTACATGTAATGATTCTTTTAACCGATTAAATTTCACCTTAATTGATTCAAAATTGCATGAATTTTTTTCAACATTTGGAGCCATGACCTATGCAAATGAGTTCATTGACAGATTTGATTGGTGTAGTCATGATGTTTGCCATTTTCACCAAAGTGGTTTATCCTAGACTGCATTTTTTTCATTTTCATGTTGAGTTCATGCTTAATAATAGATCATTATCAAGTTCCTGGAAATAAAATTTCCTTGTGTCTTGTTTGAGCTTTTAACATTTCTAGCTTTTTTTGTTCTACATTTTGTTGTTGTTGTAAGACCCGCAAAAAATAAATAAATAAATAAATATTTAATAAATGTGAGGGCGGGGGTCCCTAAGTTATTTAATGAGGAGAGAGAAGACAAGGAATAGTACTAACTTAAGTGGTTGAGAGTACTTGGTGCTGTTGAGAGGACTTGGGTTCGAGTCATGTGTATGACATTAGGGTATTAATTTAATTGTTTTATTATTTTAATAAGATGATTGACCATAGTACGTGATGATATAATCCTAGATGTGTAAGAATTATCACGAAACATGAATTGGTTGAATGGTTGTGCACTTGCTTTGTAATTGAATGGTTGTGTGTTCGAAACAGGTTAGGGGAGCTGCACTTCGTGCTTTAACCTTTAATTATATAATTGTGTAATGTATGGGATGCATTTGTGTGTTTTTGTTTCTGCCAGGTTGATAGATTTTTCGTGTTTCTAGAATTTTCTAGAAACCACCTGGCGACAATGAAGGCTCGCCAAGCGTCTAGAAACCACCTGGCGACAATGAAGGCTCGCCAAGCGACGCATGATGTTTGAACTAAGATTCTGGGTTCTGCGCAGAAACCACTTGGCAGTAATAAAGGCCCACCAGGCGATACAAACTAGATTGGTTCGTTTCCTGGGACTTTGTGGTTTCTGTTTGAACATACACCTTTGGTTTTGGATAGTTTTATGTATGATAGATGAACCTTTTTAAAATTATACATATTTTAGTGCCTATAAATTGATCAAATCAGGTGCAAATACGTTGTTTTTCATATTTTATGTGCAGTAGGGACTGTCGAACGGTGGTTTCTTATCGCCAAGCGCCAGGTCTTTGGTTTTGTTTCGCTAGGCAGCAAGATATAGTCGCTAGGTGACTACATTTTTCTAGTTTGCGTAGTTTTTGTAAATTGTGTTTCTTGGTTCGTTCACTATCCGATGTAGCTGAAATTTTGACAGGTGATCCATAACATTTGTTCTTTACTTTGAACGGTGGAGATTTGAATTGGAGGTCTATAGATAGAGATATATGTTACTCATGATTGTTGGTTTGATTTTCCTAAGAGTATGATTAATATTGGATGCTTAAATGTTAGTATGGCCTTGATTGGTGAATGCATATATATATATATATATATATATGTGTGTGTGTGTGTGTGTGTGTGTGTGTGTTTGTGTGTGTGTGTGTGTATGTGTGTGATTGATGAGTATGTTTTTTTGGTAGTACTTGCTGAGCCATGTTGAATATATAAATCTATATATGTTAGCTTGAATGTATGATGTTATAAGTGCGTGAAAAAGGCCACTATTGATGATATCACAATTTTCGAGTGTTGTATAATCGTGATGGGTTTTTGGCAAGTATGAGAACATGATGATTTTGGTTGCACTTAAGTTTTGGCATGAGAGTACATGGTTGTGCATACTGTGAATTTATATTATTGAACTATATAATATGTTGGAGTGTAATCTTAAGTAAGTTGTTAAATATAAACATGTGACTTATGCATGGACTATTTGAGGATATAAAACTGTTTTGGGGTGCTAAACTAGTAATTGTCACGTTACTGGTATAGCGCCTTACGGCGCTGGTAAGGTTGTCAGGCGATAGAAGTACTAAGGATGTCCTTAGAGTGAGTGGCGCCTCGTGGTGAGGTGTGAACTGTAAGGCGATAGCCTTAAAACAATGGCTCTAGAATTTGTCTCGCGCCTGGCGACGAGAGAGATCCACCAGGGGGTCTGCGTTGGGATGTCATGAGCAGGTGGGTTCATGATTAGTGATGTACACGTGATTAATATGAGTAGGGAGGTTAATATTAATGATGCTCTCGTGTGAGGATACGAGCGGGGAGGTTCGTATGTTTGGTGCTCACACTTAAGTGTTGTTGCGAGCGGGGAGGTTCGTCGAGGTTGGACCATGAGCAGACAAGTTCATGGAAGCATGATATATCCTGGGTTCATGGTCAAGTAATTGTGTTGAGTTCCTATGTTAGTAGTTTCATTTGTATAATGAGGCGATAATGCAAGGGCAAAAGTTTGAATGCTTTGGATGTGCGTGGTTTACAAGGCTTTGGGTGATAGCTTACGGATGTACTTTGCTGGAGAATTCCTTGAGTGATGGCTTAGAATGGCATCCCTTGCATTGTGGCTTGGGATGGAGGGTAAACATGTGGTTTTCCTTGAGTTGTGGCTCGGAATGACATCCCTTGAGTTATGGCTCAGGATGGAGGATGAACATTGGGCATTCCTTGAGTTGTGGCTCGGAATGGTGTGTGTTACCAGTGTGGGTGTGCGAGTTGTGGCTCCTATGGAGGGTCTTCATTCGATTGAGCAATCGCAGGTTATGGCCAGCGATGTATGATGGGTCTCGGGTTGCTATTAAGATAGTTAGCAATATGTGATTTATGTAAAATAGTGTTTGTTTCTCATTTAACAGTTTTCCCTAAAAAAATTGAGTTTTAAAATATGTTCTAGAACCATTCATTAAGTTTCCTTTTGAGTTCTTACTTTGTTTTTAACCTTTGTTTATTGCTTGTCATTTTTGGAAGTTCATTCATCTTGTCCAATTGAATTTCATCTATATTTTAGTTTAGCAATTATTGTTTGGATCTTTTCTTGCTTTTAGTTCTTGGACTTCTCGATTTGGTGTTGAAATTGTGGTGCAAATTTTTCTCTTTAAAGGTGGACTACTTCTAGTGGTAAGATCTTAGGAGTTGGAAATCTAGTGAAATTCCAAGCTTGGGAAATCTCGCAAGAGAGGCTTCAAACACATTTTGAAAAGGATACTAAGAGAAAACACGCAAGGACAAGATAGACTTGAGTCTCGGATTTGGCCATTGTTGGCAATGTACCGTTTTGATTTCTCACAAATTGTAACGACCTTAAGTTAATTGTCTTGGAAGATCCTTTAGTGTTCTTCCATCTTTTGCTTTGTGACTTTCTTGTAATAGCTTGGTGTAATCGGTGAGTATATCTTGGGAGCCAAAGCTACAAGCCTCACCTTAGGAATTTTCCTACTTGTTCTTTACCTTTCATGTTTATGAGTAGCTTGGCCAAAGATCTCAAATTCTAAGCCTCTCTACTTTGGAATCCGTTTTACCGTTTAGGTCTTTTATAAGTAATTGTTTGTTTTGTTGTAGAGTCATATCTTCAAAGTTTAAAATCACATCCTTTTGTGAAAGAGGTGTAATAAGTAGTGAGGTAAACTTTGGTTAGGTAAGACTTGGTACTTAAGAAGTCCTAGTGACTCACGTCTTTTACTTGGGAGTGAACTTATGAACACTTCTAAACTTTCAAACTAGGAAAACTTTTGAAATTAAAAGATTTCTAAACATTCATCTCACTATGGTGGAAGTTGCTCTAAGGAATCCATTCATACTTTGAAACAAATTTCTAACAAACTCAAAGCATTAAACCTATGGTGACAAGAAAAAGTTCAACTAAGAATAGATAAAATGGACAAAGAAATTCAAATTGTTATCATGATGGGTGACATAAGGTTGGTTACACTATAATTTCATTATGGATTCTGAGGTTAGAATGAAATAATTTCTTTGTTTTTTTTTATTATTGTTGAGGTTTTAATTTATCTATGTTTTTTGTCTCTTAATCAAATAAAAAGTAATGATTTTTACATGTTAGCTAATTAGCGAAATGTTTAAACCAGGAACAGTGTACAAGAATGATCAAGACAAGTTCTAAATGATTATGCAAACATGCTCAATGTTGCATATGTCATGAAAACATGCAAGAACACGAAAAAGATGATTGAAACACAATTTCTTTAAACTTTAAATGATTATACAAGAGAGAAGGGTTAGAGAAAAGATGAGATCACAAGATTTTTATATTGGTTCACTCAAACTTGAGCTACATCCAGTTTGTCAAGGCAACCTGAGCTTGAATTTTCACTATTTCAAAAGATTTACAAAGTATTCATCCTTACACTTTCAAAATATGCAAAAACCACAAACAAGACTCTTGAATCACACAAGAGTCACACCATCACAGCAAGAACCTTCTTGCAGACCTGGAAAACCACCACACACACATAGCTTAAGAAAGATCAAACCTTAGTGGTAGCACAGCCCAGCCTACCATAAACCACTTTCTCCAAGCTTCAAACCAAGCCAAAAGCACCAAGAATTGATCCAAGATCAATCTTCAACTGCTGCAATCTGAATGATCACAAAGGAGAGAGTTTCCACGAGTTTCCAGAACAATTTCGTGCGAAAAAATGATCAGAATTCCTCTCTTTAGAAAATCACAACTCTTATAGTCAAACTGTTACGAAATTCAACAGGTTGATTTCCAAATCAATCGGTTGATCTCACTTGAGTTAAGTGAAATCAGTCGATTAAAAAATAAATCAACTGATTGAATTAGTTGCAGTTTAATACTATTGTAGCCAACCTTTTAACATGTTAAAAAACCATTCAATAGACTAAAAGAGACATTTTAACTTGTTGAAAACCCATTCAACAGATTAAAAAACACAACAAAGACCAAAGACATCTAATTAATGCTACAAGGTCTACAATATGAATTACAAACATCAAATACACTTTCTTAATGATGTATCCACGTGGAGAGCACATGTTCCAGCCTTGATCAACGTGAATACCATCAAATCTCCTATCCTTCATCAATGTAGATTTTATTCCAATGGTAATGACTTCAAGGTAGTTCAAAAGGGTTTCATAAAATCTTCATCAAATCTTCAAGAAGCATACCACCTTGGCTTCACATGTCAACATTCAATACTTACAACATTCACCTAAAGCTACATCGAGTCTCTTAAGCCACTTGCTTAAGAAATTCACTAATTAAATCCTTTAACTAGCACAAGTATCAACCTTTCTAAGTTTCACGAGTATCACTTCTTTCCTTTTCAGTCATTCAACAATTTAAATTCAAAATATCATAACATTGTGACTTCAATCTTCTGAATATTCTTTTGTAGTCATTGATTTGTAGAGGCTTTCTCTTTCTCGTGATCGCTTGATAAATATATGATAACATTCACAATATTCAATCAAAGAATTTTTCCCTTTATGTGATCAATCTTCTTTGATAATTATTCATAGTAAATGTTCAATCAAAATATCTTCTAACAATGTTGAGATTTGATACATAATCTTCATAGCTTGATAAACTAACAAACTCTTTATCAATTTCAACATTTATGTTTCTTTGACCAATTTAGGTATGATCAATATATCACCTTGTGATTTGATAATACTCTTTCGCAACATCTTAACTTGACTCATTTGTCCTCATTTAACTCATCTAGTAATTCTTCCATTGGAGTCATCTAATGGAAGTACTCGATTATAATGGATATTCAACATTTAGCTTCATGAGTTGACTTTGACTCTTCTAACACTAATACTCGTTTAACACTTTTCTTTGACTTGTCTACTATTTGTAGGAGTCTAATATCTTGCCTAATTATGTTGACTCATTTGGTTAATAATCTTATCTACTGAGTTATATACATATATATATATATATATATATATATATATATATATATATATATATATATATATATATATATATATATATATATATATATATATATATATATTCTAATCATTCTTAGTTATCTTAGAATATTACTATACTTGCTTATCATCCTATTTCATTATAGATTTTGTTATCATCAAAGCCTCACTACCATAGAAAAGGCTTTTTACGTCTAGTGTATTTGGATTTTTACGTCTGACTTAGGTCAAACATAAATTCGAAAGACATAAATTTATGTTTGTTAAAGTAATAGACATACATTTATGTTTGATGCTTAGATGACAAACATAAGTTTATGCTTGATGTAAATTTTTGCCTGTATTTCCCCCAATTTAGTGTTATAATTTACGTGGGCATGCCATGTCAAGATGTTTGCATCTTCTTCAATGGAAACAATCGTTTTAACCTAGGTATTATCGGAAGGTACCCCAACACCTTAGTGGGTGACCATACATTTCTTCATCAACATTATTTCTATCAACTTTCTTGGCCCAATAGTTACGATTAGGTAATGTGTTTTTTTCTAGAAGAATCTCCTTTAAAAACTCCAAAAGTTTTGTGAAACTTTTATTTATCCATCCATTTCTTGCTTTTAAATTGAACAATGTCAAAGTTGTTGATAACCGTGTAAAGTTAGCGCATCCTAGTACAATTGTTCCTTTGAATCATACTTCAAAGTATCATATAAACGAGCTCTTCCAAGATTTTCTTAATCAACATCATGTACCATGTCCTCTAAATGATCATTCATCCATTCTTTCACATGTTTAGTTGTTCGGGATGTTGTAAGGTTGTCTAATACTTCTCCATGCCAAGTCTAAATTGTATAACTCCTTATTATACTAAAGATGAATAGGTGATCATGTATTTCGCTCAAATCCTAAAGTATTTGATTCAAGCAACGAACATAAGGACAATAATATGCCCCGTTCACAAAGATAATATGTTCTTAAGCATATTGCAAGAACTCAAAACTTTTTTTCATACTCTTCACTAACGCAATGTGGATTTGTCCAGCTTCGGTTCATATTACATTGGTAACAAATTTCATCATTCTCAAAATTTTAATTCTCACAAGGTAGGGTGCTACCTATTTAGAAAAAAATAGTTCTCATAATTCATTAACATGTACACGAAGAAGTCTATCCTCATAAATTTGAAAATTTTTTGATAACATGTTGCATTGATCTCCGAAGTACACAAAATGAAAATGGTCACTCGTGACCACAATCAAGTATGCAACTTGAGAACAACACAAAATGGTATGAACCAAAATTTTATCAAATTTATGCATAAACTTACAATGTACACATATTAACAACTTATGAAAAATAATTTTTCCAAATTGTCCGATCGGATAATTCAAGATTTAATACAACGATTAAAGTTTAATCATTTGCACTAAATCTCAAACAGTAACTAAGGTTCACTCTATGTCTCTCTACATCTAAAATTAGAATAAACCACCAAATAATATTTTACAAACATTCAACATCTAATAAATATAAAATTATATAAACATTCAACATCTAACAAATCTAAAATTTATCAAATATCTAATATAAACTAAAAATACAATTTAATCAAACACCTAATAAATCTTAATATAAAATAACTATTTCTTAACCAAATCACATAAAATAAAATTAACAAAAAGATAATTTTAATACATACTACAAATGTTGTACAATTTAAATAAAAAATAAAATGTCGAAAAAGCAACTGAAACAAGTTTCTCAAACAAACTTCTTTCAAAATCCTTTTTCAACGTTGCAAAACCAATGGAAATGAAAAAATTATACAAATGCAACAACATGAAATGAACAATAGAAAAAAGGATTTTGAAGAGATGGCAATAATGGCAACAATAAGTAATTTAAATGCGAAAAATAATCGGAGAGAACAAACCCTTGAGAGAAAATGCGCAATAGAGTGGAGAAACCAAGCTTTCGAAGAAAAATAAAGCCACATTGTAAGACCCAGGAAAATAATTATAATTTTAAGGGATAGTTGGATGCATAAATATCAATTGAATTGATATCCAAGGTCATAAACATAGGTGGGAAGTACCACAATTGGTTAGAGCCTTGTTAAAGGATGGATGATCATGGATTTGATTCTTTATGTGTGCATTTGGAACAAATATTTTTTTATATATTATTTTATAATTGCTTAGGAGTGCCTAGGTGTATGCTTGAATGTGAAAAATAACTTAACATTTTATTTGTCATGTTTAGAATATATATTTGGTTGTTTTATTTCTTGGATGCATTGAATGAGTGGATGTATTGTAATGTTACTATGCGTGTGGAATGACAAGAAAGTTGCAATGGTTAATATGGTTTAAAGAGTTGCTTGAATATTGGTGGTTATGTGTTCAAATCCCGTCTAGAGCAAAAAGGAAAAATTATGGATATTTTTTTAGTAAATGCGTGACACACCTAGGGATGACTAAGTGATGAGAATTTAAGACGAGAGTAAATAGTTAAGACCAAAATAAAGTTATTTTATTATATTTTTAATTTGGGCAACTGAAATAGTTAGAAAGTTAAGTTAGGAAATTTGGTAAAGGGAGCTACACCTTGTGTCTATGATTCATTGTTTATGAGATTAATGTCAATGGATTAATGGGATGGTGAATTGTAAAATTGGGATTAAGTTTTAGCGTAAGGGGAGCTACACCTTGTATCTATGATTATTTGTTTACATGATGAATGTCTTGTATATGAGATAAGAAGTGTTTATCCTTGTGGTAAAAGAACGTTGGGTTTTAGTGTGAGGGATGCTAAACCATTTTCTTGATATCCTTGATTTATGGAATGGAGGAATTGTGAAATGCATCTTTGGGTTACGTTGTGTTTTCTTGCGATGATGAAATTATGGTTTGTGTTGGAGTACTATGAATTGGTTAAATTTGGGGTCTTGGATAAAGTTAGTGGAGTGAGTATGGTTCCTAAGGGTACTGTTAATTTGGGTTCATGTGTAGTAAGATTTGATGAGTTTATTAAGAATCCATCAGTTGTGTCAATGCTTGGGTGAATTTTAGTTCTTGGTTTGCCTATTTTATTTTCGAAGCCAAATCCACAAGTTGTGGTAAAATACCAGGTCACTGTTGGAACTCACTGTTTTGACTCTTGCACATTCGAAGCCAAATCTACAGGTTGTGGGAAAATCCAATGGTCACTTGTGGAACTCACTGTTTTGACTCTTGTATATTCGAAGCCAAATCCACAAGTTGTGGAAGAATCCACAAATCACTTGTAGAGCTTGCTGGTTCACATTTTTTTGTTTTCTGGAGATAAATCCACAAGTTGTGGAAAACTCCACTGGTCACACGTGGAACTTACTATTTTGTTGTGGTGGTTTGTTTTAACATGATGTTGTTGCTAGATTAAAAATGTGGTTGTTTCTTTATTATTTGGTGTTGAATTTTTGGGTAAGTTGTATGTTAAAATCCTTAAATGTAAGGAAATAATGCTTGGGTTATGATATGATAATGATTTATTATTAATCTTATGATGATGTGAAATGATATGATGTAATTGCACGATGAGTTGAGGTATGTATGTATGGATGTACATATGTGATGAGACAGTATGAACTCTCTAATAGCTGTAAAGCCAGGATGGTTTCTTTACCCAGAGGACTTTGCCGAGTCAGGGTAAAAGGGTTTTGTTCCTTTGTAAGTCTTTGGTATAAGCTTAGCAAGAGTGCTTCACCCAAAGCTTTGTTGAGCAGGTGGAGTTGTTGTTAGTAAGTCTATGGAAAGCAGGCGAAAAGATTTTTCCAAGAGGTGTTGGTGCGCAAGAAAAGTATAATGGTTGGCTAAGAGATAGTGACATACCGTTAATATTACTTGGTGGTAATATTTTGATGAGTTCAGTTGTGGTGTTGAGAACATGTACTGATCATTTTTTTATGAATGAGTTATGTACATTATATATGCAACGTGTGTTACATGTTAATATGCATGTTATGTGATGCCATACATGGTTAGCTCACCCTTGCATGTTTGTGGATATGGTTTCCACCTACGATGATCGTATGACTTACGTTGTACGGGAGTAGATGTGGATGCAGATGCTAGTGGAGAAGCTTAGTTGTGAGGAGCTTGTGGGAAAGCTTTATGGGAGTTTTTATGAAAAGCATTTGGAAGGGTTACTTTTGAATAAGCAAAATGTATTAGTTTGGCTGAGTTTTGAACTTGAAATGACTTGTAATGAGTTTTGATTTTGACAACTTAAACCGATTTGGTTTATTTTATTATTGCCTTATTTTGAATAATAAAGTTTTATTCAGATGCACTTTTTGGCAAGTGGTTGTCGAAAAACATTGTGAAGTTTCCTATTTAATAGGTGGTATCAGAGTTTTATATTTTGGAATTTTGGAAATAATAAAATTACACGTGGCATCTCAGAAGGGGTGTTACACAAACCATTTTCACGTCATCGCCATCGTTGCTCTTTGAGTGAGTTTAGGAGGAAGAAAAACATTGTGCGTAGAGAAGTGAGGGGGCGTTCTTTTGGGAGTCTTAAAAAACTCAAAATTTACGTCTAGACCCTAAGTAACAAATGTAAATTTTGATATTTATGTTTGACCAAAGTGCAATCAAGCATAAATTTATGTCTGATGCACTCTGGTCAGGCTTATATCTCAAAATTTATGTATGTTACTAGGGCATCAGACATAAATTTTGAGCAATTAATTACAAGTATGCCATCAGTCATTTTTTACGTTTGGTCCTTATGGGTCAAACATAAATATAGGATGTGGTAGGAAAATTTTTTGTTAGTGCCTACTTACTATCAAGCTCATCTAATGGCCTTTCCAATGTTTAATGCTAGCAAAGTTGTGTTAGATCACTAAGAGAGAATGTCTAACAAATATAATGAGGTTAAGTAATTCATCAACATGGTCTAAAGATCAAGATATATGATTTGTACTTACGCTTTCATGTTCTTAATGATTAATATTAATATATCATATATGTTAGTGAAAACAAGAAGTCTGGTAAATGCAAGGCCAAGTCTTAACATTAGACGAGTATATGAAATAGACAATTCAAGGTGTTATACATGTACACAAATGATAATCACCAAGTTTGAGCATTAGATGACCCAAGTCATTAGACCCCTCAATCCACAAGGTGTTAGACGACCTAAGTGAAACAAAGCAGTAGACGACTAAAGTGTTAGATGATTTAAACAATAGAACGAATTATAACACACTTTGTGATGAGCGGAAGCTCGCGAATCTTCGTCGGAATCGCGTTCTGAATGACGGAAATCCTCGTGAACCTTCCAAGCTTTAATTTTTTCGGTGGCAATCGACCAAACTTGCAGTGCAAGACTTAGATCTCTCGATGAAAAAGATTGATTCTCTCTCGAACGGAGTTCTAGTGGAGAACTCTCACAATCTCACTGAGTCGTAAACCCTAAGAGGCGATTACCTCTCAAGAAGGTGAGCTAGACGAAAAATAGGGATAAAACCACTCTCATATATTCATCAAGTTGCCGATTATAAACATTGGCCTGCCTTTTATATATAACAAGGAAACCATGTGAAACGTTAATGAAACCCTAACGCTAAAGAGGGAAAAGAACTAACGGCAAAGTTGCCATGTACAACGAAAAGGAAAACGTGAGCAAAAACCCTAGCACAAGGCACGTTTCAGGAGAAAGTGAAGGGTTTGATTCGTGGGTGTTTGCAGATTGGCTTCTCATTTATGTGTGGATGGATTTTGGGTTGATTTCGAAAAGTTAGCTCGATGTTGAATCAAGATGCTTCCTCACATGATATTGGACTGTTCCAAGCCCAAAAATAAAATCACGCATAGAAGGAAGATTTGGCTACTGGATACCTTGCATGTTGGGCCCTTACTGGCGCTAACAGAAACCTTGCATACTCGTGTTGGGCTTGTGGAAAGGTTATTGGCCCAAAACAACTTACAAAGAAAAGAAAGCAACAACACTTGAAAAGTAGGCCAGAATACAAGACCAGAAAATGTTGTGTTAATTACATAACTCAAATTAATACACCTATACATTTAACTATGTATTTAAAAGTATAAAAACTAAATTGGGTCAGACCATTGGCCCATGCTGAAAGCCCTTTTAGGGTGATATTCATCACTTTATTATTATGAATGCTATAATCTATAGTTTATTGATATAATGGACAAGTAATATAAGCATTAATTAAATGTTATGATTGATAAATGATTTGTTTGATTGATTGAGATATTATTATTGATTTAACAATTCAAATGTAAAAGCACGTTGCACATAGTTTCCTTAACATAAAAACTGTCAACATTGAAGAAAGAGTAGAATTCAAATCAAGTCTTAGCTCAATCATAAAAGGAAAGAAGATATCTTGAAGAACATCAATAGATTTAGAATTGAAGTCTTAAAGAATGACATTGAAGATTCAAGTAGAAAATTTTAAAGAAGATTGTAATGAAGAGTTGTAATTTGAATTCTCAATAGCTATCAAATGCAACAACTATATAAAGGATGCAAAGCCATAAAAGAAGAATACGAAAAATAATGATGAAATTACAAAAGGCCTAAATGATGAGAAATTGTCATATCATTAGTGATTAGTGAATTGGGTTGAGAGCTTACATATTGCAAATCCTTCACTGAGTGAAGTTGTAACTTGTGAGCTGAATTGTCAAATCCTACTAGAAGAGTGTTATCTGATTATTCATTGTAATTGAGAGTTTTTTTTATCTTAGGGAGAGATTCAAAAGGAGACCTGGAGAGGTTGATACCGACGATTATTTTAATTATTAGAAATTTCATTTGTGACGGTTTACAACGTCTAAAATATAAAATTTTAACATTCACAAATATAATATTCTTTTATAATGTCTTAGTTATAGGGATGTATTTAATTTCTATTGATTTGAGAAAATTACTTATTTTTTAATGTTTGAAAAATTAAAATAACATAATATTTACTTAGAATGATATAGTAAACTAGGGATGGCAATGTGGGGTGAGCCATGTAGGCAAAACTACAAACCGCAAGAAAAAGTGAAGGATAGACTAAGTATATTAGCTCATTGATTCTCTCTGTATAACTCAAAGCCTGCGCGAGCCAACGATGAGTTGCCTCACATTAACTTACATTTATAAAATCCAACAACACCAACACTACACATCATTTATGTTTCTTCTAAACAACTTTCTCATTCACATTTTCTCTTTGGTCCATCCAAAAGTATGTTGCCCATTTTGTCCAATCCATCCAAAAGTAGGTCCCTCATTCGCATTTATTTCCTTGTTTCAGTAAAGCCATTTCTCTTTTCAATAGGATTGTACTTAAAGAAATTATAATTTATAAAATTATGAATATTACTTATTTTAGAAAATAGGCTTATAGATTTTATTGTTTTTACTATTTTGATTAAATAAAAATAAATTTATTAAATCATGCACTGTAATATTTTATAGAAAAAAAATTATAAAACAAATTATTTTTTATGCAGGTCGTGGGTCGGCATGTAAACCCATAAACAAAATATTATGTGGGACGTCTAAAGGAATTAGCTTGCATTTCTTATACTGGTCAGGCCGGCCTGATCTACTTTTTGTGCGTCAAATATGAGACGAACCAAAATGGAGTGTACCTACCCGTATGGTAAACCTTGATTTACACATATAATTGTTATAATCAACTTATTTTAAATAATGTGTAAATTATATATATATATATATATATATATATATATATTAGTAGTGTTAAATATGTTTTTGGTCCTTCAACTTTGAGTAAAAATTGGAATTAGTCCCTCTTGAAAACTTTGAACCAATTTAGTCCTTCAACTCTGTAAATGCGTGGATTTAGTCCTTTTAACCAAATCTTATTAAGTTTATTTGACGTTTCAAACACATTTCATTATATTATTTTAATTTGTTTATACTGTTTGTCATATCTTCTCTTCAATGTTAGCTGATAAACGCATTTGAAATGTCAAATAAACTTAAAAAAAAAAGTTTATAGGACTAAATCCATGCATCTCTAAATATGAGGGACTAAATTGGTTTACGATTTTCAAGAGGGACTAATTCTAATTTTCACTCAAAGTTGAAGGACCAAAAAAACATATTTAACCTTTTAAATAGAATACACCACTTCGGTTCGTGTATCTTCTCTCTAGATCTTGGTTCGTTAAAAAACTTTTTGATCATTATTTTTTCTTTGGTTTCTTAAATTAAAAAAAATTATATTCTTAACTTAACTAATTTTATCTAACATCTTCCTATAATATCTCATCAAATTTTCTTAAAAAAATAATCTCCAACTCATTTTAATCATTAAAAGAATAAATAATTATTCATTCTCTTTGATTTTCTCTTTTTATTAATAACAAGATAATCTTATTAATCAACTATTGTATCCAATATTAGTTTGTTTTACACTATATTTTTACTTATGTAGAAAACGTAAAAATCACACCAACGGATTAACGACTAATATTGTTTTAACCAATCAACATCTAGATTTCGAAGTGAGCAGAGTAGGGATGACAACGGAGCGGGGCGGGGACGAAATTTGTTATTCCATACCCATCCCCGTAAAAAAAAATCCATCCTCATACCCATACCCAAATCCAACGGGTATCAAACTTTTATCTCATCCCCATCCCCACCAGGTAACGAGTATAATCTCGTACCCATACCCGTACCCGTTTCCTTACTACTTCAATATAAATTTTAATTATTTTATAAAATAATAAAAAATTACGGTAAAGGAAACATAATATTATCAAATATTCAATATTAGGAGGATGATTATTTCTTCGATATCAAATATTTGAAATAAATTATAATTGTTTACATTTTAGATTAGAATACCAAATAAAATTTCATGAGAATCAAAATATTTATTAAATTTGCAAACTGTAAACATTAATGAAACCCAATTTATAAAATTTAAAAATATTTTTCTAAAAATTTAATGGAAAACAAATATTCAAATTAAAATATATTTTAAATGTTTGTATATTTCAATTTTTTAAATTCTAATGAATCTATTTTTTATACACTAATAAAAATGATAATACATCACTTAATCAAAATGACGCAAATAACAAATAATAAACAAAATAATAAAATTTTGACATAGATATTGTATCTTTTGAACTCTAATATATGTTGGATGGTGATAAAAAAATATTCATGTCAATTACATTAAATTTTGATATTGTAGTAAATAAAAGTTATTTATAAAATTATAGTAAAAAAAATTACAGTATGATTTATATAATGAGTTAGAAAATAAAAAATAATTAGATAAAATATACTGAAATAATATTCTACATTATGAGAATAACATTAAATAAAAATATTAAAATATTAAAAAATGCGTGTCCTAATATTCACCACTTACTCACTTCCTAATATAGATTTGGATTGTATAATCCAAAATATATATAGATTATACAATCCAAAACTATAATTTCAGGGGTATAATTAGAATTTTAAAAGCTATCGAGTGCGGGAAGAAAACAAGGAGGTGCATGAAGAAATTAACTTAAATTAACTTATTTAGATAGTCAATACATGGACGCCCAAAAGACACAGTACCTAAATATATAAAACCATGTTTTAAAGGGAAAAAAAGCATAAAAAATAAGCAGATTCCTAAACCTGTAGAGCGTATTTTGATTATTGGAAGACCAAATCGAGGAATTCGGAAAAGGGAGCCCCGTTCGTTCTTCCCGTTCCGTTTCGGTTCCCTTTTCTCTTTCCGATTGAAATTCCTTTTACCTTTCCAATTTCCTCACAATTCTTTTCCTTCTGATCAAAAGAGGTTGGGTCGATCGCTGAACGCAGAAGATGGGAATGAAACAAGTCATTAAAAGCCTCGACGCGTTTCCACGCGCCGAGGATCACTTGTTGCAGAAAACCCAATCTGGGGCTCTTGGTATTCCCCTTTTTGCTCCCAATTTGTTTAATTTGAGTTAGTTATTTGTTTGTGACCTTTTTCTTCAATTTAATGTTCATTTTTGCATTATTGTTTTTGTTGCAGTATCCGTAATTGGTTTGATTATAATGGCCACATTGTTTGTGCACGAGCTGGGTTATTATCTTACAACCTACACCGTTCACCAGGTTTTTTTTTTCTTTTCTGCGCACATGAGTTGAAATTGCATTAGTAAACAAATATTATGATTGAAAAGATAATTAAAAAATGGTTTTGACTTGTGCAGATGTCAGTGGACTTGAAGCGGGGGGAAACTCTTCCAATTCATATTAACATGACGTTCCCTTCTTTGCCTTGTGATGGTTAGTTAGTGAGGTGTTTTGGTCTGTTTGAATTTTTTTTCTTTTTTGGAATGATGTGGGGTTGTGTGTGTATGGAATTCTGAATGTTTGTTCTGTGTTTGCGGGCAGTTTTGAGTGTAGACGCCATTGATATGTCGGGCAAGCACGAGGTGGATCTTGATACTAACATATGGAAAGTAAGTTGGTTTGTAGTTCGTAATAATGTACCACGTTTGAAGTGTTTAGAATGTTGTGTCGTGTGTTTGTTGAGATGTAGTGATACGTCAAAGTATATATTTAAGATGTAGTGCCGAAACTTAAAGGATGTCATTGAGATGAAGAGATATGTCTAGGAATGGGTGTTGGGACGTGGTGTGATAGTACGTACCTTGTAATATATCATTGAGATGTAACAATGTGTCTTGATGTAGGCCAAAGGCGCTTCATGAATAGGCCTCAATTTTTGAGATGAGTGTTATTCTTGTATTGTTGAGTGTTCTGCTAATGGGCAGGCTCCCCTACTGATTGAAGAGACAACGACAACGCACATGCATGTGTTTAAGAAAAGTCAGTAGTGCAAGAGAATAATGATTTTGTACTGTGTTGTGGTAGCGTTTTATTGTAGCTGTCACATTGTTGAGATTTTTAGTGGTGCTGAGATTGCTGCAGTTTACCAATCTGAAGTTGTAGTGGTATGCCTTGCTTGAGAGAGAACAATGAAAACATTTATATACAAATATGTAAAGATTCATTGTTTTAGAGGCTAACCAAATTATACTCTAATTAGGAAATTTTATCATTGTATTTATCATATTAATTTGTTATATTCAGCCTCATTGCGTAATGGAGACACATGGTTCATCATATATTATGTGTGCATCCTAGAGAGTAGAGCTTTCAAAATGGGTTAAAGCCCATGAGTTAACCCGAACCACCACAGGTTCGAGTAGGATTGTGTTTAAAAAAGTTTGCACATTGCAGTACGAGCCAAAAATGGATCTGGTCCACATGTTGAACCTGTTTGAGCCGGGTTGGTGAACCAACTCGAACATAAAAAAAACCCACCTCACTCTTAACCGTCTAACCCAAAACACAAGCAAACCTTTTTTTTTGTTGTTGAAATTTTGGGGAGAGAGGCCCACACCCATGACACTTCATTCACTCTCTACTTGGTCTCTCATTAGTTATTTTCTTTTCCTAAGGTAGTAAGATATATTGTAGATTTTATTTAGAATTATGATTTAGTTTTTAGGATAATGATTTATTTATTGTTTAAAATGAGAAAAAACATTTTTTTAAAATAGGTTTGGATATTTTGGATTTTGGTTACATATTAAAAAAATGTTAGATCAAAGAAAAAAAGTTATAATTTTTCTTAATTAAGTGAGCCAACTCGTTTTACCCACCAACCGTGGCCGGGCTCAAATTTCTTGAGCTCACTAATAAGGGTTGGTTCACTAAGTGACCAACCTGTGGTGGGGCGGGTCAGGTCGGGCGACCCGTTTTGACAGTTCTACTAGAAAGTAGATTTTAAGTCTAATTCAACTTCATAGAACCGGTTTGTAAGATGAGGTTTACACTTGTTTATTTGCTATAATTTGGTTATATCTTTAGTCCATGTAGAATCTCCAACACATCCTCTCATGCGAAGGACTGAATATCTTAAGTGTGAGACTAGATATTTGTGGGTGGTCTAATAGCAGGTGGCATGATAGGCCCAATAAACTCTGCAAAGATAGGCTTTGATACCATCTTAGAAAATTAATATTATGGTACAAAACTCATTTGTAAAGCGAGGTTTGCATTCACTTATATGTTTTAATTTATATGTTTTAATTTAACCACATCTCTAGTTTATGTGGAATCTCCAACAATGCACAATGATTATTATCTTGCGTCAAGTAAATTTATCTAATAGTTGTTTCTTGTTAAATTCTTTTATGATTAATAATTATTTACCCTTTGTTTGAACTTGTTGCAGCTACGCTTGAACAGGGATGGCCATATAATTGGTACTGAATATATATCCGATCTTGTTGAAAAGGAGCATACCCATCATAAGCATGGTAATGTCTTGTTGCTTTATGTCTATATGGTTTAAGAAGTCTAGTTTAAAACTTCATAATTTATATATGCCTAGATTCAATTCATTTATTGAGTATTGGGTTCATGTCTATTATAATTATTTTGGATGATAAAGGGATGCTCTCCTACTAATTTTTCAAAATTGTTTTCAAACAATTAGTCATTAATGTTTGAATGAAGTTACCTGTTGTAGTTTATATATTACTTGGCTATGAGTAGCTGTTCATATAAAAATCATTCGCATACTTCATCCAATCAAATTACTTAAGCTCATGGGAGAGTAGGTTCTTGGCATGGTATCAAAACATCTGTAAGATTATGACTATGAGCTATTGTCAAGTCTTTCTGATCTCCATTCTTTCAAATGAAAAGTTAAATTCAGTACAAAGTTTAAGAGGATATGCATTAGCCACACATCAAGACCAAAAAATAAGGTTCTTTTGTTGTGGGTGTGTTACATATGAAAACATTTTTTCACCTTCACCACATATCTTAAACTTTGGGTTATTTGATTTTGGAATGAAACTATTTCTTGTTAAACCTCCACCTGGCTCTTTCTGCTTCACAAATTTCTGTTGGCAGAATAAAATGCTCAGAATTGTGGAAGTTGAGGAGTATAGGACGGTGTGTGGGTTGCTCACAATCGGAGAGACAACGATCCAATATCAATGGAGACTTTAGAAGTTGGAATATTTGGTGTTGCTATAAGATAATTTACATTCGCCTCTGAATTTGCAGTATGAGTAAAAAGTCATTGTAATTTGAGTACTAGGTTTTAGTGATAATGTTATCTACAAATATGAGGGCATTATCTAAAATTACCTACAAAGACTATGAAAATTCTTCTTAGTCTCAACCCTTATGATTTAATATTTATGTCTGAGTACAATTTAAATCATATGTAAGTTTTAAATCCTAATCTATAGAGATAAAGCTAATGATATTGTTTATAGTAATTAATGTTCCTGCTCATGTTGGTGTATATATGTCATGTGCATCAAGCTTGTGTTCTTGCAAAGACAAAATGGTTTGGGGGAAGATGTAGTAGTTGATCACTGGAGTTCGCTAATGTTTCCAGGGTTGTCAAAATCAAAATCTTACCTTGGATCAGAGGGAGGAGAAAACACATTATGTGTTCATGACAAAGATCATAAAATCATATTTAAAATCATAAAATAACATAAATAGAAAATAATACTTAAAAAAATTTAATTGAATTTTAATGTAAGGGATCATAGATACATAATATAAAAAAATATGTAGTATTTTACATATTACCCATGACATTAAAGGTCAGATATAATATAAAATGTTTATACTTAATACAAAATAGATCAAATTATTTTGTAGGTCCTTGGATTATTTGACAATTTTAATTATGTTTCTGTTAGAAGTGAGTTTTAAGCTTAACTCAACCCCACAAAATCGGCTTGTAAGGAGAGGATTGCACCCAATTATATATTGTGAATTGGCCTTATCTCTAGTCGATGTAGGACTTCCAACACACTCCTTCACGCCAAGGTATATTCATCTCGTGCGTGGAACAAGAAATTAGTGGGTGGTCCGTTAGCGACCCGATATCGGGTGGAACAGAATGTCCAAGAAATCTCACTATGATAGGTTCTAACTTGGCTCTGATACCATGTTAGAAGTGAGTTTTAAGTCTAACTCAACACCACAAAACCGGTTTGTAAGGTGAGGATTGCACCCAATTATATATTGTGAATTGGCCTTATCTCTAGTCGATGTGGGACTCCAACACACCCCCTCACGCCGAGGTATATTCATCTTGTGCGTGGAACAAGAAATTAGTGGGTGGTTCGTTAGCGGCCCGATATCGGGTGGAACTGAATGTCCAAGAAATTTCGCTAGGATAGGCTCTAACTTGGCTCTGATACCATATTAGAAATGAGTTTTAAGCCTAACTCAACCCCACAAAACGGGCTTGTAAGGTGAGGATTGCACCTAATTATATATTGTGAATTGGCCTTATCTCTAGTCGATGTGGGACTTCCAATAGTTTCCAAGCTTTTTTTTTAATTGAATCCTTGAATTTGTATGTGTTGTTTTTTAATTAGGTTCTTTCGTCTAATTGCCATTAGGATATGTGAACTATCTAGCACAATTGGGAGTTGGCAATAAGGTTGTTGTAGTGTGAAGCTTGAAGAGACTTGTTATAGAATACTTGGGTTGAGTGGACCTAGTGAGGAGAGAATACTTGTTGAAGAACCCAGTAGAAAATATTATGTTCATGATCTGAACTTGAAGTAGCCAAAATATTGGCATGGATAGATGGAAATACTCAATGCAGATGTATGATTGGAACAATGCAAGATCGGTGAGATTGTCGGAAACTCGTCAGTTTGAGTTGTATTTTGGGTCAGCAGTGTTCATTCCTTTCAAGCCCAATAAAAAAATGGATAATGATATTTTGACCCACTTTTTTGACTCACTTTTAACTCATCACTGTAATCAACCTTCAATTATCTATTTTTATTTTTTTAGAGTGGTGTGATGTGAGATCTAAGGATGATTGAAGTGGTGGGTTAAAAATGGGTCAAAAAATGTGGGTCAAAATATCATTATCCTAAACAAATTGACTTTCCCTCTTCTCATACAAACACATATTTTTGCTTCCACTCTTTCATCTTCAACTTTGTGCACGGGCCTTCAACAAATTCAGTCATAGCTCTTTTAACAATGTGTCTCTTTGGTGAGTAAGCTGATTAATTTCAACTCAAGAAGGAATATTGGACCTCTTAGTGAGGGAGGACGGTCTCAATCATAAAGTGATCTAAAAGGAGACATTCACGTAGATACATTATAAAGTGTTGAACCAAATCTCTGCCTAAGGTAAGTGTAAGGGCCACTACCTTGGTTTTGTATCTGTCGGAGACATCGTAAGTGAACCTCTTAAGCACCTATTGACAACCTCAATTTGTGAATCCATTTGTGGATTTGTAGATGATAAGTCGTGCTCATGCGAAGTTGAGTTCCTATTAGCAAAAAAGATCTAATGAAAGTTGGTCTCAATCTGAAACAATGGTAGCTAGAAATCCATGTAGACGTACCACCTCCTTGACAAACAATTCTGCTATAGTCTCTTATGAAAAAGGGTGTGATAATGCAATAGCATATTTAGTTAGATGATTCACAACCACTAGAATAGAATATTTTCCTTGATCCTTTGGAAGACCACCCGTAGAGTCTATTGATATGTCAACCCAACTTTTATGTGGAACTTGGAAAGGTTGTAAGAATCCCGCTAGAGACAACGTACTATATTTATTTCGTTGACAAGCATCACAAGAAGCTACATACTCTTTGATATTAGTTCTCGTACCCATCCAATAAAAAAATCCTTGTATTCGTTTGTATGTTTGAAAAAACCCAAAATGCCCCCGAACATATGAGTAATGAAATACTTTTAAAAGATGTGTCCGTCGTTGTTAGCCTTTACCTCATTAGTTCCCTTGCTAGTAACAAATTGAGAAAGAGAAAGATACTACTAATGGTTTAGGTGGTGTTGAATTTGTTGCGGCCCTTGATCTTGGCAGTGCTACTATCCTTTTTGAATAGGAAAACTCCTACTTCGTCTTGTGCCCCTATAATCTTTTGCTGTCATTGCTACTAGTATATTCTTTCCTTCAATAGCATGGACTTTGTTCATCATTTATGAGAGATTTCTAGTTTTGTATAACTTCAAATTTTCTCTAATCTCCTCTTGCAACCCATTCAAAAAGAACCTCATCAAATACTGCTCATCCAACCCTTTAATAACTCTAGTAAGTCTTTCAAACTATGTTATAAATTCAGTCATCGAATTCTACTTTAGAGCACTTGAGATTAATAAGAGAGAATATAAAATTGGAGGGCCCGAAAGACCCCTCCTATGATCTTCTATTTATAATGATAGAAAATTGATATAATGAGGAGATAAAAGATCAAAAGACCACCCTAGACTACTAGGTACAACTCATAGAGTGCACTAGACTCCTAGGTACTAATCATAATTATAGCAGATAAATGGTTCCCAATGCACTACTTATTTCAATAAGAGCCTACTCCGGTTCGAAGGGGTCTCCTATCAAAACTGGTTGGAAACTTTGAATGAGCATTTCGAAACCAAACCAAGACTGGTTTAGGTTGCACATTTCCCACCATGAAACCGAGATAGCGCATTGCCTTCCATCACCACCATAAGTGCTTCAATTTTCTCCTCTTCTTGAACACCTCTTAAACGGAAATAGCAATCAACTTTTCTTATCCTTCACACAACATCTTCTCCCTCAAATATAGGAATATCCTCAATTTGTCACAGTGTTATTGAATTTCGACCATGGCGGCGACCTGGCGGAAACAAAGCGGAGGCGAATTGGATTTTCTGTGGCGGTCCATGATGGCCGCTTTAGGCATGGCGGGTGGTGGTGGCGGAACGGTGATGGCAATTGGACTGAAGAAAGGAAAAAGCCAGGAACTTGAACAAAAAGAGAAAGAATGGTAGATGGAAGCATACAACATCGGTGTGGGAGAAAGTGGGAGAAAGAAGGGCGTGGGAGAAAGTGAGAGAAAGAAGGGATACAGAAAACCCTAGTTGCATTTGGGTTCTGAGGCTTTAAAAAATGGGCCTGGCTCACTAAAACTTTGTTTAATTAACCTTACCTACTCTTCCACTCTTATTTTCTTTCTTTACCCTAAATTTTTTATCCTAAGTTACTGCAGCGGTAAAATTCTTTTAACTTAAAACACATTCTTTTACCCTAAGTTACTACAAAAGTAAATCTCCTTTAACCTCTCCCTTCCCAACTTTACTTCCCAACATCAAGTATCAACTTTTGTAACTAGGCAGCCACCATTGCCAAGCGCTGCCACCGATATACCTCGTTATCCTATATTGTCACAATTCTTGTTTTCCAAGGATGTTGCACTCACAAGTTCTTCTTGTAAACCTTCATCAAAGACTCCCTGGTTCATAGAAATTGCTGCACTCACACTTTTCCCACATCCTTCTTTCACAAACCTATCCACAAGCCTCTTCAACCAAGCCATTCGAGAATCTTGTTATAAAAGATTGGCTTCCAAATCAACATACATTTGGGATAATCTTTCATTCAATCTTCCTTCAAAACCTTCAAGTAGCTGAATCCTAGTGGCTAGAGTCTTCTCCAATGCCTCCACTCTTGATTCCATCATTCTTGTAGTCATCGTGTGTAATAACCCACAAAGCCTAGATTGAGCTTTGGTACCAGTTTATAGAAACTGGATCAGAAAACTCAAAAGGGAAAGAACACTTGAAAAGGAAAGCTGAGAATTGTGTATAAAAGTTTCAATAGTACAAAATTTTACACATACACTTCTGTCACTTTAAGGGTCTAGAAATCTCCCACTGACCAACTATCTTTTCATATCTCCCAAAACCCGAAAACGCACCTATATATAAAAGCTTCCCAATCCAGCAATATAACCACTAGCAGATTTCTCAGCTGTTTGAATTAAATCAATTAGCTGTATTTTCTTCCTCCCTTATTTCTTCTTTCACGGACCTTTGTAATAGGAGGCGTAACCAACATAATCTCTCTTCTAAAGGACCCTCTTCTTTGGATGCTGCACCAGTTTATGCTTTCAGAGTTTGCTGATGAAAAACTGGAATAGCTTGGTTATCACAAATAAATTTTATAGGGTTTATCTTTCCAAACCTCGAATATTTAAAAAATTGTTTCAAATGTATTATTTCACTAGTTTCAAGGGTGATTTGCTGTTCAGTGCCGTTATTAGGCTCTGACTGTATTGTTTCAATCTCTGCACCTTTCTTCTTTAGTGCTTGTGCCTTTTCTGGATTGTTCTTACTATGAACTTGGTTTAGGCTCATCTATTCTATTAGTCATATTCTTCTAAATTCAAACTGTTGTTTAACTAGTGTGGTTTTCAGGGCTAAAGATTTGATTGTATATATCATATTCTTGTTACGTTCTTTTCTTCACCACTTACAGCCTTCTAAAAACTGTGAACAGATGATCATAAAGATCATGATGAGCATTCAGAACAGAAGATTCATTTGCAAAATCTTGATGAATCTACAGAAAATATTATCAAGAAAGTGAAGGAAGCAATAAAAAATGGGGAAGGATGCCGGGTATGAATAAATTGCAATTTATGAATTATTTTTGGTGAATTTGTGTTCAACCTTCAAAATTCTTGACATTTTCTTTGATGCTATTAATCCTATTGCAGGTTTATGGCGTTTTAGATGTTCAAAGGGTTGCTGGAAATTTCCATATTTCAGTACATGGACTTAATATATATGTTGCACAAATGGTAAACTTTTTTTTTTTTTCATTAATCTTGTATACACAAATAGGATATGTTTGGAATAGCTACGAAAAATAAATTATATGCATAATCAATTATTGATATCATAAAATCAGAATCAGTTTTTGTTTGGGTGAGTTTGAAGTGGTTAAGATAACAGTAAGAAATATTTGATGATATCATCTTAGAATATTTTAGAGTATCTTCAATGATATTATTGTTTTAAATTTTAGGACTTATTTTCTTATTTAATTAGGATCTTATTATTCTAGGAATATCTTATTATTAGATTTATCAGAATTTGATTTTTAGGCATATCATAACATGTGATAGACTGCACTATTCAATGCACAAACTCTACTCACGGCAATTTGTATCAACCTGCGATCTTGTGTGGATCCAACCACTTCTCCGAGATCGAAGTTTTGTGAGATTCATAAGGTTAAATTATTTTTGTGAAAATCATGCAACCCTTCACATTGTCTCTACTCCCGAGTTCCATAAAAGAACCCAACACAGAAACTGATTGTCATTTTTTGGGATACGTTGTTGTCCAAGGAAATTAATACTAATTAATTTGTCCAATGATCAGGTTGCCTATGTTTCAACCAAATCCGTAAGGGACCTCAAATTCGGTTCATATGTTACAACCTTGGCTCATACAACCTACATAGTTCAGTTTGAGGAAGAGTGTTAGAAAAAACTTTTTATGTTTTCTGGGTTATTTTGTGAAAGTTGTTTTGGCTGTGCCTGTCTATCCTATAGGGTCCTAGGTGTATGTCTTTTGTTAGCCTTTTTGGTATTACTGTTCATATTGAATCTAGGTCTAACAGACTAACACACTTTGAACTGTTTACATAAAGTACCCTAATAAAGAGTCATGTGTCTCAAGAGTATACAGTACTTTAATAAAGAGTCACGCGTATCCTTTAATCTTTTCTATCTTACTTTTCGGTCAAATAGTTTTAGCCATTAGATTAGTTTATTTTAATGGATAAGATTTGGTGTATGTCTTAACCTGGTGTAGACGGATCTCATCCTATGTGTGTAGAGAGGGAGAGTAAGATAAGCTCGGTTCTATAAAGAGATAAACCCTCTGTTTAGGGCCGAACCATAAGAAAGCTTTCACTCCTGGATATAACTGAATTGTCAAGGCCAACTATAAGAAAACGACCCCCACTCTAGATGAAGAGCAATTACAATGCTGAAACTTAGCACAACTAGTAGGGACTTCCAAAAACCATTACCACGTATTTGCAAATTATATCCATTTATTCAGGGATATATTTTCCATTTATAGACTTAATTTGGAATATGCACATAAATTTATTCCAATGTCACTTTTTTGTAACATGAGACCTTCCTGTCTAAAATTTGCTTAGAAAGACGTTCGTCATATTGATGAATTCTATTATATCTGATAGTTAACTGAGTTGTGATGGCTTTCTGCAGATCTTTGATGGAGCAAAGAATGTGAATGTTAGTCATGTCATCCATGATTTATCATTTGGCCCCAAATATCCAGGACTTCACAACCCACTTGATGACACAAATAGGATTCTGCATGATACCAGTGGAACATTTAAATATTATATAAAGGTTTGTGCTTTGAGCATTTAGTTTTCTTTCTACTTAGCCTAAGCAACAGTGTAGGTGGCCATGATTACTCCTCCGTGCTGCTCTGATAGTTTAGAGGATGCCAATTATCTATTTTTCTCCTCCTTTTCCTTTGTCTAGATTGATTCTTGCCTGCCTGCTGATGAAATGGGTTGCCAAATATTTGTTGCGTCCTTAGTCTGAGATCCAATCTAAATACAGATAATTGAATTGGAATTTTTGCTGGAAAGAGCTTGATTTCTAGTTTTCTAAATTTGGGTCTTGTTTTCCAGCACCTATTTTTGGTAAACTTCATAAATTTCCTAAACTGATGCAGGTTGTTCCAACCGAATATAGATATATCTCAAAAGAAGTTCTACCAACTAATCAGTTCTCAGTATCAGAATATTATTCACCAATTAATCAGTTTGATCGGACTTGGCCAGGTTCGTTTTATATATTTATCATTGGCTTTGTTCATATTTTGGTCTAAATCTTCATTATTGTTTCCCATTTCTACTTTCCATGCAGCTGTCTACTTTTTGTATGATCTATCACCCATTACTGTCACTATCAAGGAAGAGCGCCGTAGTTTTCTCCATTTTATTACTCGGCTATGTGCTGTGCTAGGTGGAACCTTTGCTGTGACAGGTTTTGTTCTTAATTACTGACTCTACTATTCTTCTTCCAGTGATCATTGCATCCACACGGTTGGCCTATATTTTTCCGCCAAAAAAGTGAATTGTTGTTTTCGGTACTCCAGAGACAATAAAATAGTGAAGTTTCCGCGATATGATCATTTCTGCTGGTTTTAGCATATTACAAAATTATGATAAGATTTTCACAAATTAGTTCTCATATCATATGTTAGTTTTCTGGAGTCTTTATCCGCTAAAATTCTTCTTGCCGCAGTCTACTCCGTTTCTTTGACTCACATTCTTGTCTAAAAGCTCATTTATAACGACAGGAATGCTTGACCGTTGGATGTACAGACTTATTGAATCTCTGACTAAATCAAAGTCTAAACGGTAGATCATGAAAGCCATTATACGTCTACAACCAAGGGATTTCAGGCACTGAATGGAATTTACTGCGACCAATTATTTAGAAAATATTGGTGGCACAGTTTAATCAGGCATGAGCTTTAAAACACGTGTTCAATCAGTTGCATGTATTGTCTGACATCAATGACTAGCTGATCCGATCCTTTTCTTTTGGATGAATGTTTTGGGGTTCGATTTGAGTGTAGACAACATTGTACAACATTGTCTTATCAATCAAGCCTGTGGAATTTACTAGAACTCAAATTTTGAATATAGTGATTATGATAGGTTGTGTTTCTCGTAGTTGTGCAAGTCCATATTTGGATTTCCCTGATTATATTATTCCAATGTGGCACAGAGGATATTTCTGTTGGAGCACTTTGTCTAGTGTTACCAAGGAAATTTTAGGGCACTGCACTCGAAAGAGATTGGAGTATTTAAGTCATAGTTTGTGTACGATTTAAAACTTGATTTATTTGGCAATATACACGAATGTGGGAAACACAATTCCTAATACTTGACGGTTTTTAAGAAACAATTCAATGTGAGTCAAATTTGTAAAAAATTGGATTTAGATGACTGAATCCATATTTGTGGGCACTATAAACAAATTATTTAGTCTAATTGTTCCCAGGAAAAGTTGGATATTGGTGTTTTCATTTTGTACAACTTATCAGTCAGTTTTGTCTTCGTTAGTGCTTATTAGATCATATTCAAGTGTTTTTGCATAAAGTGTTACGTATTTCACTACTTGTGTTGATTAATTAATTACTTTGATGCATTTTAAAAGTGGTGTTTGTGGATACGGGTAGATACCCACCTATATTGATCAAATTGATGGGCTTTCATGTGTGGGATTTTTTTTCTAACATAGAGTCATAGAGTCAGGGATCCTCCTCTACAATAATCATTGAGAATAGCAACTAATGGGTCTTATTTAAGATTTCAGAAGTAGGGATGGTAAAAATATTTGTGTTCGTGGGTATTTGCGGATAAAATCAACAATTGATAGTTGGTATCGAGTGTATTTATTACCTGTAAATATTTTAATACCTGTTCATAAACAGGTTGGATACGAGTATCATATTATCTATACTCGTCGATACATGTTATCAGCAAAAAATTAAAATGAAAATCTAATTCATGTTTTATTAAGTTAAATTTAATTAAAATTAAATTAAAATAATATTTTATTAGATTAAATTAAATTAAATTTAAATTTAATTAATTTTTGTTTTTGTTTTGTAATTTTATTTTAAAAATTTATAAAATATTATTTTTTTAAATATTCGTTGATATTCACGGGTACTTGTTTGTTTTAAAATACCAGTGAATATTTTTAAGCGGGTACCCGACGAGTATATGAGAAGGTAACAAATGGATATTTTTGTTGTCAGTAGGCACTATCTGTGCTCGACCTGACTTGTTCCCATCCCTACTCACTACGTAAGAATTGATTGACAATTAGCTACACTCACTTGTTAATAACATTGAAGTTTGTCATTTCGGAAAGCGTAATTGACATTTCTCATTTCGAGAAGTGTATTTCAGAATGAATTCTATATTGATTCAGAAAACTTATGTAATAATAAATTTCATTAGTGTTTTAGGATACCTTTTCATAAAAGTATTAAATCTTTTTTTTTTTTCAGGATGATCTCTCCATAAAAGGTTGAGTTCGTGTTTAAAAATTATCTATCTGAAAGAGATAAGTTGTTTGCCCAACACAACTGTCTTTTCACAGTTTGAGGTGCCGAAAAAAATGGTCCAATTTAGAAGTGTTACATCACACAAGTTTTCTAGAATGGTATAAGAAGAAGTATTCTCCGCCACTCTGATATGAGTTTGTATCTTCTTATTTCTTGTCTTCTTTTTCCATTCTTTTTTTGTCTTTTTCCCTTTTCTTGCACCATGGATGATGAAAACGTTTCACAAAGCTTTCTTATCTTCATCCTAATGAGAATCCTATCGTTGCTTCCTTGGTTTCTTTGGCCTTGATGCAACAATATGGTTGTATCATGGTTGGTGTATTTTGTCTCTCCATCAGTCCGCCAAAGCGTAGTTTTGATGGATAAGTCTTCTTATATTTAGACAAATTTGAAGAATCATTTTGCACAGGGTGATTCTGCACGTATATCAGACTTACAAATGGAAGCTACTACTTTGCATCAAGGTGATCTCATTGTCACTGAATTTTTCACCAAGTTACAAGTTGTTTGGAATGAAATGATGGACGTCCTTGGTGGAGAATTGAAAGGAGATTTATGGAGAATGCTTAGAATGAGTGGAGATGCAGCGGAAAGGAGTTGAAGCTTGCTCTCGGAAATGGAGGATTTGTGAAGATGAAGAGTAGAATTGGTGCTATGGTATGGAAGGTGGCTACAAGAGATGGAGGAGAATGATAGCAAAGTGTGCTCTCAAATAAGAGTAAAAGAAGTGGAGTGCTCTCAACAACTATGCTTCTAATTTGCAATTAAAGACTAACCCTTACATGTGCATAGGAAATTATCATTTATAGTAGATTAGCTTCCTTAATGCAATTCAAATTAAGCACAAATGAAACATAGATGTAGCTTGAAGAACAAGCTTGATTCTCGACCATGTGATGTAGGAAGTGATGCAAGATGACACCAAGTGTCCTTGTCACACATGTTAGTTTTGAAATGGTGAGTTTAGCCAAGAATGGGGGTTGAATTGGCTTTATAAAACTTTTTCGAAAGCTTAAACCTCTTTTCAATTGAATCTAATGGACTGTAAAGTTTGGATGTAAATGCAGTATATCAATACACTTTCAGTCGATTAAAAATATAAAACAGCAGACTAAATTGTTCTTGATGCTATGAAACAGTCGATTAAAAAGACAAATCAGTCGGCTAAAATACTTGAAAATTATGCAGAATGCAAAATTTGCGAGTTCAATTGAAACAACAATCTTTTAGATACAAGACATGTTCTAATCAATATTTATAACAAGTATAAAGCCTCAGATTACACAAGAACACATTAAATCACACCAAAGATCAAATTGCTTGGTTTTCTTGAGTTTTTAAAGAGTTTCAAAGTGAGTAAGATGAGGAAAAGAGAAATGCACAACTGTTTTTATACTGGTTCACTCAATCACAGAGCTACATCCAGTTTACCAGGACAACCTAAGCCTGGTTTCCACTATATTCAAAAGTTTTACAAATCAAACACCAAGATTACATTTTTGAACAACAAAACTCACAAGATTTTTGACTCACACAAAATCTAGACACACACCCTCCAAGATTCACACTTGCAGACCTGAAATCACATTAGGCAAACCAACTAGAGGCACAAGAACATCCAAACCTGATGGTGGTTGTCCCTAGCCAACCATAAATGTTTTATTCAAGTTACTCATAAGCCAAAATGCCTCCAAGATCAACCAAGATCTTCAAAACACAAGTTCCAGCTGTGTATTGCAGAGAGAGATGCTTCCCAGAGATGAATGAAAAAATTTCGTGCTCAAAAACTCAGATTTGCACCTCTGGTCGCGAAAACACAACTTATATAGTCAGGTTTAAGTGAAAACATTCGATTGAATTTTTCGTACAGTCAGCTGATTTCACCTTACTTAAGTGAAATCAGTCGATTGAAAAATAATTCAACTGACTGAATACATTCATACCATAAACTATATACAACAAGCCTTTTTAACAGACAAAAAGAGACACACTAAGGCACACAAGATATCTAACCTATGTCATACAACCTATTAACAATGTATAACACTAACACATTACATTTAACATGTCATTTACAGATTTAACACACTAAAACTTAATCTTCAAGAGGATCTTCATCAATCTTCATCAAACACTTAAGATCTTCATGCACATGGCTTTATCAATTATTTTCTTGAAGCTTGCTTGTGCCAACAATCTCCCCCTGAATTGATGAAGCCAACACCCTCGTGTTGAATTGATGAGCTAAGATCCATAGAGAAACCTGAAAAAGTTTTTGCATACAAGATACCAATATTCCAAATACACAACCAAGCAAAAGCACAAAAGCATACATACATATCACATATGCATATGTCCCCCTATCATTAATAACATGAATTAACTTCAGATTTTAGATTAAGTTTGCAGTATGATTCCAGCAGATTTATTTCAGATTTTCCAAAGCTAACACACTTTTACTCATTTTAACTCATTTTTCTCCCCCTTTGGATTCATCAAATGAAAGTATATGCATAGATCATTTTGGAAAGATGATAATTTTCATTAAGACATTAACATAGGGATGTATCAGGATAGTATATACAAATACAAACACATCAAAGAAGAAACAGAAATGACAGATACATCATGAAACTAAAAACTGATATAATCAGTCGACTAAAATGAAAAAATAGCCAATTAAAATACTAGAACAGACAGCAGACACATAAAATGCAGCATGAAAATGTAATGCATGACCTATGAGCCATCCCCTTCTCTCATTCCTAGCGTTGTCTCTATTGTAGACATTGGAGAGGAGGTCATGAACATTATGGAGTTGGTCATCCAAGTCTTGGAACCTAGTTGTGCAGTATGCATGATGTGCATTTTGTTCCATGTTGAGGTCTTGAAGTTGATTGAGAACCATTCTCTCAAATTGGGAGTATGCAGGTCCAGTATTCCCAGGAGGGTTGTACAACTCAATTGCCATTGGCTGAGGTTCATCTTCCTCTTGGTTTTCTCCACTTGTTCTCGCTTCATGATCATTTGCTCCAACTTCAATGTTAACACCTTGATCTCCTTCAACCAGCCAAGTGTTTCCTATCTTGGTGAATCCCATCTTGTGCATATTCAATGTAGAAACATGATTTAGAAGTCCAGTTGACTCCTCAAGCTCTCTTTCCACATCCACACCAAAATGCTTAATGAACTTGGAGATGAGCACCACATATGGAAGCTTGAAATCTGTGAGCCTCTTTGCCTTTATCATATGGTCACAGATTGTGTATGTCCAGTCCACCATCACACCATTTTCGATACAATACACTACGACAAGATCACCTTCATTCAAGGTAGCATGATTACTCCCCCTAGGCATGATGATTTTGGTCACCACCATAGCTAACAACCTTTCCTCCACACGAAGCCTTCCCATATGGAAATTTCTAGCTTGCTCACTTGATTTTGCACACATTGGTTGAAGTATTACACCTTACCCAAAAGCTCAAGGAAAGTCTTCAATTTTTTAGCTTTAAGATGTTGTTCAAGGTTGCCAAAGTTTTCTGCCCTTAGCCATGACATATGAATCACCTTAGGAAGAATGATTTGCTTCCTATTGATCTCAATCAAAAATGTTTAAATTTTGTCCTCATAGCCTTCAAACCATACCTCAAGCCTTCCTTGATTCATGGTATTTGGAGAGGATGAAGTAGGTGGGGTGGAGCTTTCATCATCTGAGAGGGCAGTTTGTAATCTTCTAGGCATGGTGGAATGTAGGTTTGGCTCTTACTAGCAAATGGGAATGCCAATGCATGATGCTTATGCAAGTATTTATAGAATCAACATGTTGATTTTTAAAATTAGTCAATTAAAATGTGCAAATTTTCTGGTTTCAATGCAATACAGGAAATCACAACAATTAAATGTGAGGGAATCTGTATCAGAGATGCAATGATGTGTTTCCCATGCGTTTTATGAACAATCCACTCACAAACAATTCACATCTAATGCATGTTTATTGGAAATCATTGTAATTAAAGAACTTTATGGTCAATGCAATATGAAAAGTTGATTTTAGCTGATGTAATAGCTGTTACAACTGCTGCTATAGTCCAAAAACAATCATGTGATGCATACTTTGACTGGGTTAATCAATTAAAATCAATTTAAGCTATTCCACATCAACATAAGTTATTTTAACACATAAAATACAGAGTTAGTCGACTAAAATTGTATCAGAAAACTGATTTTTGGTGCAGTGGCAGTTTTAAGTGAAATCTGTGTTAAATATGCAGTTTTAGTTGACTAAAAATTTCAGATTTCACGACCAGACCAATTTGAATCAAATATATGTGCTGTTTTGTGAGATTTAACAGATTGAAACAGTTCCAGAACACAAATTATGCAGATTTTGACATTTTAAATGAAATCTAAGTGTTGAAATTTCAAATTTAGTTGACTAAAATTTTGGCAGTTTTCAAATTATGCAGATTTTTGTCATTTTAAATGCAGCACACACATGATCTAATAAGATTAACAAGCCAAACAGATATTAACATATATTCTTCATGTCAAGAGTACCTAATTTAGTTCTAAGCTTATTAAATCTATCACGTGCAAGTGGTTTAGTGAATAAATCCGCCAATTGATTTTCAGTTTTCACAAACATGATTTCAATATCACCTTTTTGAATATGATATCTTATGAAATGATGCCTAATTTCAATGTGTTTAGTTTTAGAATGCTGGATTGGATTCTTGGTTAGATTTATTGCACTTGTATTATCACAATAAAAAGGTACCTTCTCTAGCTTTACACCATAATCCATAAGTTGATGCTTCAACCATATGCTTTGAGCACATGCATGTCTAACTGCTATGTACTGAACCTCAGCTGTAGAGAGTGCTACACATGCGTTCTTCTTGCTATTCCATGAGATTAGGCTTGATCCAAGTAGATGGCATGTACCACTTGTGCTTTTCCTATCCAATTTGCACCCTACATAGTCAGAATCTGAAAAACCACTAAGAACAATGTTAGATTCATTAGGATACCATAATCCAACATTAGTTGTCCCTTTCAGATACTTGAGAATTCGTTTTGCAGCTTTGAAGTGCGAGTCCTTTGGATTGGATTAAAACCTTGCACACAAGCAAACACCAAACTGTATATCCAGTCTACTAACAGTTAGATGTAGCAAGGAACCAATTAATCCTCTATATTTGGTTGAATCAACTTGGTTTCCAGCTTCATCTGCATCTATAAGGCATTTTGTAGCAATTGGAGTGGCAATCTCTTTGCAAACCTCCATTTTAAACTTTTTCAGTAGATCAAAACAGTATTTTGATAGGCTTAAAAATGTACCATGCTTGAGTTGTTGCACTTGCAGCCTTAGCAAGTAGGTTAGCTCACCCATCATAGACATCTCAAATTTTCCCTACATAGCTGCAACAAACTCTTCACACATGGAGTTATTATTTGATCCAAAGATTATATAATCTACATACACTTGAACAAGTATTACATCACTTGCATGCTTTCTAATGAAAAGTGTTTTATCAACATCACCTCTAGCATATCCTTTAGATAAAAGAAAGTTGTTTAACCTCTCATACCAGTGTCGTGGTGCTTGTTTCAAACTATATAAAGCATTTTTCAATTTGAAAACATGATTAAGATAGAGATGATCTTCAAAGCCAGGAGGTTGTGATACATACACTTCTTCATTCAAGAAACCATTCAAGAACGCACTTTTCGCATCCATTTGACAAAGTTTGAAATTACACATGCATGCATATGCTAACAATAACCTCACAACTTCTAGCTTAGTCACAGGTGCATATGTTTCATCAAAATAAATGTTTTCCTTTTGATTATAACCTTTAGCAACTAGCCTAGCCTTATTCCTAATAATGTTACCATTTTCATCCATTTTATTCCTAAACACCCATTTTGTACCAATCACATTCATTGCATCAGTTTTAGGAACAAGAGACCACACATCATTCCCAGTGAATTGATTAAGTTCATCTTGCATAGCAACAACCCAATTACTATCACAAAATGCATCATTCACATTCTTAGGTTCAATTTGAGAAACAAATGCAACATGTTGAAAGAATGCAAGCTTGCGTCTAGTGGATACTCCCTGTTCTATGTCACCAATTATGTTGTCCTTTGATAGTCCCCTGGGTTCAATCCACTCCTTGGGTAAGTTGCTGTCTATAGCTTTTTCAGTCGACTGAATTTCTTTTCCAGCTGACTGATTTCCTGCAACAGATTCGAGTTCTATAGTAGTTTGCTTTTCTTTTGTTGTTTCTTCTTCCTCTGCAATCTTAGGTACATGATCTTACAATTTTGGGTTAGTTTCATCAAATACAACATGCACAAAATCTTCAACAGTCATCAATCTCTTATTATAGACTCTATATCACAAATCCTTCATCCTTTACCTCCAATTTTGCAATCTTGAACCTGTCATTTGTCATATGCCTCCAATAGCCACTATCTAGGTACCATAGGCCTTTCTTTTCATGTTTTATGACATGCAAAACAAATTAATATTGCATGGTACTCTTTGATAGGTTGGGTTCAACATGGTAATGCCTTTCTAGATCCTTTTGGGATCCATTTCATAAATCCCTTAGGTACATCATACGTTTTAGCATAGCAAGTCTTAAGGACATGACCTTTCTTCATACAATAGTTGTAGAAAATGAAGGGCATAGCATTTGGCTCACTCTTGGAAAAGAAACTAGAGAACTTCTTGGTTTTCTTTTCATGGATAAGTGTATAACCAAGTCCAGCCTTCCCAAAAACACAATTTTGAGAGCCAAGAACAGCTTCCAGGTTGGATTTTCCTCTTGTGAACTTTGCACATGTTTTCAAAAGATATTTCACTTGATTTTTCAAAGTAGTGCAGTTTTCACAAGGTTTTATAGTCAACTATTTTTCAGAACAATTGACCGAATTACTGTAAATCATTTCCAAATGTTCGAAATCACTTTTTAAGTCGACTATTTCTGATTCTAGTTGGCTAACTTTGTTTTCTAGCCAGCTATTTAATCCTTTTAGTCGATTGTTCATGACAACAATTTTGTTTTGCTTACTGTGATCCTCTTCAAAGTCATGCAACAATTGGTAGTAATCATTCTTATCTTTGGTTGACAAAGAACTTACTTGGCTTGATGAGGATGATTCATATCTGGCCATAAGACATAGGTTTGCTTCCTCACTTCCTTCTTGAGATGAAGTGCTTGTTGAATCATCATTGTCCTCCCAAGCTATGTAGGAACGTCTTTCCTTGCTCTTTTTCTCCTTTTTCTTATCATCAACCTTCTCCTTGGGACATTCAATCTTGATATGTCCTTGCTTTCCACAATTATAATATGAGAATTTAGAATAATTACTTGAATCATTTTGTTTAGAACTGTACCTCCTTTGATTACCTTTGTTGCCTTTCCTCGTGAGATACTTTCCAAACTTCTTGACTAGTAGATTCATGTTCTCATTGTCACTAGATTCATGTTCTCATTGTCCCAAACTTCTAGGACATCCCACATTTCCTTTGCATTCTTACATTGGGAGACCCTAAAAAATTCATCCATACTCACAGATGAAGTGATGATGTTCTTGACATTGTAATCATATTGAGCTCTTCTCCTTTCTTCATCAGTCCATTCACTCCAAGGCTTGTCCACCTGCATATTTTCAACAACACATTTAGGAGTATATGTTCCATTAACTATTGCATCCCAAATGCCCTTGTTTATAGGTTCAATGAAAATTTGCATCCTTATTTTCCAAAATTGATACTTTAGGCCACAAAACGTAGGTGGTCAATGAATATAGGCACCTTCAGCAAAAGGGAGTTTACTTTCAGCCATTTCAAAAGATTTTTGATCAAACTTAAATACCTTTCAAGAACCTTGCTCTAGATACCAATTGTTAGTTTTGAAATGGTGAGTTTAGCCAAGAAGGGGGAGGGGGGGTTGAATTGGCTTTATAAAACTTTTCAATTGAATTTAATGGACTGGAAAGTTTGGATGTAAATGCAGTAGACCAGTACACTTTCAGTCGATTAAAAATATAAAACAGCAGACTAAATTATTCTTGATGCTATGAAACAGTCGATTAAAAAGACAAATCAATCGGCTAAAATACTTGAAAGTTATGCAGAATGCAAAATTCGCGAGTTCAACTAAAACAACAATCTTTTACATACAATACATGTTCCAATCAGTATTTATAACAAGTATAAAGCCTAAGATTACACGGGAGCGCATTAAATCACACCAAAGATCAAATTGCTTGGTTTTCTTGAGTTTTTAAAGAGTTTTAAAGAGAGTGAGATGAGGGAAAGAGAAATGCGCAACTGTTTTTATATTGGTTCACCCAATCACAAAGCTACATCCAGTTTACCAGGACAACCTTAGCCTGGTTTCCACTATATTCAAAAGTTTTACAAATCAAACACCAAGATTACACTTTTGAACAACAAAACTCACGAGATTTTTAACTCACATAAAAATCTAGACACAGCTTACAAGAATCATACTTGCATACCTGAAATCACATCAGGCAAACCAACTAGAGGCACAAGAACACCCAAACCTGATGGTGGTTGTCCCTAACCAATCGTACATGTGTTCTTCAAGCTACTCACAAGCACAAATGCCTCCAAGATCAAGCAAGATCTTCAAAACACGAGTTCCAGCTGTGTATTGCAGAGAGAAAACACTTTCCAGAGATGAATGACATAAGTGAAAATATAGCTTATATAGTCTGGTTTAAGTGAAAATAGTCGATTGAATTTTCTGTACAGACAGCTGATTTCACCTGACTTAAGTGAAATCAGTTGATTGAAAAATAATTCAACTAACTGAATACATTCATACCAGAAACTATATACAACAAGCCTTTTGACTTGTTAAAACCCTTTTTAACGAACTAAAAGAGAGACACTAAGGCGCACAACACATCTAATCTATGTCATACAACCTATCAACAATGTATAACACTAACACATTACATTTAATATTTTATTTACAGATTTAACACACTAAAACTTAATCTTCAAGAGGATCTTCATCAATCTTCATCAAACACTTAAGATCTTCATGCACATGGCTTTATCAATTCTTTGCTTCAAGCTTGCTTGTGCTAACAACACACTCCTTGCCACCTTCACACTCTCCTTGTCTTGGTCATGTATAGCTTGCTTATCTCCATGTGTAGCACATCTCAAGGAACTCTCGGCCAAAAGAGAGAAATTGGGCTCGGCCTAATTGATACACCATGCAATCACAAATGTTCTAGTTTATTTATTGAAAGCGAAGCCTAAAAAATGGCCCTATTTAAATCTAGACTACTTCCTCCAAAAAGCCCATGACTGACTTAATCATCTTGTGAGAGGCCCATGTGAATCTTCTTCATCATGCTTATAGTGATTGGTCCTCTAGATAGGCTTGGCTTGTTGATGCATTTGGGCATAGGCTTTTTGGAGTCACATCATCCTCTCCCCCTTGAAGAGGATTTGCCCTCAAATCTTGGTGATCATCCTCATCATTAAAAATACCTACAAAAGGAACCAAATCAGTAATATTGAAAGTAGGATGCACACCATATTCCGCAGAAAGATCCAATTGATGATTTGGAATGGACCATCACCTCGGGGACTAAGTTTGGATTTTCTTAGGTTAGGAAATCTTTCCTTCCTTAAGTGCAACCAAACTAGGTCTCCTTCATTAGAAGACCAAACTCTCTTGTCCTTGTTTTTAAAATAAGCAATCTTTTCAACTTGGGCTTGAATTTGGTTTTTAACCTTCTCATGAAAATCTTTTATGAAATTGGACTTAGAAACCCCTTCTTTATGAATAAAAACAAAAGAAGTTGGAAGAGGTAAGAAGTCCAATGGTGTGAGAGGGTTAAATCCATAAACTACCTCAAAGGGTGAGAGTTTAGTGGTGCTATGGACCACTGTATTATAAGCAAATTTAATATGGGGAAGATACTCATCCCAAGATTTATGGTTCCCCTTAAGCAAAACCCTAAGCAATGTGGAAATGGATCTATTAACTACCACTATTTGCCTATCAATCTATGGGTGACAAGAAGTAGAGAAAGAAAGTTTTGTTCCTAGTCGAGACCACAAGGTCCTCCAAAAATGGCTTAGGAATTTAGTATCTCTATTAGACACAATTGATTTGCGTAAGCCATGGAAGCGAACCCCCTCTTTAAAGAACAACTTTGCTATGTTGCTAGCATCATCTACTTTGTGGCATGGTATAAAATGTGCCATTTTAGAAAAACGGTCCACTACCACAAAGATAGAGTTAACACCCTTTGAAGTCCTTGGAAGCCCTAGGACAAAGTCCATGCTTATGTGCTCCCAAGGGGTGGAAGCAACAAGCAAAGAAGTATACATTCCTGCAGGCACGCTAGACTTAGCATGCAAACAAGTCAAACAACTAGTGCAATGTTTTTGTATTTCCCATTTCATATAGCGCCAAAAGAATTTCTCTTTAAGGATGGCCAAAGTTTTGGCGACCCCAAAGTGACCCATAAGTCCTCCCTCATCCATTTCTTTGATCAAAAGTTTTTTATGAGAACCTGGAGGGATACATAGTCCGCCTTCTTTGAAAATATACCCATTGGATAGGTAAAAGCCACCTTCGGACTTATTGAGACAAGAATCATATATGTTGGCAAAAAAGGGATCATGAATATACAATTCACATATGTTGTCAAATATAAGAATTTGGGATTCAAGCTTGGCTAAGAAAGTGTATCTGCTTGATAGTGCATCAACCACCACATTAGCTTTCCCTTTCTTGTACTTGATAGCATAAGGAAATTGTTCCAAGTACTCAACCCACTTTGCATGAATTTTATTGAGTTTGTGTTGGCTCTTCAAATACTTGAGAGTTTTATGATCATTGTGGATAATAAACTCTTTGGGCACAAGATAATGATCCCAAGTATGAAGAGCTCGCATAAGGGCACATAACTCTTTGTCATAGGTGGGATAGTTACGAGAAGGGTCATTTAGTTTTTCACTAAAATAAGCAATGGGATGGCCTTTTTGCAACAAAACCACAACTATTCCAAACCCATAAACATTACATTCTAGATCAAAAGTTTTCTCAAAGTTTGGAAGAGCAAGAATAGGAGCTTGGGTGAGCTTAGTCTTGATATCATCAAAGGCCTTTTGTTGCTTTTTACCCATTCAAAAGATGTGTCTTTCTTGACAAGTTCATTGAGGGGTCAAGCAATGGTGGAGAAGTTGGAAACAAATCTTCTATAAATATTAGCTAACCCATGAAAGCTTTGAATGTCCCCAACATTATTTGGCACATGCCACTCTTGGATGGCCTTGATTTTTGTAGGGTCAACATGAACCCCACTTTAATTGATCACAAACCCTAAGAAGATGACACTCTCTGTAACGTCCTAGCCGAAAATTACTTATAGAAAAAAAAGAAAAACAAATAATATATGTAAAACCTCATTTATTAATAACTTCTTTTTTCAAAACGTGAGAAAATTTAAAAACCAAAGTCAACGCACCAAATATAATTAAAAACGCGACATTCAATAATTACAAACATAATCAAGTTCTCTAAAACCATTACAAAATAGTTCAAAATAAAGCTAGTAAAAAGCCCCATGACTGATCCCCACTCCGTCTCTATGCATCCTCACGCTCACTTGCATCAACCTCTGCTCCCATGTAACAAGTTACATGATCATCGCCAAAACCACACAGATAGCGTGAGCTCATCTAAATAAACCAACCAAAAATATGACAATAGATATAACATTTCAGAATTATAACATGTGTTAGCATTCCCCTTTTTCATAGATCCTCAACTTTCAATACTTGCATTAGACGTCTAATATTTCTATACCCTTTAGTGAGATCAATGATCAATCTTTGCTGCACGAGTGTCTACTCGCCCCTCCGACTACAGGCCACCACTTGATAGTCCACATGTGGGAATAACTTTGCAACTACATCTCACCGTGACACCAAGTGGAGTCCCCCAAAACGAACCTAAGTTCGTAGTTGTTCCCAGACTACCAAAAACTCTATCAGATGCACTGAAGAGGGCAATCATCTAAAACCTTGTCGTACGAGCCACAACTCGCACACTCCACTCGACTTCCTAAACCACCAAGCTACAACCTAGAGTGGTCACGTGTTACCCCAATACAAGATGCACTCGTAATTGGGCCCCCAGCCAAAGCATCGCAATCATGGAAACCACCTAAAGCTGTGTAGAAATCCTCCTCACGCACCAACACTGCACCAAAACCTCCTGGCGCGCCTCTCGCGTCACCAGGCGGAACTTGGTTCCAGACCGCCTGGCGGGCATCTCACACCGCCAAGCGCCAAGTGCCATATAGTACTCCTGCCGCCAAGCGCCATTCGCGTCCAGTAGCCACTGCCACTCTGTTGGGTGTATATCGCCTGGCGACTTGCCCCGTGCCGCTAGGCACCATACCAGTAGTGCAATGCTACTAGTTTTTGGCACATCAAACGGGTCCTATTGGACCCCAATCAATCCATACATAGATTATAACACCAAGATATTAATCCAGTCACAGTTCTATAGCTAGATCACTATGTTCACACTTAATCATGTCAATGAATCAATATTACACATACACTTTTGAAACCACACAATTAAGGAAGCATACAATCTAGACCGCTTCAGGGACATACCTCTCATTCATTTAGGCATATTCACATCACATAATTACACTTTCTCATATATTCCACTTAGCATATTTCTTATTTAATAGCACATTGTTCCCTAAAATAGTCGTGATACCTTCTACTTTACATTCATCTCAAAACCAATTAACCAACCTATACCATCTAATCAACAATGCATGGTGTCCACATTACCACTTTCCTATAATTACAACCTCTATTAAGTTCAACATAGCACGTTATTTATTTTAAACCACATATTCCACTTATCCCATACCACTACATAAATCATTTGATACTCAATGCATGGGTTTCCCTTACCTCACCACCCCCTCTAATCCCTCTCACACATACCAATTCATCCAGCATAACCCCCAACACACGCAGTCACACCTAACTCGAAATGAACAACAAACTAGGTTGTCGCCTGGCGGCAGTCCACACGCCGCCAGACGGTGCTTGACCAATTGGGTTCTACCAAGAATTATTTCAATGCAGCACAATACCCATTCTCACACTATCATAATTTCCCACGCATGCATATTTCTGAGTTCATATTTTATTCTAGAATAGCATCAACTCCATAAAATAGTGTAAAAATCATCCATAATTCATGCTTAATTATTTCCAACCCCCAATCATGCACCCTAATCCCACGTTCATACAAGAATTCAAGCAATTTTTCCAAAATTAATAATTAAGTAAAACTTGTCATGCCAATCGAATAAATACACTAAAAATCCAATTCAATACAATCACCCCACTGATCAACCAGACAACAGAAACAAAAATTTGCAAGCAGCGATTACGTCGCCTGGCGGGTCACCTTCAACTGCCAGGCGGTTCATCTGAAATCCTAGCAAACTGAGTGCAACCACATGTGCTGCCTGGCGGCAGTTCATGTGCCGCTAGGCGGTTTCTGAAAAAATCCAGAAAATGCGAACAGTTTTGGCTTTTCACACAGAGCATAGATCATTATCATGTTTATTCAACCAAAAAGCATATAATTTGCACACAACAATTAGGATAGCTCCCCTAACCTGGTCTTCGAACTCCAATTGCCAAAAACTTTCACTATCTTTGCGATCCACAAGGTCTCCTCTTGATCACCCAAAATTCTGCTCTATTCTCTCTCTCTCTTTCTCGCTAAGGCTACCTGTCAGACTCTTCCCCTAGTGCACACGAAATTCAGAAGTGTTTTCCTCCCTTAATTACTCTTTTCCCTACTTAAACTAACCCAATTTAATCTCTTTTAATAAAAAAAACGAGATTCTAATTAAAAGTGTATTCATGGCACTTCAATTTCCATTACTAAGGGTTTCTCTAGTCTCTCCATCTGCTCCTTCAGACGGCTAGGGTTCCTACCCTTTCCCATCCATGCCAAAATTTTATGGTAGCAAAAAGAGAGTTATTTTACTTCACCCAAGGTTCGAATACACAACCACATAATTACAAGCAATGCACATAACCATCAAGCTATCACATGTTTCTTGATATTTTCTACAATTCTAGAAAATTATATCTCTCAACATGCTCAAGCGTATCACAAAAATAATAATGAATTCAATACACACAATTGGCATACAAAGGACTTGAACCCAAGTCCTCTCACACAATAAAAGTACTCTCAATCACTTAAGCTAGTACTTTTCCACGTCATGGAAGTTAGCATTAATTGCCATAAAGGCTTCCACTACCCGCATTTATTAAATAATTATTTATTTAATTATTTAAATTTAGTGGGTCTTACACTCTCTACACAGAAAGTGCACTTGTCAATGTTGACATAGAGTTGATGGTTTCGCAAAAGAGACAACACTACTCTAAGATGACCCACATGAAGACTAGAATTACCACTATACACCAAATGTCATCAAAATAAACAACCACAAACTTCCCTATACAATCACGCAAGACATGATTCATTAGGCGCATAAATGTACTAGGAGCATTGGTTAGGCCAAAAGGCATGACCAACCATTCATATAGACCAAATTTTGTTTTGAAAGCGGTTTTCCACTCATCACCTTTTTGAATACAAATTTGGTGATAACCACTTTTGAGGTCTATTTTTGAAAATATTTGAGCTCTATGTAATTTATCCAACATATCATCAAGTCTTGGGATTGGATGCCTATATTTTATGATGATGTTGTTGATGGCCCTACAATCATAGCACATGCACCATTTTCCATCTTTCTTGGGCACCAACAACATAGGCACAACACAAGGACTTAGACTCTTTTGAACCCATTCCTTGTCTAATAACTAATTCAATTGAGATTCTATCTCCTTAGTCTCAATTGGGTTTGTCCTATAGGCTGGTCTATTGGGAAGACTTGCCCCTAGGACAAAATCAATTTAGTGCTTAATCCCTTTAAAAGGTGGAAGACCATGGGGGTCATCCTTTGGAAAAATATCTTCAAATTCATGAAGAAGAGCACGTATTGAAGGAGGTAGATCCTTAAGAGAATGATGTTCAAGAAAAGTGAGGATTGCTTGACAAAGTAACAGGAAGGAAGGTTGCTCGTCATGAAGAGTGTGCAAAAGAGTTTTATGAGTTAAAAGAACTTCATGAGCAACATCCTTAGAAGAAGAAACTTCCTCTACCTTAGTCTTGTCCTTGGATAACTTAGAAACTTTAGAGTTCTTAAAACTCTCTTCCTTCCTCCTAGCTCGCATTTGAGTGAGGGGATGCAACACAAAAATTTTTGAATGATGTTGGAGGATGATCTCATTGGTATGGCCATGGTGCAAGGTTTTACGGTCAAATTGCCAAGGCCTTCCCAAGAGAATATGGCAAGCTTCCATGGGAATCACATCACATAAAAATTTATCTTTGAATTTCCCAATGGAGAACTTGACTTTTACTTGATGCTCGACTTTGAGATCCTCATCTTCATTAAGCCAATGAAGTTTATAAGGTTTTGGATGGGGCAACAAAGTTAAGTTCAACTTCTCAACCAATCTTGTGCTACAACAATTGCAAAAAGACCCACTATCAATGATCAAAGAGCAAGTGTTGTTTAAAACTTCACATCTTGTGTGGAAAATATTTTCTCTTTGGTCATTGAGAGGAAGGCTAGGTTGGTTATTGAGAAGCCTCCTAATCATCAAAAGATTCCCTTATTTTAGATATGAATGTTCCTTAGAATCACTAGAATGGGAACTGTTAGAGTCAGTAGAAGAAGATGACTCCTCTTGGCTAGTGTAGAGGTCTTTGCCCTTAAGCACAATGGTGTGTTTGTTAGGACATTGGACAGTCACATGACCTCTACCCAAATACTTGAAACACTTGATGTCACTTCCTCTTTTGGTAGTAGAGTGTTGGCATAAGCAAGCTTGAAGCAAAGAATTGATAAAGCCATATGGATGGAGATCTTAAGTGTTTGATGAAGATTGATGAAGATCCTCTTGAAGATTAAGTTTAAGTGTGTTAAATTTTTATATAACATGTTAAATATAATGTGTTAGTGTTATATCTTGTTGGTAGGCTATATGACATAGGTTAGATGTCTTGTGTGCCTTAATGTGTCTCTTTTAATCTATTAAAACGAGTTTTAACAGGTTAAAAGGCTTGTTGTATATAGTTTCTGGTATGAATGAATTCAGTCAGTTGAATTATTTTTCAATTGACTGATTTCACTTAAGTCAGGTGAAATCAGCGGACTATACGGAAAATTTAATCGACTGTTTTCACTTAAATCAGACTATATAAGTTGTGATGTGAGTAGCTTGAAGAACACATGTATAGTTGGCTAGGGATAGCCACCATCAGGTTTGGATGTTCTTGTGCCTCTGGTTGGTTTGCCTGATGTGATTTCAGGTCTGCAAGTGTGATTCTTGTAGGATGTGAGTCAAAAATCTTATGAGTTTTGTTGTTCAAAAGTTTAATCTTGGTGTGTGATTTGTAAAACTTTTGAATATAGTGGAAACCAAGCTCAGGTTGTCCTAGTAAACTAGATGTAGCTCTATGATTGAGTGAACCAGTATAAAAACAGTTGTGCATTCTTCTTTCCCTCACCTCACTCTCTTTGAAACTTTAAAAACTCAAGAAAACCAAGCAATTTGATCTTTGGTGTGATTTAATGCATTTTTGTGTAATCTAAGGCTTTATACTTGTTATAAATACTGTTGGGAACAAGTCTTGTATGTAAAAGATTGTTATTTGAGTTGAATTCGCGAATTCTGCATTCTGCATAATTCTCCAGTATTTTAGCCGACTGATTTGTCTTTTTAATCGACTGTTTCATAGCATCAAGAACAATTTAGTGTGTTGTTTTATATTTTAATCGACTGAAAGTGTACTGGTCTGTTGCATTTACATCCAAACTTTACAGTCCATTAGATTCAATTGAAAAGAAGTTTAAGCTTTCGAAAAAGTTTTGTAAAGCCAATTCAACCCCCCCTTCTTGGCTAAATTCACCATTTCAAAACTAACAATTGGTATCTAGGGCAAGGTTCTTGAAAGGTATTCAAGTTGATAAAAAGTCTTTTGAAATGGCTGAAAGTAAACTCCCTTTTGCTGAAGGTGCCTCTATTGATAGACCACCTATGCTTTGTGGCCTAAACTATTAGTTTTGGAAAATAAGGATGCAAATTTTCATTGAATCTATAGACAAAGGAATTTGGGATGCAATAGTTAATGGACCATATATTCCTAAATGTGTTGTTGAAAATAAGCAGGTGGACAAGCCTTGGAGTGAATGGACTGATGAAGAAAGGAAAAGAGCTTAATATGATTGCAATGCCAAGAACATCATCACTTCATTTTTGAGTATGGATGAATTTTTTAGGGTCTCCAAATGTAAGAATGCAAAGGAAATGTGGGATATCCTAGAGGTTACACATGAAGGAACAAGTGAAGTGAAGAGAGCAAGGAAGCATGCCTTGATTCAAGAGTATGAGCTTTTCAAGATGCAAAAAGGAGAGTCCACAGCTGAAGTGCAAAAGAGGTTCACTCACATAGTCAACCATCTCATGGGTCTGGGCAAAGAATTTGACAAAGAGGAGCTAAACATCAAAGTGCTTAAGTGTCTTGATAGAAATTGGCAACCAAAGGTGACTGCCATATCTGAATCTAAGGATTTATCCATCATCACAACAGTTGCACTGTTTGGCAAGCTTAGAGAGCATGAGATTGAAATGCAAAGGCTAAGTGAGCTTGAAACAAGTGAGAAAAAAGGTAAGATCCATAGCCTTGAAGGCTAGCTCTAAGAAGATTGATGAAACCGAGGAAGAGGCTGCTGAATCAAGTGATAATGAGAACTTGAATCTACTAGTCAAGAGGTTTGGAAAGTATGTCAAGAGGAAAGGCACCAAAGGTAATCAAAGGAGGTACAATTCTAAACAAAATGATTCAAGTAATTCTTCTAAATTCTCATGTTATAATTGTGGAAAGCAAGGACATATCAAGATTTAATGTCCTAATTTTAACAAAGAGAAGGAAAAGGTTGATGATAGGAAATATGAGAAAAAGGGCAAGGAAAGACGTGCCTACATAGCTTGGGAGGACAATGATGATTCAACAACCACTTCATCTCAAGAAGGAAGTGAGGAAGCAAACCTATGCCTCATGGTCGGATATGAATCATCCTCATCAAGCCGAGTAAGTTCCTTGTCATCCAAAGATAAGAATGACTATTATCAATTATTGCATGACTTTGAAGAGTTGCATAGTGAGGCAAACAAAATTGCTGTCATGAACAATCGGCTAAAAGAATTAAATAGTTGGCTAGAAAACAGAGTTAGCCAACTAGAATCAGAAACAATCAACTTAAAAACTGATTTCGAACATCTGGAAATGATTTATAGTAATTTAATCGATTGTTCTAAAAAATAGCTGGCTACAAAACCTTGTGAAAACTGCATTACTTTGAAAAATCAAGTGAAATATCTTTTGAAAACATGTGCAAAGTTCACAAGAGGAAAAGCAAACCTGGAAGCCGTTCTTGACTCTTAAAATTGTGTTTTTGAGAAGGCTGGACTTGATTATAAACCTATCCATGAAAAGAAAGCCAAGAAGTTCTCTAGTTTCTTTTCCAAGAGTGAGCCAAATGTTATGCCCTTCATTTCTTGCAACTATTACAACTACTATATGAATAAAGGTCATGTTCTTAAGAATTGTTGTGTTAGAAAGTATGATGTACCTAAGGGATTTATGAAATGGATCCCAAAAGGATCAAAAAAGGCATAACCATGTTGGACCCAAACTATCAAAGGGTACTAGGTAATACTATGTTCTTTTGCAGGTCATAAAATATGAAAAGAAGGATCTATTGTACCTAGATAGTGGCTGCTCAAGGCATATGACAGGAGATAAGACCAAATTTGCAAAGTTGGAATTGAAGGAAGAAGGATTTGTAACCTATGGAAACAACAACAAAGGAAGAATTCTTGTAACCTAATCATGTTTTCAAATTGAAAAAGGCTTTATATGGTTTGAAACAAGCACCACGACAATGGTATGAGAGGGTTAAAACCATAAACTACCTCAAAGGGTGAGAGTTTGGTGGTGCTATGAACCACTCTATTATAAGCAAATTCAATGTGGGGAAGATACTCATCCCAAGACTTATGGTTCCCCTTAAGCAAAACCCTAAGCAATGTGGAAAGGGATATATTAACTACCTCTGTTTGCCCATCCGTCTGTGGGTGACAAGAAGTAGAAAAAGAAAGTTTTAGAAAAACAGTCCATTACCACAAAGATAGAGTCAACATCCCTAAAAGTCCTTGGAAGTCCTTGGAAGATAATGATACAATTGTCTCACTCCGAGATTCAACCACATCGCTCAACAAGGCATTGGAAGCCTCTTACATACCTGTAGGATTTTCACACATCTTCTTCCTCTAATGTTTTTGATAAATATCCCATTTATAATTATTTGTCATAATCCCTATTATCCAAATCTTTTAAACACACTATTCTTTCTATTCCTTCATATCCTCACAATTACACTGAGGCATCAAGATCCACCCAATGGTTTCAAGCTATGGATGACGAGCTTATGGCCCTTGAAGCTAACAAAACATGGATCCTTACTGATTTACCTCCTAACAAAACCCTCATTGGTTGTCGTTGGGTTTTCAAAATCAAACGCCGATGTGATGGTTCCATTGAATGACGCATGGCACGCTTAGTAGCTAAAGGCTACAATCAACTTGAATGTTTAGACTATCTAGACATTTTTGTTCCAGTATTAAACAAGCTTTCCAATATTCGTCTTCTCCTAGCCTATGTCGTATTAAACAATTGGAGTCCAAAACAAATTGACGTGAATAATGATTTCCTTACAGATATCTTCATGAAGATTCCCCCTGGTCTTGCAGTAAAAGATAAAACAAAGGTTTGCAAACTACAACACTCACTCTATGGTTTGAAGTAGGCTGGCCGCCAATGGTAACAATGACGATGAGATCCATCATATAACCAATATTCTTGACAACAAATTCCGCATAAAAAAAAAAAAAACTTGGAGACTCACATACTTCCAGGCAATGAAGTGGCACGCAACAAACACTACTATCCATCTTTGTCAACAAAAATATACCCTCGATCTTATCCTAGAGATAGGAATGTTTGATTGTTCCCCTGCTATCACCCCCATGGTTCACTCCTCTTGGTCATCTACATCACCCTCCACCCCTCTCAATGATGATGATTCCTCATCTTAACGTACACTCATTAGCCGCCTAATATACCTTACCAACATTCGTCCCGATATCTCTTTTGTTGTAAATCATCTCAATTAGTTTGTATCTGCACCGAGTGATGTTCACCAACAAGCTACTACTCGTATTCTTCGTTACTTAAAAGGTTCTCTAGGCAATGACGTTTTCTTCTCCAATTCCAACATTCATCAACTAAAGGCTTATGTCAATTCTGATCAAGCCTCATGTCCTACTACACGAAAGTCTATCACAGGTTTTTCTATCTACTTTGTCAACTCTCTGATCTCTTGGAACTAAAAGAAACAACAAACTATATCCGAAGTTCATCTGAAGCAAAATATCATGCTCTTGCATCTACCACATATGAAGTCCAATGGTTAACATAACTTTTTCAAGATCTCCATGGTTCCTTCAACCAACCAGCTCTATTATACTGCGACAGTCAATATGCCATACAAATTGCTTCCTATTAGGTCTTCCATGATCGCACCAAACACATATTGACATTCATATTGTTCGTGAAGAAGTCACTATCGGATTTATCAAGATCCTTCCAATCACTTCATCTCTACAACTTGCTGACTTATTTACTAAGCCCTTACCACCAACCTTATTAACGTCCATCTCTTCAAGCTAGGAATGAAGAATATCTATCCCCAGCTTAAGGGGTTGATAACTTTCTCCGCTTCTACGCCCAACGCCCCTTTTCTGTTTCTCTCTTTTCTTGTTATATATGTACCCTTGTACTTGTATCAGTTTTGTAGTTTAATTTAGACCTTTTAATTCTGTATTCATTTCTCTCTAAAGCTCTTACATTTCCCTTTTTGTTCTCTTTTTTGTTGGCTGACTCTTATGTCTTTTAGATCACGCAAGTTTTCTGGTATTGTGTGAAATAACTGTGAAGTGGTTGAAGATTTTGTAACCAAAATACAAATTTGATGTAGAAATTTGAACAATCATATTAAATAAAATTAGTTTTCAATTTAAAAAAAAAAGTTGAAATTTGCATGATCTAAAAGCATTTAATACTATATAGTACAAAAATAAATCGAAAACCAACTAAAATAAAGCCTATATAATAATAAAAAAAGAAAGAAACAAATGTTAACCAAGTTAGCTAACTGTAATTTCTGGAAATCCTTGATTTCTAATAATATTGTTACAAAATATCTAAAGCCTTGAAGTGTGGCGGAGAGCAGTGGAAAAATTGGGCCTTCAATTGAATCGTCATTTTGAATTTATTTTTAGACTTAATTAAGTTTTAAATCTATCTTAAGTTTGCAAACTTTAAATGGAGATCTTATTACAATTATATAATCTATTGAATCATAATTCTCGTCATATGTATAATTAGTTGTATTACTTTATAATTCTATAATTTTATAATAATAACTTTATAATATTATAATTTATAATTTTATAATTTTATAATTTGGTAATTCTATAAATTTTTTTTATAATATTATAGTTTATAATTGTTTTAATTTTATAATTGTGTAATTATATAATTATATAATTCTATATTTCTATAATTTTATAGTTTTATAATTTTATTATTTTATGATTCTATGGTTTTGAAATTTTTTAACTTCATAATTTTATAAATATAATTTTATATTTATATAATATTGTAATTCTATAATTTTATAAAATTATAATTATATAATTATATAATTATAATATCATAAAATGCTGCTGGTAGAAAAAGATAAAAAAAAAAACTATATTCCATGAAGCATGGAGATAAAAAAAATGCATTTAATTTTTCGGTGTCTAGCAAGTCTCAGCATTAACAATTCAAGAAACACTTTAATTTACACTTTCATTTGGGACGAGAAAAAAATGTCCTGTTCAAGAAATAGTCATATCTTCATATGTATTCGAAGTTTACAAAACACTGCTCATGATAGATTCATTCATTACCAAAGTGGAAAAGCGAAACCTTGGTAGCTTCTAGGCTATAAGCAAACAATTCTCCATATTTGCAAAGGACCGTCATTGGTGCTGCTCATGCTGTGGCCTTTGCAGTCTTTGATGTTCTTGGTGGTGGTGTGCATGATCACGACGCAGTTGCTGTGTGGTAGAAGATTGAATCAGTCTTCTCATTCTCCATCTAACATATTCCGTTACCAGAGTATTCAAGCTGATCGAAATCCCAAATCCAGTGAATGAGGAGAGAAGAACTGAGAGAATGGCATTAACATTAAGCTACAAAAGTAAAAAGAAGGGTGTGTTACATATTTTAAATTTTGTTTACCTGCACCAAAATGACACAAGTCCTACTTGGACAAACATTTCAATAAGGTGCAGAAACATTACGAGTACTGCAAGATTAAGACAGGTCAGAAACCAAATACTCTTACTATGGTATAAAACACATGAGCAAACAGGATGACAATTGCAAACTGGAAGCAAGCATAGGCCCACATGTAACTACCGTTCACTGCAACCGAAACATTCAAGAGTGTTTACCCATGGTTAAAGCACGACATGAAGAGAACAAAAATAACTTTGATATGCTAAGGAAAATAAAAGGAAGCAAGTTTACCCATGGTTGAAGCAATCATAGATGAAAGGAGTCCTAAAACACAGGAGAAAGGCAATGAAATAGCAAGAGCATGAGTGCCCATATCTGAAACCTGGTACAATAAAAAACATTGAGTCAGACATATTTCCATCCAACAAAACACGTTTGGAGAAAACAAGAAAATAAAGGGGATGGGGCAAGACTATAGAACATTATACTTTAGAGTATTGAAATAAATAATGCTTTACATTTAGTTTCCTTATTTTCTTAGTTTTTTCCATTTTTTTCTAATATTTTATGATTTGTTTCCTTAATTGGTTAGGATTGCTAGTACAAACATAGGTCAACCGTTTAATCATCACATTACATCTTATTGTAGTACATAACAGCACAAAAGTAAATATTCAAAAAATATCTAACTCCAATAAAAATACCATATTTCTAACATGGTATCTGAATAGTACCATCCTTTGTGATCTGTCCTACCATTATTATGGTTGAGTTCCCTTAGACGTATTTTCTTTTGTTAGTTGTACTCTTGCTGTCCTCTTTTCTTAGTCAGTTGCAACTGAAAGGTTTAGTTAGTTCACACTCATCACTATGGTAATTCACTGATCTTTATACAGGGGCTTAAGTAACAAGGAACTACTTCCCCTATCAATGTATAGGTCTCACTCAATCGATAACACTTGTTTCCTCTCCATCTTTATACCCTATAAATTCAGGGATTACAATCAATCTACCTATAATAAAATACGAGAGCAAAATTTCTCTGATTACATAAATGGACAATATTTCCCAAATTATATCATAAGAGTCAATCTACTTTTTGACTTGTCTACTTATTTAGTTAGGATTATTAGTATAAATAGGGTAAATGCTTTAGGTTTTATTATCACATGACATCTTAATGTAATGCATCAAAGTACATAACAATATTGAAAGTTTCTTCTTTTTTTTTTCTCCTCATTCCTAAATTCCATAATTCCAACATAAGTATTAAAGTGTCGAAGAAATAGAATCTGCTTCTGGGACATGGCATATTTCACTAATGAGTGATTTGACTAATATGTTGGATAATCTTTAATTTTGTTAGATAATCTTTAGATTACGTTTTAGATTACAAAGTTGTTTTTATTTAGCAAAGTGATAGGGAATTTTATATTTGGTGAATTAAATTGAAGTTAGTTATTATTTTAGTTAGTTGGAGTATCTAAGATTTAGTTTGATAATATGCCATATTAGGTAAGATTAGATTAGATTAAGATTTTGTTTGGTTTGTAATTGGCTATATAATAGCCCCATTCTCCATCAATGAAAAATACCATAGTGAGTTACGTTGCTGCTTCTTTTAGTGTGTGAGTTTTTTCCAACAAAGTGGTATCACAGCTTTATGCTCTAAGTACCGAGTGAAAAAAAAGCAGAGAGAATGAGAAAAAAATGGGAGGGAGAGTGAAACAGTGAGAAAAAAAAAAGTGTGCGCTTGAGTGCTTTGGGAGAAAAAAAAGATGGCTAAAGTTGTTAATGGTATGACAGTGCCACAATTGACGAGAAAACAAATTATGATAATTGGTATTTGCAGATGAAACCCTTCTGGGATCCCAAGATATTTGGGATATAGTGGAGACCAGGTATCGAGAACCAGCGGATGATGCAAATCAAATGGCGGCCCAAATTACCGTGTTGAAGAAGACGTGAGTGAGAGACAAGTCGGCTTTGTATTTTTTGTACAATGCTGTGGACGAGTCAGGCTTCGAGAAGATTGCAAACGTTGCATCTTCAAAGGAAGCATAGGATATTCTAGAGGTTGCATATAGAGGGAACGACTGGGTCAGATAAGTTCGGCTTCAAGCTCCCAGAGGAGAGTTTGAAGCACTGAAGATGGAAGACAAAAAGCAGGTAACCGAGTACATAACTTGGGTAGAGATGGTGGCCAACCAACTTGGCAAGAATGGAGAGTCAATGCCAGCAAGTCGGGTTGTGGAGAAAATCTTGAGGTCATTGACAGATGATTTTGAGAGCATCATATGCGCCATCAAGGAGTCGAAAGGACCTGTCAGTTCTCTCAGTGGAAGAACTTGCAGGGTCATTGGAGGCCCATGAACAAAGGAGAGGGAAGAAGCACAAACCGCGTGATCAAGCACTCTAGGCGCAACTTGATTTGAATGAAACTCAGAATACTCAAAGCCGAGGTCTTGGAGGCAAAGGACGAGGTGGCAGAGGACGAGGTGACCAAGGTCGAGATGGACAAGGTCGTGGTGGACGTGAGAGAGATGATGTTGAAGAGAGCACAAATCAAACCAGGCAACAGAATTGACATGGTCGTGATCAAGAAAGGGGCCAAGGAGATCGATCCAAGTCATAAGTGGAATGCTTCAAGTGTGGCAAGTACGGCCATTACACAAGAGAGTGCAGATCGACAAGTTGCTACAATTGTGGTAAGGTCGGCCATATAGCAAAATATTGTCAATCGGAAAAAAAAGGACAAAAATCTTCTCACAGAGGAAGATGACGAGGAGATAGGGATTTTAATGATGATGCAAAACTCAGATTACATTTTAGATTACGAAGTTGTTTTTATTTAGCGAAGTGATAGGGAATTTTATATTTGGTGAATTAGAGTTAAGTTAATTGTTATTTTAGTTAGTTGGAGTATCTAAGATTTAGTTTGATAATATGGCATATTAGATAAGATTAGATTAGATTAAGATTTAGTTTGGTTTGTTAATATTTGGTTTGTAATTGACTATATAATGTCAGGTGTTTCAATTTAAATTTCTCTTTTGTTTCTTTTATTTTGTTTTGCAATTGTGTTCCTATTTTATAGGAAGAATAAATCTTAGTTCCTAGATCCGTGAATGTGATCTGGTGCAATTTGCTTGCGTAAAATGGCTTTATATAGCCTATTGGCTTCCATTATTGAATCATAGAACCGTGAATGTTCAATTGTCTCTCTATGCCTCTGTCAGCAGATATTTCTAATCATCAAAAAAATATCTAACAAGTGGTATCAGATCTCCGCAAGGGGCCCGATAACCTAATGAGTGAGTGAGTTCCACATAGCTTGCAGACTCTTACTCCGTACACAATAAGAAGGAAACCCGAGAGTCTGAGATTTAGGCGGCAGACCCGCTTCCAAGATTTGATGGCCATTATGATTTTTGGTCCATGACCATGGAAACCTTTCTTCGGAGCAAGGAGTTATGGTATCTGGTGGAATAAGGCATTCCCACACTTGTAATTGAATTGGGACTAGGCAATGAAGTTCATAAGAAAGTTGTGGAGGAGGCCAAGCTCAAGGATCAGCAGGTCAAGAAATTTTATTTCAGGCAGGGAGATTCTGGAAACAATTCTTGACAAAGGGACGTCAAAAGCTATTTGGAATTCAATGAAACAGAAATATCAAGGATCTACAAATATCAAGGATCTACAAGGGTACAAAGGGGACAACTTCAAGCCTTGCGAAAGAGAGTTTGAGTTAGTGACCATTAAGGAAGGAGAAAAAGTTGACAGCTTTTTGGGACGGAACATGGATATGGTTACCAAAATGAAATCCAATGGAGAAAGAGTGGTAAGCAAAACACTGCTATCACTGACAGAAAAATTCAATTATGTAGTTTGTGCCGTAGAGTAGTCCAATGACCTCAATGTTCTAGCCATTGATGAGCTGCATGGGAGTTTGTTGTTCACGAGCAAAAGATGCAAGGTTTCCAAGAGGATGAGCATGTGTTGAAGGCCACTCATGATGACAACATAAGAAAAAACACTCCAGGGGATCGACCAAGCGGAGGTCGTCGTGGCACATTCAGAGGGGATGCGGCAGAGGGAGAGGGAGGCAGCTTTTAAATAAAGCCACTATTGAGTTTTTCAGATGTCACAAACTGGGGCATTTGCAGTATGAATGCCCTGACTGGGAAAAGAAAGCAAACTATGCTGAAGTAGATGAAGAGGAGATTGGTTTTTGAGACTAAAGGATGAACACTGCAAAACAGTGAAGGTAGCTAAAGGTAGTGTCACGATGAAAATTAATGGTGTTACTCTGGTATTGTCTGATGTTTACGATATTCCTGCACTTAAGAACAATTTGCTCTATATAAGACAATTGCAAGAGTAACCATTCTGATTTCAGATGGCAGCTGCAAAGTGTTCCATCCCCATAAATGTTTAATTATGAAAACTGATGAGTGGGAATAGAATGTTCTGTGTGACAGGCTCTGTGAGTCCAAAACAGATTGAATGCTTTAAAACAAAAACTGTCTCAACAAGGGAAGCTTATATATGGCACTGCCGCTTTGAACATCTTAACTCCAAGGCCCTAAACATGCTGGTTTGCAAGGAGATGGTAACTCGGTTTACCAGCGTTGGAGTATCCACAAAAAAATGCATTCCATGCCTGACTGGGAAGCAATCTAGAAGGCCCTTTCCAAGCAAAAGTTCATGGAGAGCATCTCAACTGCTTCAGCTGATACATTCAGATATAGCTGGTCCTATGCAACCAGCTTCAAACAGTGAGATATTTCTTAAGTTGTTTTATTGATGATTTTACTCAAAAAACTTTGATATATTTTTACATGAAAAATCAGAAATGCTTTCGATGTTCAAGAAGTTCAAAGTATGTGTTGAGAAGAAGTTCAACATGTTCCAACAGCAGCAATAGAGAACAGGACTCCAGAAAAAGCATGGAGTGGTACAAAACCAACCGTGGAGTATTTCAGAATTTTTAGATGCTTAGCACATGTGTACTAGAAGAGAACTAAACTAGATGATAAAAGCAAAAAGTTTGTTTTCCTAAAAGTCAAAGTTTGTTTTCCTAAGAGTCAGTGATGAATCCAAGGCATGAAGATTATATGATAATGTTGAAAGTCTCACATCGACTAAAGATAAGACTAATTAAGAGTATATATTTGGATGCAAACCTCACCTTACAAACCAGTTTTGTGAGATTGAGTTAGGCTTAAAGTCCACTTCTTAACATGGTATCAGAGTAATGGGTTAGAGTCTATCCTAGCGAAATCTATTGGGTCTAATGTTCCATCCGCTATTGAGCCGTTATTGAACCACTCATTAATGTCTAATCCCACGCACGAGATGTATATACCTCGGTGTGAGGGAGTATGTTGAAAATTTCACATCAACTAGAGATAAGACCAATTTATAGTATATATGTGGGTGCAAACCTCACCTTACAAGCAAGTTTTGTAAGATTGAGTTAGACATAAAGTCCACTTTTTAACGGATCCTATTTCAAAAACACTCATCATCAACAGGATGGGATGTTTAAAGAAGAAGAATGTTGGGACTGGAGTAAAACTGGGATAAAAAACCAGCAAAATGAGATATTTTTGAAGATGAAGCTGCAGGAGAAAAATCCAGGAGCTGATGACTATGGAGAAGATGCTGGTGATAGTGATGCAGTCAGTCTGGACAACATGGTCATCTGATTCACCTCGAGGGAGGGTGAACGAACAAGAAGAGCACCAAGATGGATAGCAGATTATGAAACTGGAGAAAGTTGGAGAAAGTTTGTCTGAAGAAGAAAATTTGAATGTAGTGCTAATGATGACCGAACATGATCCAGTCTCATTTTAAGAAACTGTGGTGAGTAAACACTGGAGAGAAGCAATGACGAGAGATTGATGCAATTGAAAGAAATCACATCTGGGAACTCATTATGCTACTGGAAGGAGTCAAACCAATAGGAGTTAAACGGGTGTTAACTAAACTGGACGCAGATGGGCAGGTAGAAAAATACAAGGCAAGGCTCATGGCAAAAAGATATGGGCAAAGGCATGGAATTGATTACATTGAGGTCTTTGCTCAGGTAGCAAGACTTGATACTATATGGGTAATGTTGGCTACAACTGCGCAATACAATTGGAGGTTTTTCAACTTGATGTGAAGAGCGTATTTCACTACCAAAAGTATTATGTTTTCCTTTTTCTCCCTTTTAAAAGTGGTGTCTATTTGTTTGTATCATCCAAAATTTTATGTGTATGCTCATCAGTACCAAACAGCAGTTGAGACCTTACCTATGAAATTTACTCCTACTAACTTTTTGTGCAATCCAACTCAAAGCGATCTGAATCTTTCTATTTCTCTCTGCACAGTTTCTATTTTCATTATAGGTCATCACAGTCATCACTGAAAATGTTCACAGCTAAGGTCCTATCTAGAGATTCCCTGTTTTTAGCTTCTTGCCAAAAATGTTCTCTCAAAGGTCACTCGGAGAAATTATAGAGATATCTGTGATGTTTGGGGTTAATCAGGTTCTGTTTGTTTCTGACAATATTAACATGAGTAGAAAACAGTTACCTGATGCTTAGTTGGGTTAGATTAGGGCAACGGTGACCTGTTTCAGTCTTTACAGTAGTAGGGTGTCAATTAAAACTCGGTAGCCACACTGCTATACCTATAAATCTGCTGACTTCCTAATTCATTTTATAACCGTTACAGGCAAAATAATTTGCCTCTACAGCAGAAAAAATTGATCGTGGAGAATGATTGACATGTATTGGTCCAATTCCAGGCCAATTAATAATGAAATAGTCAAACATATCTTAAAATTATGAGTGATATGTTGAGAATTTCTAGTTTTGGGTAATTTGCATGTTTGGTGTTCTCAAAAAGTTTAAACTCCTAAAAATGTTAATTTTGAAAACAATTTATAGTGAAGCCAGTATTTCAAAAAGTTGGTGACTTATACCAGACCATCTAGCCCAGCTGAGTAATTTTTATCAAGTAATTACCAGGATACTTAGACTACCCTTTAGGACAAATTTCCTGTGCTTGTAAAGGATCTAATTTTTGTATAACTAATGAAAAAAGGCCAGAGAGCCATAAAGTTTTACCCTAAAATAGCTTGCAACTTTCTCCTTCATCCTTTCTGGATCGATTATTCAATTTTAAGCTTCTTACAAAATTGTATAGACCTACTCAACTTTACAAAACTAACTTGTGAATTGAGCATAACGACTATTTATATACTATATTTTGGTATTACCTCTATTGAGAATAAAGAAAATAGGGATTGAGATTAATCTCCCTTGTGTATAAACCACACATAGGGTAATCTATTTATAATAGAGAGAGGTACAAGTAAAAAGAGTAACTGAAAATAAAAAGATTAAATAGAAGATATTGTTTGATATTGTGGTTATCAATATCTAACAATATCTTAATAATATCAAACAATATCTAACAACCTCTAAGCATTATGGGACTTAGGTTTTCCCAAATACATCCAACAATGTGTCCAGGACTATTGTTTCAGAACGAGTATAACATGGTGACTGACCTTTCTAGTGAATCTAGAATAGACTCTATTATCAAATTACAAAGTGATTTAGGCCTAAAACAATCCTACAAAATCGGCTTGTAAAGTAAAAATTGTCTTCTAGTACTATCTCTAGTCAATAAAAGACTTCCATTTTTTTCCCAATAAATCTTATAACATTAGAATGCCAACACATGGCTACGTCAGTTAGCTTCATTTGTAATATACAAGCAAAAACTCATCCAACAATTTTTGCCAGTGTCACCAAGATCAGTAGCATACCAGTAGTTCCTCAAGAAAACAAAAGTATGCAAGCATGCTGACCAAGATAAGTACTGATAAATCCTGCCATATCCTGCATGGTACATTATGATTAGAATAGAAAGTCGGAACTTGTCTAGTGAATTATCACAATTTTGTAGACCTGGCAAAGCATTGTTTCCTGATAACTGTGTGACATTGTTCAAATTCAGACATAACTTGCACATATTTTATTACACAACTCAGCAGCCACATACAAAGTAAGCTTTTTGGTTGGTTGTTGAGTTTTGGGACTTTCTCCATAGTTTGGAGCATTTTCCTTCTTTAAAAATAACTAGTGCATCCATTGAAACCTATTAGGAGATCATGACTATTGTAATTATGCTTAATAGTTTATAATATAATCCTATTATGGCCTGCTTTAGACATACAATTCAGCTTTCCCCATAACTTCAAGAGTTTGTAACACAGGCCAGAAGCCAATTACATATGGATTAGTCTTTCTAACTCGTTTGGTGAAGCTTGGAATTTCACCATAGTTTGGAGCAGTTTCTCATTATGAACTACAATAGTTTTTTGAGCATTAAATAGGTAATTAACTTGCAGCTAATGAAACCTAAAACCCCCTACAACTGGTCTTCGTGTCAAAAGAAAAATTAAAATAATGAAAACTGTTGTTGGAACTAATTGTCCTAGATGATTTTTAAGTCTAGATCACAAGATCCAAAAAATGAGTCCAATAATTTTACGTCTCTCCTATGTTAACTTGTTGGTTTGATATTGAACACAAAATTGCTGTATCATTGAAGAAATTGAATTTACCTATAAGAAGGCACTTCTCTCTGCTGTGGTCCTGCTGCATTCATTGGCTGCGGAGCAACAGTTTGAGGATTAGAAATTTTCAAGAGTGTTACGGGGAGGTTAAGGACTTCTTGCTTGCAGACATCACAGGTTTTGTTTCCTTTGATACTAAACCACTTTACTGCACAGTCTTGGTGAGCAAGTGCAAGCTCACCTTTACAACTGCACTCCATCCTAAGAGTATTACCTCCTTCTGCAAGCTCAACCAAACAAATCCTACAAACTGCATCTTCCTCTGGAATATCCTCAGAAGTATCTTCAACAACTGGAAATGAAACAGTGAGAAAATACTAGGTTAGGAAATAGTATACAGTTTCAATTGTCCTTTCATGCATAAGCAATGTTCAAATAATGCAAAGAAATAAAACCTCTAGGAAATGCTCATACAGCATCTTTGAAGATATCAAAACTAAATATAAATAGCATGGTTTGATGCCATCTTATATTAGAACATAATGCGGACAAGATGAATCAACATCCATGTGGGGCAATATGTGAACAATGAGGCACATGATCACAGAAACAGAGAACACAAGGCAAAGGTAAAAAAATAGGGAAATTGAAAAAATAAATTCAAAGTTACTATTTCATTACAAAAAAATGCCGAGTTTCACCCAAACAAGAGTTAGAAAAAGAATATAAAAATTATTCAACAAGTTTAATCGTGAAAACAGAATAAACTTTACAACAAACCATTAAAACACCTTTGCTTCAGAAAAGGAGAATTCTGAAATTAGGTTTTGTTGCTGTTGTTATTATAGAGTATTCTAGAATAAAGAAACTTTTGTAATTTGTATTATGATGTGGTTATACTATAAATAGTGAATAGAACTACTATTTACTAGTTATCTTTCTTCCACCATTACATTTAGCAAAATTAAAACCTTCAACAAATTCTTTGCAAATTCTATTTCTCATTATGGAATAAGATGAATGTGGATTATTTGCAAACAGAAGACACGGCACATTTATGATTTAAAACACTAATACCATATTTGTAAGACTGTTACATGTATAAAATACTTCCATTTTTCTTAGGTGATGCAGACCTTAACTCACAGAGAAAGCCATATCTGGTATGAATTTCGAGAAAGAGAGGAGAGCTAATAAATAAATTCAAGATATGTAAAAGGGATATTCAATACAAAGCCTGAAAATGGTGGCAAGTTACTACTGCAGGGAATGTCATGATTTCAAACAACTGTTTCTGCTTTGATTTTTTTCTGGCAATTACAGTCATCCACAACAATCATTTAGATTTTAGATAATAAATTGGTCAGAAATTACAACAATAAATTCCAGAACAATATTTCAATTTGAGATTCATTATTCAGTAGTCAACTCAGATGCATCCACCCTAAACTAGATACCATCCAAATCTGCTATTTCTCAAGTTCTAACGCTCCTTTTCTATGAAAGGGGGGGAAGCATTATCATCGTCAAGATCATATATTAAACAAAACTTGAAGGAACGACTATCTGCTGCTTGGATCACTTGATAAATGTAAGCATAGACACTTTCTTGAGAATCTACCTCACTTTCACTTCAAAAGCAGAGAGTACTCACTCAATGTTCTACTAAGACTCTAAAATTAAATTATTACTCCTATCTTTTCCTTCCTCTAAGGATCACATTGCTAATCTTTTATGGCTCAGTGTCTCATATTTGAAAAAAAAAAAAAAAAAATAAAAAACCAAAAAAAAAAAAAAATAAAAATACAATAACTAATTGAGATACCTAGAAAAAATATAATATACAATCCATATACTATGAAGATTACCAATCTCTGATCCCGAAGCATTCTGAGTTGAGATGCCTTCAGCAGTTGTTAGAAGTGATCTTGCCGAAATTACACGAACCAACCTTCTAGAATCTGTACGTCTTAAATTAGCGGCTTTGATATTAACAGGAACGGAAACCGATCGAGTAATGTGCTGATTTACTTCCCTTTTCTGTACAGAATGAAAAATTCATCATGAATGCAGCATATCTGAAGTATCAAATACCATTTATACGGAAAAAAATGTAGAAAAGCTTTGCCTATGAATTAATAACACCCACATTATTTAGATTGGTATAAAAGTATTTGTTTTGACGGCATGAAACAAGAATGAGAACAGAAGAATCATACACTTAAATCAGAATCACACCCTGGATGTCTTCCTTGTACAATCTCTGCACCTGAATTTGCAGTTGGAGTAACTGGCAATGAATGTGTGGCTTTGGATGATGAAGCGAACAGAATCTTGTTAAGAGAAAGGGACCTTGAAGTTGAAGGCTTAGAAGTAGAAGGCTTAGATGTTGAAGGCTTAGCCAGAGGACAATCTGATGGTAAGTTATCAGGAACAATAAGAACCGTCCTTTCAGTATCTTGTGAACCATTCTTAGCCCTAAAGCTCCTCTCAGAGAGCAAACTTTTCATAGTGGACTTGACTCTGGCTGAATTTGGCCTTGGGGGAAGTCCTCTACTGGAACCTGGACTTGATATCAATGTAGAACCATCTGTCTTTGTGAAAGAGGATAATGTATTTTCCACTGACCTTGCTGGTATTTGCAGAGAGGAGAGGTGTGGTCTTCTGGACTCTGGAATCAAGGAGGTACTGTCACCTATCCCATTTCCAGCACAACACTAAAAAAAATAGGGCATCAAAACTATTTCACTGTAAACTAACACACAAACACACACATAATGAAGTTAAAGTTTTCCTTTTTCCGAAGAAGGGGAAAAGAAAAGGCAAAATTCTTCTTTATCCATATGGTAAAAAAATGAACTTTGCACTATCTTGGTCCCTTTATGGCTCAAACCAAATGAAACCCATTTTTAGTGTGAAGAGCAATCATGGCACAAGTAAAAAGGGGTTTCAGTTTTCACCATTGAGGATTTCAACAAGGGGGGTTTGGCAAAATCACCTGATGATGGTGGAGAAGAATAGCAGGATCTGCTGCCTCACGTTGAAGTTCAGCAGCTGCCTTGTCCATCAAAGACAGATTCTGAGAAAAGGAAAATTGTAGTTCTTAGAAGAAGGGGCAAAACTGAAGTCATCAACAATGATACCATCACCCCCCTCAGATGCAACAAAATAGAATAATGGTGTGAGCAGTGAAAGAAGAGGAAAGAGAAAGGAAAGATGGGTAGCATGAACAATGTGCTAACTAAAGGTTTGAGAATATTAAAATAATTGAAATTATGATATTTTGAGAATTAGCTTTTTAGAATTGGCACGGCCATTATTATCACCCGCCAACTTGTCATTTGTCACTTTTATCACCTTCCACTTCCGCTATCTCCATTATCACTCTCAATTTTTTCAAACTCCAACCTCTTGTTAAACAGATTAAACTACTTCTTCCAAATATAATCATTTCAAGTATTAATAAAACTATTTTAATACTAAAACATAAATTTATAAATTCTTAACATTAAAAGTACATATAAAAATTTAAATAAAATATAATAATTTAATGTAATATTGATTAATAAAAATAAGTTCATATGTAAAATAAAAAATAAATAAATAACTAGTATTTTAGTCTGAATTTATTTTAAGATTAAAGCCGTGTTTGTTTTTATTGATTTAACATTTCTTTCTATTTGATCATATTTGCATCGCAGCTAAAGGGAATCGGAGTTAACATTGATTTAAGGTATAATTATTGATTTGGTACCTTAATTTTTTGGGTTTGTTTAATTTGGAATCTGAATTTTTAGAATGTTCAATTTGGTACTCGAATTTTTTAAAGGGGTTCACTTTAGTACCTGCCGTTACATCCCAGTAAACATTGTTTGTGTAGTGTTAAGGTAGCATTGTGCATCAGAAACTTGGCAAAAATGTGGGTTGTGCACGTGGATTTATTGTAAAAAGAATTTGTGAAGTAAAAAAACCGTGTTATTACAGAATTTGAAAAAAAAAATTGAAGCAAAGGGAATGAAATATGAAGCTGGATTTGGGAATTAGGGTTCGTGGTGGAGAAGGAGACGATGTGTTTGTTGATCGAAGAAAAAGGAAGGACATTTGCGTCCGTTCATTAGAGAGGACGAAGTTGGGACATTTGTGATTCAAGAAGAAGCAGATGTGAGGTTTTCGTTCATTGTAGTGGAAGAAGAAGCTTTGGCAGTCATGGAAGGTGAGTTTTCTTTCCTGTAGATGAATCATGTGTATTTTATTTGATGAATGCCTGGTGATTTTATTGTTTTTCGAAGTTGTACTTTCGTTTTTTGGGTTTGTATTCTATTACATAAATGTTGTGGGGGTTTCATTGTGTGTTTCAAAGTTATGATTTATTTGATAAATGTTCTGGGGTTCTATAAAGTATATTTGTCTGTTGTGTATGCGGTGGGTCGGTGTGTTGTGGTACCCTTTAACAGGGATGACCTTTTACTGTTTATTTTGGGTATGGGATGTAATTTGTGGCATTTTTTTGGGCATTTGTATTTGACAGGGTAAGTGGTTTTACTATATAGGTTGTCATGTCTGATGATTCTTTTGAAGATGTGTTTCACCATGGTGGTCACTTTATAGATAATGGTAGCTTGATTTATCCTTATATGGAAACAACTACATGGATATGTGACCCATATTGGTTGAGTTATTTTGAGATTACAGGGAAACTTAAAAAGATAGGTTATCATCTTTTAAAGGAATTATGGTACAAAGTTAGGAAAGGGTTAGTCTTAGACAAAAAGTTGAAGTTGTTGTGTGATGATAAAGGAGCATTGCACATGGTAAATATAGCAAGAAGAAATGAGGATGTGCACTTGTTTGTAGTACACACAATTTTTGAAGCTGAAGCAGTAAATAATTTCTTGGAATATTACCCCTTAGCTGATGACAATATACAACCTGAGAATGGAAATGTTAAGGTGTGAGGGCAGAGGGATTGTGCTAGTGCTTGTGTAGGTGGCAATAAGGTGGTTTTTTAGGGTATTGGGGATGATGTGGTTCGTCAGCCCTGAATTATAGGATAGAGGTGATAAGGTAGTTGACTATGAACAACAGGATGGAAGTGATAAGGAAGTTGATCCTGAATTGCAGGATGATGCTGATAATGAGACATGTAAAGATGGGATGTCTTCAAAGGTGAATTGGTTGTCTTCAAATCTCATTACTGTGGGTTTATGTATGGATCAAAGTAGTGCAGCGATATAGTGGTGAGTTGTTCATATCAATGGTAGGAGTTGCAAGAGAAGAGCTATCTTGCTCATGACCTGGTAGTTGATACAGCAACAAGTTCTCAAGAATAACAAAAGATGTCTTTCTTATGAGGATTGATTAACAATGTTTAGTGATCATCAATAGCTAGAAGTGTGGTGTTGCATAGAAGAAGTTGGACAGGAGAAGAAGGAGATGAATTGGGTTGTGGTTTCAAATTGGAGTGTCAACCTAGAAGCAAGAATATGATAGTGAAAGCTTAAATGAAAAAAAGGGTTCAAGTTCTTGGTTTGACGAGGTAAGAGCAAGAATTGGTGGAGAAGTATGAAAGTCTGAGCTGGGAAGTGAAGTTGTGTGGAGATTGCATTAGTGTAGTCATTTGACTAAAACTAGTGGGTTTCTCAAAATGGTTGGGAAAAAGGCAAATCAGACAATCCTAGTTTGAGATGTACCACAAAGCTACTAGGTATTGATCAAACTAGAAATTTCAAGTCAAGAAAAGATGTGATTCTACGGGTATGATGGAGGAATGTTACTAGTTAGAATATTAAGAGGTGTTGATTGAATGCCAAAATTTGGTGTTGACATTACAATAGTTGAAGGGTCCAGTCTGGAAGTGGGATAACATTGTTATGGACTCTGTTACTTACTGGTCAAAGTCAGTAAAAGAAGCATGATGTCGTGAGGATTATGGTGGATAGGGTGACCAAGAGTGCTAACTTCTTGTTGGTATGTCAGGAGTCGTGTGTGGTCAAGCCAGTTGAGTGGTCCTTAAAGGAGGGAATCAGATGGTGTGAGGTGATAACAAATATGTTTTAGATTGAGACTAAGGATATCTTCAGATTTTGGTAAAAACCTACAAGAGGCAGTGGAGAGCATATGGAAGGTGAGTCGGCATATCAGATACAAATTGGTTGGTTGGACGTAAAGGATCCTTCAAGCTTTAGGTTTGAAGTTGAAAAGTTTCTTTGAGAGTAGTGACTAGACCAATCTACACTATTGAGCACCATACCACATAGCATAGAGGCAAGGTTTCTAGTTAGTTAATGTGTTGAGGTTGATAAGTCAGACAAGTCTAGGTGGTTGTGGTAAGACAAAATGAGGAGAGCATAGTTTTCCTTCTACCCAATGAGCGAATTTTCGTGGACGAAAATTTTTCTTGTTGGGGAGAATGTAAAATCCTAGAAATTGGCATTTTAGAATTGATAGTGTTTAAAAATAGTGACACTCGATTATTTTAATATTAAAAGGTTTTAGTATAAATAGTTTTGTTATAAACGAATTTCATTATTTTAAAAACACACCATCTCTCTAGAAACCACTTTTTTAGAGTTCTCTGAGTTCCCTCTAGAAGTTCTCACCTCTTGTTCATCTGTTTGAAGATCGAAGACCGCTATGGTGATCCTCTTGGCAAGCTCTTCCTTTCTATCCGATCAGTTTCTTCAAACGTGTAAGTTGAACTTCTGCTTGTTTTCTTGTGGGTCTTCTCTATTCTGGCTTGCATGTGACCCTACTTTTGTTGCATGTGACGTTTTAATCATCAATATGAGTTTTTGTTGGTCAATGATCATAATAGTAGGTCCTGATCGTTCTTGTGTTATTCCTAGGTATAGATAGAGCTTCCTGTGGAGCAAAAGGTGTTTTGGTGTTCCTTGAGTGTGTTGAGTTGTTTGGGCTGATTTAGCCGCTTTGTCAGGTAAGGGAAGCTAGTATTATTTTGCTTTGTAGTGTTTTTCTAAATTAATGATTGCATGTTGATGAATTTAATCTGTGATGAGTATGGTTTTTTTGCTTGTATAGTTTGATATATACTTCTTGTAGCTGAATCCACAGGTTGTGGAAATATCCATTGGTTACCTGCGGAATTCACTGTTTGAATTATACTTCTCGTAGTTGAATCCACAAGTTGTGGAGATATCCACTGGTTACCTGTAGAATACGTTGGTGTGAATTCTGCATCCTGGAGCCAAATCCATGGGTTGTGGGAAAATCCCTAGGTTACTTGTGGAACCTTTTGTTTGTTTCTTCACCTTTAACATGAATTGTCATCTCCCCTCTATCATGTGTGACGTTTATGTTTTCCTTTGTGTTTATGAAGTTTTACTAGTTGTTCTTGAACATTTATGTTATATAGTGCTTATGACATGAAATTATGAAATATGATATATGAATATGATTAATGAGTTGTGTATGATTGATGGGTATGTTTTATGGAGAAGTGATGAGGTTATAAGTATGAAAGAGAATCAGTGGAATGAGATGGTTAAAGTTGGATTGCATCTTTGTTTTAAAGTGTTGGATTCTGAGGAAATGTGATGATGGTAAGAGAGTGAAAATGGATCTTAATGGAATGGAATGAGAAAGTTGATTTGAATTGTTTGTTGCATAAGGGTTGTGCTTCTAAGGAAAAAGTGCAGTCCTCACTAGTAGGTTGTTATGCATTGGCTAGGGATATGTGTTGGTTAGAAGCTATCCTATACTATATTAGGCTTACAAACTCATATAGAGTATCGTGGCCTAGGTGGTGAGAGTTGAAGGAGGTTCTTATGGCGGGATTAGGGGTGAGATCACTAATTTGGCGATGCCATAAGTAATTTACTCTGTCCAGAAGAAATTGATTCATGTTGGTTAGACCTAGTGGAGCCAGGGCCTTTGCCGCAATCCACTTTTCATTTGGCTAAGTGGAGCCAGGGCCTTTACCACAATCCACTTTTATGATAGGTGCATAGCTTTTATGTCTGAGTCAATGCATAAATCCGGATAATTGAGTCTAGAGAGTATGCAATTATATGTTTGGTATTTCTTTTTATGAATGCTTGAAATATGCTATTTTATAATGTAACAAGTTTATCTGTTATATGATTGTTTCTTTTATAAACTAGCTTACCCTTGAACTCTGGGTCTTTTGTTGTTTGTCTTTCTTTTGCGATGATCACCTATTCGGTGAGAGCAGATGAGGTTGCTGGTTTAGAGAGACCTTTGGAGAATGAGAAACCATCTATTAGGTTAGTGGAAGGTTTTTTGGAGTTTTAGTAATTGGTTAACGTGTGTATAGAGCTTGATTGGTTTTAGCTGGTTTGTATAAATGATATATTTTATGGTCCTATCTTTTGTAAGATTGTAATAATATATTTTATACAATGAATATATGTTTTGAATATTATGATGAAACATCCTAGTTTATTAATTTTAAGTTGGTGAAATTGGGATGTTACAAATAGTATGGAATATGCGTGAAAAGTTGAAAGCTATCTTAAAGAAGTTTATCTAGTCTCATAATAACATTAGTTTTTTTTTCTTTTATAAGTGAAGTAATATAAAATCCTAAAAGAAAATGATTTGGTGAAATTAGGAATATAAATTGGTTTAGAGGAGTAAAAAGTAAAGCAATATGAAAAAAAAAGTAAGAGTTTGTCGCCTTAAGTTGAATTAAATTAAATTAAAAAGAGAAAGGACAAAAATTTTGGTTAATAACTTTTGGTTAATAATATATTAGTCAATAGTAATAAAACACAAAAAAAAGTGTTTTATTACCATTGGCTAATATATTATTAATATTAATTTTTGAATTTGTTTTCTAAATTATATTTTTCTAAAAACAATATCTAAATGGACCATGTGCTACTTTATTTATTTTCATAAATAAATATTTATGGTTTATCGTCATAATTTGGTTACAAATAACACAATTGACATCAGAAAATTATGGTAGTTTTAAACTTTTTAAGAAAAAACACAATTCATTAACAATACATTTATATTATGGTTCTGCATTTAAGTTTAAAATAATGAATTAAATTAAAAATAATTGAAAATAAAATAAATATTGATTGGTTTTTTTGTAATTCAACTTTGAAAGTAAATTAAAATTAATAATGATTAATATATACATTTAATAAATCACAAAATAAAAAAGAAAAACTATATTTGTGGTACTCCTTGTAACAAATTTAAGAACTTGAAGAAGCACAAGACACAACATATCTGACTTGTTCCAACCCATGGGTGCAACTACATCATCACATCATGGTTTCATCCATTCCATTGTTATATGTGAAGCTGTCCTACACATTTCATACATGCACACTCAAAAGCATTCATCCAAATTTTGATTTTCTACATATGATTCTTTAATTTCAGTTTCATTTAGTTTGAGTCATGCATTAGGATTACTACACATGATTGGGTTGCATGTAGGTTAAGTGTAGTGCTTAATTGACACTATAGCAAAAATGACTTTAAGCAATGCACAAAAAACCATGGCCTAAAGTAAAAAAATCATGGCCTGAAGATTAGATAATGAATTGACTACGAATTTGCAGTCGTTGCATAGGTGGTCTTGACCTATACTAGAGGAAACAATTTTTTTCTTTCGTTTAGGCCAGGAAATTTGAAAACTTTTGTCTATTATGCAACAATTAAAAAATGTTGTCTAAGATGTTCCAATAGGCAACTGTTTTCGTGCCAATCTAATGCAACATTTTTTTTTTTCATGTTGCTTATTTCTATAGGCCACATTTATGAAAGTGTGGTACAAAATAGATTTGTTTAAACAAGGTTTATAAAAGTGGAATGATGTAAAATAATTTTAAAATATAATTTTAATTTTATTTATATATTTAGACAATGCTATTTTAAATTAAATATTAACAATTTTATTTGAAAAGTAAAAATTAAAGTAGATTTATTCTACTAAAATAGTAGAAATAAAATAAAATATATTAAATAAGACACTTCTTACATATAATATGAAATTGAAATTTTTTATATATTGCAAAATTATATTGTAATATTGTCTACAATTCCATAAGTAAAAGTATTTACAACTAATTAAAAAGTATTATGTTCTCCAAAATAACAAAAGAAAAAGTACAATTTATCTTACACTTACATTCCTCTTCATCTTCCTATACCATTTGGATTTTTTATCATTCTCCTCTTGATCTTCACCAACATCCTACAACAAAAAAAAGTTCAATTTATCCCTTATCCAAATCCCAACTAATAAAACAAAAATAATGCAAGTCTTAACTAATAAAACAATAATATATAATGTAGAGGAATTTAACTCCTCAATAGTGTTTCACCATATATAAATAGCAAAACTTAAATAATTACAATTATATACCAATTTCTTGGTTTGGATATCTACAACAGGACAATTATTGATCAATATATACATTCGTAAACACCAATTGTTAGAGCTGTCAAAACGGGTCACCCGACCCAACCCGACTCGACCCGCGACGGGTTGGCCACTTAGTGGGTCAACCCAACCCGACTCACTTATTAGCGAGCCAACAAAATTAGAACTCGACCCAACCCACCACGGGTTGATAGGTTAAACGGGTCGGCTCACTGGCTCACTTAATTAAAAAAAAAAACACACTATTTTTTTCTTCAATCTCAAGAAAACTAAATTATAATTCCGATTAAAATCTAAATAAACTTCAATACAATCCAAATAAAATCCCAAATTATGTTAAACTCCAAATACAAACCAAAATCAAAAAAATATAAATTACTATCTGTTCCTGCAGAAGGACAAATAAGATAAGTTAGGCACAAGCGTCACCTTACCATGTAGTCCGCTATCTCTTCAGTTGGCCTCTTCCCGGTCGATACATGTCTGCTTGGACCCGAGAGGGGTTACCTGCAGAAGAATCTCCGAAGCTCAAGTAAGTCAAAGCTCTCAAAGAGTCAAATCAATGATTAATGAATGCGTACCTTTAAATGATGGGGTCCATGTGTATTTATAAAACATTAATGATGTTTGACCATTACATGGGCTGGGTCTTGACCTGGGCCCCAGTTTGGGCCATGAGTGGGCCTGGGCCCCAACCCAGGCCCTAGAGGCCTATTGAATGCGGGGGTCCCCTTAGCTTTTTGGAGAACTTAGCAGGTGTGTTCGGGTAGTCGGCCTTGACCGACTACTTGGCTAGGTGGCCTATATTGGTGATGTCCGAATATTAGGTGGTCTCGATATACACCACTTTTACTTGGTTGATTCTGGCTAGATACAGTACACCAGTCCCCCAGCCTTGTCCGATATGGGTTGTCGGTCAAGGATGATATGTGTTGGTAGGCTAGCGGGAACGGCTAGGTGTGATACACCAGTCCCCCAGCCTTTAAGTGTGGTGAACAGTGTTAAGGCTTATAATTTTGCAACTGTCAGAAGGTAGGTGAAAGGGTGTCAGTTGGTCATATCGAAAAAGTTTTGGCGCCGTCATTTCGGAGTGGGTTTTTTCATAATGATGGTGTCGATTGATTTGTGACATGGTTTTGGCGGGAAGAGGTTCGTCGTTTGGGATCACAGGCTATAAATGTGTGTTTGCAACTTGGTAGGAGGTTACCTGTTTCATTTGTGATTTCTGAATTTACAGACCTTGTGCGCGTAAAAGTGTCCGACTTGTCCTCTATTTCGACCGACATCCTCCCGTAAAATCGAAATCAGGTATGTCTAGTAGTAGTAGCGTGTCTTCGTCTAGTAGTAGTGAAAGTATTGAGTCAGATAAGAGTAAGGATGAACGACTTGGCGAAGAGGGTACGAGTTCCAGAGTCGTTACAAGCGGAATGCCAATGGAGGTGGTGAGGGAAGTTCGAGAGGATCCTCCTGAGGAGTTGGAGGAGAGTAACTAGCATGCCAAAGTCGGCTATGGATGGGTCACTGCTGATGTTCGTGACCAGTCATCATTGTTTAGGTGGTCTCGCCTGTTAAATTCTTGGCTAAACTGTACACCCGTCATGTCTAGGGGGATCAGCGGAGATATCGTATCGCTGGAGAGGGTGAGCGCCGTCGACCGAGTATGCCACGGGCAGGAAGGGGCTACTGAGAAGTTCTTTTATATGTATATGTGCCATTTTTCTCAACTGCACGTACGACTACCCTTTGACGACTTCACTATGGGCGTGTTGCGGGCATTAAATGTGGCGCCTACTCAGCTACACCCTAATAGTTGGGCTTACTTACAGGCCTTCCGCATTCTGTGCGAGTCTTTGTACTTGGAGCCTACCCCCCATGCATTCTTGTATTTTTATGACACCAGACCCCGAAGGCCGGCTACTTGGCTTTCTTTAATCAGCCGTCCTAGCATCAGCAGGTTGGATGCATTCTCCCAATCTTTCAAGCACTTCAAAGACGGGTACTTCAAGGTCGTAGTGAAGGAGGGAGGTGAGCCGCATTTTCTGAATGCGGATGGGAGTACCAAGTTCCCTTTTAGTTGGACCAACAATCCTTCTCGTTACAAAGACATGGGAGTGGAGGAGTTGTCGGCTGGAGAGAAGGAGGTGGTGGGGATATTGTTGAGATTTGTGGATAAGTTGCCCACTAAGGGTCTAGTTAGGGTTTATAATTCGGTGCATCCGATAATAGATATTGAAGGTATCTATTTATTACTTAAGCTGTGTTAATGATGCTAAGTTGTTTTGATCCGAGTTGTGATATGTTATTGCAGGGCATATGGCGCAATCTGGTAAGAAGAATTTGGCGCTCTTTCAATCACTGAGGAAGGAGATGGCCGCCAAGGCCAAGGAGGCTGGGAAAGCTGATGTTCCAAATTTGCAGGAATCGGTTGTGGAAGTACATGTGCACGGCGGAACGAAGAGGAGAGCTGAGCTCCCGCCTCGACCTGGGAAGGGTAAAGACGTGAAGAAGATAAGAGCGGCTATCCTTGGGTCAGCTAGTGGGGCGGGATCGGCTAGCGGGGAGAGGTTGCCGGAGGCCGGGCTGATTGAGTTGCCGGAGATATCCGTGAGGAAGGACATCTCGATCAACCTTCCAGACACTGTTGTGAACTCTATTGATAACATGGAGGTTGATCATATCGTGAGAACAATGGTGGAGTTTGGAAGCAAGGCTTTAGTCTTGGGTCGACGTGTAGGGTCCCTTTACAGAAGGGAAGTGAAGGAGGTGGGGGAGTTGCAGGGTAAGGTGGACAAGCTTGAAGAGGAGAAGGCGGCTCTGGAAAAGGAGAAAGAAGGGTGGGAACCTGAGAGGAAGAGGCTGGCGTCATGGAGAGTGCGCTGTTTGGATTCTGAGGAAAAACTGAACAAGCGTATAGGGGAGCTGGAAGAAGATTATGAGGATTTGAAGGACAAGTACGACGGGGCTGTTGGGGAGTTGGATGATTTGAAAAACAGCGTTATCCAGGAGCATATAAATGGTTTCGAGAAGGGTTGCGGCAGACGACCTTCTTCTATCAGGATGTGGATGCCCTGGATTCAAGATTTGACGTTGATAAAGATGTAGTTGGCGGGAAGTTGGTGAGGGAGGATGAAGAGGGTGGGGAGGAGGTTGGGGACAAGGCGGCAGAGGGGGAGAAGGATGCGGAACCGGCTGTGGAGGGTGATGTCACTAAGGCGACATAGGACTTTTATTGTTTATAATTTGAAAACTGGGATTCTATGTCTGTAATAATTCGTACATTATGTCTGTAATACTTCATACACTCTTTAGTTTGCTTTTAATATGATCAATGCTTTGTGTATGCTATGTTCTTTATTGGATGCGGATAACTTGTGTGATAGTGGTGCGTTAGCGGTATGGTATAATCATGAGTGGGTGTTTTGATGTATGTGATTTTTGGTGAATTCGATTTTTTATTGAGGGTGTTCGACCCTGATCGTTTTACTTGTGGTAAGGGTGGGAAACTTAAACGAATTAACCACGAGTAAAGGGTGTTCGACCCAGCCGCTTACTTGTGGTAAGGGTGGGGAACTTAAACGAATTAACCACGAGTAAAGGGTGTTCGACCCAGGCCGCTTACTTGTGATAAGGGTGGGGAACTTAAAC
>Ga0214542_1000325_pt1 | contig 81844 bp, 38 predicted proteins | sample CNSS1metaG_FD_160096 | JGI IMG/M metagenome (GOLD analysis project Ga0214542, IMG submission 160096) | Root nodule microbial communities from cowpea collected in UCLA plant growth center, Los Angeles, California, USA - CNSS1 | ecosystem: Host-associated > Plants > Roots > Nodule | place: USA...
CCTAGCGATCTAATTACCCTACGTCCCTGCGGGACCCAAGCAAAGCCTGACCGATCGAGACAGGGACTTCCAAGAGGAAGCCCCGCTCCGTCAGCACCGATCCTAGAGATCTAATCACCCTACGGGTAAACAAGTGACACGAGCTGTCTTGGTCGATCGGTGTTTAACACCAACGATCTAAAAAACGAACCAAATGCACATGTCAGCTGTATAAAACAGGTAATCAAGATGTCAAGTTTAACGTTTGCATACCGGTCGATCGATCAGCTCAATAAGCACAACTAAGCGAGATTAGCAAGTTAAACAATTAAGTGGCTGATCGCCAACGATAGCCAAGAATAGAGGTATGGCCGGTCGCCAACAGGGAGCAATAAGCGAACGAAAGAAGTAAAGAACTATCAGATGAGATAAATAGAGAGGAATTTAAAATTTACATAAGTGTTTATCAAAAAATTACCTAATAACCGAGCGAACGCGATCAATCAAACGGTCGATCGGGTTCGATCGGTTATATCAAAAAGCAAAAATAAAATCTATACATGAGGGTCGTTGACCTCATCCAGCCGGTCGAACACTTTCTCGACCTTCCCATCAACCACCCCCATATGAACATCGAACCGATCGGGAGAGCAGTTGTAGTAAAAGACAGCAAGGTCGACGGCACTCTGGAAGCCCGCTTCATATTGAGCAAATACTTGCTCGTCGGCCACTCCTAGCTCGGCCTCCAAGTCCTTCGCCTTCTTCTGCCAGTCGGCAGCTGAACCAGCGGCGGCCATGTGCTCCAGAGTAAGATCATCGAAGCGTCGCTGAAGCTTGCGCAGTTCATCAGCGGCTTCACCTGCTTTCGCTTGCTCCGCTTTCGTTCGATCGTCTGCAGCCTTCAATAGGCCGGCACACTTGGCGTGCTCGGCTTTAATACCGTTGAGCCGATCGAACTGGGCCTTCAGGTCAGCCGCCGACGCTTTCACTTCGTGGAGCTCAGCCTTGGCCGTTGCCAGTTCCTTCTCTAAATCCTCTATCCTGCTCCGCTCGGGGCGAGGAAACTTGGTGTACAGGGCAGCTAGCCTGAGGGTGAGCTCCCCGGCGGTCCGAAAGGCATCCTCTTCAGACACGTCCTTCAGCGCCTCGGTCATTCGAGGTCCCAGCTGAAGAAAAACCTTGTCATCAAGGCGTACGCCGCCGCCGAGGAAAGCGTCGGCCAGGGATCCAGACGCCTCCCCTTTCTTTTGTTTTTTGAGAGGTCGGTCGGACGGGGAGTCATCTTTCTTAGACTTTTTCCCTTTGTCCCCAGCAGCAGCGGCGCCAGCACCTGAACCGGGCCGCTTCACAATCAGGCGAGGCCGCGAGACGGCGCCCGAAGTCCCGGCAGGGGCGGTGGAAGGAGGAGCTCGATCGGCCTGAGGGGCTGCAGGGACGGTCGTTATTGGCACCGCCTCCACAGCAGTATCCTCCCCCCTCCGTCGAGCCTTAGCACGAGCCACAAACTCGGCATTAGCAGCGGTCGTCCGAGCCATTATATCTGCAAAACAGCAAAGCAAATAAGTTAAACTGCGACCAAGATTGACGATCGGTAATATCAGAACAACTAACCATAAACCGCCCTCGATAAGTCCGGGGAGCAGATGCATTGGATCAGCGGCCGCGGGTGGATCTTGTCAGGCAGGGTCTTGAGGACGGCCAGGTCAGTCCGCTCGGCCGGGGTCAACTGTTCTTCAGCCCAAGCATCCGTGGGAGGTGGGAACGCCGTCCAATAAAGTGGAAATTTAGGACGATCCTGCTCGTCAAAGATATATCTCCTTCCCTTGCGGGGAATCGCGACCTTAAAAAATCCGGTCTTGAAACCCTTGTAGGAGGCAAGATAGAGGGTGAACAAGCTCTTGTTCGCCCCGAGGAACGAAACCCAACCCTTAGACGCCGTCGGCCGCGTCTTATAGAAATGAAGGAACAAAGACATGGTGGGCGTCAGGCCGGCCGCTCGGCAAAGGACGTCGAACGCCTGCATAAACGCTCATGCGTTCGGGTGGATTTGCGTCGGTGCACACTGGATCTGGCGGAGGACTGCCATCTGCCAGTCGGCAAACGGCACGTTCAAACCTAGATCATGGAAAAGGCAAGCATACACGAAGAAGAAGTCTAGCTTCGCCTCTCCCTTCCCGTGGCACACTCTCTCGTTGCCGGCGCATATCTTGACCCGAAGGTGCCCATCCTCTACCTCCTCGCTGAATATTCTGGTCCGCTCGACCAGATCCCCCAGGTCGTTCCCCCAGCGAAACCTTGTCGCGAGCGTACGCGGCTCATAGGGGGCCCAATCATATCCCGACATTTTCGGCAAATTGACTTCGTCCCCTTCGTCGCCAACGTCGATCCCGATGATGTCCCCGCTTTCGTCAGAAGCAGCGACCTGCTCCACCGCCTCCGCGACCGGGGGCTCGGCCTCAGAACTGCCGCTTAGGAGAATTAGGGAACTCGTGCCGCTCGACACTCCCCCGAGCGAAGTTCCCGACTCAGACGACTCAAACAAGGCAGAAACTGACCCAGCGCCCCCAGAATACCTGACCGCTCCACCTGACAAACCCTCTGAACCCGATGCGCTTGAAGACATTTTTACCTGCAGATAGAGAAAAACGATCGGAAGCTCGGCTAGAAAGAGAAAGGAAAGCGTGAAAATAACGACAGCCACACAAACCTATTTATAGGGGGGACCATGTGACACGTGGCAGCCCCAGGACCCTACGATCACATTCGGATCGACGGTCCCAGCTTCGCGACGCTTCAGATCATAACTGCCAGGCACGCTCCACGAGGCAATGTAACCGTTGAGAAACGCCAGCGGTCAATCGGCACCACGGTCTGGATAAAACTTCTTCGCTTCATTCCTATCGCTCGAGGCTGGGAGGGCTTGTGTACAGTATGTCCAATCGGTCAATCGGCCATTACTGACCCCCAGGGGATCATCGGTCTCACGGGTAAGCGAACAACCATGTAGCATCATTAAAGGACCATCGGTCAGACGGTCGAACATAAGGATTTAATTGTACCCATGCCCATCGGTTCATCGGTATAACAACAGCGGTGGACCTTCTCGTCTCAAGGGTCCATCGGTCCATCGGTACAACAGCAACGATGGACCCTCTGACCTCTAGAGTCCATCGGTCCATCGGTACAACAGCAACGATGGACTATCTGACCTCTAGAGTCCATCGGTTCATCGGTAGAACAGTAGCGGTGGACCCTCCAGCCTTGAACGCCCATCGGTCCATCAGTAAATTAACAGCGGTGGACCTTCTTGTCTCAAGGGTCCATCGGTCCATCGGTGCAACAGCAACGATGGACCCTCTGACCTCTAGAGTCCATCGGTTAACCGGTAAAACAACAGCGACAGACCTCATAAAAACACAAGACGGTCGATCGGTAAAACGCATTACTAGCTTGTCGAAAACATCGTCATTTAACCCAGCCAAGCGACCATCGGTCGCACGGTCATATAACTTAAGCCAACGATTATCGGTTAAACGAGTCGATAATCGTCATTAAGGGATCATTAGGCCGTGATTAAGAAACCCTAATTACAGGCCCATGCCAAAAGCTATAAATAGGACCCAAAGGTAAGTTGGTAAGGATCTTAATTGCGCATTTATTACAACGGATAATCTGACACCCCGATCGGTCCCTTCTGACTTAAGCATCGGAGTATTTTAGACAGGTACCCCGATCGTCATCCCAACCGATCGAGCTAAGGAGTGGATTTGGCTGAAGTCATTGGAGAGGAGGAAGGTATCACGAAGTGAAGGAATTCTTTCAGTAGGCTCTTGGTCCCTACCCCGAAACATTAAATAATTTTGAACTGAGAAGAAAGATCAAAAGGAGTTTTCAGACTTCAATCAAACGAGCACTTCAGTTGTTGGGTAATGGAAGAGTGTCCTGGTTATTCAACAAAGAGCAAGCAGACTGATCATTCCTTCCTTTTATCATCATTCAGGTTTTTATCAAATACTTCACACAGCAAAATGCTACTTACTTATTTACCATGTAGCATACATAAGATTCCTAACATGTACTACAACTACAGCCTCACAATCAGGTCATGTATCATGGGAATGACACTGGCATTCATTAAGTGTAAAGCGTACAGTTATTCAACATCAAAACCCTTCTGCTTTAGTTCAGTTGCGACCTCATGCTTCAGTCTCAACCACAGCTTCTGAGCTTCCTCATCAAAATTCTTGTTCTGCGTCTCCTTCTGGTTGTTATAGTTCCCATCCTTATCACTCTCACTCATCCCTTTTGGACTAACAGCGTCTCCAATCATCCTTCCTTTGCCTATGAAATCCTTCAATGCTTCTTCGTGCTCCTTCAGCCTTGGCTTCAGTTTCCCCCACCCCAGTGAGGAATTCTTCTCAGTGTAGAGCCACAGAGCCCCAAGCACAGCATAGGTGCAAAGCAAGCCCTTCCCAACATGTTTCAAAAAGTAGTAGTCTTCTCTTTCCAATCCAATGTTTTTTAGGTATTTCTTGGAATTCATTGAACTAAGCAGATGAAAACCTGCAGTCGAAGATAAGTATATAAAGAATATGCAATGTAACAAAAAGACAAGTTTGAGTTTCTGTTTCAAACATTTCATCAAACAGCTGACGAGCAAAACCTGGGTTCGAGTGAAATTGCAAACTTAATACAACATAAAAAAGTACCTGTTTTGGAGTCCCGAAAAAGCTTACGGAACATTGTAATAGTTAAATTTTGATGAATGTGCCGATTTGGGGTGTTTATTTGTCGAGGGTAACTTTCAGAATCAAAACCTGACAACGAAGATACTTAGGTGTGGTTGACAACTTCATATAACAATGAATCTAATACAAACAACTAAACACGTCGAAATTTGATTTTTTTTTTCTTAAAATAACATATTTTGAAAAAAGAAATCTCCAAATCCGGAAGACCGAATTTCGAGAAATTTTATAGTTTATTTTGTTTTTATCTTAAAAAGAGAAGAAAAATTAAAAGAAATAAAATATATTTTCTTAAAAAGGAGGAAAAGTTAAACATCAAAAGTTAAAATTAAAATCTGAGTAAAATTATTAAATCAAATATTGAAATTAAATTATATTTGAAAGAAAAACAAACTAAAATATAATTTAAGAATGGGTAAATTTTTTATTTTATAATATAATTTATAACGACCTAGAAAATAGTGCAAAAGTATTGATAATTTTTAAAAGATGATTACAATTTTTATTAATTGAATTTCACAATTTTTATTTTCGACTCACTTGGTCTTTGATAATGGACTGCTAATGTCATCTGTAACAATTTTTCCTTCAACAATAAATTTCATATTTTAAAATTAAAATTCTAAATCTAGAGTTATGTTTAATATTTTCAACTTTATCATCAAGTTTGTATGTTAAACATACTTTTTAATTATCATTTCAAATAATCTTACTTATATATATACATATATATATATATATATATATATATATATATATATATATATATATATATATATATATATAAAACCTAAATACGTTTATATTTTCTTTTTCTATTCTTTTATCATTTTCTTCTTTTTATTGTGTTTTCTATTCTTTGTCAATGGAAACTTAATTCATAAAGTTTGATTCACAAAATTATGAGCATACATTTCCTTAAAATTTAGTTCATTTAATTATAAACATACAATTTGAATTAAGTTTTAAATAGATTCTTTCACATTCATTTTTCTTTAAATTTTAAATTTACACTTTATGGTTATAACTTGCGTTTCTCCTATTTGATAATTAGATATAGATTATACTAAATAATAAATAATAAATAATAATTTAATTTGTATTATAATTCAATGACGAGGATTATATGAGAATAAGAATGGGTAAAAATCTCTAGTTCTTAAGTTCACTCTAAAAATAGGAAAAATATTAAAATTTGAATAGAATAAAAATGTGTTATATTGTAAAATTTTATATCCTTCGATTTCAAAACAGATCAGTGATTGTTAACTTAGAGGTTGCATGTTATGTTAGATATCGTAAACTTTAAAGTAAATTCAATTTTCCAAAATCAATTTATATCTTAATTCAATTTTACAAAATTATCTTATATCTTATATTATAAGGTGAGGATTTTACATACGAAAAAGTAAAAAAAAAAAAGTAAAGGTCACAAAAACGACGAGAATGTTTACAGAACGCAATCTTCTTAAAGCAGTGGCGATAATAACAGTTTTACAGAATTTTGAAAAGCTGAAAGGATTTGACAGAGATTACAGTGTGAAAATAAAATTGGTGATATCCAACAGTGTTGGCAAAGAAGAAGACTAGTAGTGAAGGAAACTTGCAATGTGATGTATAATGAAATGAAACTACTTCCAATGTACAACACTTAGACGAAGTTTTCAGCGCAGAGTTCCCACTGGTCTTTTGTAAGTATAAAACATGGACACTATAAGGAATGCTATCAAGTTGAGAACACTTAGCAGTGTCAATAGCCAATAGAAATAATCTATATGACCATAGTTTAGGTTGTCGGGTATCCACCCTGGACTTCCATTCCTAGTACTAATCTTTGTCACAATTGTCACAAGCAGAGAGCTCAAGTACTGTCCAAGAGCCACTGTGAGGAGTGATAGAGCAGAACAAAAACTTCTCATAGCATCAGGGGCTTGCTCATAGAAGAACTCCAACTGACCAATGAAATAGAACACTTCTGCACAACCTATGACAAAATACTGAGGAACCTGCCAAAATATTGTCATTGGTATCTCCTCAAGTTGATAGTAGTTGTGCTTTCTCACCATTTTGAGCCTTATGAGCTCCAATATTGCTGCAGCTACCATGGAAAATATGGATATGAAGAGGCCAACTCCCATTCTCTGGAGCTGAGTTAGGCCATTTTTGTGCCCTGTGAACTTTCTTGCAACTGGCACAATGATCCTGTCATACACTGGCACCCAAAATATGACACTGAGGGTGTCAAAGATGGAAAGGGAAGCTGGTGGGATTTTGAAACTGGAGTTCCCAACATGAGTATTCATGGTTTGCCCTTGCAACACAAATAAGGTGCTCATCTGACCATACACTGTGGAAAATATGATTCCAGTTGCCCATACAGGAAGTAATCTCAAAACGGATTTTAGTTCTTCCACTTGAGTTACAGTGCAAAGTCTCCAAGGGTTTGGTGATTCTCTCACTTTATCTGATTGTGCAACCACTGCTGCTTTGTCCAAAAACCTATTACACAGAATAAGAAAAGTGTATCAAATCAAATCTAATTTTTGCTCATATCAGATTAAAGAACAGCATCAGAAACACTTAAAGATATAGCATCTAAAGGAAACACTTGCAAGGATAATGTTTTCAACTTCTTAGGGAACAATTGCAAAACTGGTTGATCATAAGATTGTCATATTGTAATATGATTTCAAGTTAAATGGCATGAATTTGGACTGAAGGTTTGCCTTGTATACCATATAATGCAAGTGTGACATCAAAATTGCTTCTGATTATGAGTAAGCAAAAAGGAACTACTTGGTTGTCTAGAAATTTGCTGCTATTGCTTAATTTACCTTAACTCATTTGTGTGATCAAGCTTTCGGCTTCCTTTTATAGCAGATTCACCATCATTAGTCTCATATAGAAGAGAGTTGTCAGAAGGTACTTGAACATGGTACTTTCTTGTGGATGCTGATATGACCTGACAGATTCTAGTGAGGGCGCTGCCTCCAGGCTTCTGATTCCTGTACAATCTAGTGCCTGAAAAGAAACTCACCACAGCAATGGCCATGGTTACAGCAGGAATTCCAAAGCCCCATCCCCAACCCACATTGTCTTGTATCCAGACTAACAGAGAAGAAGCAATAAGAGCACCGATGTTGATTGAGAAATAGAACCAATTGAAGAAAGAACTCTTGTGTTCCTTCTCAACCGGGTCAGTGTCATCAAACTGATCTGCTCCATAGGATGAGACACAAGGCTTAATCCCTCCAGTGCCAAGAGCAATAAGGTAAAGAGCTAGGAAGCAGATTGCACTCTCAAGAGTAGTAGCATGACACTTTTCGCCTCCATGACATGTTGGTTTAATGCCAGGAACTGATGCAGATAATGTCAACAGTGTCATTCCCTATTATACATCAACAAGATTACCTTTTATTAGATGTTGTTTAACAGACTACAACACAGATTCATAAAAAAGTTAGACCAGTTTTCACACCATTGTAAACTTTAATGTTGAATGACTTCACAGAATAAACTATTAAACATTTGTGTGCGGCTGTAGTGGGGATCAAGGAAATATGAATATGTTGAGATATATATGCAGTACAACAGCAAAGTTTATATTTTATTATTGTGATATTCTGATTAGTTTTGACATAAAAGAAGTTTGAAACATAAGAGTAAAAAGCTATAAAATTGCATCTAAAATTATTTGAAGTTTCTATGCGGTGTCTGGTTTGGGAGAAACTATTACATGATTTAGAACCATCATATGTCTATGGTTCGACCAATTTCTACCAAACACATAATCAAAATTTTCAATTTACAAGATACAATCAATAGAACTTAATTACATATCATATGAAAACTGGTCTAGATCATGATAGTCCTGGACCATGTAATAAAGTTTCCCAGTAAAGACAGGTTGAAGTGACCATACTCACAATAGCATATATTATTGAGAAAATTGCGATTGTCCAATATCTTCCGAGGTAGGAATCAGCCAAGAATGCACCGATCAATGGTGTGATATAGCATGTTCCACTCCAATTAGAGACATTGTTAGAAGCAGTAGCACTGTGCTGATGTAGCCGATTCTTAAAATAAAGCACCAGGTTTGTGCTCATCCCATAATAAGCCAATCTCTCACAGCATTCATTTCCTGTGAATGGAATCTTAAAATGATAAATAAATATTTCACACACAACATAATTCAAACACATGTCATCCCACCTAGGACTTAAACAAACACCAAAAAATACCTAAGATAAAGGGGCAGGCTCTCCAGGTTCCAGTTTCCTTTTTATTAGCTGGGTTTCCACGGTGATCCACTGTTCCATCTTTGGTGTATATATCATCCTCTGCCATTGTGGTTCAACACTCGTCCACACTATTCGCTTGCAATTGCAACCAACCAACCAGCACAGAAATTCACAAACTGAAACAGCAACAACGGAGAATAACAATAACAAATTACAAACAAAGGTCAAAATTGAACTCAAATTAAAGAAAAAGACACTTCTTTGAGAAATCTCAGTTATAACTGCGCCTCAACACTTTGCTGGTCTTTCCCTCAAAAGGTTCCAGAAACCAGTTTTTGATTCTAATGTTCGGTTATATTCAATCACTTCAAAAACAGAGCACTCTATTCAAGAATAACAGAAAGTTTCAAGATTCCAATTACACGAATCCATAAATCAGTAGAAGTTAAAAGAAAAGAACAACAAAAACAAAAAAGACTTTAAATTTGACTGCAAACCGCTGATAAAATCTCATAATGATAAACCCCAGATCAGAATTCAAAAGCAAAAGGCACGGAATCAAAGAAGCGCATCTCCAACCTTAAAAGTTGGCAACTTTATCAAGCATCATCCATCATTGGGCAAACCATACTGAAGAACAATGTGTATATATACTTTGATGGAGCAAAGATAGGTTACACACCCTGTGACACGTCTTCTTGTTTTTACCGTTAGTTAAAATCTATTAAAAATCATATAAAAGTAAATAAAAAAATGAGATTTACACAATTTATAATATTTAACTTCTGTTAATCAGTATCTAAGAGTATTGCTATTATTCCTCATCAGATATAGGCCACAAAGTAATCTGCTGGAGACTGTTGACTTGTCTCACGTGTGATGTGACTAAAAAAAAGATGAAAAAAAAAATCTTTAACATGTGATTTTAGGATTTACCCTCTTTCAGCTGCTAGATCATAGTTCTCTGCAGCGAAAAATTAGGCAAAGTAGGATCTTAAATTCGCCATTTCTGTGAGCTTGACTTTTTATTGCTGAGTCAAGCGTAACTGTTCTACAACAAATAATATCTCAGATCTGTTATGAAAAATGGAAATTGGTTTCTATTTTGACTAGGGAAGCGTTATGTGGATGAGATTCCGTGGGAACACACAGCAACGGTGTTAGAAGCCAAAGCAAAATTCCCATTATTGTTTATATTATTATCAAAATGTTTGCTTCTCCAAAGAAAAAATGGCTAGCAATTTGAGGGAAAAAAAAAAAGTTTCTTTTGGATAAGCATTCCCATTACTGTTCGTAAAAAGTTATCTTTTTTAAAAGAAAAATACTCGTGGCCATAATAATTACTTTGGAATATAAATCATTAAGATTCATATTCTCATATACATCATTGACAAACACAGGTGGTTAACAATTATGGAAACTAATGTTCTCAGTCAATAGAAATATAAAAGTAAAACATAAACATATATGATTTTCGTGTGATTTAAAAAAGGAGAATTTGCACGAGTACTTGTGTTTCCTCTAGTTTTAAAATAGGTGTTTATGTATTTTTCTTGCATTTTTAATAAAAATGATAATCACATTTTTTTTCTAGTTTTTTTATCAAACATTTTCATATTTTATGCTATTAATAAAAGATATCCACTTTTTTTTAATATCTCTTTTGATTCTTGCCTTTATAGTAATTATGTAATATATTTTTTTATTCAACATGTTCTTAATAATTATTAAAAGGAATCAATGTGATTTTTTTAGACTGGTATTAATAAAAAATATTAAATTATTATTATAAATGCTAAGATCATAAAAGGTATGAAGTCAATAGTAATGTCATATTCCTTATTTTACATAAAAATACCATATTAATTAAATTTAAATAATAATTACAAAAATTTAAAATTAAAACAGTAACAAATATGAATATTATTATATCTATAAACAAAAACTTGAATTATGTTATTATTACATGTTAAATATATTATAAAAATTAATGTTTTAGTAAATTTGAAATTCTCTTATAAAAATATAATAACAAATTATATTTTTTAGAAAATATTATTTTAATATAAAATGAATAAATAATTGTAAAATTTATAATTGTAGTTATTTACTTATCATTATATGTATATATGGTTTCAATAGTTATAAATAAAAAAAGAAAATATGAACCGTATTAATAGTATAAGAGGTCACTAATCATCCCCGTAATGTCATTTTTTATAATAACTTTATTTTGTTTTCAATATTATATAACGAGTTTTTAAGGTTTAGACTAAGTTTACACAAATTTAAACATACTTACATTACATGAATAGTTTCATAATGTGTAAATACTATTAAAGAAAACTTTAAAAATATATAATGTAACCATTCTTATAGTTAAATTATTCAACTTTTTCCCTGTAAGTTTTATATTTTTAATTTTTAATTTTCATACACTTTTCTTTTAATTTTAATTAATACATTGTTTATAAATGAAAAAAAAAGGTGTGAATGTCACTTTATTTCAAACATAAAGAAAAGAACATCTATTTAAAAAATTGCATCACTATCATATCATTAAAATTATGAGAAACTTGAAGTTTTATTAGTAAGATTAAGATAGGATGTGGATATGATTTTGACTTGAAAGACGATAAATGTAAATATAATTTGACGTTTGTTTGTCATATGTATATGGATGTGGATGTCTTATATATATGTATATAATATATTTACTTATTAATATCACTATAACTGATATTAATGTGAACATGGTTGGTTTCAACTTTCAATTTCAGCTAGTAACAGATAACACGTCACTTTGAAAACAACAAGGCAACATGTGACAACAAAACAATGTGTACAAGACTCAAACTTCAAACAAAGCTGTGGCCACATGCTTGTAGAAGAAGACTCTGAATATTCTTTGTTAGCATGAACTTGGGTAGGTCATAGGAATAATTCATTTTAAACTCTTATTGGATTCAACTCAAATAGTGATACAATCATGTGGGAATAAATTTAATTAATACATAAATTTAGGGGCAGAGTTGGGTCTCTTTTTGCTTTCCACTCTATGCTTCTTTTTGCTTTTAGGAAATCCATAAAGGTTGTTGGAGATTATTATGTTAACATTTTTATCATTAAATTAGTCATTTTGTAAAATTATATAAATTTAATATTTTGTAAAATAAAAAAAGTAATATGTATTTTCAAATTTAATTTAATTATATAATAACAAAAGTAATAACAACTAAAATATTATCATATATATATATGATAATTATGAGAAAAATATTGGTATAATAGTATTCTCTTAAAAAATATTTCAAATTATATATAGAGAGATACTATTACGAAGTTAAGTGAATTTGAAAGTTTACGTTAAACAAAAATGAATATGTAAGAATAAAAACAACTCATTATTCTAAATTTTAAAGTTATATATGATATTTTAATGTAAATTTTTTTTAGTATTCTATTTTAAAAAATGTGGCAAAGCCTATGAAAATATGGAGGTGGTTGGGTGCGAATCTCTACTAGAGAGTATAAAGATGAATATATATAAGTGACACATTTATTATATAGATGTGTTTTTTATATCAATTTGTTTATTTTTATTCTAATTGGATTTTGTTTAATTTTGATAATGATTTTTTAAATTTAATAGATTAACTAGTAATTTGATTTCTACATTTAGATATTTGATTTTGATTCATTTTGGTACTATATTTTTTTAATTCAATTAAGTTTTTGATATTAAATTTTTAAAAGACTCTCCTAATTTTTGTAAAAGAAAAAAATTCAGTGTAATTTTTTTCATTAAATTTGTGTTAATGCATTTTAGAAGTGTTATATATTAAAATTTGGATCTGACATGTATTAAAATTTGGATGTAGAACGTGTTAAAATCTGAGTTATCAATGTATTACGTATTAAAGTCAGAGATAATCAAAGGTAGAAGATGATCCAAATTTTGAAATAAACAGATTTAAATTTTTACATGTAACACTTTCAAATAAGATTAATCCCATATTACAAAAATAGAGTATCAATTAAGTGAAATCTAATATAATGGTCAAACAGATCATAAACTTAAATAAAAGATAAAATTATAAATTAAACAAATTTAATATTCATAATTTAAAATTTTGAAAAATTATTTAATCATCATTACCATTTGGAGACTAATATTTTGATTTTAAATATTTTGAAATAATATCGTTAGAATTAATACTATATTTGAAATTTTGCGTACTTTAGATTTCTGTTACAAATTTATTTAAAAAAAAATACGAAACAAAAGTATTTTTGTTTACTATTATCTTTACTATTAATATATGAAACAAAAGTATTTTAATTATCTTTACTATTAATACATGAAACTATTATATACTGAAATTACTGACTTACCATTGATGTCTATTTACATGTACATGTACATCATCATATGTTTTTTTTTAAATAATTTAAATTTATGAATTGTAAACTTACATTTTAAAGAATAAAATATAGTTATTTATAAAGATAAAATGACAAAAGTTAAGTGCATGATTAATCAAATTAGTTATTCTTGATAATGTGAACCCATAACCCTAGGAAAATCACAACGGCCGCTGAATTTGTTATAATTCCTGACCCATACCACATATCTTATCCCCACTTTTATATTTGAAGAGCATGTTTGTTGGTTTGTAATGTTATGCACTTTTGTGCATTGTATTCCTGAAATAATATTTTAATTTTTAATTTTAATTTTAATTGAAGTTTGAGACCAATTCCTTTTTATTTTGAGAAATATATTTTTCTTTCTCTGGAAAATAAAAAATAGGCTTAACTAATGATTTAAACTGATGATTTTGGTCATAATATTTATTCAGTTTCTTTTTAATTTGGCCCTACTTTTCTTTTTTCAATTTAGTTTCAATATTTGTTAATTTTATTTAATTTAGTTATTTTTTCTAATACGGTTAAAATAGTTAACAGATTGGAACGGTAATTGTCACTGTCATTTTATAATTTTATAATTTTTTTAATATTTTTAAAAATAATAATTTTATTATTTAAAAAAATATCCATTGACATGTGTCATTTTGTGATTTTTTTTTAACTTCTCCGTGTCATGTCACATGTAGAGTCAGTTTTTTATATTCAATTTGGTCTTAATATTCTTTTTTTTATTTGGTCTTAATTTTTTTTTAAAATTTAGCATTTTTGTTCCTCTCCAACTTGAGACAAAATTTAATTTGTATATAAATGTTATATGGATATTTTTATTAAAATGCATATCTTTATTAAATATTTTTAATTTAGAGTTAGAGTTGGTTTAAAATTAAAACAAAAAATTTCAAAGTAGACAATAACACCATTAATTTAAAATTTTAAGAGGTTAAAAATACTTCATATTATTTTTAATTTTAATATTTTATGTTATTTTTAACTTCTTAAAATTTAAAATTAATGATGTTATTCTCTATATTAAGTAATTTTAACTTCTTAAGATTTTAAATTAATTGTGTTATTCCCTACTTTTAAATTTTTTTCATTTTAGTTTTAAACCAACTCTAACTCTAAATTAAAACATTTAATAAAAATATGAATTTTAATAAGAATATCAGTCCAACATTTATATAAAAATTAAATTTTGTCCAATTTGAAGAGAGACAAAATTGCTCAATTTAAAAAAAATTAGGACTAAATTGAACAATAATAACGAATATTAATTAAATATAAATACTGATCTTGACACGTTGCATGATATTAGCTTGACATGTGAACATTTTTTTAAAAATAAAATAATTTAAAAAAATCAAAGAAAATTACAAAAATGACATGTGGCATGATATAAGCTTGACATGTGGACGTTTTTCTAAATACAAAATAATAATTTTAAAAAAAAATTAAAAATTAAAAATTTTAAAAAATCACAAAATGACACAAGTTCTCGTTCACAATTCGTTAACTATTGTAATAGTGTTAACGAAAAGGATCAATTTGAATTAAATTGACAAATATTACCATCAAATTGTAAAAAAAAGTATGAGCAAATTGAAAAAGCTAAACGAATACTATGACCAAATCATTATTTAAACCTAAAAAATATTATAGTTCAATTTATCTAAATATAGAAAAATAAAATGTTTATAATAATAATAAACAATGCAATCCTTAACTTTTTAAAAAGAATTTCATTTATTTCATCACTATATTTCATATGATATATTATTTTAATAAATTTGTTAAAAAAATTTACAAGAAAATATTTTTTTTATTTTTTATAAAAAATTTAATCGACAGGTAATTCCTTTATGAATAATTATTTTCTACGAAATTATAAAATTTATAAGTATCTTTTATAAATTTTTTTGTAAAAAATGTTTTATATAATGCATTTTGCAAAAAAATTGGTAGAATTTTTTGCAATTTCTTTTTTTATAAGAAAATTTATAAATGTTTTCTATGAAAAAAAAATTAAAACAAAATTAATAAAAAATACAAGTTTTCTAGTAGTGTTTTTTGGCAAACCAACCTTTATAGAAATATAATTTATAAAAATCTTAAGATATAAATAGAGGTGTGAATTTGATATCCGACGTAATTTGATCCTAACTCATATAGGTGAGGATAAAAAGGTTAAAATATTTTTTTGTCCCAATTTTTGTCAAGTTTTGTTAGATCATTTCTAATTTTTTTGTTGTGTACAAATGAGTCATAATTTTTGTCAATTTTGTTCAATTTGGTCATTTTTTGTTAATACTGTTTAAATCATTAACGATCATGAACAATGACTGTCACGTGTCACTTCGTGGTTTTTTTATTTATTTTTAATTTTTTTTAAATACTCACGTGTCAATCCAGCAACGTACACGTGTTAAAGTCAATGTTTTATATTCAATTTGGTCCCTATATTTATTATTTTTGTTCAATTTAGTCACAATTTTGTTTAAAATTGACCATTTTATCCCTATCAAATATGAGACCAAATTTAATTTTTATATAAAAGTTATAATGATGTGAATTTTAATATATTTTATAAAAACATTTAATAAAAAATGTAAATTTTAGTATAAAAATTAAATTTAGTTTCAATTTGGAGAGAGACAAAATTGGTACATGTTAACAAAATTTGGGATTAAATTGAACAAAATTAACGAATATAGGAACCAAATTGAATATAAAACATTGACTTTGACACGTGACACACTATTGGGTTGACATGTGGACATTTAAAAAAATTAAATAAAAAAAATCACGAAGTGACACGTGAAAGTCAATGTTCATTTGTGTTAATGATTTAAATAGTGTTAGCAAAAAATGACCAAATTGAATAAAATTAATGAAAATTAGGACTTATTTGAGTACGGAAAAAAAATTAGGACTGATCTGATAAAACTTGACAAAAATTGAAAAAAAAAATATTTTTACCAAAAAGTTTATAAGATAAAAGGGGTGTTTATTCCTGCACCTCCCTGATTTTATTTCTGCACCACATAAAATTTATACTTCCCAAACTATCCTACACAAGCTTGAATGTGGAGGTGCTGAAAAAATGGGAACTCTGCGAGGGATGAGGAGGTGAAGTGTTGACGTGGGTAAATGGGTTAAGGTCAAAGGCTTAAACCTAATTTTGAGGGTTTCTCCCTACACCTCCAAAGAGTTCTACTACACCTCTAAAAGAATTTAAATTTTCTATAATACCCCTCTGAATCCTTTGACTATTAAGCGGTAAAAGTTAAAAAAAATTCTTAACCGACTTTCGAAATCCGGTAAAATTCTTAACCGGCTTTCGAAATCCGGTAAAATCCTTAACCAGCTTTCGAAATCCGGTAAAATCTTTAACCAGCTTTCAAAATCCGGGTGAATAGTGTCAAACAGATTTGAAATTGTGAACCAGCATTTGAAGTTCGGTTAAGTGATTTAACGAAATTCGAAATTAATTTTCTTTGTATACCGGCATTCAAAATCCGGTTATGAAATTGTCTAAATCAATTTTTTTTACAAGCGACATTCGTAATAATGTTGGTGATTTTAATTTTCTTATTTTTTTATTTGATTTGTTTATAAAATTTAACTTCAATTATTTTATAATTTATGTATTAATTATTTAATTTTATATTTTTTATATTTTAACTTCATACTTATTTTTTTAATTTTTCTTTAAATTTTGAAATGCTTTGTATTTATTTCCAGAAAACGGATTTGGATATCCGTTTTATCTTGTTACGGGTTTCGATAGTCATAATGTTATAATAAATCTTTTCAATTTTTAAATTTTTAACTTTTTTATATTTTTTGTAATTATTTTATATTTATTTAATTTATATATTTGTTTTCCAAACTTTTAAAAATTAAGAATTTCGTGAAGTCTTTAATTTTTATTTTGAAATTGTTTTTAATACAAACCGACTTCTAGCCGTAACGATAATCAATGATTTTATTTTATACAAACTGAAAATGGAAATCCGATTTTTATTTTGCTTTACTTATTTTTTGATTTTAAAATTCTTTGTATTTATTTCAAATATATAAAACTTACAAATAAACAAATAAAAAACTCATTCATCAAATAAATAAAACTTTAAGAAAAGTGTAGAAAATAATGAATAAAAAAAATTGCAAATAACAAAATTTATAAAACAATAAAGTAATAAAATGAATAAAAAAATAACAAATTAAAACAAAAAATAATAAATAAAAATAAATAAAAAACTCAAGTTCATAACTAAAAAAATAACAAATATTAATAAAATATATTACAACAAAACAACAACTTAGTAATATTAATCTAATTGAAAATAAATCTTTTACCGGATTTCGAAAGTCGATTAAGGATTTTACCGGATTTCGAAAAGCTAGTTAAGAATTTTATCGGGTTTCAAAAGCCGGTTAAGGATTTTACCGGATTTCGAAAGCCGGTTAAGGATTTTACCGGATTTCGAAAGCCGGTTAAGGATTTTACCGAAAAATCTTTTTTAACTTTTATCGCTTAATAGTCAAAGGGTTCAGAGGGGTATTATAGGAAATTTAAATTGTTTTGGAAGTGCAGTAGAACTCTTTGGAGATGCAGGGATAAACCCTCCCTAATTTTAGTTAAGGGTATTCTGAGGATTAAGGTTTTTGGAGTTGTAGAAAAAAAAAGGTGGAGGAAGAAATACCTTACAAAAGAAGATCTGCATAAGAAAAAGTCCATGGATTAAAATAGTTTTAGAGTTTCATGATCATAGATTGAAAACACAAACTTCATTGATACATATTTTCAATTAATTTTCTTCTGAAATTTTTTTCTTAGAAACCCTTGAAAATTTTACTATAAATAAGGGTTTGAAAAAATTTACTACCAACTTCTTTTTTGGAAAATATTTTGTTAAAAATGTTTAAAAAAAAAAAAAACCTTATAGAAAACACTTTTAAATTTTATAATTTTATAAAAAATAATTACTCATGAAAAACAATTATCTTACCAATTAAAATTTGTAGAAAAAATAACAAATAAAATCTTTTATTGTAAAATTTTATAATAAATTTACAAAAAAAAAATTCAACAAAAATATAAAAGTTTCTAGTAATGAATAAACTTCTGTAATTACATTATTTTATGTTATTATTTTTTTAATGAGTAGTTTATCGATAAGTTTATGCAACGAAGGAGACATCAGGCATGATGTTATCTGTTTTTTCTTTTTAGCGTTGGGTTCGTGGAGAAGATAAAGAAAAAATATTTTCTAATTAAATTCTCACAATTTTCTCTAACATCTTAAAGTCATATTATAAGTGGTTTTTCTTACTAATACCTTACAAAGATAAAAACATATTTTTCACATTTAAATATGGTAGTCTCAACCAATATAAATCCAAACCTGTAAACTTTATAAAAAAGTTGTTGAAAAATGTGTTAATGATGGTAGGTAAAACCGCAAAGGAGAGTGATAAATGAAAAAGATTTCAGAGGTAAATGTAAAAGAGAAAAAATAAAAAGAAAATCAACGAGAAAGCAATTCCTCAAACCTTCTTTTCTTTTATCCTTGAGGAAGAAAGCCATTGTTCAACAGTTGCTGAAAACAATCGTTCACCAATAATGAAATATACCTTTCTTTAGTTAACCCAATAATTACACATAAACTTCATCTTAATAAATATCTTAGGTTTTCAAGAAAATTAATTATTTATATGGTCATCAAATCAAAACTTCATTAATCAACTGATCTGGATTTAAACAATCACATTCATACATTCTTATATATTAAAAAGATAAACTTACTATATCACTATTTATATAAACACGTATGATGTATCTGGTTTATACCAGAAAAAAAAAAATACACATTTTAAAAAAACTAATTGCTGAAATTTGCAATGACAAACTAGAAGCTACGTTATGTACACTTAAGGGATTACATGTATATTCTTTATTTGTCATGCCGTAAAGTTGAAAATGTATGTCAATTTCGAAAACTGGTACACATGTTTGTTGAGAATCGTTGTACATTACCCTATATGGGTGGACCAAACCAGCATCTGAGTCCGACCACTCATTGCAGTAGAAAGGAACAGAAAATAGACATTACCCCAGAAACTCAATAAACTACCTTAGCTTCAAAAGATGTTCTTGGTTGATGGATAAGGACTTTATGTAATACGCAAGAAAAAGGAAAAAATAACAGAAATTTTTAAGGATATGGTTTCTCATTTTTTATTTTGAGTTCTGTGTACTTTATAATATGGACCTTACGTCTTAACTCTTAAGTATTCCTTCTACCAACTTGTTAAAAGGGACATTACAGCAGAGGGTATAGCTCTTTATAAGGTTGTCCTTTCTTCTCTATCTTGCACTGCCTTCAAGACTGAGAAGCTACTGTAATAGAGAACTCAAAAGGGGTGGCTATGGCAGCGTTTGGGATTCGAATCGTGTTATTGCTTGCAGCTTGCTTGCTTCCACTATCTGTTGAAGCTCTGGTTCGCCACTACAAGTTCAATGTAGGTGCATTATTTTCTCATGTTAATGTTATACTCATGCAAAGCATATATAGTAGGTTTAAAGTTTGATAGATCATATAACATTCGACAATAAGACAAGATATAACGTGCTGGTTTTGTCGAAAGTTCAAATCTCGTCTTATTTTTTAATGTGTTTTACTTTCATTGATCTATTTGTCTCCATGCATGCAAAAGAAAATGTACATGTTTTGGAAACTATATGATGATCAGTGTCTTTTGTGTTTTTTTTTTCCTTTGTTCTTCCACTCAATTGAATTTTAAATTACTATGTAGCTCAAACGTTTGAATGCGAGAAGTTACAGCAGTTTTTTCTTAAAACTATTGAAGTTTTTTTGTGTCTGAATTCTGACAAAATTTGTCGAGCATGTTAATGAACTGGGATTTAATTGCTGAAATTATAAATTTTTGGTAAGCTAACTTAGGTGGACCAAAATTTGAAGATGTGAAAAAAAGAAGTGCAAGCTAATGATTTGTAGTGCAATTAACGTTCTTATTTATAAATAAATACAAATTACTGTTAGCTAGCAGTGGATCTAAGCAACATTTTAATAAATTAATTTGTTGTTTATAAGAAAAAAAAAAAAAAAACATATTTATAATATATAAATATATATATATATATATATATATATATATATATATAATTGTAAGATAATAATGATTATTCTGATACATAATTTTCTGTTGACAAAAGTGTGGTGATAAAACTTTCTCTCTTGGGTCTGGTGTCCAGGATATTCATCAACTGAAGAGACAAACTCACATGGAGTCAAATTTATTGGATTTTTTTTTGGGATAATAATCTTCGTTTTAATTAATTGAAATATTTAATTTGCTGGATTGACATTTTCTTTTAAAACAGTTGATATGACAGTTAGGTCCATGGTTTAATAATATCTAGTAGTTAAGACATCACCTGTAATATTTAGAGTTGAGACATGTTTTGGTGAAGACATAAAAAGATGGAATATGTTTTGAGTATAGTTGACCAAACCAGAAAGGATAAGTGAAGCCAAGTCATAAAATCTTTCCAACTAGTTCAGTTTAGCCTATGTGACATTGTGGCCAACATGCCTTTACCAAACAGCAAATTGAGTGTGAACTTTTTAGCAAGTGAAGGTACATAAATTTGGTAGAAGTTGCAGTTGCAGTTTTTTATTTCCTTGTTATTATTGGTCAAGAAAGTTGTTGCAGAAAAGTAAATGGATGGTGGTCTTGACAGGTGGTGGTGAAGAATGCCACAAGATTATGCTCAACCAAACCCATTGTCACCATAAATGGAAAGTTCCCAGGTCCCACCATTTATGCAAGGGAAGATGACACTGTTCTCATTAAGGTGGTCAACCATGTCAAATACAATGTTAGCATCCACTGGTGAGTGAGTGTGCTACACTTTCTTCTTCCACTCTCTGTTTATTATTAGAGGTTATTGAATGAATTAAAATTGAACAGGCATGGGGTGAGACAATTGAGATCAGGTTGGGCTGATGGGCCTGCATACATAACACAATGCCCAATTCAACCGGGCCAGGCCTATGTCTACAACTTTACACTTACAGGCCAGAGAGGTACACTTTGGTGGCATGCACATATCCTCTGGCTTAGGGCCACTCTCCATGGAGCCTTCGTCATCCTACCCAAGCTTGGGGTTCCTTACCCTTTTCCCAAACCTAATATGGAACAAGTTATCATACTAAGTAAGTTCCACTATACTTTTTTTCTTCTCATGCTACACATATTAAATGCAAGTAAAAAGAAATTTGGATGTGAAAATAGCTTGGTCTCACAATATTTGATTGTGATTCAGGTGAATGGTGGAAATCAGATACTGAGGCTGTGATAAATGAAGCTTTGAAATCTGGTTTGGCACCAAATGTCTCTGATGCCCACACAATCAATGGTCATCCAGGACCTGTCCAAGGCTGTGCTTCACAAGGTAAAGGAAATAAAAAAATGGAAAACTAAAAAATCAAACATTTTTCATGTTTGAAAACAAAAATGCAATTTCTTAAACAGATCCTTAATTTTCACAAGCAATTGACCAACACCTTTCTCTGTTGTGCAGAAGGATTCAAGTTGGATGTTCAACCAGGAAACACCTACCTGCTAAGAATCATCAATGCTGCACTCAATGAAGAGCTTTTCTTTAAAATTGCTGGCCATGAACTCACTGTTGTTGAAGTTGATGCAGTCTACACAAAACCCTTCAAAACTGATACCATTGTGATAGCACCTGGGCAGACCACAAATGTGCTTCTAACAACAAAACATGCAGCTGGAAAATACCTGGTTGCAGCCTCTACTTTCATGGATGCTCCTATTGCTGTAGACAACAACACTGCCACTGCAACATTACACTATTCAGGAACCCTTAGTTCCACCCTCACCACCCTCACTTCCATTCCTCCCTCAAATTCCACTCTTCTTGCTACCACTTTCACTGATTCTCTCAGAAGCTTAAACTCTAAAAAGTATCCGGCCAGAGTCCCTTTGAAGATTGACCACAACTTGCTCTTCACTGTTAGTCTTGGTATCAACCCTTGTGCTACATGTGTGAATAACAGCAGAGTGGTAGCAGACATCAACAACATCACCTTTGTGATGCCTAAAATCTCTCTTCTCCAAGCACATTTCTTCAAAATTAAGGGAGTTTTCACTGATGATTTCCCTGGAAATCCTCCTGTGGTTTATAACTTCACAGGAACACAACCATCCAATTTAAATACCATGAATGGAACAAGGCTATATAGACTTGCTTACAACTCTACAGTTCAATTAGTCTTGCAAGATACTGGAATGATAACACCTGAGAATCATCCCATTCATCTCCATGGCTTCAATTTCTTTGTTGTTGGTAGGGGACAAGGGAACTTTAACCCCATCAAAGACCCCAAGAAATTTAACCTTGTAGATCCTGTGGAAAGAAATACTGTAGGAGTTCCTGCTGGAGGGTGGACTGCTATCAGATTCAGAGCTGATAATCCTGGTAAAGCTATCAGTGTTACTCATATCACCTAAGCTACTTATATGAAACCCTAATTTTGATTCAAAGTTTTTTTTTTTTCTTTTTCATTGCTATGGATTGTGTGATAAATGGTGTTATGTTTTGTTAGGTGTCTGGTTCATGCATTGTCATTTGGAAATTCATACAACATGGGGATTGAAAATGGCTTTTGTTGTGGACAATGGTAAAGGACCAAATGAATCTTTGTTACCTCCTCCAAGTGATCTTCCCAAGTGTTGAGAAAATTACCAACTTCATATGAACAATGAGGAAGGGAAAGCAGAAAGAGAATTGTGTATGCCAAAAGGAAGAACAATGGAGGCTAATAACAAGATTTTTACAGAGTAAACAAAGGAGAAAATGCTCAAAGTGGAATAAGACCAAAGGATCAGTTGAAATGGTTTTTTTTTTTTTTTTCCTTTTTCATCATTTTTTTGTATTGTTTGTACTCTCATTTTTCTCCTTCTTGAATGATATTTTTGGCTTTAATTATACTTATAAATATGAGTCAAAATTTTAACGCTCGTAATTCGAGCTACTCTAATACAATGTTAAAAAATTATGCCAATTCAATTTTACAAAACCATTTTTTAGAAAATAAATGTTAATTTTAATTCAATATCATAAAATGATAAGTTTTTGTGTTTGAATTCATGAAAAATGTTAGAAACTTACTTCATTATATAACAAAGTATTTTATCAGGCCAACTTTATTGTCACATCAAATAATAATTTCGAAACGCAACTATGTTTTACATAAAAATCGGTTGGATCAGTCGGTATCAAACTATACAATAGCTTTTAATCTAACTTTTTTTATAATTCTTGAAAGTTATTATAAGAAAAATAGCTGGTCTTATCTTTTATTTGTTAAAGTGTACGATTTTAAATTACAATTGTAGTTGCATTAAATTGTAATTTTTTTTTCTTAAAATAATCCTTTTTTAAACAAAAATTCTTTAAATAGACCTAACAAAATATTTTCTTAAAAACATGACAAATTTAAAATAATATGGCCCAAGCATCACAAACCGCGTAGTTTTTTTTTCATGGGCCAGAATCCAAAGAAGATACAGGCTAACAAAAAATCGAAATCAGTGCATGTATTTATCTGCATTATTTGTATATATGGTCGAATTTATGTTAAGTATTTACCAACATTATTTATACATATTGCTAACATTTTAGTTAAATGGAATTTTCAAGTTCATGTATTAAATAATAAATGCAGATAGAGAGTATATAATGAGCATTAAAACATCCATATTACCTTCATTACTTTATGAGTAAATTATAGTATATATAAAAACTTTTTGGCAGATTGTTTTTTATAATAATTTTTTTTCTACAATTATATTAGTTTTCTTTGAACATTAAAGGATGTATTGTAATATATATATTTAAATTATTTAAGTCAATGCATGAAACAATTGCAATTTAAAGAACGATATTTTGACACCCAACAACTTTTTATATCCATCTTATATTATCTTTTAAATATTATTTATAAATATAAATGTTTACTTTTTAAACGATTATTTTATTCTTAAAAATAGGTTGTCAAATGATTCACCTGGCTTAAAAAAATTTCGTAGTTACATCATCTCTTATTCACATGTTAATATATCATCATCAAAATTATAAAACAATTAAACATGGAATACCTTTTCCACTTTATTTAAAGAGTCAAACGCAAGTATGACAAATTTTAATTATAATCAATCTTTACAATTATTCCATTTTCCGAAGATATATATTAAATATCAAAGACTAATACCTATCCATTCAAAGCATAGTTCACTGATACTTATCCATGTAAGTAACAAATGTTAAAATACCTACTTACACTTATTATTATAAATATGTTAAAATACCTCCTTACACTTATTATCATAAATGTAAGGGTATCAAAATGAATAAGGTCTGACGGGTTGACCCGTTAATCCAACAAGAAAAAAATGGGTTGGTTTACATGTTTGAATCCATCAGCCCGAAAAAGTCTGACCCTCCTGGTATGTCAGCCTGTGTCTGGTTGTCGAGCCAAAAGACGAGTCAACCCGCTGTAACCCGCAACATGTACTAAGTTTAATAATTTTCCCATTTTCTTTATTCATTCTTCATCGCCAACAAAAACCACCACACGTCAGTGACATAGAGAAGAACGCCTTTTTCCTCCCAGATCGAGTGTGACTCCGATGACTCTTCACAACGACGACTTCCCCATAACGATGACACACATAGGTTTGTTTCTCTTCTTTGATTTTGTTAGCAATTAGGAATTTTTAGAATTAGGGATTTTACGATTTGGGGACTTTGCAAATTGGAAATTTTGTGAATTAGGGAATTTTGGTTGTGATGATTTTGTGAAAGGGGATTTCTGGTTGCACATAATTTTTGCGGATTGCAGATTGCGTATCATTATTATGCGTAAGAGAAAGCCTTTTCCTCTGCGTCAATTATTTCTTCTTCTCCTTCTATGTGGCTTTATCGGTGGTGACACGCCATCACTAGAGGTTTTGTGTGTGGCCAAGAACAACGCGGAGGACACTGTTGTAGTTGGTGATTAAGTGGGCCTGCGACATCGACGATGCCAATTGTGGAGTGATCCAGGTAGGAGGACCTTGCTTAAACCCTGTTTCGACTCTACTTTGACCCTAAATGTGTAAAAAAAAGGCGAGCCAACACACCCATTGCAAGGCAGGTTCAAGCTCCCAACCTGTTTTCAAATGTCGGACTCGTCTGACCCGGCCCAACCCGATTTTGGTGGGCCAAAAACAAGGCGGAATAACATTTTTTACACCCCCTTGATAATGGTATTGATACATTGTATTTTAAAAATAAGTGATTCTTTAATGCATTAAAAAAAATAAGAATGTTAATTAGTACAACCAAATTGTTATAACAATATGAAGAGGGAATCCCCCATTGAGTTGCTTCACCAAATTAGGAGTGCTTGGGGATGTTACTCGTGCAAGAAAGGATCTAAAACAGTGGGTAATTAATGAGAAGGTATCTTATCTCCAATAAATTATGGAGAGAGTTAAAGTGGTCAAATTGCCTTTCAAATCATAATCAATTCCTATAGAATAGCCATAACATATTGAGATTAAGGAAATGAAAGTTTTAAAAGAATAAAAGGACAAGATGAAATTAAAAAAAAATGCTAAGCTAATTAACGATCTCCAGAGTCTCCGACACAAATATGTAGACCTTAGGTAGGATAATGAGGAAAAAACACAAATGTGTGAAGAGATGTTAAAAAAACAAAGAGACGATAAGGATTATGTTTTCATAATCAAACAAGACCTTAGTACAGCCAATACATAATTAACATTGAGAATATGGGAAACGAATGTGTAACATCACATGGGTGCCAAAAAAGTCATATGTATGGAGAACTTCAAAGTGATACGAATGAAAAACTAAAGAGGTTGCACGACTCAAAAATCAATATCAGTAAGTTGAACAACTAATGAAGGAAATAGTGGCAACTTATGAGGAGAAGATGGATAAAGAGTGTTAACAGCAAGAAAAATTAGAGAAGAGACATCTGGAGGTACTGGCTCAAATGGATTAGTGCATGACTGAATAGGATAGGATCATAGAGCACTAGAAGAAATGCTTCTCCCAATTGGTTACCTTAGTCGATGGAGTTAATGAAGATGTCTCAAAGTTATTAGGTGATATTGAGTCTGCGATGTCGATGTTTAACTTGCCTTAGGAAATTGAAGTTTTCCTCAATTATTGAAAGAAGATGATAGGTGAAATGAAGGATGTGATGGCTAGGTGTAGAGTTTGCTAGTTAGGCTTTCCTTTGCTACACATGTTATGAAATTGTAAATATTATAGTAGTTTGGTTATATTGAGTATGTAGTTAGTACGGCAATCTCTATTGTGGAAGTACAATAACATAGTTAGTACAACCAAACTGTCATAATATTTACAACATGATTCAGCTCGACTTGGGCCTAACTCAATCTGGTCTTTACTGAGTTGGGTCTGAAGTGGTATTGAACGAGCTAGGCTCGACTTAGACTTGATCGAAATAGTAACAACATGGGTTTAGCCCTACTTGGTTGAACATGGGTTGGCCCCAACTAGAATGAACATAGTCTCATCCCAACTCAAGCGAATGGGGTCCAATTGCCTCAACCTATGCCTAGACTGATTTTGGTTTGACTAGGGATTAAATCGAGTTATTTCAACCTAGGCTTGGACCTATTCCTTTTGACCTGATATTGGCCTTGATCGACTCATCTCTATTTGGACCTGGGCCAACTCGGCTTGATTCAAGCAATGGTCGACTCACCTAAGCTTACAGTTGGGAAAACTCACCCTGACCTTCGTCTAGGTTGACTAGCCTTGACCTATGTTTGGGTTGACTTAGTTCAACTTGGACTCGAGCATACTTGGTTTAACTTAGTCCTTGGCCAACTTGAATTGACCAAGACTCGGCCCAACTTAACTTGACTAAGGATTAAGTTGACTCAGCTTGACTTTGGCCATAGCTAACTCAATTTGACCTTAGCTCGACCTAGACTTATATTGATTTGTTTGGACTTGGATTTGACTTATAATTGGTTAAACTCAACTCGACCTAGATCTGGGTCAATTTAACTCGACTTAGATTTGAACCAACTTAATTTGACATGAACGTAAGTCAATTTAGTCAACTTGACTCAACTTTGCAAGAGTCTAACCCTAACTCTATCTTACTAAGTCTAGCCCACTTACCACTTTATAACATGAAATGATATACATTCACCTTGCTTTTAAATTTTCATATTTAATTATTTCATATATTATCAAAGACAAATTTAGTTAAATGTATTGGATTTAAGATTCAAAAATACGTATTAGAATTTAAGATAAATCTATTTAAATATACTTAAAATAATATGAATTTAAATAACCCTCGTATGTTTTTCTCTTTGACATGGAGATATAAAAGACAACTCACTCTTAAGAAAAAGAGATATTTTAATACAATGAGAACTACCTTTAGAGATTTTAGAAAAGAAAATAAGAGGACTTTTTCCAATATTTATATTTCTCATTACGTCTTATGTTTGATAAATTCATATCCTAATTCCTGAACAAACTCAATAAAATCGTATTGTAACTATTCAACCTTTTTACTAACCCAGCCATCTCATAACTCATATATGATCACATATAAAAAATAATAAAACAATTATACAAATAAATATTCATAAAAAGTTAAATATTTACAAATAAAGTTAGGTAATTTACTTACTTACATACAATGAATATAGTATTGATTAGGCAATGCGGTGATTAAAATTGCATGCACTGTGCAAGTAAGTAAAGTTTAATTAAAAATCCGTCTTTGGCTGGATTCGCACGCGCGCACATGAGTTGATGCACTCACACACGCATAACGGAGATCCAACCAAAAGCAAACCCCACAACGCACACACTCTGTCTCACTTTTATACAAACCACAATCGATAAGGGAATCTTTCCATTTATGGAAACTATTTGTTCCTACCTCCTCCCACTGCCCTAACATCTTCATTATCCTATTCATTCTTTCATTTTAATATTCTTCTTCTTTCTACTAATTCCATTCTCTCCAAAAACATTCATTATTTTTTTTTTCATTCCCATTCATCTGGACTCTCTTTCTTTCCAACACCTACCCTATCTCCTCCACATGCCTACAACACAAATAATCATCCAAAATACCATTATTTTATCATCTTTACTTTTTTTTACATTATTTCTTAGAACTTACTATACTTTCTAATTATTGCCTTTGGAATTCTTTTATCTTTCTCTCATGTAAAAAATAAAATTGTAATATGGCTTCGAGTTTTAACACCATAAATAACTAAATATGATGATTTCTTTTATTGATGTTATCTTAATAAATTTGAAATACAAATTTTATATGTATATATATTATGAATTATTGGAGATGGTGTAAAGGTAGAGGTTTTATTTTTTACATGTTTGATAAGAACAACATCATCATTTTTGTTGGATAGAGGTACCTGTGCTAATAAATTGTGGAACATTTAACTTTCAAGAGACAAAATAGTTTTGTTTGCTTTTGTTCCCCCCAATAAGTGAATGCATGCACTCCACATAACAATGTGAGTAATATATTGCAGAGAATATGAGAGACAAAACCCAAAGTTTGCAAACAAATAATTAATTATCATCATTCTATTAAAAAAATATTATAATCATCTTGTCCATTAAAAAATAAAATAGATTAACATTGTGTTTACTTGGAAAGATTTATTGTTTAGAAGGATTAGGTAGACATGATCTGAGGATGACAAAAGTGTTCATCTCTTGATATTTGAGAGCAAGAAAGGGGAGGAATTGAGAGATTCTCAAATTTTTTATCTTTTCTTATGTAGGATTATTTGAGGGTGATTAATGATAAAATATCATTATATCCTCAACTCATTTATACTTTTTATTCATGTGCATGTGAGTTTCTTGTTTATTGTAAAATTACGGTTACAACAACTAACAACAATTAATACCATAGATTTCTAAATTGTTACACACAAAAAAAATGAATATGTAAATATATTATATTTTTATTATTTTTTTATTAAAATATTTTTTTTTTCAATCTATTCATTTAAATATTTTTTATAAAATATATCTAATTCATCTAAATATAATTTAAAATTACTTTCAACATAAAAGATAATTTGGTAATTTTGTTTTTTTTCAATTAAACTTAATTTGAAATCTATCATATCAATCAAATCACTCACAAACTTTACTTCTAGATTCACTCACTTTCACTCCTCAAATCTCTTAAAAATAACAACACAAACTTTACTTAATAATCCATTCAAATCCATAATCCATCTCCCCAAATTAATCCTCACAAACACCGAGGTTGATCCCATCATTCACCACAGTGCTATAATCATCTATACATATATTATTAATTAATGATGAATCAGCATCAGCCTTGTAACATGTTTAATCTATTAACACTAAGTATGGAATTAATTTGTTTACAAATAAAACTGGTTTAAATGAATAATTTATAATTTAACTAAAACATATAAAAAAAATAACATTTTTCAAATTTTATTTGTAAAATATGTTATTTTGTTCAAGTTGTTCATATTTTGGTGAAGAGCAAAACACATATTTTCAATTAAGAGACATTTTTTTTATGGAAATGGATGCATAATTAGAATTTTGTATGTAAGGTTTTTGAAGATAAAAGATGAATTTATGTTAATTTAGGAACGTGATATTATGTTTATTGTTGATTAAAATATTTAATGTATAAATTTCTTTAACTTTTTTTTTATAAAAGTAGTGAATTTTACCGTGTAATATTGATTAAGTTGTAAAAGTAAGGGAAATTGATTAAATAGTAAATTAGAACAAATGATCTGAAGTGTATATACGACATTGTCACAAATTTTGAGTTTTGTGCATAAATTTTGAACTTTCTTAGAATATTCATAATATTTTGATTATTGTTTATAAATTTGTAATTGAAATTGTGTGTTTAGAATATATTTAATGTCTTCAATAGATATCAGTAGGTTTAATTAGTTATTTAATACTGTAATTTATTAGTTTGGCACATTTGTTACAAAATCAATGTCATTTCATTCTTTTTTTTTTATGCCAAAAAGCCATTTAAATATATATAGAGAGAGAGAAATTAGATAATTTTTGTGAAGAACTTTTTTAAGTAATTGAAAGATCAAATTGAAAATTTTTAAAAATTAGAGAATTAAATTAAAAAGAAATAAAAATAAGAGATCAAAATAAATCAAACCAACAAATTAGATGACTAAACCACTTATTAACCTGAAATCGAGATCTCGAGTTGGTGAATATACATATACTATTGAACTGGTCTGACATCCCATTTATTAGATAAATTCTAGTAAATAAAACATCATATATTATAATATAAAGTAGAGTACGAGACATGAAGTATAAATGATTAGTCATTACACTTATCCCAAATTATACTGAAAAGAAAAACTAAGACACCAAACAATGCCATAAACAGAACTTAGACATAAAACACAATTGTCCAAAAGGATTGCTCACCGAGCAAGGATTTACTAAATAAACAGTTCATAAGAAGAAAGGCTCAACAATGAGAAAAAACCAAGAAGCCTAACTAAACAGTAGTATCTCCACCATTCGCACGGTCACCCAAAGTTTTCACATCTGCTCACACCAAATATTTGGTGATCATTGCAAAAAGGAAAGCCAAACAGAAACAAGCACAAAAAAAAACGGTAACCTAGAGAAAAATCATTTTCACATGTAAATGAGCAAGCAATTTATTAAATAGATTATAAACGACAAATCAGTAAGCACACAAAGCATTTCATAACAACCAATAAAAGATCCTCTAACTCAATTATCCAGATACATGTAATGAGATCGGATTCACTAGTTGTTTGCACTTGTGGTGGCCTTTACTGCTCTGCAGAGCCATTGCCAATGAGTTTCACCCTACCACACACAAGGTTAGTCCATGATCATCTAAGGCCATTATCCTGTCAAAGACTAGGACCTCTTGCTACTCTCACCACTTGAACTAGTATACTCTATGTGAGTTTGACTGATTCATTAAAGTGTTAGGATGTGGTCTTGCTTGAATCCTTATTCCATTACATACACTACAAACACAACCATGAAGTCTCCCCAAGAAACTCATGGAATTACGTCAAGCTCATACCATATACATATTCTAACACATCCATTATCATCTCATACCAACCATAACAAAATCTCATCCCCGTTATTTCACATAAAACATACATGGCATCATACTTCATGCTTTAAGGTAAATCACTCAATCATGAAGACAAACAGCCAAATCAGTAAAGAGAGCAGCAATAAGGCACGCCTTTCAAGCTATAAGCCTTCACTTAAGCAACATAAATGTTCTCATTTAAGCTAGGTGTTGGCGAGAGCTCGAATAATGAGCATTGTGATGTTCTGCGAGTTCTCGCTTAAGCGAGACTTCCTCACCTGGACGAAATTACTCTCGCTCAAAATGGAGCTCGTCTCGAGCAAAAACTTGGTAAGTTTCTTGTTATTCTTGCTTAGGCGAGGGTTACTCGCTTGGGCGAAAACAGTAGGTTCCTCCCCTGCTCACGCATGCAACACTAGACATCCAAAACAGAACAACATTTCAACCATTTATAGGCAACAAAAACAACAACAAGCAGGTATTATAAGCATGATTCAAAACCCAAAACAGGTAAGATACTTCAAAAACTTGAAAATTCTTAGCTCCCCTTACCTTGACTGAGAGCTAAACTTGTGAAGGAAAAGACACTAACAGAAGGAGCACCACATCTCCAGGAGCAACTAGGAGGCTGAAAATACAAACACATGAACAAAAATAAGGTTCTAAGGAAGAACCCATGATAGAACCAACGCAATAAAGTGCAATAGAGTTGGGAAAGGAGAAAAACGGAAGTTTGAGCTCTACTTACATAGAGGAAGGAACGTTCCACTAGCTCAGAGAAGAGTTTCGCAACTGTCCTAACTTTGCTTCTGCTTCAGAAAGGGGAGAAAGAAATGTGAGTTGTTTTGACTTCAAAAGATAAAATGGAAGGCGTAAAGGTTTATTGAAAGGAGAGTAGTAGTTGGCCTTGGACTTTTTATGAACCGGGTCCAAAAGTTTAAAACCTTAAAAAATTGACTTTTACAACTTGTATTTAGTATATATGTTTTTCAAACTTAATTACTCCTAATTATAGTAAAAATAATATTTTGTATATATTTTATTAGTTTCATTATTTAATCTATTTCATCATTGATATGTTTTTTATGTAAAACAAAGTTAATTAGATTCTTCAAGGGTCTAAGGAATTATTACATTTTACTTACCATTACACCGTTACTTAAAAATATTTTTGCAAAAGAATTAATTAACCTTAAAAAGTACAGTCTAGTTCTTAAAAAAAATAACTTTTAATTTGGTTCTTAACACAATGATAAATAAAGAGTACAGTACATGAATTTTTGTTACTTTTTTTTAAGATTCTAATACAAAACATGTAGTTAATATTTGGTTGCAATTAAATAATCATAAAACTTCTTATAATATGATTTTTTTCTGCGTCCCAATTGTAAATTAAGTAAGTAGCAGAAAAAAATTAAATGTGTAATTAAAAAACAATTAATGATATTTTAATTTTCAAAAATGACAAATAAATGAAAGAACAATTTTTGAAAAATAAAAAAGGAAAGTAGTCATTTCATGTTCATTTTCACATATTTTTGTCTTTTTATAATGTGTAAAATAAAAAAAACATAGTGTGAATATAATAATTATCTTAAATTTTCAATGTTTGAAAGAAATTAACGAAAAAAAAAATGGGCAAAGTATTATACAACATGGGCACTCAAAACGGTATCGAATGTGTTACAGTGGTTAATGGGTCCGTACAGCGTGAAGGGGAACAATAAAATAAATTGAGTTATTTTTGTTAATATAGATAATAATTTTTACCAATTAATATTAATTAAAACTTTTATTGTCTTTTTTATTTTATTAAAAATTAAAGGCATTATTATTTTATTTGACCTTTATTGTTAATATTAGCATTTATTAATCAACATTGAGTACATATTTCATTAAAAATTCATAAATAATTCAATTTCTAATCACTTACAATATACAATATACGAAACCCATATATAAATTTACATGTAGACTTGTATTAGGTATATCTTACTAAAAATTAACACCTAATCAAATTTTAGACGTCAAATTACATGTAAATTCATAAATTATAAAATCAAAGTAATTTCATCACAACATGTGTTACACGTCTATTCATATCACAATATGTAAAAAATCTTCTTTTACTTTTTCATAATATGATATTTTAGTTTGTAACTTAAACTATCACTGAGGTAGAGAATATATGTTACAATATAAGTGTAAATATTTAATACACACTCAAATAATTGTTTACACATCATCTAAATGTATAATATTGAATTCATACACAGTCAATCAATTGTCATTAAGTCTTTTTATTCAAATACAATCACAAGTCAATCAAATATAAATATTTATATTCCTTTGTAATTTATAAAACATATATTCGACAAAAAGAAAGAAAGAAAAAGTATTAGCATCAACAAAAATATTTTTGCTTAACCAAAAATATCCTCATTTAAACAAAAATTAGGTAGACACTTAATTGAATTTTTATTTCAGAAAAAACTCTTCTATCGAGTAAAAATATGGTCCAAATACAAGACTATTCTTTACTCTAATTTCATTTGAACGAAAAAAAATTTGGCTTGGTTTTTTTTTTTTCGTGAGAGTGACTTCGACATTATATTTATGACGTGACACAACACACTTGACAAATGAAAAAAAAAAATAGAAAAATTATTACGAACTAATACATAATCTATACAAAGACTGACATTGACGTTGTTTATTACAAACAATGATATTATTTATACAAATGTAATGAAAAGAAACTAAATTAACTCATTTTAACACAAAATATAATTTAATAAAAAATAATAATAAGATCACCAAACCGAATAAAAACAAAAGTTAGAAAAAAAAAACCTTTATTTTATTTAGATGGTGTATAAATGCATTGAAAATGACGTACAAATTAATAATGTTGTTGGAAATGAAAAGTGAAGTGTCGATTAACTATTTAATAGGAGAAGAAAAGGGGCACTGTGGTGACCCTAGCAAGAGACGTTGTGCCATTAAACAATAGGGACGTGTCAAACGCGAGATTCGAGGAGCCAATTCGAAGAACCTGCGAAACAAGTTAGTCTCACTTACATGTGCTTCAAATTCAAACTACTCACTCGATGAGTAAATACTGGTTTAATCTAATGAATATTTTTTTATTAGGGTTTTGCACAGTGTCATTTTTTACTTTTAACTAAAAATTATTTTAAATTACACAATATCATAGGTTCTACTTTACATTACAATTTTTTGTATGGTGATAGATTGTACTAACATAAATATTTTAATATGGAAAAAATAAATGTAATCAATTTGGTTTGGTTTATCTAATAATTAAATTCAGAAAAACATCTCAACCATGTTGACTCCTACAATTTATCAACCATGATTTTATTGCAGTTTGAGAAAATATTAGTGAAAAAAGATAAATTTATGATGAGAAGTTTTGCAATCAGAAAATTCAATTTTAATGATGCTAAAAAAGTTGTTAATTTTCTCTCTTGTCTTCTTTTTTTCTTTTGTTGATGTTGATTTATGAATCATAAATTAAGGCAATACAACCCAATGGTGGACTTCACAAAAAAGAGGTTTGGTGGTTGAAAATAAAGAAAATTTGTCAGACCAATCTTTTAAAGATAGTTAAAAATTCTAATTTTACACATAAAAAAACACAAGTAAAAAAGGAAACGATACCAAATAGCAAAATTAATCACAATTAGAATATACACATTTTTGGTTTGAATATAGATAACAAATACAAGCATATATGTTGATAAATAGAAATTAATACTAACTTTACTAATTTCCTCAACAAGAAATTGGAAAATACTGTAGAATATTTTTATTTAAATCCGTACGAATATTTTGTAGAACTTCTTTGCTTATGTTATCTCACCATGAAATAACAGTTTCTTAAATGATTATTTCATTTAAAGTCAATAAAAAATAATAACTTATTTTATTCATTGATATAAAAAATAACCATTAATATTTTAGAATGTTTATAGTGTGTTATGCACGTGTATATAAGATAAACTAATTTTTTTTATTAATGTCTGACATTATTTATACTAAACTTTAGAGGAGCCGAATTTATGTAATTAGTTATATTTCTATTTAAAACTATAAAAATGTTAATTATTATATTTTTAAGAATTATATTGATTTAATCTGATTCAAGTTTGTTTGGCAAGATTATTAGGAATAACAACTGTATCTATGAAATATTATATGTTTTGGAGCATGGAGTTCCGTCACGATTTTATCTTTAAAAGACACATCAGAGAGTTGAAAGCGGAAGAAATATTTAAATTATGCTTGAGTTCGACTCTAAAATATGTGAAACTAATAAACCTATTGGCTATACTAGAATATATATATTAGTCTACATCTAAATTTAAATATTTCACCTATCAATTATAATTAAATTTTGTGAAGTAATAAGGTGACTTAATTCTTAGAAGAAAGAGAAAAGAGAAAAAGGTTGTAAATTCGATTCTTCATTTTAACAATGCGAAGAAATAAGATAAATTTGAATGAATTGAGAAAGTTTTTTAAAGAAAATTGTTAAATCAAATTAAATTATAAAATATATTTTAAAAATATATGTATGAACAACATACATAAAGACAAACAAAACAGATATAACCTATAGGCGCTATTAAAAGTATCTCTTACAAAAATATTTTTCAAGAATAATTTATAAAAAAAAAATACCCTTATTCATTAATCAATTCACAAACACTGTTCAGATATTCAAGAGTAATAATTGTGACTTATAGTATAAAATTGGATTACTTACTTTTTATACAAGTTGAACTTTACAATGAAGAAAAAGCATGCAATTATTTGAATTGCTTATACATATATTCTTACTTCACATCATAAAAATAATACTCGGTATGTGATAGTTGCAGACATACCTTTTATACACGTGCAATATAAAATAAATTACGAAATACATCACCAACACACTTTACACGTGCCAATCATGCAAATACAAAGCTAAACACAAACCCAGATTAAAAAAAAATCATTTTTCCACTTATATTTTCAATTAATTCACAACTAAACTAATCCTAATTTAACTAAGTGTGATACAATCTGTCTAATTATACTCTTCAATTAAAAATTGTATTTATAAATTGTTAAAGCTAATATTTTATTTTATTTTATTTTACTGTTGTGTATACGTAAGACAATTTGCATTTTACACACAACAGACAGCGCAACATGTGAGGAGAGAGAAAGGGGTATCTCATAATACCAGAAACACCCATACAATGAAAATGACAATTGATTATTGAGAGGGGTAAAAGGGTAAAGTGGAGTGAAAAAGTAAAATATAATTGGAATTAAATGTGAAAAAGGTTTGAAAGTGACGTGAAAAAGGGGAACGCGAGTAGGTGAAGACGCGTAGATGAATTTCCAAAAGGAAAGAGACAAAGGCAAAGGCAAGGGAGAAGTTGGTCACATCTGAAGGGGACCACTACGTCCTTTGCCCTTCCTTTCCCAACCGCACGCGGTGGAGCAACACCCAACACCATGTCGCGTGCCCTCCACGCTCCGCTCCCACTCTTACACATCACTTTTTTCTTTTTCCAAGATGCAATGCACATGCTCTGTTTCCTTCTGAAATAAATAATAAATAAATGTTTCAGTGTTTTCTTCTTCTGCTTATTGATTGTTACAGGGTTTATTTTTAGTACTCTAATCGATTTTATTATCTAATCGATTCTATTATTGAACTTGGATAGGAACAAAATTATTGAATAAATATATATTTAATATTTTAGAATAAAAATAGTTCAATTGTTTTTTGTATTTTATTATATAATTGTTGAAAAAGATACATTTTAATGTCGTGGAAACAAAATATTTCAATTGTTTTTATTTATTTATAAATGACTTTATTAATATAAGATACTGCATCCTTCTATAACCCTTTTAAGGTATAAATAGTTTATTATAAGACCGGTGGATAAATCTTTTAGAAATATTTCATAACATTTACCTCGCTTAGTTAGAAAAATAAATATATAATATATATTATAAGAAAAAATATTGATACAAAAATATTTACATTCATTCGATCGGTGCCAACAATAACTTCTAGCTGTTGGTTATGCATAGGGATGGTAATGGGTGGGTCGGGTACGGATAGTGTCTATCCGTAACCCGATCCATAAAAAAGAAATTTGCTTGTTATATGTCGGGTATTCGCTTAAAAAATATCTGCGGATATTTTTAAAATTCGCAGGTACATGTGGATACCCGCTACTCGTAAATATTAAAAAAAATATATATATTTTATAATTCTTTTAATATAAAATTATAAAAATTAAATATAAATTAAATTAAATTATAATTATAATTATATTTGACATAATAAAATATACTATTAATTTTAATTTTAATTAAATTTAACTTAAAAAAATATAAATTAAATTTTAATTTTAATATTTTCCGGGTAACGGGTACCCGCTGGTACGGATAGTATGATACTTGTACTCGACTCGTTTATAAGCGGGTATTAAAATACTCGCTATCCGCTATCCGTGGATAATAAATACCTACGGGTAATAACTATCTGCCGCAGATTTTATCCGCGAATATCCGCAGACACGAATATTTTTGTCATCCCTAATTATGCAGTTGTCTTAGAAACGAAAAGCTACGAAGTACCTTAGGTCATGTATTCGAATTTAATACGTATTGTGTCTAATATTTTAGAATATTTTAGTGATATTTATTAATAGAGTATTTAATTTATAAAATAATAATATTTTTATGATAATAATAATTTATAATTTTTTCTATTAATAATTTAAATGTATATAATTTTAATTTTAATTTATATGATAATTATTATTATTATTATTATATTTTTTAAAATTATTGTATATTTTTTATAGTATAATATATATATATATATATATATATATATATTATATATTGTATATTTATTAATTTGTCTTGTAATTTAACTCATCAAACAATCAACATATGTCTCTTAAATCTCAATAACTCTTCAAGTTGAATAGATGACAAAATTTTCTAAGAGATCGCCACCTCATGCCTTTATCAAGTTTAGATTATCAATAAAAACATTCAATGACCTGGTAGTTACATTATTCTTAAAAATAAGCTTACTCCGATCACCCTTCAAACCATTACTTAATCGAGTTGAACTCATACAGTTTTAAACATTATATCATCAAAAACCATTATAAATGAGGCAACGCTTGGTTCAAAAATCATTGCCTATAAGACATGTTTTATTATTGTTTAATATATACTGTGTGTTTATTTTCCTTTAACTCATAATGTAAAGCAAAACATTGTATATTTGTTTCAAACATAGAAAATGTAAATAATTATAGGTGACCATCGTTAAAATATCGATAATTTAAATCACATTTTTTGTGAATAAGTCAGACCACATATTTAAAAGTGTGGGTAATTTAGATCACGTATTTAAAATCGTGGATAATTTAATTTTAAATATTTAAAGTTACCATCACATTATCAGTAATAATTAAATTGTTGTGGGGTGCATCAATTGTTTCATGATGTGGACCAACTTATAATTGAATTGTTACTTTGGACGACTACATTCTTAAATAAAAAGAGTTGCATTTTAACTGTGAACTATAGTTTCTTTACATCCAACAACCTTAAACATGCATGGTTCCACAAAGGAAGAGATAGAAATGTGAATGGAGAGATTACATACAAATTCTTTTGATCTCATATTACTACTACACAAAACACTTTTTATACTGGTTATAATCCACTAGATATAAAATGTGGTGCAGTGACATAATTATAAGTAAGATAACACTTTCTATACCGGTTACAGTTATAGTTGATATAGAAAGTGGACGCAGTGAAATTTTTTATGAATAAGAAACCTTTCTTTGTCATTTATAGTTATAACGGGTAGAAATTGGACATGGTAGCATTTTTTGTGATAAATAATAAAACTTTCTATACCAGTTCTAGTTATAACGATATAGAAAGTAGTTTCTTATTTCTTTTTCATTTATAAACACAAACCTACACTAAAACCCTCCAACTTTCGAAATCCTTTCGACAGAACCACATAGATTCCTATTGTGATTCCTTTATTCTCTGGCCAAGCCACCTTCGCACCACCACACCACTAAGAGATTGTCAGTACGACACTGACATTTGCGAGTGTCTCCGTTGGTGTGAGTTCTTTTTCTTCAGTTTGATCTCCCTTCGTGTGATAGGGTTTTTCTTCCCCATCTCTCTTCTCTACTTGAATGCCATCTCAGATCGTTGCACCACTCCTCTACCTAGCCATGGCCACCGCCCGCAATGTCGATTGCCACCAAAGCCATCACCAACATTAACACAACACCTCCCTCTTCGTTCTCCCTATAGAGTGCGAGACTCAAACATGTGAAAACCCCAAATCGGGATATAACATCCATTGTGCCCTCCGGAACTACCAATGTTATTCAAACCTCTTTTCCCTCTTTCCCAACTCATTTTTGTTTTACTTTTATCATTCAATTCTTTTGGTATTATAATTCTATATTGTGAGGAAAAGGGAAGGATGAATCATCCAGTGATAACCACTGCATGAGAAGATCGAACCATCGTGCGAAGTTATTGAACCATCACGTGAGCAGATTGGACCACCATGTCAACTCCAATGCACAGTCACCAAAAAATGCAGTCCAAACTCTGGAAACAACTTTCCATCACCAACTCCGATGTAGATCTAATTATGACCATTGTTCTTTCTATACTAGTTGTGTCTTTAACATGTATAAAAAGTGTCATTTTCTATATTATCTGTTTCTATACAATTTTAAAGCTAATATAGAAAGCCATTTTTAATCGATATAAAAGGATTTTTTTGCACTAATTATTTATTATTAGTAATTAAATTTGAAAATTTTATGTCAATATGTAGAACATGCAAATTCAATCATAACATGATAATTAATTGAAATCTTATAAAAGAACATTATGTATCATTTTCGATCGATAAAAAAAACAACCCAGATAAAAGTAATGTTTTAGAAATAAATAAACTTATTACATTTTGTATGACAACTTGGTGTAAATAAATTTTGTATACAATATCAATCGATAAAAAATAGTTCAAATTAAATAACTGATATATAAGTAAGATGAGTGTTAGTGACTATATAATAGACTCTAAGTCCATAATGTTTCTCGTCCTAAGTCAAAGACACTTCAAGCTTGTATTTGACTATTCTTATTTCTTATACTCTTGTAATAAGAGGGTTGTGTTTAATTATTGCTTTGGAGAGTGTGAATGTACTTTATGTCTTCTTGTATTTATTTTATTTCTCTATTAATAAAGTGATTCTCGAAGATTTTTTCCAACTGTTCCTTAACTAGGTAGAAGATGACTTCTTATGGAAATGGTTTTTTCAAATTTAGTGATTTTCTTTTGATGCAAACTAATTATTAAATTAGTTTGATTATATAAGAAACAGATATAATTTTAAATAAATGTTAAATATATTTGTATTCCCTAAACTTAATCATAAAATTGAAATTCGTTTATATCTTTAATTTTGATATATTTTAATTTTAAATTTTAAAAATAAATTAATACTCTATTTTTAATCTAATGACAATAAATTTTTTACAACATTTAAATTGAAATATATTAAATTATATGTACAATGTAAACGTGAATTTAAAATATTATTTAATATGTCAATATAATTGGAGTAAAATAAATACATTATATATTTTTAAAATTTAAAAATTAAATTATATAAAAATTTGATATACACAAATTTTAGTTTCAAATTAAAAATATATTTCAGTCTAAAAAAATAATAATTTTTTTTCTCAAATCCTAAATAAAAGGAGGCTTTAAGTTGATGGAGAAAGTGGTTAGAGTGACATAGAATAGATGATGATGATGATGATGATGAGATAGGGTGAACCTGTTGGGAAAGGACACATGGCCTTACGTGGATTCTAGTCATTGGCCCTTCCCACAGTTGTCATCATCCTATATTATAAATCAAAGCTTAGAAGCTTGTTTAAAATAAGAAAATAATTAGGGCTAATTAATTGGATTATTATATTGTTTAATGAGAGATGAGAAGAAAAGAGACTGGTGGTGGTCAGGTAATGTCGGCGAATGAAAAGTGGACACGTGTGAAGGTCGGTTGGTTGTTGAAGGACCCACGTCCTAGAGATCCTAAACGCACAATAATGAGGAAAGGGTTGTTGTGTGTTGTGAGTGTTAACTCTGCAACCGTACGTGGGGCCCACTCGCATCAACTTGCGGACTCTGTCACATTTTCCTATCCATCTCTCAACCGTTGCTTTGGCGGCTACCCCTTTTGGTATTACCCAAGTGCCCCTTCTTCCACTCTTCGATGCAATACAACAATTCAAATATATAATTCAATATCATTTTATAAAAATATATATTTAAACAAAGAAAAACAATTTTAAAGCTTTTAAATGAGGATTTTTTAACTTCATCCATTTATTTTTTCGAGAAATATTATTATTATATATCATGTTTTAAGACATTATCAGCGATTTCCATACAAAATATTATGTCATTCACATTCTCGCTCACATCCAGAAATTGTCTTCAAATCATCGAGAGAAGAAGCCTAGCATCAATTCCGCGAACTGATTTCCAGAATTTAAAAATAATAATTTGTATTTAAAACAAACTTATTTATTGAAAATATAAACGCATTAACCAACAAAATTCTCATTTCCAATATTTAGAATCAATCTTAAAACTGATGTTAAAAAACTATTTTTCATATATTTCCCTTCAAAATTTAAAGAATCAATAAAAAGGTCTTTCATTGAAAATTTCAGTCAAACTATGCTAATGATGTTAAAAGTAACTTAATATTTTTTTTAATTCCTTAACTATTATTCGTAGAAGAATAAATAACAGCTGAACAAGGAATTATATATATATATATAAATATATATTACAAATTTAAATATTTTATAAATTTTTATGAGTAGTGGAATATGTATATATATAATTATAATTTAAATAAAAATATTATTAATTCTTTAACTCGAGATGGCTTTCATAAGCGTTTTGTTCACCCAATCATAAGTTTATTTATGTGACAATTTGTATTACAATATACCGATAGTCAAGTTTTTTTAATATCATAATCTAATTAAGAATTAGTATTTATGATAATTTTATCAGCTTTATGGTAAATTGAAAAAAAAAGGAAGACAAAGTTAATGTGTTATTGATTGTGAGTATAAATATTTTTGCACCCTGTACAAGAACATTACACTTTTTGTTTTGAGACGTGTTTTAATTTTTGCACAATATTTTTTTAATTGACCAGTGTTTGATTAAATTAGTTCATTAAATTAATCATTTCTTCAGTTTCGTTTTATGTGACATGTAAGATTTTCTCACACGTATTAAGAAAATTAATAAGTAATTAAATTTAAAAAATATTTATTAACAGATTTTTACTATTTTCTTTATTTCATTTTTTATAATTATTATATTCTTGTACAAATACATCTAAGTAGACACGGTTTTGTGCATGATTAAGATTTTAAGTTGTGTAAAGTAGTAGTGATTTTTTTTTAAGAAAACACTAATATTTTAATAGTAAAATGTTTAAACTATAAATATACTTTTTATTAATTTAAGTTTATTTTATAAAAATTAGTGATTTTCTAAATCATATTTTTAGACTTACTCTTTACATCTTTTTTAGATTTCTAAACTTTTTTAGATTTCTAAACTCAAGCTATATCATTTTGAAAATCAAGATCTTTAGAAGTGTTCATAGTGATAAATTTTATACATTCACCTCGATCAGAAGGAACAACAAAATAAATTCACTTTTTATCCCGTGTTAAGGTTGTTTTGCTTTGAGTTGCATGTGGACAATGATGTCATTCATGTGACTCAAACTTGCTCAAAGTAAATCTTTGTTGCTTTGTCATCATGGTGATATGTTTAGATTTTTAACTGGAATGTTTATTGTCTAGTCAGAACATTCTATGTTAGGTAGAGCTTTAAATAACATATGTGAGAGAAAGAGTTATTTGACCAAGATAAAGAAAGCTAATCTTAGTTCTTGCATTTTTAGTTTTTTTTAGAATGATTGTTTATTTGTGAGTTTGATTGTTGAATTGATAAATTACACTGGATTGAATTGGTTTTAGATATGTAGAGTTGTTGAATGTAAAATCTGTAACATATGTGAAATTTACCTTTTTTAGATATGAAGTTGGATTGACTTTGGGAATTGACACATATGATATTGAATTGGTTAAAACGAAATTAGTCAGTTTTTGACTTGAATAAAGAATGAGATTACTCCTCAAAATAAAGGGTACCGTTTCATTCTTAAAACATTGATTTTTATATACCAAATCTTCCTTTTTCATTCAACGAGCAGTTAAGCTCACCCAATGAAACAACTCTAGGAGTTTTTAAATACTAAGGCTTGCTTAGTGAGCATCCTCACTCGTCACCTCTAAAGATCTACTCACCTAGCGATTACTTTATTCATTCAAGATAATCCTCCTTGAGCTTTTTAAATCTTAATGAAAATAATTTTTATCAATTTAATTCACTTATTGAGACTAGACTCGTCCAATGGTCCAACCACCTAGAGCTTTCTTGATTTTTATAAAGTGAATTTTGCTCAATGAGCGATTTACTAGCTCAACAACCTAAAATGAGCAATTTACTAGCTCAACAACCTAAACTCTGTGAGCCATTTCTCAAAGTCTTGTCAAGCAAATACTACATCACCCAACGAGTAAGAAAGTCTGAGTTTTTTTTGGACTTTTTAAATCTAATTTCACTCAATGGGCGAGCGACTTATTCAACGAATCTGCATATATCATAAAATTTGACAAAATATATTACTTTAACCTATTTGCTACAATTTGTGTTTTTATCTCTTTTACAAGTCATAACATATACATTTCAATTCTAAAATATGATACCATGAGCCAATATAACCGAACTAATACATTTGTTATCAATTTGTTCCTCACTCGCATAACAATATATCAAACAAACATCTCAATCAATATTCAATGATCATCATACCTTAAAGGAGTCCATAGATAAATTTAAGTGTAATAACTACAACTTTGAACCAATCAATCATTCAACTTATAGTAATAGTAGAAAATAAGTCAACTTTCCTTACTTGACCTAAGTTTTTGTCTTAACTAAGCTTCAAAAGCTCTAGTTCTCACATGATACTATATTTGTAAATAGTAGATTTGAACATATTCTAACAATCATAGACAAACATAGACTTATTTTGAACATTTATTACCCACTTACAACAACTTTATGGTACATGCATGCAAAACTTCTAAAAATTAACATAAGAAAAGAGTAAAATGAACTTACTCAACAAAATAATATGATTGACAATGATTATTTTATTCTATGTTAAGATTCTTTTGACGATCTCTAATATTAAAAAGTGATGAACAAAACAATTAAAATTTTAGAAAGAAATATATATATATATATATATATATATATATATATATATATATTTAAATGATGATTTTTGTAAAATGAAACTTGACTAATTAATTATTTTATTTATAAACTTTTGTATTTTAATAATAAATTATTCAAACTCTATTTATAAAATACCAAATTTATTTTTAGTTATGTTTTAAGTCTTAAAAAAATAGCCAACTCATAAACTTGATGGAGTAATTAATACTTTTCAATTTTTTTCAATTAGCATTAAATGTAATAGCTTAATTAGCATTAAATATAATAACTCGTTAATATGTTTGACAAAAGTCATTTATAAATGAATTATTAAAGTGTTTTTATTGCACGTATAATATTATAAATTTAAGTTTTGAAATTTATATCATAAGTTTAATATTTCAATTTTATAAAAAAAATAATATTGAACTAAGTTTAAATAACAGAATTTGTATTATGTATTATGTGTTTAAAAAAAATCTAATTCATAAAATTAAAATAATAAATTTTTATTTTAAAAAAATGTATTTATATCATTAAGCAAATAAAACATTTATAAAACTCTTATATTGGAGTAAAAACAAAATTAAAAAATAGTTTAAAAGATACATGACAGGCTGAAGTCCATGAAATGTTTTTTCATCTTGTAGAATAACATTCCATCTTTTCTTTTTGAGCATTTTTTTAAATTTTTCATTAAATAATTCCCTACTTCATTAAATTAATTATTTCTTCGGTTTCATTTTATTATGTGTAACATTTAAGATTTTTCGCACATATATTAAGGAAACCAATAAATAATTAAATGAATAAAAAAGTATTAAAAGTAATTGTTATATCTTTATACAAATGCATCTAGACACGTTTTTATGAATAATGAAGATATTGAGTTATCCTCTGTTGGTTATAGTTTGAAATGTATAAATTATTATTAAACAATTAGATTAGTGTGAAAATTTATTTAAAATAATACTTTAAAGTATAGTTATAATTTCCTTGTTGAAAATTATAAATAACAGTTAATTTAAGAAACTGTTGGAGCAGTTAATACTATTAAAAAAAAAATTACATTTAATGAATGTGTTCGATTAAACTATGTTATGAATTAGGTATTAAGTTTTTTTTTATTGTTGGATCATACACATAGAATCATAAATTAAAAATTTGAATTTTATACGATTTTTTTTTATCGAAATATATATGAGTGTCGAACAAGATAGAGTTATAAAATAAAAAAATAAAATTTTTAAAGATATATAGTTGTGCCATCAATTAAATAAAATATCAAATAAAATATTAGACTTATAACAAGCCTATAGTGAAATAAAAATATAAAAAGATGTTTAAAAGTGATCTAACACAATAAAACAAATAATAATAAAAAAAATTTATCCATGGGTTAAATATGTTTTTTGTCTCTGAAGCGATATTTGAAATTTTTATATATTTTGTCTCTAAATTTTAAAAATAAATGAATATAATCTTTTAATCGAATTACATTAAAATTTTTTAACATGTCAAATACATTTTTCAGTTGACTATTGAAAGAAAAACTGTCAAAATATGTAAATAACTCAAAAATTAGCATGAAATGTGTTTGACACGTTAAAAATATTTAACATAATTGAACTAAAATAACAACATTAATTCAATTTTAAAATTTGAGAACTAAAATATGTTTGAGAAAATTTCAAACATGAACAAATTTTATTTTAATGTTAAAGTTCAAAGACTATAAATATATTTAACCCTTTTATAAATTTATATACCTTTAATTTAGTTATTAAAAACTTTTTTAATCTATTAAGTACTTAAAATTTATTTTTTTTAATTAAATTATATTTGACTAATTTTTATGTGAAGTGTTGTTATTATATTGTCATGTTATTTTTTATTTATTTGTCTTAATATAAAAATTACAGTAGCAAAAATTTAATAATCACTTACTTATAAAATACACAAATTTATTTATCAAAGACTTTAAACTTAATTAAATCTTATGTATTATTAATCACAAGTTAAATACAATTATTAGTAATTAAAGTTTACTACACAAAATAACTTCATATCTTATTCTTTTATTTATAAACTTAAGTATGATTTTAGTTTTTAAACTGAATGCAAAATTGAAATGAGTTTTAGTTTCAAATTTTGATATTTTGGTCTTTAAATTTTAAAAATAAAAGATTATAATTTTTTTAAGCTAATTATGTTATTTTTTATTACGTCTTAAATGATGTTTAAATTGATATTTGAGGTATAATATGTCAAATGATGTAATAATGTCTAAAATATTATTTAACACATAAAAGAAAATATTTTTTTTAAAATATGTAATAACTACAGAAAAAATAAAATAGAAAAAGAATAAAATAAAACTCTTAAAATTTTATTCACTAATTTTTTTTTTTCTTAAACGAAAGATAAAATAAAAGGGAAAGAGGAGTATAAAATTTATTTTGAAACAATAAATGATATTAGTCGATAGTTATAATGGCAATAAATTATAGTTATACCTGTAGTAAATGAAAAAAAAATTCATAAGTAGCAAATAGTAATTAGGATAATTAATGATTTATAATTAAGATCATTAATGATATTTCTTAACAATAAATTCCTATACCATTTATTTACTCCATTTCATTTATTATGAATTCAAAAACCTTCGTACGGTTACATGAAATTAAACTGAAAACTCCATAAACGAAGAGTAGGTGTGAACGAAGCATTCATCTGGGAGTGGGGTGTTTACATTGACCCTTGCAACGCAACATGGCCAAGCTCGATGAACTGCGAATACTCGTTTCACGTAGAACGTCAATGAAAAAGACAAAAAAAGAAATTAAACGACTGAATAAAATAATAATTAGGAGTAAATGATGAATTTATAAATCATTAATTAGTTATTATTATTTTTAATAAAAAGTGCACAGAAGCAGGGGTGTGTGCGTATTATAATAAGAGGGAACTTTTTATATGGTTGCAGGATCCACACACACACATAGCACCCAATCACAGCTCACCACCTTCATCCACTGCTTTTTGATTCTCTCTCCCTTGGTGGCAAAGTTTGTTTTAAGATTCATTCTTTCAACCTTCATCACTTTGCTTTTTCAGCTTCCATATAATTTCCCTCTTTTCCATTTGGGGGGGCTCCTATTCCTTTTTTGTGCCAAGTTTCTTTTCAGTATTTCTTTCTCTTTTCTTGGTTGCTCAGCATCAAGAAAAAGGGATTTAAAGAAAAGGAAAAAAAAAAAAACAGTTTTGTTTTGTGTTTTTTTCTAAACAAGCTTTTCTTCTTTTTCTTCCACCACCCTCTTCCCTCATAAATTCAGAGTCTTTCTGCTCTTTCCTAATTGGGTCTGTACATTCATTGTCTCAGGCTGCACCCCTTTTGCTGTTCCTTGGCTTCTAATTGCTTTCCCAATTGGGGTAAACTTAAATTGAAGTGCAGAAAGACTTGTCAGATTTTTCCCCTCTGAAAGTTGTCATTTTTATTTTGTTGGGATTTGTTTTTTGACTGGAATTTTGCTGTGTCTTAGTTCCAGTTTTTGGTATCTGGGAGGGAAGTTCATTGGGTTTAGATCTCATCATAAGTGGTTCTAGGGTTTTCCTTTGGACCAATTAGGTAATAATCTTGAACCTCAATTTGGAGCATTCCCTTTGATTTTTTTACAAAGTGGGTCTTTTATAGATTCCTGAAGAGCATGCCTCCTTTCCTACACATAAAAAAAAGGCTATTCTGATTCCTTTCAAAAAAATGCTTGTTGATTTATCCTTCATAGTGTTGTGGTAAAACCTCCACCTCTGCTTCTCACATATCTCCCTCTCTCTCCTGCTCTGAATCAACCCTGCTTCCCATAAAGTTGTGCAATCTTTCGAGTAATATCCACAAACACACACACCAAACCAAAAACCAAAAAACCATCTTGAATTTGCTCAAACCTTGTTCTTGATGCTCCCATAGTTTTTGTGTTCTTGTGTTGTGACTTTGGTGTGATGAAGTGGGAAATGGAGATCCTCCCTCCTGCCTCACCTTACATGTACAACACCAATTGGCTTTTGGATGATAACAGGACCAACACCAAATGGACCCCTGCAGAGAACAAGCTGTTTGAAAATGCTCTTGCAGTGTATGATAAGGACACCCCGGATCGGTGGCACAAGGTGGCTGAGATGATACCAGGAAAGACAGTTATGGATGTGGTGAAACAGTACAAGGAATTGGAAGCAGATGTTTGTAACATAGAAGCTGGCTTGATCCCGATTCCAGGCTACAGTACCACCACCTCACCCTTCACCCTAGACTGGGTGAACACTCCTGGCTACGATGGCTTCAAAGGCCTCACTGCTAAGAGATCCTCCTCTGGCAGACCTCCTGAGCAGGAAAGGAAGAAAGGGGTGCCATGGACTGAAGAGGAACACAAGTGAGTCATCTTCTTGCTTATTCTTTATTACTGTTGCTTTTAAATTTTATTTCCATGTATGTCTGTGGAATACCACATGAAGAAAATGGGAAATAATCTGAAAAGAAAAATGGATGTGGTTAAGTTTATGATGTACTTTGTTTGTGAACCTAGGAGTAGGAGCTATGATGCTGTCTAGCTTGTTATCAAGAGTTGTATATTTCTTATTTGTGTTAAGGTCTTTATGATAGCCTTCATGAGGCAAGCTTTCTGGGTGGTTGGTTAGGTCAAGTAATTAAATTATGTGCTATTTATATCAGATGTTGTTGGGTGTGTCAACTTGGAACTTGATTATGGTTTGTGAAAATTTCTCCACAGGTTGTTTCTACTGGGGCTGAAGAAGTATGGCAAAGGTGATTGGAGAAACATTTCACGCAATTTTGTGATCACTCGAACACCAACTCAAGTTGCAAGTCACGCGCAGAAGTACTTCATCAGGCAACTTTCAGGAGGCAAAGACAAGAGGAGGGCTAGCATCCATGACATAACAACAGTGAATCTCACAGAAACCACCAGAACTTCTTCAGAAGATAGCAGCAAAAGATCCACTTCACCACAGCATTCTGTGATGCTCTCACACCAGCAGCAGCAGCAGCAGCAGCAGCCAATTTCCAGTGCTGCCTCATCAGGAGTGAATTTCCAATGGAGTAATCAGTCAAATGCAGGAGTGGCCATGGCTCTGAATCCTGCACATGAACAAGTGTTTGTCTCCTCCCCTTATGGCCTTAACTCATATGGGTTTAAGGTGCAGGGCCAAAGTCTGCACAGAAGTCCTCTCCATGAGTCTTCTTACTTAGGACCTCAGACACCAAACATGGTTTTCCAAATGCAGCCCTCCCAGCACTATTCCCATGCATGATGTGGTGGTGGTGGTTGTGTTGAATTATTTATGCCTAGAAACAGTGTCTTTTGCTCAGTGCACTCACTCTAGTACAGTGTGTGTGCCTTTTGCCATGTTTTTATGTGAATACCTTACATTAGACTATTAGTTAGTTATTGCCTTCTCGGTATATGAACTTGAAGGAAGGTGTTGAAATTTGTTTCTTCATCAACCTTACATTTGTGAAAGGTGAGAGCTGCTAGGCAAAAAGAAGTACCAAACCTTGGTTTTTCGTTTAAGAATATTGGATTTGAAGCTAAGTTTAGAATGAAATGTTAACTTTAAAGAGAAAGGGCCCCTTGTACTATGGCAAGTTATTTATGTATGAGAAGGGTAGTAGTAGTAGTAGTACTGTTGATGCACAATTGTATTTAAAGGGCAAAAAAATAGTAAGAAATTTAGAGATCCGTAATCTAGTACCTTAGCAATGGTTCTTCTAAGATAAGATTAAGATGCACGAATATATTTTACACAAAGTTAGATTCATGTGGATTAATTAGTTGTTTAATTAGAATAAATAGAAACATATGGTACAAGCGTGATTCATGTCGGATTAGATGGGTAATATATTCTTAACAAAGAATTTGGTCATGCACGACGTTGAGGGCACTGTTTGTGCACTGTTGGTTTGTACACTGTTCACTGAGTAAATCCAAACAAAGCATCATAGTCATTCTGATTCTATGTGTACGGAGCCATTCTGTTTAACACAATTTTAAATACTTCACTGTTCTCCATATCTTGCCTCAAATTGTTGATCCCATTTACGGAGACAACCCGAGCCTTTTCTATTTTGCCAAAAACAAGTTTTCAGCATTTATTAACCAGATATTATAATACATGTGTATGGTCTATAACATCAACCTTATTTTATTATGATGCTGTGGTTTCTCACTGTTTGATGATGTTACTATTATATATCATTATATAATAACTTGAGTAAATCACACTCTTCTTAATTGTGTAAGGAAGTGTTTACATTATATGGATTAACTATCACAAGTAGCTAATTTTTGAATATTTTATCATTGACATTGGGATTTTAAAAGTCTGAAACATACTCTTTATCAACTTTAGACCTTTAACCAAAATCATTATTTTTATCTTGTAAAGTCTCCTGTATAAATACAGGGTAAACCTCGTTGTCAATGATATTCTGAACAATACACAAAAAGAAAAATCATCTCAAAAACCTTTGGTATATTAAAATAGAGGAAATGGTACTGGTATGGTTGAAAGCATCTTTAAAAATTCTCCTGAAAAATTAATCATTCATAAAACTAGTAAATGTTTCATAATGAAAAGAAAGTGTAACTTATTTCATTGATTGACTTTGTGATAATTTTATTTGACTTTGATAAATGATTTAACAGTACACATTTACTCATTTATTATACTCACACAAAAGGGTTCTGGATTCTCCTTTTGCACAGAAAATTCATTGACCACATATTTGTTTTCTCTGAGAATGAGAATGAAGAATCTTGCCATACTCATTCTTTTCCCTTCCTCAAAGAGTGCTTTGTGGAGATAATGATAACAAATAACAATAATATTAATAAATAAACAAACATCATCAATGATAAGTAAACATTGTGGCAGATCATCTTTGACATGAAATGACTAAAGAAGTTGCTGATACAGTGTGTGTTGTGGCTACCTTCAAACTAAGTTAAGTCTAGATTTTAATATAAACTATTTTGAGGGTCTATCAGCACTTATTCTACTTGATTAACATTGCAAAGTGATTCCAAAATGTGTGCTCAATTGTACAAAGACACGCCTACAAACTTTCCTTGGAAGGAGAATCTACAAATTAATTAATTACACAATTGATTCACAACAACCAAGTAAAGAGAAAGGTGCAATAATTGAAATAGAAGCTACTATGTGCATTTGATTACTGATGCAAATCATCACAATAAGCTTTTTCTTCTTTGCAATAAGGTCCTTTTGACCACATCTGCTCCACTTTCTACAAGCCTGGCTTTGGGAAATAGGATATGCCAAGACAAATTCCTTGCGCACAATTCCACTGTTTCTTTGTTTTGGACCAATCTCATATATCTATTTTTTTTCTTTCTTTCAAGTAGGTGTAGCATATATGCTTCAATTTTTGCATAATGCAAAAAGTTATGCAGGTGTGGACAAGTTTATTGTGCTGCAAAGTGTTTCGTCTGTTAATGACAAAGTGCTTCCTTCTCATAAAGGAGTGAATGATTGAATGTTGAACATAGCAATGGTGGTCTTCAGAGTACATTTTTATAGGCCAAATTCAATTTTTCATAAAGTTGACAGATGAATCTAAGAAGCATATATTTATATATATCAGAATGAAAGTTAAATCAGAAGATGTTAGATTGTCACACTGAAATCTAATTAAACTTAGCAGTACCAAATAAAGAAATTCTGATTTGTGATTTATGATTTATGATTTTTTTTTCCCATTAAGTATTTATAGAAAAGTTTTAATTTGATGATGTTTGCCATAAAAATGAGAGGGGTGAAATTATGGAATCACATGAGGAGTGATGGAATACAATTCCACATGTAATTCTACCTGCATTAACCAAAGCTTTCTTTTGAAGAAAAAAATGTGACCCTTTATGAAAAGTAGTACTTTCACTTTTTGTTAACTTTATTGTCAATTATTCATAGAAATTCCAAAATTATTGATGCATTTTAAAACGACCCTTGTAATGTATGAAATCTGGCTATTCAAGTCTAATAAAAACAACCACACCATGCATGAGGAGGGTATAAGCCTAAATGGTCCTGCTACTTGGTTTTGCTACAGTATGTGACAAGACTAACCACCATCCTTTACAAAAGGAAAACCTCCTTTTTTGCAAGTGGAATTAAAAAGCACCTTCCCCACTTTATTCTTATTTCCATCAATTCTTGCACTATACTTAACCAAATTCATACCGTAATAATAATTGGATGTCTCACATCGATAAGGCCAATTCACAATTATAAGTGGGGACAATCTTTACCTTATAAGTCGGTTTGTAGAGTTGAGTTAAACTTAAAGTCCACTTCTAACATGGTATCAGAGTCAAGTTAGAGTCTATCCTAACGAGCTTTCTTGGATATTCTGTTCCACCCGATATCAAGCCACTAACGGATCACCCAATAAGGCCCAATTTACAATATATAAGTAGGTGTAATCCTCACCTTACAAGTCAGTTTGTGTGATTGAGTTTGACTTAAAGTCCACTTCTAACAATAACTTCAATTATTTGTTTTTGGATTTGATTAAGGATGCTCGTTACGTAATTAATTTAGTGGAGAAATAAAAAGAGAGTCAAACATTACCTCCTAGTACAAGCTTTTTATTGATTTTGTTTTTGCAATGAATGTTTCTCCTTTATTTGCATACACGAAAATTTCTTTGGTGGATATTATTTACTAAATAATCTTTACATGATAAGAAAATAAAACCCATCTAGGTTGCTTTTATTGATGTATCTTTGTATAGTGCATCATATTTAGTGTAGATTTTCAATATCTATACTAAATCTTTTTATTAGAATATTTATATAAATGTTATATAACACCCTTTTGGAAATTATTTGGTAATATATGACTATTTTGGGTGTCTATATCTTTCTAATCAATATCTATGTGCTACATTTTCAAGTTTTTCAATTAATGAGAAAAAAAAACAACAACACTTAACTATATGTATTATATGAGATTAATATCACTAAATGATTTCTCTTTTTAATCTTTCTACTCTTGAATTCTTATTGAAAATCACAAATGGTAAACCACCCCACTTCTTATTAAATTAATGATGGGAGAGTGACATGCACCACAAGTTACATGAAAAAGTTTTGGTATAAAGTGAAAAACTAGATTGACTAAACATGCATTTTATAAGTTTCACTTATTTATAATGGTATGGTTCTTAACAAACTTTAATCATAAAAATATGCCGAAAGATATATGTTGGGAGCACTCTCATAGTACTTTGTTGAATTAATCATTTTATCAAAGAGTAAGTTAACAAGTTTAAAAGATGTTATTTAAAATAGCAGTTCACTTTTAAATACATGGGTTTCAGAGTTGACTTAAAGGTTCAAACAGGTAAAGTTCGTATTTTATATGCTTCAAATAAAAAAATTCTTCAAAATATTTTTTAGTATTAATTATTTTAGGTTTTCGAGATTTTTTTAGTATTAATTGTTTTAATCTCAAAGAAAAAAAAATCTCAATAACTTTGAAAAAAAAAATTAAAATAAAATTATCATAAAAATACTTTATTTTTAAATTTGTTTTAGATCTATCGAACTCTTGAACCAGATTGGTTTAGACAGGGTTAAATATGTTTTTGATTTCTCAACTTTTAGTGATTTTGGAATTAGTCTATTTTGAAACTTTATACCAATTTAATCTTTCATCTTTTAAAATACGTAGATTTAATCCTTTTAATCAAATTTTGTTAGGTTTATTTGATGTTTCGTATGCATTTCAAGATTATATTTGAGTTGTTTATACTGTTTGATACATTTTTGCTTTAATGTTAAGTCAAATACTATTATGAAATATGTTTGAAATATTAAATAAACTTAACAAAATTTGATTAAAATGATTAAATTCACGTATTTCGAAAGATGAAAGACTAAATTGGTCCAAAATTTTGAAATAGAATAATTTTAAAATTTATCGAAAGTTAAAGGAGAAAAACTTAATCCGTTTAGATATCGTCTTTACACATGTTAAATATTAAATGGAGCATATGGTTGGCACAATCGATAGTTGTGTCTATAATGGTATGATGAGAAAGTGGGTGTGATTCCCTGAATGTTTATTGATTGGCCCAGAATCTGAGAATGATGGGAGTTCAATGAGATTTGAGTTTCACACGTTGGAAAACAACAGAGAAGGACGGAAAGCTGCTGCATCAAATCTCATTATCATTAGGCAATGCAATTGTATCTGAAAGATTTCATACCCTTCAATGGGAATAAACCAGAATATTGGCAACAAAGTTAATGATTTCAGATTATATAGACAAACAGAAAGGGTAAAGGACATGTCTTCTCAGCAAGATTTTCAGATCTACTGAGTTCACAATAGAAAATTCAAATAGTAGGTATGAAATATCCAAGTCATGACATGGGACCCAAAACTACCCAATGCTTGCACTTTATCATTATTTTTTTCATGGAATTCTCACACTCCTCAAAATCTTCATGTATGCATACAATGATCTTCTATACAGCAAAAAAAGTTCACTTTGCCATTTTGGATTTCACATTAGAATGTGTGTAACATGATCCCTGAAATCGATGCTTATTTGAAGTAATGATCCCAATAACAAAGCATGGATGTAGTTTATGTCGGTCATAGACTAGGGACATCAAGATTGAGATCTACTAGGGTTTCGATTGTTAGCAAAAACTTCTATTTGAGACCACCAAGGACTAACTACAACAAGAAAATGATTAATGGTATAATGAAAACACCTAAGTTTGCTATCACTATCTTAGACTAGTTCCTATATATGATGATTATTAAACATAGCATGTAAATCTACTTCAAGAAAGGTGAAGTTTTAACTAATAGTACTATAAACCCTTTATAGTTAATCCATCACCTAATACCTTTTTTTGCTTTGTCTATAACCAAACCTAGTCTTTGAAACATTTATTATAGAAACTATCAATTTATCATGAATATATATGGAGGGAAAAGGGAAATTAAGCATTTATGTAAGAACAATATTTTTGACATCTGCCTAAACCATAGACATCAACCTAGTGTAACTCACTACAATGATTATGTGCATTATAAGCATTGTAATTTAACCCTAATTTAGAAAAAGCCAACCTTGAGAGTCTACAACTTCAAACAATAAACTCTCTAAAGCAGCAAAATATGGTTACATTTTTATTTTTGTGATAAAAATAGAATTAGAGTAACCCTCAACCAGTTACTATTTTTGTTTCAATTTCATACACGAAGATGATTCTACTGTGAAAGAGATTCTAAAAATTATAATAACATTCTACAAAAATTATATTTTTATTACACAGTTTTGGGTAGAGCAGTCAAAACGGACTACTCGACCTGACCCACTACGGGTTGGTCATTCAGTGAATTAACCCCATCTGGCTCATTTATTAACGAGTCAAAAAAATTTGAACTCAGTCCAGTCCACCACGGGTTGGTGGGTTAAACAGATTGGCTCATCGGCTCACTTAGTTAAAAAATATACAATTTTTTTCTTCTGTTCCAAAAAAACAAAATTTTAATTGTGATTAAAATCTCAATAAACTTCAATACAATCCAAAATAATGGTTAACCCCAAATATAAACCAAAATAACAACAATATTATATTTCCATTTGTCAACCCAATATGTTGGCTAAAAAAAATAGTCCAACCCAACCCAAATACAAAAAAAATTATGTGACCTTTTATCTGTGGGTGGGTTAATTCAACCCGATGAGTCAGGTTCTTGATAAGCCATGTTAAAAATTAACCCGTATTAAAATTTGAAAAAATTTTCAATCCAACTCAATCTAAATCTGTAATGGACTGGGTTAACTTACGAGTTTTAACCTACAATTATAGCTGTGAGTAATTTTCTTTGAATACATCGTTTGTGTTGCTATCCATCTTCTACAATCTTATCTTTTTATAAGCAACTTACCGGAAATAAATAATCTGAAGATAATAAGTATTAAATAGTGATGCTATTTAAAATTATTATTTTATATATTTTTCTTGTTTACAACCTACTTGAGACAGTCTTTTGCAATAAAAGGATAGGCAGTGATTGTCAAATAGGATTTTGCCCCCCCACGATCTCCAAAAATTGTGTTAAAAAAATAGACCATTTAGTAGAAAATGAATGAATGAAAAGTGAAATTATTTTATTTACTATTAATAATTTTTTTATTATAAAAAATAAAGATATAATCAATTATAGGAGTGTTATAATCTATCATTATGGAGACATAAAACAACCTATCACCACCACAATCTTTTACATACTATTATCAATTATGTATATAAGAAAATTGAGGGTATTGAGTTAAAAAACCCATGTTAGGCTCACATTTGTGAAAAATAAATTTAAGCATATTCTACAAAACTTTATTCTTATATTATCTCTGTCAAACCACCCTATTTACTCAAACAAAAACAACCATGAGTAAATGCAAAGTGAAAAACACTTGTTTTATTTTTTATCATAGATTAATGCATTGTTTTTTAACTTTAAATATTCAAACTTCACACATTTTCCACCCATTTCAACTGAGCCCTAGTGATTGGAGGGCAACAAATATTCTCAATCTGCCTTTATCAAGTCCTTGGCTATATATATATATATATATATATCTTAGGGTGCTTCAGATGGCACTTGTTCATGTTAACTCTTCTAATGATATGTCAGACCAAAACCAAGAGGAAATAATGGTTCACATGAATTAACTCCATCACTTGGCTGATCAAGCTGTTCAACTCTTCTGAGCCAATTCACTGGTAATTTACCTTTGAAATCATGGCTGCCAAAGATAACATCTGTGATTCCTTCCCCTTCACTGCCTGGCAACCAAGCAGCAACAAGAGCATCAATCTTTTCCAATAGCCATGGCTCTAATAATAAAGGCCTTCCAGATATCAGAATAACCAGAGTTGGGATTCTGTCAGCAACTAGGCTTATGATATCAGCTCCATTTAAGGGGATTCTAAGCTCTGAATTGTCACCTAAGGTCTCAGCATATGTTGGTTCACCAACAGCTACAATTGCAAAAGAGAATTCGTTGAGTTCTATGGTGGCCTTTGATGGATGTTTCTCATATATAACTTCTGTTTCAGCTCCCACACTTGCCTTCACAGCATCTAAAATTGTTGTCCCTGTAATGGTAGGTGTAAGATACATGTTAACAGCAATGTTTAACAAAGAATACTATAGAAAAAAGAAAAATATGTTTAACAAATCTGTTTTTAAGAATCAACAGAAAACAAAAAGCAGCGCAGAAGAATGTCTTACCAACTGTGATTCGCCCGCTCATTCCATACCAAGTTTTAGTCCAACCACCACATTGATATCCAAGATCATCCGCATGTGTTCCGGCAACAAGGATTCTCTTAGCATTCTTGTTCAATGGAAGAAAAGGTTTGTTATGATATTTCCCATTTTTCAACAAAACCAGAGACTTCTGAACTGCTTCACGTGCAAGATCTCTATGTGGCTGCAGAAATAAATATTAGGGTTAAATATGTTTTTGATCCCTCAAGTTTCAGCGAAATTTGGAATTAGTCCCTCATCAAAACTTTTGACCAATTTAGTCCTTCATCTTTAAAAATGCGTGAATTTAGTCCTTTTAGCCAAATTTTGTTAAGTTTATCTGACATTTCAAGTGCATTTCATGATAGTATTTGAATTATTTACACCGTTTGAAACATTTTTGCTTCAATGTTAACTCAAATACTATCACAAAATGCGTTTAGAATATCAAATAAACTTCATAAAATTGGGTAAGAAGGACTAAATCCAAGCATTTCTAAAGATGAATGACTAAATTGGTATAAAGTTTCGAAGAGGGACTAATTCCAAAATTTATTGAAACTTGAGGGACTAAAAACATATTTAACCCTAAATATTATTATGTGAAAAACGGAGTTCAAACATGATACTAGAAAACAATTAATCGAGGAACATAGAACATAGAACATCAACAATTAAATTTAGGATACCCTGACAAACATATTTCTAGTTTAGAATGATGCACCAATAGATTGGTTAATCATAATAGGTTACCATAATTGCTTGATTAGTCATTTTCCTAAAATATATCAAATGGTATACTAAAAGTTGTAATTGTTACAAATGAAAACTTAGCCTGAACAATGGGTAAAAGAAATTCACTATGTGCTGAGCTATTGATTACCTTGCTACCAACTGTATCTAACAGAGATCTGTCACTAAAAGGAAATTCAAAAAGCCCAGCAGCGAACTTTACTCTCAAAATTCGCTCAACAGCATCATCAATTCTGCTTAGAGGTACTTCCCCTGTTTTAACTAGAGAGGTCAACTCTTCAATGAAAAGTTTGTATCTTAAAGCCACCATCACCTGCATATTTTATTGAATAGATGAAAACAGATTAAGAAAAGCACACTATGATAAAAGATTTCTTTTACCGAAAATCCATATCATACCATGTCAATTCCAGCATTGACTGCAGAGGAAATGCAGAACCGGTAATCTGACCCGTGAGGCTGGCAAAGTCTGTCAAGTCCCTCCCAGTCAGAAATCACAAATCCCTATAACAGCAATGGTCTAGGAATATGTCAATACAAATGTTATATAATCAAAACCAGAAACACAAGAAAATGAAAAAAATCTCAGTCATTGTTATCATATCTTATTAGATATTGCCAAGGACCATTTGTTGTAAAAGCTTAAGTTGCTAGGTGGAGGAAGCTTGGTAATGATTTTTAATCCAGAACAGCTCTTCTCACAAGATCTTTTTGAACTTAAGTGTAGACAATGTGGGAACCTGTTATACCATGAGCCAAAAATAACCTTTTACTCGATGAATAAGGACAATAGGGATTGAAGTTTTTTACTACTCAGAGAATGTTGGGGTGAGCTGTGAGCATTTTACAAACTGATTTTGAATGATCTTGATTTAACAAAATTGTTTTTGGTTTAAGTGAAATGATCTTATGTTTGAAAACCTTTATCTCAAAAGAAAGTTTGTAGTATGACTTAATGTAAAAAATCTGCACCCAACACAAAAGCTATAATCTTTTACTTCTCGTCTATTACGCTTTTAGGAGCAAAATCATGTTTGAAACAATTAAACATTCATTTTAGAGAAAATCAATGTAGTCTGTTAAACAGGGGTTTGAGGCTCCCTACCACAAATCCAAACATGCTATTATGTCAAGGACCGCTATACTACAAGTTAAACCTAATAAGTGGAGCCTCTTGAATAGTTTTTATGTATAATAAAAAGAAAACCTGAAGATCATCTATTTTTTTCAAAAATAAAATGGCAGAACATAAAATGGAAAAGTGGTTTTGGTATTCATCCATGATATACTGAAAATATCTGGTAACATAAAATTAGATAACATACTTTTCAAGCATATTGATGAAAATGCAACTTGAAAATTATCCAGTAATAAAGAGATAGATTTATTAGGTTATTTTACCTTAAAACCTAACTTGTCCTTCAAGATTTCAGTTATAAGAAAACGATCAGCATGGAGTTTGCGTCCATTCCAGCTAGAATAGGAGACCATAATGGTTGAAACTCCCTGAGAAATGCAGTCTAAGTAAGGTGCCATGTGAATTCGCTCCAAGTCTTCATAAGGTATTATAGTATTTCCCTCGTTCACACCTTTATGAGTACCTCCATCCCCAACAAAATGCTTGGCACATGCAACAACATTGTTCCTGTATTATAACTTTAACATGAGATGTATGATCAATAATTAGGAAAAGTTTTTCAAAATAATTACTTGTTTAAGCCATGAGCAGAATGAAGTAATAGGAAAATATACTAATCAGAAAATAGGCAACAAAAAATCAATAGCATAAATAAATACAAGAAATAGGTAACAAAATAGGAAATCATATTTTGCAACAGAAAAAAGGGGACAAAATCCTTCCCTAAAATGAATGACATATAAAGACAACAAATAGGAAGAGCAGAGAACAAAATGCTGTAGCCATCCTGGCGTCAAGTGTCTATAGAATATAGAAATAGTTAGTTTTCAAAACTCTTTTTAATGAAAATATTTTGTTTAAGTTTACATATATGGATTTTGCATACTTTCCAGCTACAAAAGGGTATCCATGTTTATGTCCTTCTGGAGGCTGGCCTTGCAAACCTGATACAATGGAAGTCATCTTTCTAACTATTTCAGTATCCTCACTATAAGATTCATAGCATCTTCCCCATCTAGGATCTTTGAGAACCTGCATACAAAGTGTATCCTCACTATAAGTATACAAAGTGTACACTGGAGTCACTAATGAACATCAAAGACTGATAAATAATGAATGCACCCGGGGCAAAACTTCATTTACTTGCAAAATTTTCGAAATTGAATAAACGTGCACAAAATGAAGATCCAAGTGATTTTACTTTGCAAAATCGGCAGAACCTATGTAGTTCTCTGGCATAAGGATTAGTTGATTGCAATTCCTTACCGCCACACATGGAGCAAAAGTATAGTGAATTCCACTTGCTTTAACTTCCAGTGCAGTAGCAGCTCCAATTCTTCGAACTAAATCACAGTCCCTATAAGCATGCCAACATTGAAATTTAAGGATTGATTTCAAAGGCGAAAAAAGTCACATAAACTCAAAAGCCAATGTAATTCAGCACACCCAGAAAACCATTGCAGCACCATTTCTCATGAAGTTAGCATCTTTATATTTTATCTCTTCAGTACAAGAGAGTCATTCCAGTAGTGTAATAATATTAGGCTTTGCTAATTAAGTTAAAAAACATGTGGGAAAGTGAGTGCTAACCTAGTAGCTCCAAGACCAACATTGTGAGGAAATATGGTAGCACCATAGACGCTGTTATTACCATGAACTGCATCAATCCCATAGAGAAGTGGTATCCCCAGTCGAGACTGTAGAGCCAGTTTTTGAAAGCCATCCACCATATCAGCCCAATCAGACGACTGTGCATTTTCAAAAGGTGAGCTGCCTCCAGAACTCAGTATGCTCCCTATAATGTGCACATATACGTAATTAACTGCCAAAGAAGGGTTCAATCTAAAACAATACAAGCACATACAATAGATATTGATAGAGCACTTGGTCTAAAGGAGAGAAGGGTAGGGAAATTATGAGAAGACGAAAGAGAAAAAATAAAATTTCAAATTATAGACCACTACTTTTCCTCTCCAAAATTTCCTAACATTGAAGGAGGGAAGAAAATCTGGAAGCAGAGGGATTTCAGCCCCCTTCTCTTCCCTCTCATCTAAGTTGTTCAACCAAGCACACTGCAAAGTTTCCATTTTTTGAGGCACACTCTCAATTGGGGCCTCTCAAATTGATTTGAAATTCCAGCAAATTCAAAGTTGAACAAAATGTAACTCAAATATAGAGACGTCAAAGTTCCCATTTTCAAGAGGCACACTCAATTGGGGTCCCACAAATTGATTTCAAGAGGCATACAGAATGGGAGCATAAATTCTACAAATTAGTTTCATGGTTTGGGATCACAAGTTGACCATGGCACAAACAAATATGAGAAATTATTACATGGTTAATGGTCATCCGAAAAGTCAGTGTCTACTTGACATAATGATTTTAAATCTACAAAAAGAGTTATTAAGATTCAATTGTATGTTATGTAAAGATTGCATAGGAATCTAGTGGTCTTGAACTATACAATCATTTCACAAATACAAGCATAATTGAAGTTCCCATTTCCAAGACACTCTCAATTTGGGTTCCCTCAAATTCATTTCAAACTCCAACAAGTTCAAAGTAGCACAAAAACACACCACCATCAAATTTCCCATTTTTAAAACAAACTCTCAAATGGGGTCCCTCAAATTCAACCCAACCCCCAACAAGCTCAACCCTTTAGAAAATAGCAAATGGAAGAGGCACATCACAAGAGGTAGGTTAAAGGGTACCAATGGAAAGATCCCGAATGGCATAATCGTTAGCAACAGTACGCTCAATTTGGGTCATCTGACCAATCTTCTCCCTGAGAGTCATGCGGGAAAGAAGATCCTTCACACGAACTTCAATGGCCTCGTTGGGATTCTTGTACACGCAAGCCATGGTTTGCTGCTGTGTGTGACGTTTATGTTGACAACAAGCGAAAGATGAACACAACAACATAACACACGAACACAACTCAGTTTGTGTCCTTCAATATACATGTACCACACAACAGACTTCAGTTTTTCCTCCAAATGTTACTTCACATTCTATTCTCCCTCGTTTTTAGAGAAATCATTATGTTTTGGATTAAGTTGACTAAATGGTCATTTTTATAATGATAATTAAAAAAAAAAATTGTGCCTTTGTTTTAGAAGTCCTTAATTTGATTTTTTTTTTTTTTTTTGAAATGGTCTGAATTTAGTATGTCAAATTATGATGTTAGTGACATGATATTTTGGTGACATTACTCGTGCTATTAAACTTATTTTAAGGTAAAATGATAATTTAATCATTGCATGAATATTTTTAAATATCAACACTCATTCTTTTATAATATGAATTTAGATATTTTATTTTAAATGAACACATTTATTATTCTGATATTTTTTTTGTAAATTTTAATCTATTAAGATGCTGTTTGTTAAAATTCTTATGATTGACTTACACTTGATACAATATCCTTTGTATCATTTTATCGTCACGTGAATAAAATAAAATAATGTAATCGTGTTAAGATCATTTTAATAATCTTAAAATAAAGAAATAATATAAATATGATCTTTGTTAGAAAATGTTATCGAAAAGTTAGTGTTAATATAATGTTAGACTAAAATCACTCATTTTAAGAGATTAAAAAGACTAAATTTTTCCATTTTAAAAGTGAAAAAATTTGTAAACTGAAAAAAAGAAGAGAGATTCAAAATTTTCTCTCTGCCGGCTAATGTTTATTATAGATTATTGTGGAGGGATTAATTTAGCATTTAGTTAAATTACTAATCTCAACCAAGAAAGGGAAAATTGTAACTATTTTCTTAAAATTATGATAAATGATATTTATGATATTATTTTTTGTGAGGTCTAGAAAATAAATTAAAAAATAGTGTATTTTAAAACGACATTGTATTATTTTATTATTAAAGGTATTAAATTATAAATAGATTTTTATAATAGTATAGTTTATTTTAAAAGAAACACTATTTTTCTAAAAACATATTCTTAAGTCCTCTCTTACTTCTCTCTATAAATTTGACTCCAAATTTCATCATTTAAATATCTAAAATGGTAGGAATGATCCTTGTGAAGAGTACTATAGATTTTACATATCAATTTTTTATCTTGAGTAAGTTCAATTTCTACTCGATTTTCTTGAAACAATTTTATCTCTCTTTTACATGTGATCTTATTTCGGTTACATGTAATTGTTCTATCCTCTAAGTAAATATATGTATTTTTGTGATTATAAATTCATGTTCTAATTGTTGATTAAGTTTTTTTCTTGTATAGAGAAAGTAATTACATGTTTTGAAGTTAGGTAAGGAATAACAAGTATTATAAATTTATACTAAGATAAAGAAAACTAATTATTTAATATGTTTTGGTGGACTTTCATAATTGTAGAAACGAAAAATCTAAGAAGAAATTAATTTGAATATGAAATTAGGATTATATATGTGCATAAATAAAGTTATAAAGAAAAAGAAGGTACTTTAAAGATTTCTGTGAACTTGATAAATATAAAATATGTTGAACAAATGAGAAATAATAAAAATTATATAACAAAAGAAAATTTTCTTAAGTGAAATTAAGCAAATGACCAAAATGAACGATTAAAATAAGATTTTTAGTTTACCTAATATTCTAAAGGCATTTAGGTAATTTAAAACGTTAATACATATGTGAACATAGACAAGTACGTACTCATAGCTTTACTCATATTTTTATTTATTTTCTATCAAAATTAAAATTAATTCGAATAATATATATATATAAAGACGGATTTATTTAGTATCTCTAGATATAAATAGATATAAATGTAACTGCATATTTTATTACTAATACACGTTTTAAGATATTTGATTTATTTTCTTTATTTTAATATTATCTTCTAATAAAAAGTTTCTTTTTGCATATATTAAAGTATAGTATACAAGCAAACTATAAATAAAAATAAAAATAATTTGATTTAACAATAAAACAAAAGACCTATATTGAGTCAATTAATATTAGGCTTAAATATATATTTGGTCCATATTTTTGTTGTTTTTATTTAATTTGGTCTCTATTTTCGTTTTGTGTTTAATTAGATCTTCATTTTCGTCATATTGTGGTTAATTTGGTCATTTTCACCAACGGTGTTTAAATAGTTAACGTTTTTGAATAGTACATGTCATGTGTCAGTTCCTGTTTTTTTTTTAATTTTTTTTTAAATTTTAATTTTTTATTTATTTTTTAAATTTTTTTAATTTCAAAAAAATTGTCCACCTGTGAATGCTAGTGCCACGTGTCAGTTTGTGGTTGTATTAATTTTTTTTGTTCAATTTAGTTCCGATATTCGTTATTTTTGTTCAATTCAGTTCCTATATTCGTTATTTTTGTTTAATTTAGTCCAAATTTTTGTTAAAATAGAACTATTTAATTTTTAAAATTGACATTATTATTAGTTATTTTTTTAAATTCAATTATAAATTATAATATTTAATTATAAATTGAATATAATTCTTAGATTAAATTGTTAAATGGAATATAATTATTTAAATATTATTAAAATATAATTATTAAAATTTTAAAAATATATATTAACATTTGTAAAATTCACATTTAAATTTAAAATATTTAATATTTTTATTTCATTTTAGATATTAAAATCTAAAATATTTTATATTTAAATGTTAATTTTACAAATATTAGTTTCCTTTTCTAAACTATTTTGAATATTTAAAATATTTATATATATATATATATATAAAAATTTTAAAAGTATTTTAGAATATAAATATTAGAAAAAAAAATCTAACAACTATATTCTTATAGTATTTTAATTAATTATATTCTATTTAGAAATTAAATATAAGAATTTTATTCAATTTATAATTAAATTTAAAAAATAATAAATTCAAATGTCAATTTTAGAAAAAATATTAATATAATTTGTATAAAAGATATTAAATTTAGTGTCAATTTGAAAGGGACAAAATTTATTTATTTTAACAAAAACTGGGACTAAATTGAACAAAAATAACGAATATAGGGACTAAATTGAACCAAAAATAAAATACTACTACAAACTGTGGCACTAGCATTGACACGTGACACAATTGTGACTTGACACGTGGACAGTTTTTTTGAAAATAAAAAAAAAAAAAAACCAGGAACTGACACGTGACATGTACTGTTCAAAAATGTTAACTATTTAAACACTGTTAGTGAAAATGACCAAATTGACCACAATCTGACGAAAATAAGGACCTAATTGAACACAAAACGAAAATAGGGACCAAATTGAATAAAAACAACAAAAATAGGGACTAAATGTATATTTAAGCCTTTAATATTATATAAACATGTTTATTACTATCATATTTACTTATAAGTTGTGGAATTAGATGATAAAGAAATAACACATGTATACAACTAGTTTTTTTTTTTTTTGTTACTTTGTTTAGAACAATATTTATTTATTGATATTTTATCTCAATATCAATTTATATAACAATTAAAGTAAATACTGGTGGATAATAAAAAGAATAGAATAAAAGGATAAACAAATAATGCATTTCATGCATTTTTAAAAAAATTGAATATGTAATTTTGCATTTTTATTGTAGATTTCATTTACCTCAATTGTTATCCTATTATACACAAAAAAAGATTAAAATAAATTAGGAAACATATACAATTATGATCATTTAGGTTTTTTTTACTATTTGTTAATATTTCTAAAATTTCTCATTACAATCAATCAAATACATCAGATAAGTAACCCGATTCTCTATTTTAAACCTTTGGCTTAGTAACCGTTTGTTCTGACGACTCACCATGGATATCATTGCTACTTGATGGATTGCCATTGTTATCATCTTTAAGCATATTTGTGGATGACACCTGCTCAATTTAAAAAAAAATATACAATATAACTTGTATATCTAATGCCATATAATATAGTGTAAATGTACAATAATTATAAAAATGTTAAAGAATAAAATGTTACTTTATCATCCACTAAATCTCTTGATTTTTCAATCATGTCTTCCAAAAATTTTGTCTCACTTATTAGATTGGTTGATTGTATTGTAACTTCTTGATTGTTTAGGTTGTTAGAATTGTCTTCATTGTTCTTTAATTTGATGTGTTTTTCCTTGTTGTCAACTTCATCATTCATTTTGCCAAAGATGTTTGATTCTTCATTAAAATTCTCTAGAAGACTAGTATGCTCTTGATAAATATCACATGTAATATGAAAATTAAGGTGTAAAGGTTTTCTTATTTCATTTGAGAGAGAAAACTTAAAATTTGTAATTTTAAAGTGCGTTTAAGAAACTTGAACATTTGCCTAATTAAGTTTTGTTTAATTTGAGAAAACATTTTATACTTTTAATTTTTATTTTCATTACTAATTAGAATTTTTTTTTCTTATTTTTATTTGGTTTTTTTTAATAAAGAAAGTGTAAATAGTATAACATTATGAAGTTTCTTGTAGAAATTAAAAGGAAAAGAAAAAGCAAAGGTAACTTTTATAAGACATATAAACTCTTACTTACATGTATATAACTAATGAAAGTTATAATTTCTTTTATTAGATAGTTATAAATATGACAACTAGATGAATATTTTCACGATCAATATATGAAATACAATAAATATTAAACAAACTTGCAAATTTAGTCTAAAAAGTCATGATGAGACTATTTAATTATGTTCTAAAGACAAACCTGTGATTCATTATGTAATTTATCAGTTGTACCATCTATTATTGGTTGAATGTTTTGAGGAGAAACATTAGGTGGACTTTCACTTGATGAAGTTTTTAGGGTCACACCCTTTGTAGTAGATTGTTGAGGTTCTGTATGCATGAGTTGATCAGAATTTGATGCTGAAATTTCATCTATTAAATCATCCATCATTGGTTGAACTGATTGAGACATGATGTCATGTGGACCTTCACTGTTTGAACTTTCTTGGTTCACACCATCTACAATAGATTGTTGAGGCTCTATATGCATGTGTTGATCAAAATTTGACGATGAAATTTCATCTATTAAATCATCCATAATTGGTTGCATTGGTTGATGCATGATATCATGTGAACTTTCATTGTTTGAGCTTTCTTGGATCATACCATCCACAATAGATAGGTGAGGCTCTACATGCATGTGTTGATCAAAATTTGGCAATAAAGTTTTATCTAGTATGTCTTCTAACATTGGTTGTCCGGTATGAGGCATGATATTATGTGAATTTTCACTATGTAAACTTTCTTGGGTTAAACCATCCCCAATAGATTGTTGGCCATCTATATGCATGTGTTGGTCAAAATTTGAAAATGAAGTTTTGTGTATTACATTATCTATCATTGATTGTTTGGTATGAGGTATGACGATAGGAGAATTTTCACTATCTAAAATTTCTTGGGTCAAACCCTCCACTATAGAGTGTTGACCATCTATATGCATGTGTTGATCAAAATTTGACAATGAAATTTCATCTATTACATCTTCTATCACTGGTTGTCTGGTATGAAGCATGATGTTAGGTGAAATTTCACTATCTAAACTTTCTTGGGTTAAATCCTCCCCAATAGATTGTTGACCATCTATATGCATGTGTTGATCAAAATTTGACAATGAAATTTCATCTCCCATTGTTTTCTCCGGTAACACAGACCTTGGTGATGATGAAACTGAGTGAATGGAGGCATCTTCAATTGATTCTTGTCGCATTACTGATGTCTCAAGATCTTCAATATTTCTTGAGTCCTCTATGTTATCTTGATTGGTGGTTGCTAAGTTATTCATATCATTTATAAATCTTGTCTCATTTGCGACATTCTCTGTCATGTTATATTGTTCCTAATAGTACAAAAAATGAGAATAATGTAGTTTATCATCTTGTCAAGTCTTTCTAATGAAGAAAACAACTAAAATGTAGTGATTGAATTCTTACAAACATAAAATGACAAATTTTGTTCTTTTATGGGAATTTATGAACAAAAAAATTTTCACCAACAATTTTATTACAAAATAACACCAAGGCAACTTACCTTCGGATTTTCAAAGTGTGTTTCATTTGGAACTTGATTTAGAGCATGAGAAGAGTTGGAAGATTGTGGTGCTTCAATCTCCTCCATAGAATGTTTCAAATAGTCAAATATATTTTGATGATTATTTGTTGCATGAGTAGGAGTATTTTCAGGCACATCATATTTTGAGGATGATGAACACATATCAGTTGCATTTTCTTCATTTATATGGCATGGATCAAAAGGTGAAACAACATCCTTTGAAGAATTGTTCACTTCTACATTATTTCCTTCATTGTTAACTCCTTGTGCTTCTTTTACTCCATGGAAAGAGGATCCCCACAACTCTTCACTGCCAGAACTAATGTCTCTATCAATGTCCCCATCGTATAATATTGAGTCTCTATCAATGGAAGAATTAATCTCAACATTCTCACCGACTGTTGATGTTGGTGAACCAATTTCAGAAACCTCTACTTGTAAGTCAGAAGCTACAGAATGTGTTGGGGTGTGACAAAGTCTCCCATTGGCTAAAAACATATTTTCTTGTCTTTTATCAACTATTGATGTCACAGTCTCATACATAGCTTCATGTATATTACTATTAGTATCACCAGTGCTACTAGATAATGGTAAATTGAGAACCCTCTCATGAGACTTGGGAAACTTAGGCCATTGCCCTAATTTCTCTAGTCTTGACTCACTTGTTTGATTTGACATGGGTTTTGTTTCATACTCCACTTTCTCACCTTTCATGTCATTCATATCAATCTTACGTTTCCCATCTTCTTTATGTGTCAATTTCTCTCCCTTTGTTGATGGATTGGATGTTTGCAATCCATTTTCGCCACTTTCGCTACTTTCGCCACTTTGATTGTAAATCAATTGGTCAATTAGCCAATCATGAGTTCCCTTTTCTGCATGAGTAAAATACATTTAGTTTTCTTGAACAACTTTCACCATAATTTCCCTTTTTTATTATATTTGATAAAGAACTTAAAAAATACAATACAAAAAATAAATATTATTTTCTAAAAGATCTAAAAAGTACTTATAAAAAATGTCATAGACCATTTTTCATAAGGCTATTTTAAACATTCTAGTTATCACCTTATTTTGAGAGTGATAAAGAAATAGAGGAAGAAAAAAAATGACGAGGATAAAATATGACTATCACCTGTATGACTCCTTCTAAATCTTGAGTATGTAAATCTATCAGAATGCTTCCTTCCTCTATTAAGGAAATAATGCTCTTTAGCACCATGATCTTGTTTGATTTCTGATGTGAAAGGGTGGCCTAAACTGAAACTTTCATGCTTGCCTAATGACATGTCGTTCTGACTAGAGAATTCTTGTGGAAAACTATCTCTCAGGAGGTTAAGCTTCTCGTCAGAATGAGCGTAAGGAATTTTATAAGGACTTCTTGGTACGAGAGAAGGGGCAGAACCTGGCACTTCTAAACCATCATCAAACTCTTTTGAAGAATTTAAAGGACTGTTTCTTTTCATAAACAATGGTGCAATTGGTTTTTTATCATTTAGACCTTTCTCATGTTGCCCCTTAAATAACTTTTTTTCCTTTCTTCTAACTATGAGGCTCTCTAGCCTTTTATTTCTCTCCATTTCTGAAATTCCAAGATACATTAGGTTCTTTTGATCATCTTCTGTCCACTCTATAGCTTTGTTCCTATCCTCTTGTGCTTCTTCTTCATCATCTCCATCCTCTATCTTTCTCTCTATCTCTAAATCACCACATTCCACCAAATCAATCATTGAAGGTTCAGATCTTAAGTTTTGCCTCTTATGAACTTGAGCTTTTTTTGCAAACAACCTATTTTCCAATGAACTTTCTCCCTTCTCAAAATATCTGCCCCATCTGTTCTCCATGTTTCTTTTAGTGAACTCATTATAAAAAACTATTGACAAATCCTTGGCCTTTTCTTCTAAACCACCATACACATCCCAATTCTTATCACTGAATTTTCTCCTTCTACTTGTGGCATTTTGTGATGGATACTTATGAAGTAGATTTGGTTTCTTATGGTTTGGTATCTTTGGGCATTTTTCTTCAACCTTCTTTTGCTCTTCTTTCTCATCCTTGATTTTAACATACTTGAGTTGAGTTTTCTCAGAACTCCAAAAGATTTTTATAAAAATAATACCACACACAAAGAAAGGGGACATGTAAACCAAGAAGTTATAAATATAAGAAAGGAATATATATAGACTGAAACAAGCCAACAAGGCACTTGAAATTATTGGATGACTTTGTATAAATGTGTAACTAGACTTGGTTGAATCATGGATCACTTTAAACAAATGAAGTTGAATATCCTTTAAATTCAAACCCATGTTTGGAAATTTAAATATTGTGCAAAGGTTAAGCTAAAATGCTTTCAAGCTTGCAGGCAAATGTATTTGCCACAACTTAACAGTGAAAAACTCATATTATAAACATTTTGTTAATTTCCAGGTTCAAGAAAGTAACCATAATTATTATAGTAAAGGATGACACACGTGTTTGCTACATTACATAAAAGTTCAATGAAAATATGACTTTTTTGTCAGGGAAAAAAATTATAACAAACAAGAAGAACAAAGAAAGGTAACCAAAATTTTGCATGAAAGAGATTTTGTATAAGTTGATGAAAACAATTTTGAAAAGTGAACGTTGAAGGATCAAAAGAGAAAAACAAGGTCAACTAGACCTCCAATAAGTGGTTAACAATTAACAAATGTTTAATCTTCCCTAACAAATGGACAGTCATAGAGAACTATGAATATTTAGTTTGCCTTTTTAAGGAAAATCTTTTATTGGCTAAAAAGTTCATAGATCCTTTTATTTAGAAGCTTTACATACCATACAAAAAGAGAAAGTTATAAAAAATAAAAAAAGAAAAGTAGGATTATGATTTCATTAATCTTCTAATAATCACATATGATGGTACATGTTTTAAGAAATACTAATAATTAAGAAATGATTTTTGTCCAAATCAAAAACCATGAATTTATATATATATATATATATATATATATATCGTTCTTATGAGAAAAGAGCGTGAAACCTCCAAAGTGAAACAAAAGAATTTGACCACTTGGTTACAAGTGAAAACCAAAGAGGAACTCACTTGCAGAAGATTCTCCAACGCTCAAGTCAATAAGAGCACACAAAAACAATAAATATATAAGAGTGAGTATGAAAGGTCGAGTGAGTACATCCTATAAAATTATATCATATTTAAGTAAGATTGTTTATATCATGAGAGTGTAACCAATCTAATTGATATTATGTTATTAATTAAATATGACATCATTCTACGGAAAATACTCACTTAACTTTCAGAATCACTTTTATATATTGATAGTTTTCTTGTCCTTTGTTGACTTAAGCATCAAAGATCTTTTGTAGGTGAATTTCTTCATGGTTTTTGCAATCTGATGGTCATTTTTTTTTCCTTCACATTAGAGACTCCACACTGTTTTCAAATAAGAACACACACATGCACTCACACGCACACAAGCACACACACGCACACACATACACGCACACAAGATTCAAAGTTGAATACATTTTTATTTTAAGTAGATCAGATAAATGCAAATAGATAAATGACAAGTGGTTGAAAAACTTAAAAAATGAATTTATGCAAATATATATAATATGTTTTTATTGAACATGACATGATTAATTTCATGTCTAACTTAATATTGTCAAAAAATTTATTAGCACATTTTACTAAGATGTTATATGAATTTTATATATCTTTTTAACTAAATGAATCTTTGCTTATAAAAATGTATTTCTTTTCGATTAAATTGAATGTCTTCAGGCACAACATAAAGTAAATGAACAAATTAGTTTAAATTAGTTGAGTTTAATAACTTATTTTAAATATGTAACTCTTTACATGCAAAAATATAATAAGAAATTATTGATGTCATTGTACATTAGAGTGGATCATCGACATTAGATATAATTTATGTTGTTATGATCAAATTGATCTATTACATTAATATAAAACATTTATAAAGAAAAAAAAATTATATTGAACATTTAACCATAGGTGTTTACATATAATTCAATGACTTCTTTTTTACCTTCCTCTCTAAAGAAACCTTAGACACTTTCCAAGACTTCTAACCTCGTTAATAGAAGACAAAGCCTTTTCTAATTCTCCTATCCACAAAATTCAAACACATGAATTAATTTTATTGAGATTTTCTCAACTCAAATTTCCTGTAAAAGGTTTCCAAACATGGAAGAAAGAAAAATGAAATTGAGATTCCTTGTCTTTGTGAAATAAAAAAATACCATCTAAAAAAATGTGAAGAGTAGTAGGATTGTCCTTGAAATGAAAATGCAATGTCATGTACCAATTATTGAATATAAATAGATAATTCTCGATGCACATAAATAATAAAAATATAAGAAGGAAATGGATCTTCTTGTCTTAGTCTCTAAGTAGATTGAAAAATATTTAGCTACAACCATTCCAAGTTTGATAATACATGCAATCTCCGAGAAGGACAAAGAGAGACAAAGAGAGGGGATTCTCGGGTTATATTTAGTTTTATTCCAGAAACTCTTGAAGGATTCCGTTAATTAACAAATTAATTATAGAAATAAGTATACAAAACAATCATGGTTATAACAAGTGCATAAATTATTGTTAGCTTTTTTTCTCAATCTCCCTCGATCAAGAATCCAAGTATTTTTTTAGTTCCCACTTCTGGCTACAAAATAAAGTAGTTTTCTAAGAGGGTAACTCTCAAAGAAAAGATATACAATGAGTTTCTCAAAGGATGAATTCACTTAGTGAAGAGTATACAAGTTTATCACACTTCCACTACAACTAAGATACAAAAGACTATAATAGTATCTAAGACTTAGGAAGTTTGATATCTCTTATGGTGGGATTGTCGTTTTATTAAAATATGTTTGAATATTTTTGTTGCTTGAGTCAATTTTGTCTTGATGTAGTTTTGCATAATTATGGTGATGTAGTCTTTAAGATACTTTGTGTATAATTACTTTATTTTCTCTACCCATTCAACTTGAGTTTGCTCATAGAAGATATTGTGTCCAATTTTTTTTAGTATGTTATATAAACATGAAAACTTTGTATATATATATATATATATATATATATATATATATATATATATATATATATATATATATATATAATATATATAGGAATTTGGATTATCTGCTGGGTTTTCTGTGTTATTCCTTTATTGCGGTTTCAAAATACATTGATGACCATTGATTTTGAAGTTTTAAAATATATTAAAAATACTTTAAAGTATAATATAGAGTATTTTTAATGTTAATGCACAAGTCCATATATAGTCATGCACAAGATAAATGATATTAAGGCTCTTAATTATAAGTTTATTTGAATGTTATACTTGGAATAATTTGTTTCTTTATGCAAAGATATATATTAGCACACTGAAGGCTATTTAATGTATTTGTTCCTTTTGAATAAGATATTAAATCAATTATATGTTGTTTTTATATAAAAAATGTTCAAGTGCAATTTGTTATGTGCTCAACTACAATAATTTATGTTTTAGATTTTCTTATAAGCATTAGAGTTTTTTTACCTTCATTGTGAATTATAAAAGACAAATTTTGCTCAATAAATCATGTGTTAGATAGCTCTTAAAAGATAAAAAAATATAATCATTAATTTAATTACTTTATGTATATTTATAATCATCAAATCCAATCATGAGTCAATTTAAGGTTTTTATACACATTAGCCGAAAAATTCATAACAAAAATCTTAACAATGTAAATAAAAAATAAGAACATGAATGAATAACTCTTAGGTTAATTTGAAATGAAAAGTAGTTCTTTTAACAATATCTTAACTTTAGTTATACCGTGTTCGTTTATGTGGATGCACTAATAAAAGAGAATAGCGAGCGAGGATTAGGAGTGACTTTACGTTCGTTTAGGTGTATTTGAACGAAAGGAAAGACGCAGATCAGTAGGAGAAGGTTAAAATCTCATCCCACTTCATCTAATAAGGTAATTACCAAACTAACCTTGCATCCCATCCCGCTTCATCTGATCCCATCCCCTATATATGCGCGTATTATGAGGAGTGTGTTGGAGGTCTGTGCATGGTGAAGAACCCACTGTCGAAGGTAGGCTATGTGGTCCAACATGGGGAGAAAATGGAGTAGGCCACACATGAACGAAATCAAGTATAGGAGTTTTGGAACTGGATCTAAAAAATGAACACACGTTTGGAATGAACTCTTTGTTTTTTGTAACCTATTCCACTTCCTAAATAAGGTGATAACAAATATTTAATTTTAAGAGCTTTCTTATTGAAAATAAAAAATATTAAATTTTTATACCGAATATATTATAAGTTTTATTTATTTCAATTAATAATTATTTTATTCATCATAAAAAAATAAAAAACAATTACAATTCATCTAAATATCATTTTATATTACTTTTAACACTAAGGACAATTTGATAATCTTATTTTTTATCTATTAAATTTTATTTTAATTAGTCAAATCCTTCACAAACTTTTATAAACTTTACTCTCAAATTCACTTCATCGTTATCTCCAAATCCCTTCAAAATAACAACAGAAAGTTTAATCTCAATCTATCCAAATCAATCATCTACCCCTCCTTCAAATTATTCTTCCCAAAAAAAAAAACACACTTTTAATATAACTACATTCCAATTATAATTAAAACGAGGATAGCGTAACAAAATATGAATTTGAGGATTTGAATAATTTCAAACTTTTACTTTTTCTAAATGAATTTTGAAACTATCTAATTTGAAATAATTCAATTACTCAATTTTAAAATTTTAATCTTTGATTAAATTTCTTATCCAAATAATATAAATAATATACAGTCATTAAGCATTCCAAAATCCTTTATAGCAAGAAATTTAAATCCTTCCTACAATAGTAAAAGTATGTGCATTTAGAAAGAGTTTATTTAAAAGTAATATATCAAAATCCTAAGTATTATTCCAACTTTAAATCTATTAAAATAAAATTATTAAGATGAATAACCACATTCAATATATATATATATATATATATATATATATATATATATATATATATATATAAAATTCTTACTTTTAGATAAAATTATATAATTTTATGTAATTTAATAATTTTTATAAAATTCTAAAATTTCAATATTTCATAATATGTTGTCACAAATCATTTCAAATGTTTTTTACAAAAGTAAATTGCTCTCTTAAGCAAAAAAAATCTCATCTATTTATACAATATTTGGAGTACATACATTCAAGAAAGAACTACTTTTATGCTATCATATTAAACAGTTAAATTGGAAAATAGATGTGTGTTCTAAAAGGATGAATCTCATTTATATAATAGTATAAATATAAATATCATTGATAATTTAAAATCTTATTTGAAACCTAACATTTTAAATTTAAAATCCTTTTATGTTTCTTTCAAGACTTAATGCTTCAACTTATCACGAGTCATGTACCGGGAAACCCTTCTAAGTCAAACATATATTTTTATTACATTTATTAAAAAAACATTAATTCTTTTACAAGTAAATGTTACTCTACTTGACTATGATTTTTAATATTCTTAGCATAATTTATGCACAAAATAAATTAGGCTCCTTGGTTCCATACTTTTTTTTTTATGGACCAATCCTCAATGTGAACTTGAATTTATTCGAAACCCAAATTTCTTCAAAATCTTATCCACAAAGTATTTATTTATTTATTTTAGTTTTGGAATGTCATGACATTTTTCATATAAAACGGAGCACAAGTTTTGTTTTTTTTGTGACAACATTAGGAACACAAGTTAAAAAATTATTAAAATGCATAGTCCATGCATGCCTATGAAATTAAGAAAAACAATACAAAAATACAAAACGCACGATAAAAACAAAACATGAGTGATGAGGAATATTATTGACCATTGACTACAGTGTCGAAAAACAAGGACATTGACGGTTCAGATCTTCCAAGTCCCCCTCAATCCAACGGTTATCATTCTCTTTTCAAATAACCTTCTCTTTCTTCTTTCTTCTTTGGCCTTCACCCTCCATTGTTGCAACTCTGCAAACTCCAATACCCACGTTTTAAGTTCTGATTTTTCGTGTCCGGGTCTTTCTCACTCGCTTCGAATGTTACCTTTAGAGTATCATTATCACTATTTCTCAGCTTTAACCCACACGAAATTAAAACCCTACCAACCGTTTTCCCGCGCAAATTCTAGGGTTTCCCTTCCCTCCCTCGACGACACCCTCCGTTGTTTCCGATGCCCAATTTTGCCCAACGTTCCTCTTAGGTACGGATTGTGGGGTCACCATCGATCATCATGGGCGTGTCGTTCTGCCGGCGAACCAGATTCCGCGGCCGATTCCGGCGAGGAGAAGACCGAGGAAGACGATGCTGGTTCGAACCGGCGGAAGGACGGGTGGTGGTCTCGATGGCGTCGGTGGCGGTGGCAGCCACTGATTCAGGTTCAGGAAATTGGGATCCTGCTTTTGCAAATAGGGATTGGGTTCTTCGTCATGCGGTTGCTCCGACCCGGAATCCCACTGCCCGGGTCGGACCCGAAGGCTCCGACGGTGTTTGTGAGTGTGCCTTATAGCGAGTTTTTGAGTCGGATCAATGGTGACCAGGTGCAGAAGGTGGAGGTGGATGGGGTCCACATCATGTTCAAGCTGAAGGCTGGTGTTGGAACAAGCCACGATGGTGGTGGTGATGTTGTTGCAGTGAATGGTGGTGGTAGTAGTAGTAGTAATATTACTAGGATGCAAGAATCAGAATCCTTGGTGAAGAGTGTTGCGCCAACTAAGAGGATAGTTTACACTACCACAAGGCCAAGTGATATCAGAACTCCCTATGAAAAGATGCTGGACAATAAGGTGGAGTTTGGGTCCCCGGATAAGCGTTCTGGTGGATTCTTTAACTCTGCACTGGTAAGCATGTGGCAACACCTATGTTATGCGTGTGATTTTAGAGATATATGAAGTTTGAGAATTAAACTAGTAATAGCATTATTACTTTGGTGCTAGAGACTTTTTAATGTGAGTTATAGCTTATCTGAATTTAGTTAGAGCAATGGCGCCATACGATCCATTTAGCCAACTTCACATAATGGGACAGGGCTTTTGTTCTGTGAGGAGGTTGATTCCGGAATTGGATATGAAGAGCCTCTTATAGAACAGCAAATGATTAAGTAACAAATGATGAACATTGAACAAACCTTTCCTATAGGGAGTATTCTTTTACAAAATCTACTATCAGATATATGCACCTAACCATCCGTGGTTATTTTCAACACATTACTACCATCCTGCAGTTTCTAGTATGGGGCTAACTACTAACTACCAACATTAATTTTCTACACAATTTTCATCCTTGAGTTTTAATACAAAACTCAAGGTATGTATTTTCTACACATAAGTGATAAATGCCTTAACCTCTCACTTTCGGGTAGCCTTAGCACCCTTCTAATTATTTTCTTTTACCTTATTTTGGGGGCAGGTGTTTTGAAGCTTAATGTTCTGGTTGCAGAATGTACAATTGTTTGAATAAATAAAATTGAGACCTGAAAGAGGAATACGAATTATAGTTATTTCTCAGAATGAAGCAAGGCAATTGTTTTACCAAAAAATTTAAACTCGGTGAATGCCCAATATGAATAGCTACAATGGTGGGGATGGACTAAAATTTAGGTACATAAGTGTTTCCTTCTTCTTGATAAGCAGTTAGAGTGGTGGATGTAGCTCCCATCCTTTGCAAACCATTATAAATTTTGGAAGGATAATAGTTTGATTTGGAGTATTAATTTCTTAAAGGGTTAAATATGTTTGTAGTTTTTAAACATGGACTCAAAATTGGAATTTGACTCTGTCTCAAACTTTGATATATTTTGGTCTTTAAAATCTAAAAATGAATGAATATAATAAACAATGTAATTTCTTTTTTTGTTAAAAATGTTATAGGCTCGCATTTGAGTTGGAAGTTGTCAAATGATTTAAACAGCTCAAACGCCAACTTGAAACATTGTTTTTGACATGTCAAACAAATTTAATACAATTGGTTAGGAGCATTATAACTATTCATGTTTTAAGTTTGAAAACCAAACTTAATCAAAGTTTTAGACAAAGACAAATTTTAATTTTGTGTCAAAGTTTAGGAAGTATAAATATATTTAACCTTTTCCCAAAACATTCAATTACTTTGATTTTTAATAGTAATTAACCTTTTATTGCATTCATGAGGACAATATGCACAAAATAATGCAAATATAAAGAGGTACAAGAATTATGGTTGTATTTGCTGGTTTAAGAAGAACAAAAAACAGTGGTTAACAGAAGAGAAAACCCTGAAGATATAAAACTTGATGAAAAATAGAGTGCAACAGAAAGTTCTTCCTCTAGCATCTTATTATATTAATGTAACTTACTTTACACACGTTCAGAATTAACTAGAATTAACTGATTCTAGCAACCACAATAATAATTTAGCTGAAAAATAGGAAATAACTAATCAACTAATGCTAATGAAACAAAACAAATTGATTCACTCGAACTGAAACAAGCATGAAAGCTTCCTAAATATATGCAACATCCAAAGGCACACTCTCAACTCTCCTTCTTGCCTTGGAGGTGGCAAGCTCCTTGCTTCTTCCTTAGGAATTCAAACTTGCTGAATGGAAAAGATTTGGTGAAAATGTGAACAACATGGTCTTCTATTCGACAGTAAACAAGATTTGCATCACCATTTTCTTGAACTTGTCTTAATTGAACCAACTTTTCATAAAAATACCTGGTCTTCCCATGAAACACAAGATTATGTGAAATGGAAATTGTTGCTTGGTTATTGGCAAAATTGTTTGTTCTTTATCTTGCTTGTGACCCAAGTCTATTAAAACAACACCCTAACCTAAAGTACTATTCATATAATCTAAGCTACCTGCCCAATCAAACAGAAAAACCAAATAATTTGAAAGCCTTGTACTTGGTAGTACTTGACAGTCCCTTTGGTGTATCTCACAATCTTTTTGCTGCCTTAAAGCACAATTCACTAGCACAATGCATGCATCTTGACAACACACTAATAGGAAATTAAATGTTAGGCCATGTGGATGTGGGATACATTAGACATCCAATGAAGCTTCTAAAATGCGCTTCATCAACTTTATCAGCTCTATGCTCCTTGTTGGGCATCTCCTTTTGATTCATAGGAGTGTTTACTATTTTGCATTCATCTAGCTGAATCTTATTTGGCTTCTATTTTGCATATTTGTTTGGACAAATAAAAATCTCATTCTTCTTCTAAGTGATTTCCATGCACAGAAAGTAGGTCATGAGACCAATCTCAGTCATCTCAAAGACATCCTTCATTTCTAGCTTGAATTCATTAATTTGTGCTAGGTTGCTTCCTGTCACCAAAGGATCATCAACACAAAAAATGATTAAAATATCTGCTTCAACACTCTTGACATTTAGTGTAGCTTTGGATTGGCTGTTTTGAAAGCCCAAGCTCAACTAATGATCATTAATTCTACTGTACTACCCCAGGGGTTTGCATCAAGCCACATGAAGCCTTTTTTAGCAAATGGACTTTATCTTCTTATCTTTTGATCACAAAACCTTCATGAATCTCCTTCTACAAAAAAACGTTTAGAAAGGCTGACTTGATGTCCATTTTAAACACTTGCATTGGTGCAACAATGACAATTAGCAACCTTATTGTATCAAGCCTTCCTACTGGAGCAATGATATATGCATAATCAACTCATAAGTTTGAGAATAGCCCTTCGCAACAGGCATTGCTTTGTGCTTGATTAAGGAACCACTGAGATTGGGTTTTGTTTGAAACACTCACTTCACCCCTATGATATTTTGTCGTGAGGTCTTGGAACCATCATCCAAGTTTGATTCTCAGTCATGGACATCTCCTCTTTCATTCCTGCTAACCTTTCTGCTCCATAGCAGCTTCAAAACTGGCTGGTTCACACAGCTATATTGCACACTTTGCATTGCTTATTTGGTAGATGTTAGAAAGCAACCTTGTGGCTTGAACTGGTGCATCATCTACTGATCTTCAAGCTCCAGTACAACGTTTTGATTCTTCTTTGAGTATCTCCAACACCAGCTTTCTTCTTCCATAAAGTACATATTTCTACTTATAAGAAATTTTCTAGTTTTAGGTTTGTTGAGATGTAATATTTTATTTATCATGTATGGGATCCTTTCTTTAGGGTTAGGGTTAGGGCTGGGCCTTGACTCTTTGTATTCTGCTTACTATCTTCTTATATAAACAGTAGTAAAACAGTAACAGTGTAGTTTTTCACTGTTTCATTTATCTGAAATCTCTTCAAGATGGTATCAAGAGCCAGAAC
>Ga0214542_1000327_pt1 | contig 81635 bp, 34 predicted proteins | sample CNSS1metaG_FD_160096 | JGI IMG/M metagenome (GOLD analysis project Ga0214542, IMG submission 160096) | Root nodule microbial communities from cowpea collected in UCLA plant growth center, Los Angeles, California, USA - CNSS1 | ecosystem: Host-associated > Plants > Roots > Nodule | place: USA...
ATATATATATATATATATATATAATATTAATGGGACAAATTTTATTAAGATAATAATTATTTCTTTGTAAACTTTTTTTCATGAATGATTTTATAAATTGGAAAATAGCTCTCATAATGTTTGGTGAAATATTCGTAGATAACGTTAGCTATAACTATTTTACCTACGAATTTTTGTCTATAGATAATTCGTAGGTAAAATTGTTTTACCTACGAATATTTTTAATTACATACGAATTTTGATCGTAAATAATAAAGTTTTTTCTTATAGTGTTTTATAACGAAACTGTTTTTTCTCAAAAATATAATTCTTTATCTCATTATAACAAACTTACATAGGGTAGTCTAATTTTTTATTATTGTTAATATATAATAATTAAACCTCTTAATATCTTTTGTAAACAATTTTTTTATATTTTAAAGCTAATTTTTTATTTTCATAACTTTCATTTAAATTTTATTTAGTATATTATCTTTTGAATAAAATGAGAGAGATGTTAGTGTCATTTTATTAAAAATATAAGAGAAGAGAATATATTTAAAAAATTAGAAAGAGTATAGTTATTATCTTATTAAAACAAAGAAGTTAAATAGTTATTTTAAAATTAAAAAGGTGTAAATATTATTTTTGTACAGGCTTAAAAACAAGGGTAATTTTCCCCTGTCTTAGTCCACTGCCATTAGGATTATACCATTGTAGAGCATAATAGAATTTAACCAAAAAAAAAAACTCCGACCAATATTCTGGTTACATTCATAAAACTTCCCTTTCATAATCTTCATTTTCTCACTTTGTCGAAACATCCAAAATGCTTCGTCGTTTTTACAAGCAACCTCTTGTTTATTTCCGTGCAACTTCTTTAATTCAATTTCAACCACCAACTACTATGGGATAAACATGTGTTTTATATTTAATGACTTTGTGGTTAGGGAAGTCCACCTTTCTACAAATTTTGGAAATACACATAACATACTAATCAAACATTAAAAACAATGTAAATAATATTTAATTAGTGTCATTAAAAGCTGCAAGACTTTGGACTTGCCTTATGCTAGCATCTCAAATAAATAGAGGAGACATAAAAATCGAGTTTTTATCTTAAAACTAAAATTTTATAAATATAATATAAACATTTACCTTTTATTTCATTTAGAACTCTACTTTTTAAAGTTTATTTTTTTTAATTCTTTCTAAATTTAGATAATAATTACGATTTTGTTTTTTACCATATTAAAAATTTGAGTAAATAATAAGATAAGGATCAAAATGAATCAATAGTGGATTAGTGCACCGAATGACTATAACTTTGATTTTTTTTTATTGTATACTTCAGTTAGAAAACTGTAGTAAAAAGATGAAGGTTTAGGCTATGATTCTCGACCAAAGCCCATACTACAATAAATGATTTCGATTGTTAAATCAATTAAAGTCCAAATTTTCAAATATGCGTCAATCACCTCCAATGGTGCGCAAACAATGAGACATAAACATGAGAGAACATAACCCGCAATGACGAACCTGCGAACCCATATGCGAGATACTCAAATGAAGAAAAGAGAGTGAAAACGAGGGAGAATAAAGTGAGAGATCAACCTGAACACACTTGAGAGAGAACTCGAGAGCATGTTTCCAAAATGGGACTAGACAATGGAAGGACCAAGGCACGCATTGATGAAGTAAGGGGAGGTGAGCCTACGATGGTTACCTCCAATGGTGTGCAAACAATGAGACAAAAACAAGAGAAAATTATTAGTGTTATACACACCTATGTGTTTGTGTATGACGATATTTAGGGTTAAATATGTTTTTGGTTCTCCAAATTTCAGTGAATTTTGGAATTAGTCTCTTTTCGAAACTTTACCAATTTAGTCTTTTATCTTTAGAAATGCGTGGATTTAGTCATTCTTACCAAATTTTGTTAAGTTTATTTGACATTTTAAACAATTTTTATGATAATATTTGAGTTAACATTGAAGCAAAAATGTGTCAAACGGTATAAACAATCCAAATATTATCATGAAATGTGCTTGAAACTTCAAATAAACTTAATAAAATTTGGTTAAAATGATTAAATTCACGTATTTTTCAGATGAAAGACTAAATTGTTCAAAAGTTTTGAAGATAGACTAATTCCAAATTTTACTGAAACTTGAAGAATCAAAAACATATTTAACCTCGATATTTATATATATGATATGTACCATTCAAGAGTGTGAACCCTTCTCGGTGTGTTACTCTTTTATGACTATATGGTGAGGATACCTCGAATAACTTTCCATTCCAAGAGTTGAGGCGTTCAACATGAAAGTTATATATTAAGAAAATGAGATATCATATGCTTCATTCAACATGAAAGTTATATATTAAGAAAATGAGATATCATATGCTTCATTGATGATTAGATTATATATATTAAGACATCAGATAATGATGGTGAGAAGTTGACAAAAGTTTGCACATGAAGCTTGGTACATAGTTGCATAAAATACCGTGATATGAACACCTTAGGTTGTTTTTACTTTTTTGTATTTTCAATGGTTCAAGTGTTAATCTTTCTGAAACATAAATACAAGATTTTGGAAAAACATTAAGTGACAAAGTACATTATTTATTTAAGGATTGCACGTATCCTAGTGACAATAATTTCATGTAAATTATGATATATATATATATATATATATATATGAAATAAATGAAAATTAAAAGAATATAAAGAACTAGCTAGATGTGTTTAGATAAATATTTAACAGAAGAATTTTGTTATTACTTATAATTATAAGGCCTAATATGTTTCTAGTGAGTGGATTTTGGTCTCTAAAAATTTATTTACTTTTTGATCCTCAAAATTGTAAAACGTCACATTTGATCTTTAGTATTACATAACATCAATTATATATATGTGAAATATTATAGTCTTATAATACAATCTCAACTTAACACCTTTAACTGTTCAGATCCATACTACTCTGATCTTAAGATGAACAAAATAAATGATTTCAAAATTCGAAGCAATAAAAGTTGAAAAATACATTTTATAAAAACTATAACCAAAATTCATATATTTGACAAGGATTAAAAGTGCCGAATTTAAATTCTTTTACAAAAAAACATAGGAACTGAAAATCAAATTATGCTAAAACCAGTTTATAAAATGATGGCCGCATTTAACAAATGGAAAGTTGAACTGGTCATATACATGTGTATATAAAAAAATAGTTTGTGATAGTTTATTTTCCTAAAAGAACAACTGCAATAAAAATGTAAACAAGACTTTTCAAACGTTGAAAAACGCTATATTGTAATAAATTAGTAAAGAAGAGAGAGGTATTCAAATCCAACACTCAACTTGTTAAAATAAAAAACGTAAATGATAAGTAGTTAATGAGGAGTGTGTGTGTAGGGTTTTTATGGTGGCTACTATTTGATAAGAGAATGCCATTATTTGCAATTAATAGTCAATTTGTCTTTTGTTTGGTCGAAATTAATGGTCAATGGAGAGTTGTTTCTTCTGCATTACAGATAAGGGAGCTGGTATGGTCCACCATCTATGCCTATCTTTCACTCTCTAATTTACTCTCCCATTAATTTATAAATCAAATGTGAAGTACACTGATTTAAAATCATCAAAAAATGTTTAAAAATAATCTAATATCAGATATCTATAAATTTCAAGTTTAATTTAATCTATCAAGTCACTTGACTTATAAATTGATGTACGTTTAATAACAACCCGATAAGATAATAAGATAGACCAATCAAATAAGAAAATTTATTGAGATAAGGTTTAAATCACTTTGATATAAGGGTGATAACGTGAGTTTGGTCTGACATGTTGACTTGCTGAAAAAAATGTAGGGCACAAGATATTAAATCTGCTGGTCTATAAAAGTTTGGCTCGCATAACCCGCAGCCTGTGTGGGTTGGTCCGCGATCCACATAAAAAAAATTACACTTGTGTGATAGGTTGACTTGCTGAAAAAAAAAAACGTAGGGCACAAGATATTAAATTTGTTGACCTGTAAAAGTCTAGCTCGCATAACCCGCAGCCTGTGCGGGTTGGTCCGCGATCCGCATAAAAAAAATTACACTTGTATATATTGGTTACTTTTCTTGTGGACTTCTGTATGAACGTTACAAATTCTTGTATGAGTGGAAAAGACAAGCGTGATGTATTTTTGAATGTCCTACAATTTGAAGAATTCATCGTGTATGTAAAAGTACGAATATGAATATGATCAACATGTTGTATTATCAATTTATCATTTAACTTTCCAAAGTCTTTTCTTAATTTTATGAACTTATTAAAAGTTTTCCAATTTATTAAAAATTGAAAGCCCATATCACTATCCCTACTCTGATATTATCTTAAGAGATATATTTTATATCTAACTCAACTTATAAAATAAAATTTACACCACTTTTATATATATATATATATATATATATATATATATATATATAAATATTAATCTGAAAGTAACTTGAATCCATATGCAAAACGAGATACACATGCCGAATTTGAAGGTACAAAGTGCAACGTAGCCTAATTGTTTGATGATGATTGAAAGTGGAGTTTGTTAGCTAAAAAAGCATTTGTGGTGTGGACTATGTTTGAATGCAAGATGAAGTGATGAATGTTGAAAGTTCCAGGAGCAGGCAAAATTCAGAGTGATGCAGAGTCTTAGATTCTCATTTTTTTAGTAGCAAACAATGCAAAATTTGAACTGAATGAAACACTGTTTCAAGTTCAACAAGATAAGTAGCAAGTGGTGGCAAAACAACCAGTTTTTAATCTCAAGATTGGGTAGTAGGTGAGGGAATTATATCAGCATTAATACAGAATGAATATATATTTGATAAATCATACAAATATATGTGTTATATATATATATATATATATATATATATATATATATATATATATATATTAAATTGTGATAAGATGACATATTCTTAATTAGTCTTAGTATTTTATCTAATTTTAATTTTTTTCACTTTATCAATATATATTTAATAATTATTACAAGATGAAAATTACTGCAATGAATATTTATTTCAAAGAAAGATCAGGTTGAAATTTCTTTTACAAAAAATCTTACTTTATCTTCAAAAATATATATATTTTAAATATAATAAATTGTATGTATTAACCAATTATACAAAACAATATTTTCAAAGTGTCCAATAAAAAAAATAACATTTAATACAAATAATTATATTTAAACTAAAAGTCAAAACTTAAGGTTCACCACTACATGAATAATATACTTAATTTAAATCAAATTAATACAACAAAAACCAAACCATATCACCCAAACATATTCAATAATGTAAACTATTTTTATAAATTTGCTATAATCTAATCCCTATCGATTTAAACAAAAAATTAGGAACTAAAAGATTAAGTCACCCTTAAAAACTAAAATAGTTAATTAGTTTTTATAATTTTTACTATTCCTAAAAGCTAAATTATAATTTTAATCATTATATAATATTACTCACTCTTTAAAGAAATAATTTCTGTTTCGGGTGTAGGGACCAAGCACCTACTAAGAACCACTTCAACCTTACTCATTTCTCCTCTATGTCTTCTCTCCTAGTAATCCGCTGTAACTTCCTCGCTAAGCAATCTTCCTCCTTGTTCGATCGGTTGAACAGACGATCGGGGGTACCTGTCTAAAAGGCTCTGATGCTTAAGTCAGTTGATAGGCCGATCGGTGTATAAGCGTAACTGCTATAATAAATGCGAATTTAAGACTCTTACCAACCTACCTCTGGGCCTATTTATAGTTTCCGGTGTGGGCCTATGATTAAGGTTCCTTAAGCATGGCCCAATGATCCCTTAATCGTGATTACTGACTTGTTTAATTTTAATTAATTCAGCTGACTGGTTCAAATTCTGTTTGGCCGATCGACCGATGGTCGCTTGGCTAGGTGGGTTATCTCCTATAAGTTCAATAAACTTAAGTGATATATTTAATCTAGATGGTCGATCGACCGATGAACCTCTATAAGGTAACACATGATTCATCTGTGGGGTCGATGGGACGATAGTCCTTTGTAGGTTTGTGATCTGCTCGTGGGACTGATGGACCGGTGGTCTTTTGCAAGGTACTACGCGATTAACTTAGGGGGTCGATCGACCGATGGACCTCTGTAAGGTAAAGTGTAATTAGTTTGTGGGGCCGATGGACCGATGGTCTTCTCTCATACGCTAACCCTCCCAGCCTTGTTCGATAGATCGGTGGGTCGCGCAATGCCGACGGTCCTATGGGCCATACAGTACAATTTCAAAAATCAAATTTAACAAATAAAATATTACAATTTAAATTATAAAAAATCTTAAAATTTCAAAAACCAATCACAATTTTAATTTGAGTAGTATAATAGAAATATAAAACGTGTACCTTAACAATACACTTTAAGCCAACACTTACAAACACACACAGAAACCGAGTTGTTGGAGGAGGAGGAAACGAAGAAAATAAAGATTCCCGTCATCTAAAATGTGAAAAAAAAAATGAAATGCAAAGCTATGATGTAAACACAATATTAAATGGGTGGTAAAATGAGTCGGTTCAGTCTGTTTTGGTTCATCTCGTTATCGGTTCGGTGTGTTTTGATCTATCTTATTTATGACTCATCAAAAATAAGTTGGACTAGATTGGTCCGTCAAATCAGGACGGGTCAATAATCATAACTTGTTATATACATGACAGGACAAATTAATGGACCAGATCAGGTTGGTCCGTCAATTTTTTTCTTTAAATTTTTTAACTTGTTTTCAAAATTTGTTTATATATACATATAAATTAATAGTAAAAACATGTTTAATCAAATAAAATATTTATTTAAAATTTAATTAATTAGTTAATATTTTTAATTAGATAAATTAAAATAATTATTACATTTACATATTAAATTACTCAATTATAACTAATAATTTATACTTGTTTTGTAGGTGTTAATGATTTAAACACAATACTATTATCTATTTACAAATTAAAAAAAATATGATGCACAATTAATCTTTTTAATTATTATTTTTTATTTTATTTTTTAAAAATAGGTTGAGACAGGTTGGTCTGTAATTTGGTCCGACAAAATGATAAATTGGACAAAACAGACCAGATCTGACGCATTAAAATCTTCGACTCAACTCGTTTCTTTTAACAGGAGTTTAGTCCAGCTCATTTTATTACTCATATAATATTATGTTGGACCCTTTAAACTTTAACTTAAAAAACATTATTTACATATTACATCTTACATCAAAATCTAAAGAGTTCAAACAAATATATTTATATTTATATTTATTTATAATAAGATTATCGTATATCTTTATTGTCGATTTCTTCTTAATCTGCCTTAACACGTTGGATATAAAACTCAATCTTTACGATAGCGAATGAGTGTATTCAATGTCAATCCTTTAATATAATTTATTTTATTTTTTGTTGTATTATATATATATATATATATATATATATATATATATATATAGTTTAATGTTTAACCACAAACTATAAAAATCATTGCATTAGTTGTCAGAATTATAAGAAATTATGTTCAATTAATATCTGGCAAAAGTAAAATGTATCAGTCTCACTTTAAAAGTTATCGTAAAATATATCAAAGGTTAAATAAGTTATCTTCTTAATTTTGAATAAAAATTAGAATTAGTTTATTTTTAAAATGTTAAATAAATTTAATCTTTTATTTTTGAAAATTTATATATTTAATTTTTTTAACCAAATTTCATTAAATTTATTTAATATTTTAATTGTTTATTTCATGATAACATTTGAGTTGTTTATATTACTTAACACATATTCATTTTATACTCAATGTTAGTAAAAAAATTGCATTTGAAACGTCATATAATAAAAAATATAATAAAAATAATTAAATTCACGTATTTTTAAAAATAAATGACTAAATTAATTTAAAATTTTAAAAATAAACTAATTTAAATTTTAACTTAAAGTTAAAAACAAAAAAACATATTTAATCTTATACCAAATTATATATTTAAATATCAAATTATATGTTTAAAGATTAGTTAACAAATTGTACCTATTACTATCATATAGATATGCGACGTGAAATATAAGTAAACATTTACTAATTGATGTTAATCATATCTACACGATTGAAAAATTGTTTTTTTAAGGGGTGTTATTTATTTTACACAATATGTCATATGTCATATGTCTATTGATTTTGTTTTAGTTCTTACGACCAAGGTACCAAATTATTTTACAAAAAAAATTAATACTAACGATACATATATCTTTTATACAATTATAATAAAATAGTATCACATAAGAATGTATTATATATATTATGTATATTATTGATTATTTCTTACACTATAAAAAATGCACCATTAACAATTCATTTTAATGACCAAAAGTTGTTAGTCACTATAGTTATAGTGACTAATTTAGATACAAATCCACAAAAATAAAAAAATTATTCGTTATTAAAACAGTTATTATTATGAATAAAAATTAGGGTTATATTTTTGGTCTTTCAACTTTTATTGAAAATTGGAATAAGTCTTTTGAAAACCTTGAACCAATTTAGTCCCTTATCTTTAGAAATACGTGGATTTAGTTATTTAAACTAATTTTTTTTTTAAGTTTATTTGACGTTTCAAACGCGTTTCTCAGCTAAGATTGAAGCAAAAATGTGTCAAATGGTGTAAACAAACTCAAATACCATCATAAAACGTGTTTGAAACATCAAAGAAACTCAACAAAATTTGTTAAAAGGATTAAATCTACGCTTTTCTAAAGTTGAAGGATTTAAATTGATCCAAAGTTTTCAAGAGGGACTAATTCCAATTTTCATTAAAAGTTAAGCAACCAGAAACATATTTAATCCTAAAAATTATAATTGGTCGCTAAATTGATCACTAATTAATTAGAGGTTAATCTAGAAATCAATTATTTAAGTAGCAAAAATCTTGATAGCTAATATTTACTCACCAGTCTCTTTTGGAAGCTAAAACCTTGGTAGCTAAATTCTAAAAACTAATTTAGAGACCAATTATAATTGTTTATTCATTATTTTATTTTAGTAATCTATAATTTTTTATTTTATAAATTGGTATATAAATTAATTATTATAATGACCAACAATTTTTGTTCATTAACACGCGTTATTTATGAAACATTTTCTTGTAAGGTTGTATTTCAACAATCAATAAAACAACCAAAAATCATGAAGACTGAGGTAACTTACGTGAGATTAAATTAGAAACAATTTAATTAATAGTATATTATATAAGTTATTTTGAGACATAATAATAAATATTAAAACTACTTAGGACGTAAATAATATAGTACTAAAATTATTTTTTATATATATAATTTTTCGAGTGATCAAGTTTTAGGTAAATTAAATCCAACGTTTTTCCATCAATTTACAATGCGAGTGAGGAACCTTGCAAACTCAAAAAATATTTGATCTCATAAACTCAAACATCAAGTAAACTTCTCAATAATTCATATCGTTCAACTTACAGAGTGATGACATGTTTATTTCAAAATATTCTTTCTATCATTGTTTCAAAAATGTAAAGTTTCATACACAAAAAGTCATCATTCTCCTATTGATTCCATGGACTTTTGTGGTCCTATTAGATATTTTACATAGATGATACCATAAAATAACGTTGATTATCGATAAAGTCTTGCATTGACTAATTAGGAAAAAAAAATCACTTTTATAAAATGATTTAAGTAATAGAAATCAATAAGGTTATTGGATATACAAGGGACTTAGTAGTTATATATCATAATTGTGTTTATAATTTTTGTAAAAGAAAAATTACAGAAGAGAATTTGTAATTTGTATATGTAAATTAAATAATAATATTTTTTTTTGAGTATTGATGAATATAGGACTTGAGGTGTCCCATCTCATTAAACTTGTTATATGTTTTTATTTAAATTTATGTTTTTATTTGTGGGTATGTTTTTGTTAGAAAAAAATATTTTTTGAGTTATTCTCTATCCTGATATTTGGTGCGTTTTTGGAGAGAGGTTTGTCGACAAGGAAGGACTTTCGTCATTACAGACTTTGTGCATGTTAATAGTGGTTTGAGTTCTTAAAAATTGGACTTGAGTCTAATTTAACCTTACAAAACCAATCAAGGTATATATATCTTGAGTGTGAAATTAGATATTAATGATAGTCCAATTGCGACTTAATAACGAATGACATGATAGATTCAAGAAACAACAAGTCTCGCTAGAATATGTTTCTAATGACTTTAATATCATATTATGAAGTGAAATTTAAACCTAACTTAACATTTCAAATAACATTTTACATCAAAATACATGTGTCCACATATACCCTAATAAAATCTGAGTACTTGAGAATGAAAATTTGACATATTTAAGAGGTAACTAGATTATTACTACTTAATAAATGGTTGTATCTCATCACATTTGTAGGGATAGAACTTTAGTTTTGCAATTTATTTGTTTAACATAACCTCATTGCTTTAAGCTTTATAATACCTTTAGATGTGTTTTCTTATTGTTACATTCTTCTTTCTATTCATTTAATCCTTTGTATTTTTAAATGTTTATTATTATTATTATTATTATTATTATTTATATTTATCCATCCAATAGGAATTAATTAGAGAATCAATTCCCCCCATAGGATCAATCCTTATAGGATCAATCCTTTTAAGAGACCGAGGGAAGCCACGACTCTTCCAATATTATTTTTTAATTTATATATATTTTTAAAATATATTTATGTATTATTTTATTATTTATATTAATTTAATTTAAAATAAATAAATTTAAAAGCTACATTTTTTTCCTCTTTTGTTATTATTGGTTCTCTTTTATTTGGTTTCTCTATTCTCGATACCTTTTTTTCTCACATTCTTTAATCTCAATTTTTACTTTCAATCTTTCATCTTTCTTAAAATCAAAATTGCACCCAAAAAAAATTAAAGAAGTAAGAAACATTTTGAACAAAATAATTTATTCTTTTGAAGAATTTTAAAGTTTTAGAATTTCACAATAGGGTATAAAACACACGGGATTGTCAATAAATGAGTGTTATTAGTAAAAATGAGGGATATGTTCTCTCTCAAACCACTCTTAATGGGTACGGGTGAAATGTTTAAAAATAACTTTTGTTCTAAACACTAAATATATTAGATTGTAAAAGATATCATAATATAAGTTAATCAAAATAAATGTTGACACTAATTCACCGTTTAGTAGGCAGGAGCATTAATGCTTAACTTGTGTACACTCCCATCTTGAAAGAAAAAATCGAAAATAGTAAAATTTAAGGTGAATAATTGGGTGAACAAAATTATTTTACAACAGGTAGAAGCGGTTGGAAGAACTTTGATAATCTAGGTGAGTAATAATTTTTTTTTTGTGATATAAATGTCTATTATTTTTATTTGTTGGTGACCATAAACATATACATATATAGTATTTTTTTTTCTATTTTGGCTTGTTACATAATGATGTCTAGGATCGTCTCCTAGAATACATTTTTTTCACTACAACATAATATTTTTGCTTATATTGGTGCATTTTACTACATTTTTTTAAGAATTGTAATGTAAAGGTTTTAGCACTTCATGATTTTTATCAAATCATTTGAAAGAATTAATGAGAGGTAATCCTTCTAAAAATTATTAAGATATATATTCATTTCAATTTTTAAGAATCTGCATTATTTTCATTTATTGGTCTTATGCGAGTTTTTCTTGTTAGAATTAGTAAGCAAAAAAATGTGTTTTTTATTTGTTGTTTTATTAATGGTAGTGACTAAAAAGTATATACGACATAGGAATTTACCTTTTAAAATGCTTTTTTATATCGTGATGGAGAAAATTAAATTAGAAAGCGATTTAATGTCTTGCACGGAACTTATATGAGTCTTTAATGTATTATATTATGCAATAATTTAGGAAACTCTAAGACATGCTCTTTATTTGTAATGCAATAGTTAATTTTTAATTAATTAAATATTTTCTTTTCAATATAAAAATCTTACCAATATTACTCTTACCATATAATAAGATAATGATGTATCAAATATCTAAGAAGATAATCAGTTACTTATTATGGAGGAAGCTGAATTCATAATCTCTTCCACTCTTTTTTTCATGTCTATAAATCAATTTTATATCTTCAAATTGTTAGTGAAATAATTTAAACTCAAAACATGTCTCACTTTTTTCTTGACCTTACAATTATGTCAACATTATAACTCATAATCATTGTGAGATGTGATCCAAATGCAAATGAACATGTAACATGATTAATCAAAGTGTTATATCTTAAATACCCATATGATATCATTAATGATCTTGAACAAATAACTTTCATCTTTAAAAGTGAAATGAATAATTGTCTTACTAACACCAACCAAGTTAATATTCAAGCTAGTTAAAGATAATTATATATTTCTCATAACCAACGAATATCCATTTAGGATGGTTAAGGATTTTAAGCGGTGACAGATTTTCAACAAATATTTTAGGGATGTCAAAATCTTTATATAGATGTATAAAATCTTTTGAAAATGCCAAATATATAAAGTATATTAAAATATATTAATTTTAAAAAAATAGTTTAAATTATATATTAATTTATGTAGAGATGAAAACAATTGGGGGGACCTAGGCCCTCCTATGTCATAATGAAAGACCGTCTTTAAAATTTTGTGTGGATAATCACAACCTTGATGTTGGGAAAAACGAAATATCAATTAAGAACACTGTCGTCTTTATTTACAAGAATCACCCTATTAACAGGTAAATAAGATTAACACAAAAAACACAAGAATATAGTGTGAAAACTCCAAAATTCAGAGAAAAACCACAGTCGTTATTTAAAGACAACCAAAGAAATAATTACTATGTTCAAATTTGTATATCATATAAAAAACACTCTCAACCATTTGATCCAAAGTACACTCACACCCTCCAGAATAAGAATTTAACTACACTTCACTACACTCTACTCATGTTACTAGTTGAATCTCTATGACCAAAATACAATTCTTTTATCACACTCTAGATTGTGTCATAAGAACTTCATTCAACTATCTCCGTTTAATTTTCTCCCTCCATGTAAGTTCAATATCAATATTGTTATAACATTTCTTTCAGAATCTGAAATTCAATACATAACTTAAACATCTTAACATAGTTTTCTTTTTAAAAATAACTATGTTTATCATATATATCACACGACATAAATAGCATAATATAAATAAATACTAATAACTTTGAATTCATCTTTCATCGCATCATAATACTTATAATAGTATTCAAGTATAGTATATTGTTTTCACCCAACTACTTGCCAAGTGAATTAAGAACATATTTAAATTCGCTGAATTAAGTACATATCTAAATTTTATTAATCATTAATTTTGTTTATTCAACGTGAGATACTTGTCCAATAAGCTAAAGTCTTGAATGTTTACTGAAATGAATTTTGCTCCCAATTATCAAACTCTTAACTCTTTAAATAATTAAATTATATATACACCGAAATAAACTAAATAATTCACCATAACGTACATAGATATAATAATCAATTTGTAATATTGGCTGAAGTTGACTCTAGAATAGGAGATGCCGAGAAGGGGAACATTTATTAGAAGAAATAATAATAAAAAATAATATGAACACCACAAGAAAAAAAATAGCATAATTTGCAAATAAGTAAAACACTTGATCCAGAAGTTGTCATGAAAATCTTTGTAGTTCTTGCAACTACTTTTCTGACTTTTATAAAATCTCACTTTGAACTTTTAGAAATTTTAATGAGAATGACTATCAATGTAATGCTTTGATTCAAGGTTTGTAATTATTTTTAGAAGTGTCTTTTATTGTAGGTGTAACTATTCCAATTTCCCTCACGAGCAGAGGGATCCTAATTAATTACCTTGAAGTTTGGTGTTCTTTGTTTATGAATACTCCATATAATTGGTACAACTCTTTCATTTGAAAGTTTGTTTTATTTTATTTTTTGGTCGATAAAAGTTAAATTTATTGTAACATGATATAACTGAAAGTAGATAGTTGTTGGACTAAAGTTTGAGAAATGCCTCAAAGAATCAGCATGTGACTGTTAAATTTTAAAATGCATTTATAACAGTATACTTAAATTGTTGGATTTTAAATTTTTTATAAACTCATATAAATTTTCACCTTTAATGAAACATACCGTGCCCTAAAAACAAATGTTAAAAAATATTTATTTGATATTGATAAGAAGAATAAATTATTATTATTATTATTATTATTATTATTATTATTATTATTATAAAGTTGGGTGACGTAAGCAACCTTAAGCCGGCTTAAACAGTGGACGCAAGCTGCCGAGAGCCACGCCGTTTCCATTTTGATCTGTCCACACTCTGCGCTACCTCCCAAATACCGCTCCTCGAGGAAACTCAAGCTTAACCGGCTAACCCGGTACCCAAAAAAGTTGCATTTGGGTTGAATTTGGGTTCATTTGGTAGCCAACCGCAGTAGCAGTCACTTAACCCCAGTCAGATTCTAACCCAGGTTGGTTTATTTAAAGACACAAACTCTCACCTAAGCTCGCCTGTGAACTTGTTCACCCTTTTCTCCTCACTCCTCACTCCTCAATCCTCACTCACCTCACCCTTCCTTTTCTTCATTTTTCTCTTCTTCCTCTTTCTCTTCACTTCATCACTGATGATGTAGATAGAGAGTGAAAAGAGACCACTTTGTCCACTCCGAAAGAGATTGCTTCTTCTTGGAATTGTTTGATTCATGGGTGAAGAGGGAGAAGAGGTCTCAATAGAAAAGGAACAAAAAAGCATGCCAGTTTATGCAAATGACTGCTTCTATACTACTTCCTCTGCAAATTGGCCCCTTTTAAGACACCACAATTCATCTTCAATGCCTCCCTTTAAGTAAAACACACAACAAAACAAACCTTTTTCTCACCTTTTCTTCTTAGATCTTAATATACATTGCCTAAACAACATAAAGGGATCAAATTTAAGTTCCTTGATCTAATAACATCCCTGCTTTGCACTCATGAAGAGACTTGGCAGCTCCGATTCTCTGGGTGCTCTCATGACCATTTGTCCAACAACAGGTTAATTCAATTAAAGCTTCGGGTTTTTTTTTTCTTTTTCTTTTTAATTCAGACAGATAGATCCATGATGCATGTTTGTTTCATGTTTGTGCCTTGTCTTGTCTCTAACTTTTTTTGTGATCAACCGCACCAGTTGCAAACCTTTCATGTTTTTTAAATTACCCCAAATTCCTTATTCTGTCCTTTGTTTTTGCATTACAATTTACAACTCATGGTGTGATGTTTTTTGTGCGTTTGTTTGTTTGAAGAGACAAACAACAAAACCAGTCGCACTAACCATGATTGTGTCCGATTTGCATTCAGACGAACACAGTCCGAGGAACAACCACGTGTATGGCAGGGAGTTCCAGTCTATGTTGGAAGGACTAGACGATGAAGGGTGTGTGGAGGAACCAGGACACCACGCGGAGAAGAAACGAAGACTGAGCGTGGATCAGGTGAAGGCTTTGGAGAAGAACTTCGAAGTAGAGAACAAACTGGAACCTGACAGAAAGGTGAAGCTGGCACAAGAACTTGGGTTGCAACCAAGACAAGTTGCGGTTTGGTTCCAAAACCGTCGAGCCAGATGGAAAACAAAGCAATTGGAAAGAGACTATGGAGTCCTCAAAGCCAATTATGATTCCCTCAAACTCAACTACGACACACTCCAACAAGACAACGAAGCCTTGCTCAAAGAGGTAGAATAGAATCAATCTCATGACTCTAGAATAAACAATTTGCATTCATCACTAACTTTTTAAAGTTTTTTTTGTCTTTGATTTTTAGCGTGGAAAGAGTATTAAAAGGTTGGTTTGTTGTGTTGGCAGATAAAGGAATTGAAATCAAGGTTGCTGCTGCAGGAAGAGAGCAACACTGAAAGCGATGTTTCGGTGAAGGAGGAGATGATAACACTGCAAGATAGTAACCCACTTTGTGAAACCGCCATTCCTGGATCCGAATGCTTCAACAAGAGTGATGAGGTTTTAGGGGGTTTCAAAGACGGGTCTTCCGACAGCGACTCCAGCGCGATCTTGAACGAAGAGAATGCCAACAACAACGACAACAGTCCCAACAACGCCACGATTTCATCTTCTGGGGTTATGCAAAGTCAGAGCTTTTTGTCTTCGTCTTCTCCGATGAACTGTTTCCAGTTCCAGAAACAGTTTCCGCAGTACGTGAAGATGGAGGAGCATAATTTTCTGAGCGCGGACGAGGCGTGCAATTTCTTCTCGGATGAACAAGCGCCCACGCTGCAGTGGTACTGTTCAGAGGAGTGGAGTTAAGAAGATGAACACAGAAGAAAAGGAAGAATCATGGCCACCTTGTTGAGAAGAGGATTAGAGAGAAGAATAAGGCATTATTTTGCAGGGTGTATAGTAATGGAGAAAGAAGCTTTGTAAAAAGGGAAAGGGTTGCATGGTGAAGATTGACGAAGAGAGAAAAAAACTGAAGAGTTTGAGGGATAGAGAGAGAAGAAGAAAGGGTTGCAGGAACAGGGTGGGGTCGGAGAAGAGAGGTTGATGACGAGAAAAGGGTAAAAATAATAATAATCATCAATCTCTCGGGCGTGCGGGTAATTTATGAATAATAATAATAATAATAATAATAATATAATAATGATTAGGTCCTAATGAAATCAAATCTATCTATCTATGCTGTAAAAAATCCACAATTCACCTGTCTCTGCTTCCACCTTTCTTTCTCTCTCACCATTTTTCTATTATCAGCTTCTTGTATTTATCTAAATTCATTTTCCTTTTTTATTTTTATTTTATTAAAAAGAAATAAGATAGTAAGTTTTAAAGGTTAAAATTATAGATTTTGGGATTTTCCAAGAATATTTAGATGCAGTTGAGTGTGTTTTTATATTATATAACCAGAATTTCGACTTTATTTTGAACAATTACCTCAAACTTTTATTAATTTGATTTTTTTTTCTTGAATTTAAATTTGTAGTAGGTTTTTGAGGAATTCGTGTAATTTGATTTTTCTTAGGGAGAAAATTGAGAGGAGAAATTAGTGTAAGAAAATGTCTATCATGAAGCATAAGAGTGTGTAGTAATTTTCGTTTTGTTTTGTTTAAAATGAAGAACCATTTTTCTGCTAAATAAATTTCTATTTTTTTTAATTATTCGACTTATATATATTACATTTAATTAATTTTTTTAATTATTCTCTTTAAATAACGTATTATATTTAAGAAAATGTAAATTTTACTTTTATTGAATTAAATTATTTATAGAATACATACTTGATATTTTTTAATATTATTTATTTTTGTCACGTCAGAATGTGTGACTTTAATTTAAAATGTTCACTCATATAAATTATTGATTTATTAAGTAACATAATTCACCTTCTTTTTTGTCTTTAGTAATTAATTTTGCTTATTCGAATAATACTTTTTTAGCTACACAAATTTTTATTCTCACGTCCAATGGTTCAATTCCTTTTATATTTATCAAGTTCATTCAAATTTTCAATATTTTTCCTCCCAACAGTAAAAATAATAAATCTTGTAATTGTAATGAAAATTCAATTACACATAACTGTTAAGGATTTTTTTTATTATCATTTTTTTTATTTTTTAGGTAAGTAAATTATTTCATTGATATTTGAATAAAGCATATAAGTAATTTTCTTTAATACAATTTCAATGAATAAAAAATATATTTTGTTCATATTTTATATGTATTTCTTCGAATTATAAAAAAAATGGTGTTTAAAATAATACAAAATAAAAAACAAAAAAGAAACTTTGAATAAATAAATATATATGAACGAAAATGCCATGAACAAATATAATGACAAAATTATAAATTAAGAATTAATATATAATTAAAGATAAATTAATTAACATAATCATAAATTCAATAAAGTAAATTAGTGCATGCGTAATTGAAATAAATTAAATATGTTTTTAAATAGAAATAAATAAAATAAAGTGAAATAATATATAATTAGAAATAAATTAATAAAAAATAAGGTAAACAACAACTCATAAAAAATTAAATGAAATGAATAAATAAGAACAAAACAGAGCTTAAATAAAATAAATTAAATATAAATTAAATTAAATAAATAAATAAATAAAATGCATTAATGAAATTAATTTATATACGTATACATAAACAGAAAGATAATAATTATAAATAAATTAAATAAATAAATAATATATAATTCAAAATAAATGTAAGTTTAATAAAGTTTATTAAGATTAATAGAATTTAACCTCATTTCCACTTTTATTCAATTTTTGTTTCTTGGCCTAATATTTTCGTCAATTTTTCTTTGTTTCATGTTAAAAAAAAAAATTGGTAATACAGTAGATATAAATATTTTAGATTATTAAAATCTCTTAAAACTCCTTGTTCCAAATTTTCTCTTTTTTTTCTCTCTTTTTCTTTTTCTCTTTCTCTCTTTTTATTAAGTATCTTACACTTCATTTATCATAGCTTCCATTTCATCCATTTATATGTCAAGTTTTATTTTAATTTAATTTGTTTTTCAACTCATGATTACCTCATTTAATGAAGAGATAATCCTCATTTTCTTCTTATTATCACTTTCTTTTTCTCTTTTATTTATTCTTTCTCCTTGTTTTTAGAAGATTTTTAAAATATTTATTTTTAATATATATATATATATATTTTTTTTTTTCTTTCCTTTTATTATTTATTTATATATATTTTTTCATTTTATTTGGTCATGATGTTTTCTAAAAACTACTAATTTACTTTTTAATATTCACATTTTATAATCTACATAACTTTTTTTTAATATGTACACATAGAGACAAATTGATTAACCAAATCATTCATAGTTAAATCCTTCGTAAATTATCATATGATTACATTTATTTAATTTTTGAACATATTTGAATTAATTAAACACCTGTCAATCAATTCATTAAGTTTGTCTCTTGTTTCATGCATATATGTATGTGAAGTTTTATTCTCTACCTCTCCCATTAAACAAGAAAAAGGTTTAGAAATGAGTAAATTAATCAAAATTCTTAATTAAATAATAAAATTAAACTATAAACAAGCGTTCAACAACAATCCTAAGAACATAAAAAAAATGAAAAAGAAATTATATTTTGTTAAACAACAATACTTTAAATGTACATAATCTCATAATTAACTTTGAAGTCATAAGAAAATCAACCCAAAAAAGTATTCCATGTGGAAGAAAATTAAAAGCATTACAAATAAAAAAAGAGAGCATAGTGTGATGGATGATTGAGTAGTGATGGATGATCATTGAGCATTGATGGACTTCTATTTATTACAGTCTTTAGTGAACTAAATTTTTGTGACAAATAATCCAAAATAATATATTATGGTGAAAAAACACCAAACAAAAAGATACTCTCCAAGCTATCTTCAAAACAACATTTTTATCTTTAAAACATTTTATTTCTCATTAAGCTTATCATCTTAGATTCTCATAAGTTATTGAAAAATCTCCAAATCAATATGTTAACACCGTCCATAAGTTTAGTATATCATCTATCAATATATCATGTATAAACAACTTATCAGATTGCATATATTTCAGATGCACAAAGCACAAGTCAAAACATTCAGAAAGTATTTATGCAATACATCATATCATCAACCCTCAACTCATGGATGATCCATCAAATTGTATAATAAAGTTCAACAAACTAAATTGCTTAATTAAACTCATATGTATGCATAGTCTAATGAAGGTTGCTTATTGCTTATCTAGAACGTCTACCATCTATCAAGACTTTAAAAACATATTTTAATCAATGATTCTAGTTAAAACTCAAATAATCCAAACTACACAAATTTCAATTAAAACCGTGAGTTTAAACTCAATTATAATTCAATGAAGTAAAGATCATGAGTTATAAATATGATTAAAAATTATAATTGAAAGTTAAGAATAAGTGTTTTAAATACGATTAAAAATATACTCATCTGCCTAGTCCACTAGGTCATACATGGGATAGGATAGGTTGACCTAACAATTTCTTTTTCTTGTTATATATGTAAAATATTAAAATAAAAAATATTAAAATTTAAAGAATTATGATTTTTTTATGTATTATTTGAAAAATATAAATATTTAAAGGATTCTTATATTTATGTCTCATTCTAAGTAATGGAAGATGTTTACCTTTATAGAAAGGCTTCATTTCGAAGCTTCATCAAGAAATTTTGGATCATCTTGTGCACCACTTGCCATGAAATAATAAAAAGAAAAAAGAAAAAAAAGAGGATTGTCAGTTGAGCTTTTGTACAACATAAGAAATCTCTTGGAAAGAAAAAAAAAAAATACATCTTTCATGAAATGCACTCAATTTTGCATTTGATCAAAGTTGAGGACATAATTCAAATGTGTCCTCTTTTATATTGAGAGACTTGGATGTGAGATAGAGTAACTAAACACTCTCATTCCCTACTCTTATATCCAAATAAGGAAAAAAGAAAAAAGGTATAAATAAAAAAATAACTAAACTATGTAAATATTAAAATAAATATTAAATATCTGTTGCAAAAAATATTTATCTTATTTATAAGACCGTAATAACCAAACCTTCTTTATATTTATCTTTATTTTTAGTTTTCTTTTCAATATTTTCTAAAAGTAAATTCTTTGTATCCATATTCACATCCAACCATTCAACATGTTATTGGATAGTTATTTTTATAAAATCTACTATTTTACGGGATTCAAGCTTTAAACCATATAAAAAAGTAATAATTATTTAAACAAATATAAACAACATAGTATTATCATAGTTATATTTATGTTTAATTATTCGGATGATTCTCATTTTGGTAGAGGTATGTCAATTTGGTACCCTCTTTTAAAAAATGTCAATTGTGTATCAATTTTTGAAAAATGTTTCTCTCTTTCCAAAAAAATATAATTAACGTGTTAACGGCATGCCACACATGTGGATATCTTTTTTGTATATATATTTTATGATTTCCTTTTGCAAATATTTTTTGTTGCCATATGTCAAATTTATAGTGTGACACATAATAATGACAATATATTAATTTCAATTTAATTCTAATATATGTCTAGTTGATTTAATTTAGTCTCTATTTTTGTCTTTTTGATTCAATTTTATCTTATTTTTTTTAATAATTGAAATATTTTTTAATTAATTTTTAAATTATATACTTGCTAGTTTGTTTGAAAGTCGTAATTTATTGTTATCAGAGTATATGGGATTGATAGAAATATGTAATTATATGTATTAACTCATTAATAAATATTTACTCATTCCATTAAATTGTCAATAGTTATAGAAATTAGATTCTAACTTATATTATAATTCTTCACAAGAAAAGTTTTAACTTGTTAGTCAACATAAAAGCTTAAGGTATACAATGTAGAATAGTATGACTCAATTCAAAAGACTTTACATCATAACAAACTTTTAGACGGAGTATTATCCGGATAAAATTTTTACTTTTCCAAAAATAAAACACAGTTTATCACAGTAATAAATAAATGTTTGTTTCAAATAACGTGAAGAATAATGATAGTAAATAACTTTCATCTATTTTTTTCTTCAAATAACTTTCAATGATATCACAGTATTAAATTTATTTAAATTTATATTTTACATTAAATTTTACTTATATTTTGTTTAAAAATTTCAAATATATTTATTTTAACTTATTATAAATTTGTTTTAAATAATTTATATACAAATGTTAGAATTGGTATAAAAATATCAATTTTATAAATTTAAATGTGAAATTTTAAAATAATTTTGTAACAAGTTAAAATAAATATATTTAAAATTTTAAAATAAAAAATAGAGGTTAATGTAAAATTTAAATTTAAATGAACTTAATATTGTTAAAAATATGTCATGAAAATATCACTTATAATAAAAATATCATTACAATATTTATATAAAAGTTAAATTTAGTCTCAATTTGGAGGAGATGATGAAATTGAAAAAAAAAAAGAACTAAAATGGAATCAAAATAATAAATATATGGATCAAATTAAGATTCAGATAATGACTTGCCACGTGTCACAATATTGATATGATAAGTGGCACAATACTGACTGACACGTGACGTAAATAATTTTTAAAAAAATCAAAAAAATAATTTAAAAGAAAATAAAAAATATGATGAGTTGACAATGATACATCATTGACACCGTTAATATCATACTAACGGAATTGACCTAATTAATACATATTTTAAAAAACATAAATCTAATTGAGACTAAAAAAAATCTTAGGACCTATTTGAGATTTTGGTAAAAAAAATAGACTATTTTAACCTTAAAATTATCCAAAAATTATATATATATATATATATATATATATATATATTGTAAAATAAAAATATTAAACAAATTATTTTATTGTCTGAACGAATAACGTTGCAAAGATCCTTTTGAAATTTATAAATTTTAATATAGCTGGTTTAACTTTTTTTTATAATAAATATTTTAAATACTCAACAATTTCTCTTTTTTTTTTAACTTTGTAATTTATCAAGTTCACATCTGATGAAAATGTCATATGAAATTGTGACAGCAATAGATAATGGGAAGCTATTTTAAATAAAAGTTGTTTAGATATTGTTTTAGATTTTTCGAAGTAAAAATAAATAAATAAATTCTGAAGCGGTCTTATTTAATATTTAAAAGTTGTTTAAAAATGATCATACTTATCTTTATAAACAGTTTCAACATTTCATGTTAGAAATAAAAAGATATTTTTATCTATTGAAATAACAAAGATAGTATAAATAATTAAATTAAAATTGAAATATGTGAAATTGTAAGTTGTTTGATATTATTTATTAAAATAAAGTATGTGACATGATACGTGAATGATGCAGTGGAAGAGTGAAGAAAATTATGTAGCGAAGAAGATTCCGTGACATTTTGAGTTGGTGACGTTTGTGGTGGTCACTGTCTTTTTCAGCATTCCGAGACTACAAAGGACAAAATAATCATCTGCCATTACCCTTTATCCAATCACATTTTATTTCAAACCACTTGATTAATTATTAAACTGTGAATACGAATAACGTCAATTTTAATACAGTAAGAAATCAATATAAAATTTATCAAACTAGAATAATAAATCATCAAGTTATATATAAGAAATAGTTTTTTTTATAGTAAAACTGGTTGGTGGATTCATACTAAGTTCCTATAGTGTTAATTTTAAAATAATATTGAGTTAAAAAATTATTAAATCATAGTATATGTAACTTTAAAGATAAAAATTTAAATGAATAAATAATAAAAAGTCTTGTATATGTAATAATATTTACTTTGTACTTTCATTTTTGGAATTTTATCTCTCTCAAATTGAGTTCTTTCTTAGTCTATTGAAAAAATTGACTAATATTATTATTCTATTAACTTGTATTACCGAAGAGAATACAGAATTAAAAAACAAGTTAGTGATAGCTAATTCTAGGTAAATGGTTCAATTCTTATTAAGGGTGTATTTTTATCCTCCTCTCTGGGTGGTTTGATAAAGAGATGTCATTGGAATTCTAGAAGTGACCATGGAATCTTTTTAGGCTACCAGGCATGTTACATTCACGTAAGGAAAATCAATATTTCCATTTATTAAATGGTTTTGTTGATTAGAGGTGTGGTGAGTGTGATAATTAATATGTATTGAATCTGTTAAATGTAATATTAAATAAAATTTGACCTAATAAATATTAATGTAATTTTATTTTATTTAAAGGATAAAAATGTTCACAAGTGTTTAACATGTGTGTTTAATATTTGAATGTTGTTAAAAACTAAATATAATTAAATATAAGAAAGTTTAAATTAATAGAAAAATCAGAAAAAAAAACAGTGTTAAACATCTAAAAAATTTACAAAAAATAGAACTAAAGTATCAATTAATTTGAGTTGAGACCTTAAAATTTTCAAAGTCCTTGTTTTTGTATCAGAGAGTTATTGTCTAAAAATTTAAAAGGGTATTTTTGTCTTTATAATATCTATTATATGCATTTATACTATTTTAATTAATGTAATTAATTATTTTAGTTTTCAATGTAAAAATGATGGAATCGATATACATTAATGATCCCTTAACCAGTGCCCACTATTAGCATTCTCCTTCTTTTATATTTATAGATATTGTTTCATTTCAAATCCGTCTAAAATTATAAGGGTCAATCACCAAAGTATTATCCATTTTCAAACTTAGAGCTTCATCAATATTTTGTCCCTAAAAAACGCTTAGAAGGGTAAAAGGAAAAAGTATTTGAAAGGTGAAATTATTGGATGTCAATAAAGCAAAATTATTGACAAATGACAAAGAAATTGTCTTTGTCAGTAAAATGCTCGTTAATAAATTTTATTGATTCAAAATAATTTGCATGTGCCACCTTCATCGTTGTTGTTGTTGTCACCATCTCCTTCTCTTTCTTTTTCTTCTTCTCTTATTTTTCTCTTCTTCTCACATATCCCCAATTAATTTACATAATTTTTCATCATATTTAATGAAAAATTTGACATCCATTTTACCAGTAAAAAATCGTTGAATTATATATATATATATATATATATATATATATATATATATATATATATATTACAAATGAATTCTAAAAAATTAAATTACCGACGAATTTAATCATGACATAGTCAAAGTCTGAAGTGGAAAATTTGATTACATTTTATCAACACAATTTACTAACAAAAACATTTGTCAGAAAATAAATATTATAAATTATTGACAAATATTATCGATAAATATTTTTGTTGCTAATAAAATTTTTAATTTATTTATTATATTAACAAATTTTATTGATTTACCAATGAATATTTTTGTCAATAGTTAAAATTCCAAAAATCATTAATAATTTCTATTTTACTAATTAGATTTTTTTTTCATTGATAAAATTCAACGGTAATTTAACATTTTAGTTAAATACTTTATCTATTTATTTTTATTGATTTTCTTAAAGATAAATTAACATGACATCCGATTGAAGACTCAAGACACGTATTTATCTAATTAAAATGATTTTTTTCCCGATAACATTGTGTAACTTAAATTTATTGATATTTTGTTTATTTATTTGTAAATATTGAATTGTTTTTTGAAGTCTCCGTTATGTAGGAGAATATTGTGGCAAAGCAAAAAATTATTGACTTTTTCGAAGAACTAATCAAACTTTAAACAGATTGTTTGAACTCAACACAATCTTCTATGTGGTTTGAAACTTAATAAAAATTGTTCTTTACATTGTTTTTTACTACTCTATATTTGTTTGTTACCCTTAAGGTTTGTTTTTCTTTTTTGCAGATAATAATCTCCTTTAATTTAAAATCCTCCTTTTGAATTTACACAGTTGTTCAAGCTGAATTTCCTCAATAAAATATTCTCTAACAACTTTTAGAATCACTTTGGATTCTAGCTACTGAAAAATTTTCCATGTTTGTAATCTTTTTATTCCGAGTAGACGCATTTTCTGTAAATACTTCAATTTGTTTGCATTATATCTTGTTAATCAAGTGAGTTTCCTTCTTCTGACACAACTATTCTGCTACAAATGAGTTCTTTGAGTTCTTTATTCTATTTGCATGATGCAATCTTATGTAGCCTCCGATATATTGCCACCCTATGATTTTTTTTTAAATTATATTTTTTATATTTAAGGCATATTCAGACATATATAATTCTGGAAATTTTCATTTTTGATTTTGTTGTTTCTAAATATCAGGCTTCAACCCTTTTAAATGTTTTGAATAGTTGCATAGCTAGAAATTATGTATCTCAAGCTTGATTCATTTTCTTCGATATGTTTCAATATTGTAGCATGAAAAAGTCTTCCACTTCAATTGCATTCTCAAAACAAAGAATGATTAATAATATTTAGTTTTGGACACATTAAAGTGTACTTCTTAACTTATTATTAAAATTTGATGTAAAAAGTAATTTGCAATAATGAATTGATAATTTTATGATTATTCGGAATTTGGCACGAAGTGGTGGTGCATGAATTTTGGGAGGTAGTAGTAGTAGTAGTACTAGTAGGTATGTTTGTGTTTCCTTTCCTTCACCACCTTTTCTTCCACTTTAATCAAATCTGATGCTAAAAATGAAAAAGACAAAACATGATTAAAGAGACCGTCCCTAAAAAGCTGTGCCGTATGATTGGATCTGCTTCGTAACATTAACATCCTTCACTTTTGTGTTAAAGGTTAAAAGCTAAAAATAAATAAATAAAATAAAAAACTCCCAAGAGCATTTTTCGATTTTCCATCAAGCATGATCGAAGCATATGCATCAAGGTCAAGCTACCCCTTATTTAAAAAACAACAATAATATTTTGAATTAAAATAAAATAAAAAAAGTAAGAGAAAAGAAAGAGAAAGCAACCCCACGATGAACCAATAAGATGATGCGAGACACGTAGCCAGTGTCTGCTTCCGGAAAATGCAATCTTTTTTTTTTATTATTATTTATTTCCTCTCTAAAAACAAAACAGCATTTTTTTACTGTGGTGGTGTACGGGTGGAGCGATGCGCATGAGCACAGTGGATAATAGAACCCCGCTTTGATTGTTTGCAGCAGGGTCAGGGTCGCACATGGCACCCTCTTCTCTGTCTGTGATATTCTGCATTTAGCTTTTTGTGATCGTGTGTACGAGTACGTCTTCTATTTCTACACGTGTACGGTGATGGAGCTGGTCCACCTCTCTGGCATCATCATCAACACGACAGCGTATTGAGCAGCCCCGGTCGAAATAAAAAAAAAAACAGTTAATTCAGTTTGTTAATTTTTGTGAGTTAATATTAAATTCCGATAAAGTGTGATGTGGTGTAACGGGGAAACAGTGTTTTTGTTTTGGTTGGCCTTTGAGAAATGGGAAACAACAGCAATTGGAAACGGGACCCAGTCCAAGTTGGAGGAATGGGAGGAATGGGAGGAACGGGACGGTGTCTGGTAACTTTAAATTTGTGATGAGATTGATATTATTATTTGATGAGATTCGATTTGAAGGTTGTTTGTTTGGGTTTAGATATGTTTGAATTTAAAGGAAAAATTATTAAAAAAAGGAAAAGAGGGTGGTCCCTAGGTAGGTGTGGGTCCTAGGTTGCCCCTAGGTTTTGATTCCTGTGTTGGTAGCGGCATGTGATGTGGGAGCCGCAGTGCATGGAAGATGTGAATTTGAAAGGGTCAACCGTCACGTAAACATGCTTGCTTACACCTCATCCATCCACCTAATCAACTTCCCACCTCTCAGGACGCACATTTTCTTTTCTTACTTAACAAAATATCCCATTACTCTACCACCCACATCTATTATTTTATTTTTAACTAATTATGTATTTTATACAAAAAAATATGTTTTGATATATAATTATCATTAAGGTTGTCTTAATACATATTTTAATATCATTCCATTCCGTTTATTATTTAGCTATATAAATGGTTCTTACAAAATTGGTTTATTCTTACCTTGTTTACCGTGTAGATCTTTAATTTCTTTTAAAATTGTATTCTTTTGATAAAAAGAATTCAAGAAAGAGGGAGAAGAAATTGTGGGAAGGATCAGGCAGTGATTTTGTGTTGTTTATTTTAAAGGATTTAAAGGTGATTTTAGAATAGGTTAGAAGATGAAATTTGTGATTGAATTGATGATGTAATATATTAAAAAAATTAATAGAAAAAAAAGGTAGTTTATCAAAATGTTTTTATTGTTATAAGTAATATAAAATTAGATATAAATAATTTAAAATTATTTTATAAATTTTATTGAATGATTGAAAATATAAAAAAAAATATTTATAAAAAAATGAATGATATAATATATTTTGTATGAAAATAAATTTAATATATAAGGTGGAAAATAATTTATTTATATGGAAACTTTTTTTCTTTTTAATAATAATTTTAGAAGTAATAAATTTTTATTATAACCATAATAAATTATTATTACAGTCAATATATAATTAAAAAAGTTATCTGAAATCACGTATATTAATTTTAACAGCTAAACCACATGCAACAAAAATTAAATAATGAAAGGGTAATTTGGTAAATCCAGTTGTGTCATCTTCTAATCTCACTATGGATAGTGAAATTGAAGTTTCAGCGAATTCCCTAATCATCTCCTGCCATCACCTTGTATCATCTTCAAAAGAGTATGTTACTCCATCCCCATCACTTTCCATTCCCTATAAATAGTATATCCACTCAAAAGAACACTATAAAGAAAAACTTTTCATTTCTTTCAATTCAACCAACATTACTAAATTAACACATGGATTACAATATTTACTTCAAAATAATATTGTTTAAGTTATAAGTTTAGGAATATATATACTAATATTAAAGATAAAATCAATTTATAATATATGTTTTAAAGTCTCCATTCAATATGTATATCTTGATGTGAGAATGATGTGTTAAAAATTTCATAATACAAATTTCACCTTACACGTCACTTTTACAAAATAGGATTAAGTTTAAAATTCACTTATTAACAAAATAAATTAAAAAAAAATCTCTTGTTTTTTTGTTTTTTTATTTCAATGTTTTGAAAATTGTTTTCTTTAAACTATGAGTCCTATATATTATTAAACATTGACTTATATAATTCAATAATTATAATTCTTTTTATGTGTTAATACATTATATTTTTTACCATCAAATATTTACATACAAAATAAGGATAACAATGTTAGATAGATAAGGATAACAATGTTAGATAGACTATATGTGTCCTGATCTGCAAGTTCGCAAGAAAAATAATGAAGCAAATTGTGTATTTTAACTTGTTAGTTCGCTTAGGCCTGTTTGACATAACCCGCAGCCCACCGAGCTAACAACAAGTTGACCCGCATTTGGTTTGCATAGTCTATATGGACTTAAATTTCCAAAATCCAACAACACCAACTCAACATATATAGTCTATTATGAAAATTTGTGTGTGATTTAACTCGTATGATATGAATTAAATAAATACATAGTGGTATATATATATATATATATATATATATATATATATATATGAAAGAAATATATAGTTTATCCATGTTTATTAGTATGAAACATGTGTGTTATGATAGTGTACGGGGTGCACATGATAGATGGGAATTGGGGAGTGGTTGGTGATGTATTGTTATTATTATTATTAAAATTGTTAATGATGTGAAGCTAAGGAAGTAGGAAGATAGGGGTGTTGGGAGTTGGAGAATAACGGATAAGAAAATGACTGCCAAAAAATGTATATATGTTTCATCACAACTCTCTGTCTCTTCAACACAGTTAAAGGTTACCATGAAAAAACAAACCCCATATATCATGGATTCCACTATATCTATTTCCGCACATAAACTAACTCATTTTTTTTACCTTGCTTCTACAACAACCCAACATGACTATTAAATCACTTACACCACCCTCTATCAATATATTTCTTTCAATTTTGTACCTGCTCTTGTTTTTTAATATAATCAACCATTAAATATGTTTTTTTTTTTAATTTTGATGTAAAATTAAAATTCGTCTCTATTCGATACATCTTGGTTCTCAAATATAGTATTTTTAACTTAATTACGTTGATTTTTTTTACTTGTCAAACACGACTCTCAGCTGATATTAAAGTTGGAATATTTCAAACGGTGTAAACAACTCAAAGATTAGTAGAAAACATCTTTGACACATTAAAATAATTTATTCCGATACACTTAATAAGTCTTACATCGCTTAAAAGTTGAGATCAAACACAATTTAAATACCTCTTCCTGCTTCACTTTTTAAGATGTTTTTTAAGAATGAAACTCTATGTTAGAACTGAGATTAAGTATAATTTATATACTTCTTTCACCTTATGCACCTTTTAAATAAAAATGAATTATAAATTTGCACCAAGGTCTCATACTATAAAGATATTTAATCCTATTTTAACATATCATTAATATACAAAGAAGTAGTTGTTTCTACATTCTAACGCTGTTTGTTTTAATGAATGTAATGTTTACTGTTGAAGATAACTTGTACAAATTTTTGTCGTGATACTCACAAAGAAACAATTTTACTATACTTTTTTCCCTTATCCTCTTTGTAACATTTACCGAGCTTTTGAAAGAAATTTTAAACAAATTTATGAATGTGGCACGTTAAGCAACGTTAAAGTGGATGAAGAAATTTGAATTTAAAACTAAACAATAATTGCCTTTTAATAGTTAACAAAAAAATCAAAACAATAATAATAATACAATTATAATTTAATATTTAATTAAAAATAATTTATAATAATAAAATAACTTAATCCAATTCTTAAATGTATCATCTTATAACTTTTAAAATTTATTATGTTATCAAATTCTTATAACTTTATCTTTTCTTTTTCATTTTCTTTTATTTTCTTATTTTCCTTCTCTCACACCGAGACAAATTGAATCAATGCATAAGTTCATCCGAAAATTTGTATATCAATTTCAGCCCAAAAGCCACATGCTTTTACTATTTTTACTATCTAACCTCTCCAAATTACTATTATCTCACCTCTATGCTCAAATACCGCCATTACATTCCTTTTAAATCTACAACTAACTCATACATATACATATCTTAAACACATAATTATTAAATTATAGCTTCAGCATAAAATAAATTTAGTTATTATTTTTAAATTTATTTTCACACTTATAATAAAGCACAAAAAGATGTCCTTACACCGGTCATTAAATGGGTCTAAAACAAATGTTCAATGATTTAAACATGGTGAACCTGAGATCAAATTAATATCAATAGGATTATTATAATAATTAAGGCTTAAATGGTCTTTTGGTCCTAGTTTTGGACGATTTTTTTCACTTTGGTCCTACTTTTGAAAATATTTTCAGTTTGATCCTAATTTTCGTAATTTGTTTTCAATAGACTCTTTTTCGTTAATTCCGTCTAAATCGTTAACGGAACAGTACCAACGTGGTGATTTTGTGTGACGTAGATACTGTTCAGTGACGTGTTCGTTTGCACTGTGCTGACCATTTAATTGAAATTGTGGATTCATTTTAGGGTTTAAGTTGGATTAAATTATGTTTAGGGTTGTTTATGTAGAATTGTGGATTTGGGGGTCGAATTGGGGATTTTGTCGTCGCTTTTTGAAATTCTGAAATTTGGCCTTTCGGATCAATTTCTGTCTTCTCAGTTCGTCACTCATCTTTGGACAATCGTTGCGGAGGGAAAAACGTTTTCATCGCGAAGGTATGTCCTGCTTTAGGGTATTATTTTTGGTCAGTATTGATTGGGTTTACCCAAGTTCTTTATAGTTCTAACTGTGCGCACCACTGCAATGTCTTCGCAATCGCAAATTGGGGGTGAGCCTGAAACCCTAGAACCACCATGGCAGGAATTGCATGTTTGGTGAACCCAACTATTGTAAGAAGATGAAGATGCCCCACGAGACATTCGTTTTCAACTGAACTTTAATGAAACCCTAAACCACAATAAACACAAACCCTAAATTTCAATTTAAAATCTGGGCTATGACAGTGCAAACGGACATGTCACTGAACAATATCCACGTCACACAAAATCACCACGCTGACACTGTCCCGTTAACGATTTAGACGGAGTAGGAGTTGATTGAAAACAAATTACGAAAGGTAGGACCAAACTGCAAATATTTTCAAAAGTATGACCAAAGTGAAAAAAGTCGTCCAAAACTAGGACCAAAAGACCATTTAAGCCAATAATTAAATAATAGACAATAGTATATTAAGAAACATAATTTTATGATACTGCAAAGTAAAATAAAACGTAAAATAGATTTCTAATATCAATTTTTGTGATTTCATTAAATGAATTGTCTAACCTCGTTAGTTCCACCTGTCCAATCCGGTTTTCAAAATAGAATTCATTCTCTATTTCCAAGTTTTGTAGCTTCCTATGCTTATTAAATATTCAGGAATAAAATAAAGGATAAATATTGTTCCTAAAGTTTCAGTTAAATTTAAAATTAGTTATTTTTAAAAATTTTGATTAATTTAGTAATTTACTTTTAAAAGTGTATGTATTTAATTTTTTAATCAAATTTTGTTAAATTTATTTGACGTTTCAAATTCATTGCATAATAATATTTGAATTGTTTACTCCGTTTGACATATTTTTGCTTTAATATTAACTCAAATATTATTATAAAAAACATTTAAATTGTCAAATAAACTTAACAAAATTTGGTTAAAGAAACTAAATTTACATATTTTTAAGAACGAAAGATTAAATTGGTCAAAATTTTTGAAGATTGACTGATTCCAAATTTTATCGTGTCAGTTGAGGGACCAAAAACATATTTAACTCATAAAACAATATATATATATACCAATAAAAATATTATTCCATAATTCTTATTGATATTGTGAAATTTATGAAGTAGGAAAGAAAATTAATATGAAAGGGATTTATACTCCATTAACATACATTTGTGCGTGTATTTCTTTTATTTTTAATAACTTCACTTCTTATCAAATAATGAAATCGAAACATAGGAAAGTCGTCCCGCTCGTAATAAGATTATAGTTAAAATTAATTGATTCGTAACACGTGTCTTAGTTTATGCTTTATAATATGAATTATTTTTTTGTTATTAGTTTAACATCAAAATTTAAAATATGTGCCTGAAAACAAAAAATCTATCTCCTAGTTGATTAGAGATAAGTTCAAAATGAGGCATACAAGCGAGGGCTAACATATTCTAAATCTAACATTTTTTTTTTTCTTGCAAAAGTGATTAATAAATATTAAATTAAAGATGAAATTGAAGTTATCTTAGTTTGATATTTGGTGAAAAAAATAATTGATTATGCTTCACTTACTTCTCAGTTGAGTAAAATAGTTTGAGATGATATTTTAGAACACTTATAAATAATGTTTTTTTAAAACAAAAAAAAATATTCTATTCTAAATCTATTATCAAAATCACGTACTATACTTTTTACTTCTATCTTTTTATATATATATATATATATATATATATATATATATATATATATATATATATATATATTTTTTTATATTTTTTTATATAATTATATATAATTAATTTATATATATAAAAATATTTTATATATAAATATCTATATATATATATATATACATTTAATTTTGTATTGATTAGAATATTAACGACTACAATTAATTTAAATATGTCAACAAACTTATGATCGAAACATATAAATAAATATAAATAGAAAACAAATCGATTTTAAATAGTTAATTAAGATTTAAACCACAATTTTTTAGAAAATATTAATCAACATCAAATCTACCCGTCTCTTGAGTTTTCCATATATAAAAATTAATAATATAATTAATATCAACCTTTTAAATGGTTTATTACATAAAAGTTCTATAATAAAAATATTTATTTTTCATAATTACAAAACTTATTTAACAACTTTTATCATAATAATTTTACTCATACACTATAAGAAAATCATGTATTACTAACATACACAATATGTGGATAGTAGCAAAATGTCATTGATAATTCGAGTTTATCGATGAATTATCGACAACTAAAACATTGTTAATAAAATTATCGTTGATAAATTTTATAAATGGATCGCGAAATCAGTCGATAATTATTAATAGCCTAAAATTCACTAGTACATGATGTAATTTGGTATTATTATTCTTCTTCACCTTTCTCTTTGTTTTCTTCCTCCTCTACTCCTCCTCCTCCCCCTTCCACCATTGCCATTGTCGTCATCCTATTCTACTGTCGTCACTAGGGATGGCAACGGGTCGGGTCGGGCACGGATAGTATGATACCCGTACCCAACCCGCTAAAAAAAAAATCCGCCTGTTATCCGTCCGTTTACCCGCCGGGTATCCGCTTAAAAAATACCCGCGGATATTTTTAAAACCCGCGGGTACCCGTGGATACCCGATACCCACAAATATTTAAAAAAATATGAATTTTATAAATTTTTTTAATATAAAATTATAAAAATAAAATATAAATTAAATTAAATTATAATTATATTTATAATTATAATTAAATTTGACATAATAAAATATACTGTTACTTCTAATTTTAATTAAATTTAACTTAATAAAATATAAATTAAATATTAATTTTAATTTTTTGCGGGTAACGGGTACCTGCGGGTACGGATATTATGATACCCGTACCCGACCCTTTTATAACCGGGTATTAAAATACCCGTTACCCGCTACCTGCGGGTAATAAATACCCGCGGGTAGTAACTATCTGTCGAGAATTTTATCTGCGGATATCTGCGGACACGGGTATTTTTGCCATCCCTAGTCGTCACCTTCGGTTGCTTCCCTTTTTTTTTCGTCTTCCTTTTCTGTTTCTCCTCCTTCTTTTCTTCTTATTCTTCCTCATCTTTTATTCTCCTTATCTTTTTCTTTCACTCATATCCTCTTAATATACACAAAAATATAATCAAACTTTACAAAAGTTTTGTTTTACCGACGAATTTATTAACAAAAAAAAAAAAGACATCAAACTACTCGAGGAATTTATCAACAAATTCTATCAATAATACAAATTCTAATTTACTAACAGATCTTATCGATAAAAATATGTGTTGGTAATTTAAATTTTAAAATTGTTAATAAAATCAATTAGTAAATTGAGGTTTATCGATAAAGTAAGAATCCATCGATAAATATGAAAATTTTTATATGCTAATAAACCATTAAAAATTGATTAGTGGAAGCATTGAACAAGAATACCAATGAAATACAAAGTACCTTAATTAAATGAGACCTTTAAACTTCCACTTAAAGAAACTGATAAAAATATATCCTTGTGTGTTTGCAGATTATGCTGTAATTATAATATAATTAGGGTTTGATGTAAGATGATGAAGCCTAGGTAGAGGTTGGTGATGCTACGTTAGTGGTGACCTATAAAATTTCTTTATCTATCCCTTTCTTTGTGGGTGGGGCAACAAAGAGTGGTTGTGGATGCACACTTTAATGCCTACTCTGCATACTTCTACATCAAATGCTACCACCAACTACTCTTAATCCGGCGCAACACTATCACTAAATTAATATTTCATAATTAAAGCTAATTACTACTTAAGTTTTATCTAAGAACACAGGTTAATCCTGTCCATTAATCGGGGATCTTACAACAACTACGTAAAGTAAAATAAAATAGAGGGAATAGGAACATGCAGAAAATATAGCTTTCTGTCTCCTTATGCACCGTCTAAGGTTTTATAATCTATGTTGTTGTTGTTGTCGTAAACATTAAAATAATATTTACTTAAATGGTGTAAAGAGCTGCATAAATTCAGGAGTTTCATTGGATTACTAAGAATTTTAACCTATGCTTAGACATTCAACTTCTGATTACACTTAAAAAATCCAAATTATTGACTAATCGTGGAAAATAAAAACAAGTATTAACCTAGTAGATTACTAGAAAATAATTAATTTTAGTAACAAAATTGCCGCACACAATATATTAATATGCTATGATGCATGAATACGGTACGTGTATTGGATACGACACTTATCTAATATGTCGATACGTTTATTTTAAAAATAATAAGACACGATACATGATAAATACACGATATATGAATATTGAAAAATAAGTATAATAATTTTTACAAACATAATAAATATATGATTATTATTATGTAAATCCAAATTAAGACTATATGTACTAAAGTTATCAATATAAAAAATATAAATTATTGTCATCATAAAAGTACCACGGTAAGAAAGCTTTTAAAAAATGACTAATTTGAGTAACAAAAAATATGTTAGAGACCAATTTTCTAATTGGAGACCAATTTATAGACTAATTATTTCGGTAGTCAAAACCTTGGTAGCTAATGCTAATGACTAATTTAGAAACCAATTATTTTGATAGTCAAAATCTTGATAACTAATTTTAGTGACCAATTTAGAAATCAATTCATAATAAAAATTATTTTAATTATCAATTTAAAGACTAATTATGATTTTTTGAAACTGTTTTAGTTGTCAATAATTTTTTATTTTTAAATTGATACTTAAATTTATCATTATATAATAACTAATTATTTTTGTTACTAAAGTTGATCGTTTAAAAAATTTTCCTTACTGTGCTTCGATTTTATATATTAAATACTGATAAATATAAATTTAAAGTAACAAAATTGCCACACACAATATATTAATTTGTATGTCATACGCTATATAATTACGTTTTCACATCCATTTGCCACACTTTCATAACCAATTTATTTCATCGTATATATTATATAACATATATCTCACAAAGCCCAAAGCAGAAACCGTGAAAATTTTTCCCAAAACAAAAGTTAAATGAATAACACATATTTTCTATTTTTTTTTTATAAACCGGTTCACTCTAGCATGCCAAATATCATAATTTGGAGAGCCAGATTATGGCTTTCAATTTTAATCTCACGAAAAACTCGATCGGAATTGAATTCTCATCAAACAAAAATTTCGTTTGGTTTTCTTTTTTTCAAAATTTAAATTTGAAGAAAATTTTGAAAAAAATTAAAATAAAATTATTAATTAATAATAATTAAATTAATTAATTTATAATTAAAAAATCTAACAAGTTATTTATATAACATATGAAGTAATATATACATGAAAATTCAATAACATATTAAATTAACGAAATAACTTTATTAAAATTAATGATTTTGACGTATTTTTTAAACTTAAGAAAAATGTATATTTTACCCAATTAATTATTCCAAAAAAAATATTATTAATTTCTTTTATACATACGTGTATATATATATATATATATATATATATATATATATATATATATACACACACACACACACATATATATATATTTCCCATTTTATATAATTAAGTTCATAAATTCAATTAGGTATAGATTCAATTAAATTAATATTTTCTTTTCATCAATTAATATTGTTGTGTCTATATCTATAAAGCAAACTAGAGTTACAAATTAACGAAGTGAAACAACACACAATATTTCAATATTAATAAGACGTCGAAAGAATATTAATAATACTTTACTTTTTAATGTTGTTCAAATTAAAAAGTGAATTAATTTTAAAAAATGTGGGTGTTAGACGCATTATGTACACTACTTTTGTTTACATTAGTGGTACTTATGTTAGGTTTGAGTTGAAATTGGAATAAAATGAGTGTGTTTTCCTTTTCTTTATTAATTGTGTTTAACTTAATTTAGACACACTATATTTTTCCTTATCATTCCGGTGATTTTAAAAAGAAGACATTTCAAAATTATAAAAAATATCCTTTGATTCACATCATTATTTTAAGAAAATATGAAATTTGTAATTTTTATTATCAGATAGCTAAGTAATGTCACACAATACTAAGCCTAGTAATTCCCTGGTTTTATTTCCACCAATAAGAAATGGCTTAGAAAGATAAAAGAAAATGAAGATGGATAAGTGGGAAAAGAAGAAAAAGAGCGTTGTTAATGAAGTGGGAAAAAGGAGTAGCGTGTTGAGGAGGTACGACAAGGACCAGCAGATAGATATAATAGGAAAAGGGGAATGAGAGAGACAGTGCAGTTTATGACAAAAATCTGGGACTACTATTTATGATTAGGTAACTCAAAAAAAATATCCAGCCTCTGCGGATAAAATATAATGGGTAAAATATAAATATTGAAAATAGATATTCGTTGAAATTATTTTTTATATCTGTATATTAATGAGATAAATATATGTATTATAATATTAAATAGGTACTATGATACCTTATATATACGAAAGAATTATTACCCGTACGCTATCCATCCCGTTTATATTCATATTTATGACACTCTCCTTTCTCACTTTCTCTGTACATTTCACCTTGCTTCTTCCTCTTTCAGGAACCCTTACACTATAACCAACTACTCCATCTCAAGTTTTGAGGTTCAAACCTTTCTTTGTTACAAATAAATACCTTCACTTATATATGATAAAAAAAAATTATGAATTCATCGATGAATTCCTTCTTCCAAACAGACACATTATTTAGTTACTTATTAAGTCCTATGCTTATCATTATCATTATATGGTCTATTTTTTTATTTATTTATGAGCAACAATTAATGTATTCTTATAAGATTTTTTTTTATATTTCAAATAATAATTAAATACATCCTGCAACATAATTTATGAAAATCTGACTTACCAATTAAAAAGAAATAATCAATATATCTTATATTAGATTTGCTTACAACCAACATAATATAATTTACGAGTACGATAATCAATTTTTTTTACACATAAATAATGGACAATTAATTAATGTTACTAAAATATTTTTGAATTGAACTTATACATGAATAAATATTTTAATATTTTAATAATTTAATAATTTAAATATTATTCTTAATATTTAATGTATTTAATTTAAAAAATCATCTTAAATGTATCTTTGACATTCACTACAAGAAAATCTTTGAATGATGATCAATTTTAATGACAAAAAATAGCTAGTTATTATAGTGATCAATTTAGATATCAATTTATAAATTAAAAATTATTGGTAACTAAAATAGTTTCAAAAAATTATAATTGGTAACTAAAATCATTTCTATTAAGAATTGATAATTAACATTAGCTACCAAGATTTTGATTACCAAAAGAATTGATCTCTAATTAGAAAATTAGTCTCTAATAAACATATTTTTAGTATTAAAATTTATCACTACTTAAGAGTTTTGTTGTAGTCATTATGTACTTTTTCTAATCAACTATCAATATTATATAATTCTCCTAATCCAAGTATTGATGTAACACTTGAGAAATACAAGAGGAAGGATTGTCACTTGGATGACATGAAAAATTCAAGCAAGAAGATTTCAAATAAATTATGCTTGTATTAGAGCTAGTATCATTTAAGAGATATAATATCACTCGGTATTCAAGGAAAAAGTGTAAAAGATTAGTCGAAGAAGAAATTATTTTACCTTTATTACCTTAACATTTCTTTTATCGTTAGTGGGGAGTCAATTTCATAATTATCTATACACATATCATTATTGGAATGTTGTCATTCATTTATCGAAGCAAATTAAAAATTTTGCTGAAAAATGATTGTTATATGTACACAATAATCACCTTAGAGTTGGGTATTATTCAAGTGTTGATTGTTTCCTTATGACAAGCAGTATTTGGTGTTTTTATAATTTGATCTCTTAGAAAAATAAAAAATAAAATATTGTAACAAAATCTAATGTAAAAACAAAATATAGAGTTATGAATTCAACTATTCGTGAACTTGTTTATCTTAAAAATTTACTTAATAAATTACGATTTAAAAAAGGTCACTCAAATAATATTTATATATAATAATAAAAAAAGTCTTCGTATTAACTCAAATTTCGTCTTTCATAAAAAAAATCAAACACATCGAGAATGATTCTTATTTTATTTGAGAATATATTGTATAGGAATAAATAAAGACTTAGTTTGTTAATTATGATGATCGACTAACATATGTGTTTACTAAATCATCCGCATCCCTTCTTTTTATTCACTTCAGTTTTAGCTCTTTATTTTTTCATTTTTACGAGTAATTTATTAATCAGGTATTAATTTCGTAATTCTAATTACTTACTAATCCACTTCATACGACTATAGAACAAATCTAACAGTTTTTTTTTACAGCAATACTCTTGTACAGTGTGAGCATAATCACTGAGAAATTTTTACTAAATGTTAATCATGGAAAATGAAAACTGACAAAGTCGGTGGTTTAATTCACATAACTAAAACCGAATACTTTATTTAAGAAAGAAAAAACGGATTACACAATATCAACAATTAGTTGTGACATCTCAGTTGCGTGTTTGAATTTCTGTCAAACAAAAAAACAAAAACCATAAATCGTATGAACAATATTTAAATGTTTTGCAGAGTATGAACTTGGTATTTGGCTGCGATGTAATATATGTCCGAAAAAAATAGTAAAGAAAAAGAGAGCACAAATGTTTAAACGCAAAAAATAGTTTGATATTGGAATAATAATTAAATACTAGATTTTGTGCTCTCTCAACAGATTTTCTTGCATAGTTTATGGATTGATAAATCATACCCAGTAGTTGTCACCATCTGAGTGTGGAATAAAAAATAAAACAATTAGTTTGAACAAATTCTGAAGCGAATAGATAACAAAATTGTGGTCACGAAACCTGCCGACACATAGTAATAGTGTGCACATGTTTGGTTCAGAGGAAGAATACAAAAAAGAACATAAAAAACTTAGCAAACAAAAAATTTAATAAACAAAAAACTAACCTATTCATAAAATGACGCACTTCCTCGATCTGTGCAATGTCGGCACTTTGTAGTTAATTCTTAAAACGACATTTTTTTGCACAAAGTGCATGGAACAAACAGCTATGTGGTCAAGTGTGTCAAAAACAAAACCTATCTGGTTGGGACCTTCGCCATCAATTGTTCTTTTTTTTTCGAGGAAAATGCTAAAATCCCAACCCTAAAATGTAATTTCTGATTCATTTTGAAGATCGGAGAAAGGTGAACTAAAGTTTTTGTTTTTTTTTTTTCTTTCAAATTTTGCTATCATGATTCTAGTTATAGCTCTGGTTGGTTCTGAGTTTGAGTGCTTAGCCCTGGAGCCAACAGTGATACCTAGACCTTATCTGAACATATTTTTTTATTAATTTATTTTTGGACTTTTATTAAACATCTCAAATTTAGCATAAACTTTTTAATCTCATTGTTTTTTTAATGCGTTTTTAAGTGTATTATGGGTGATGGATATAGACTCGGATGTGAATTTAATTGAAAGTTCTGTTTATATAATGATATATTTTGGCATTAGATAGAAATTCGAAATATAAAAAGTAAAAAAAAAGGTGATATGTACAATTGTAATTTACTATAAGATTCTAGAATAGAATTAAAATAAAAATTGAATTAGTGATAAGAAAAAATGATGGTGAAGGTGATAAAGGTTGCTCTTTTAGGTAAGGCCCATAAAGAAAGTAGGTGTGAGCTGGATGATAGGGACAAGTGGGTCCAAGACTTAAAAAATGGGTAAATTTTGGGACCATTCATAGCCACTAAGCTCTATACTGTGATAGCTTCATCTTGCAAGATATTATGCCTTAATTCGTTACTTCCTCCAATCACTTTGATTGCTTTCAAATTATAGTCCACCTTCTTTTCATTTTTTTTTTTTGTTATTCCTTCTGTGCTGCCTATAAAGCCTATAAAATATACTGGTTTTAATAATTTATTTAATGTATTTTAAAATATTAAAATAAATATATTTTGAAGATAAAATAGAAAATAATATTAAAAATTTAAGAGAATTCAAATTTTCAAAATTATTATAGAACAATTAAGCAAAACTACTAGTTTTAAATTATTTTTTTTACACTAGTTCGTTTAATAAAGTAGAACTACTTACAATCTTTTATCAATAAATATAGATGTTTCATCATCGGAGGCTAACACTATAAGCTACAAATTAAGTATTATTTGGATTTGGACAAAGTCAATTTTGGTTACATAACAATTTATCTTTGGACATGATCATTTTTTCTAAGCTCAAACATTGTTAAGACTGATCCAAAAGAAGATTGTGATGTAAAAATGATCAAGGGTTTGTGAGATCATCTTGAAAAAAAACAAAGAAATAAACATTCTCTGCACACATAGATTAAGCAAGAATAATTTTCAAAATGTACTATGAATGTTTGGTCTATACATGAACTTCATCTATCATAGCAAAAAGTTATCAAACAAAGTGTACGAGCAAAAGGTTTTGTGTTTATGTTTGTTTAGTCATACAAAGCTATATGCTTAGATTTGTCCTACCAAACAAAACTATGAGGACATCATGCTTGTGGTTGTAAGGAGAAATGAAGGTGCAAGCTGTTCATATTTTTGAAATTCTTTAAAAGTCAAATTATGTGAGTGTCTTTTAATAAGTGTGCATACCATATTTTTAACACATTCTTTCCACACTTAAACAATATCAAATTGAATAAATTATAACTAATTTTCTTTACCTAACAAAACTTTCTTTGTACTCTTTCAACTAAGATTCTAATATCCAACCTTGTATCAATAACATATCCTCTTTACAAAACATTAAAAAAAATTATAAATAAATTGAATCCAAATAAACTATTTACACGAATCAAGAATTTAATAAACTATTTACCCAAATCAAGATTAATTTAATCGACTTAATGAGTTGATCTTCTTGTTTCACATTATGATAATATAACTTTTTAGTTATTATCTATTCTTAGAAGTTAAAAAAGCAACAACTTAAAATAGATAAAATTTATAATTAAAGAAAGAATAAATATATATAAATTATTTATGAGCTTTGTTTTTTATTTTATTTAAAATTTATCTTTATTTAATCTCAAGTCTTATAATAAGAACTTTACTTCATTATTAAATATACTTACTTTTAGTTATTTTATTCATAATTATTATGTTAATTTGTATTTACTATATTTTATAAAAATAATTAATTTGATATAAATATAAGAGAGATACCATATAGTTCTATTTTGAAGAAAAAAAATTGTAACTAAATTGAATGAAAAAATATATATGAAACTATACTGAAACAAAAAGAAATATCCGAAAACTATATTAAAATCAAGATAACGACACTTGTTAGTGACATTGACATATAACACGTGTTATACTAAAATATTACATATGATTTTTTTTTCAAAAAATTATACTAAAATATTACATATGATTTTTTTTCAAAAAATTATAAATAAATAAAATTTAAAAAATGATACATAGTGTTGTTAATATTTTTTTAAATGACTTTTTTAACAAATTGATACGTAATTGAAATATTTAAAAAAAAATCAAATTAACACATGCCATTAAATAATCATTTGACTAATTAAAGTTAACATTTTTGTATGTTTTATGTTTGTGTTTTATGCATCTATGTGGCGTTCTACGTTGGTCGGCGACTGCAAAATTTGCTTAAACGACGTCGAAGATGTTGAATTGTGGACCATAAAGATTGCTACTTATTTGTTTCTTGGAAGACATAAAATGAGGAGTTGAAATCAGATCCAAGGAAAAATCATGGAAATATATATATATATATATATATATATATATATATATATATATATATATATATATATATATATATTTATAATGTCACAAAATTATTAATTCAAAAGTTTAATCTTTCTAAATGTGGATTTAAGTGATTTAAGTGGAATGTAAATTTAAATGAATGCTAATGATTATCATAATCTGAACTCCGAATATGCATGAATATAGGATTAGGGGAGAGGGTACACTACCCAATTACATTTATTATGTGACCAAACAGTTTCTATAATTTAAATTTTAAAGAAGTTTAAAATATTTTAGTTGTAACTTGTTAAATGACTTTAAGATTATATATATATATATATATATATATATATATATATATATATATATATATATATATATATATATATATAAAATAATATAATATTATGTTTGAATATTTTAGTATTCGAGCAATTTAATATTAAAATTGTAATTATTTTATTATTTTATTTAAAAAAAACAGAATTATAAAATCACCATAAGAATAAGGTTCAGGTTAAGTCAAATTTCTTTAAATATGTTGGAGATCTTTGTATTTGGTTTATTGTTGTAAATATGAACTCAGTTGTGATTTTTGGATTCTTTCACTAAGGAGTAACAAAAAAGAAATCACATTATTTATAGGTTTAATTATTGATTTAGTATTTTAATTTGTTGCTTTAGTTCGTTTGGTTCCCTTATTATTTTTAGTTGAATTTAGATCTCTAATGTTTTAAAATGTTCAATTTAGTCCTCTTATTATTTGATTCAATTTAGTTCTCATTTTTTTATATGAAACGATCTTATTTTGTCCTCTCCAATTTGAAACCAAATTAACAAATAAGCTTAATTATAACTTATATGTATATGTTAAAATGTTTTATTAGAATTTATATATCAAATTACTCCACCTACATGTAAAAAATTTGAATATTTAGGTGAGGTATAAAAAATTAAATAATTTGAGTATTTAGGTGGAGTGATTTAATATATATATCACAAAAGAAATATTTTAACATGTATATTGAGTTTAATTCCTAATTTGGTCTCAAATCGAAGAGGACAAAATTTGATCGTTTAAAAAAAAGAGGATTAAATTGAATAAAAAATAAGGGGACCAAATTGAATATTTTAAAAAAAATGAGAGACTATATTGAACCAAAAAATAATAAGGGGACCAAAATGAATAAAGTAACATATTAGAATACTAAATAACTGATTAAGTCTTATTTATGTGTTAAAAATATAGGGATTCTATTGAGTGAGAACAAAAATAAAAGGACCAATTACTGATTAAGTCTTTTAATAGATTAACATTGGATTTTTTCAAATATGGTGTGAACCAATTTAACACAAGAGACCATATGAACTCTATTTAATAAGAATTGAAACTCAATTAAAAAAAAAGGTTAAATATGTTTTTTATCCTTTAACTTGTAGTAAAAATTAGAATTAATTTCTTCTTTTGGCTGTGGCCAAATTCAATCCCTAATTTTAGAAATACATGTAAGTTTTAGATTAAATAAAAATCACAAAATTATACACTATTTAAGAAAAAAAGTCTTTGAACCAATTGCTTCAAGTTTTTAAACTAAAAGTTATGTCAATTCTTTATGTAAGTTAACTCATATCACTTAGATGTTCAAAAATAAAGATAAACTCATCATTTACCACGTTATAATGATTTATGTAAGAGTTAACTTTAGTTTAAATTACAATGAAAATATATTGAATTTAATTAATTATACTTGACTCAAACAATCTCTCCTATTTTACCAAAACACATATACACAATAATTAATCTATCATATGAATCATCATCATTATCTAAGTGTCCTTTGAACAATCTTATTTTCTCATATTGAAAAAGACTTTATCACTTGAGAATCTCTCATACTATTAAAGAGATATAGTTTCAAAAGAAAAATATTAACTTTGTCTCTCTCATTCAAAATCAAAACAAGTGTTACACTTATTTTGTCACATAAAACCACTTCTAAACTAACCTGTTCTTCAACGTTACATCATATATCTATATGAATCATTACACTTACCTGTAGTTAATTAGTGATATTATGTATAAGATAAAAAAATTTCTACATCTTCGAATACAATTATGAAAGTTATTATACTTTTTAACGAAGACGAGAATAAAAATTGCAGATATAAATTGTAGAATTTTAAAACACATACACAAGAATCAGTATCACTGTATATTTTTCCAAACCCTAGCCATTGATATGTCTAAGGGAAGAATGGTAGGTGAGTCCATATAGAAGAAGGACATGGTTGGTGAGAAGTATGAAGTAGACCCCACAACTTCATTCACTCACTCTTAGGTCACATCTAAACATTACATTTCATGAGACACATTATCAAAGTGAAATCGAAAGAATACAAAGCAAGAATCAATTTTGCATCCACCCAATAATACTTTTCAACTCCCATTGGATTGGGAAATTGCTTTTCTTAACAAGTTTTTCATAACTAAATTTTAATAATTTTCTTTAATAATTTAAGGTAACATCTTTTAAATAATTTTTCATTTTTTTATATTTTAAGATCACTTAAAAAATATTATCTCAAATTGTGAGAAAAAGTTGACAAAATATGATTATTCTTATATTAACTAATTTAGTAGGTACAATTAACTATATATCATGGGGATGGGGATAGTTTCTTAAATTATGGAAAATCAAGTTTTTGTTTTTGTTAAAATATTTTTAATAACAGTTAGATTGAAATACAGTCATCACCTTTTGATATTTGGTGAATTAATTTTTGTTTTTGAGTGTAACTTATGAGGCACGCAGGGCCAGTGAAAAAGATTTTAATGTCAGGACTCATCACAACACAACACATCTTTTTCTTTTCTTTCCTTTTCAGCTCTGTCCTGTTTCCAGTTCATGCATGAACACTGTCCACACACTCAACAAATCATAAATAATAAGTAAAAAGAAAAGACTCATAAACCTTGTGCAGGTTGCAGTTGTATTCGCCCCTAGGATTCAATCTCATCGTACTACTCACCCAAAACTTTTACATTTTAAATGTCAAAAACATAAACATACATTTATGTTATGTGTCCCAATTGAAAGTTAAAATTTATGTATTTAATGTGTGTTTTTAAAGAATAGAAAGACTATTACATTTTGTCACTGTTTAGTACTTTAGAACTATTTAAAAAATTCATTCTTTTATAAAATTTTAATAGATTAACTTCATTATTACTTTGTTAGCGAAGATTTAACCCGCATCGACAAAGTCCAACCTTTAGTTCAGGTTGACTTATATTAATTTTCAACTATATGGTTGTTTAATCTCAACCTTCATCCTAGATCGATTCGGCACGACCTTAACATGAATCAATTTGGTTAGAATTTCAACACAAGTCAATTTGACTTGACCTTTAATCAAGACCAACTCAATTTAACCTTTGGTCAAAACCATTTTGACTCAGTTTTCAATCCGGACCAACTCAAATTGTCATCGTTGGAGTGATAGTGAAATTAAAAGAAGTGAAATTTAAAATTTTTTATACTTTTAAAATGTATTTAAAATTATTCTATTTTATTCATTTAAAATATCTTCCAAAATTTTTTAAATTTAAATTTTTTTTTCTAAAAATTTTATGTAAAGAAGTTCTTTTAGTGTTAAAAATATTAAAATAAATAAATTAAGCTTCTAAATTACTTTATCCAAAGAAAGGTGACCGGAAAATATGTGACAATGATAAAGAAAACTTTATACGAAATAGTAGTGGTGATAAGTAGTGAAACTGGTCCATATTAAAAGTATGGCACACCAAAAACCAGAAAGTTATGACCATGTACTAAGGTGTCAAAAAGTTAAGAATGGATATTTTAATATTTTTTTCTTCTGTACTTTTACTATGGCTTTAATATATATTAATTTTGATATTTTAAAATATATTAAAAAAAGTAATATATCAAAATTGGTATAGACACTTAAAAAACTGAACGTCAAAAAGTTATGTCAATATATGGTATACATTTAGGTAATAAACATTTATTTTATTTAAAATAAAAAAAAATTGGCATATTAGAGTAAAATGAGAATCTTATAATTTCTAAATCTAATAAAATTTGAGTTTTGTAAGATATTAATGTAAAAGTATGCTAACATCACATAAAAAAAAAATATTAGCATTAAAGTTTCACAATAACTAAGTAAAATGTTGATAAAAACGTGAGTTTTATAAAACTCTTATATTAGAATAAAAATAAAAAAAAATATCTAAAAGATGATATAGTACAATAAAAGTTGTAAAAAATAAATAAAAAGTTGATAAAATGACCCACCTATAATATAGATGGCCAGTCCTTGTAGAATTAATTTGTGTCCTTCTCTTATAACATATTGTGTGAACATAATCCATTCCCACCACCCTTTCATCATCACCACACTCAAATCTACTTTACATTACCACTCACACTACTCACTACATAATTTCAAACCTTCCTATTCCTCACAAATTCACTCATCTATCTTATACATAAAAGTTGAAAATCTAATAATGAATATAACTTTTACGTCTAATAAAAATGAAAATTTTAAACATTATACAAAGATAAAGATGTATAAATTTATTAGAGTAAGATTTTGAATCAAGAACAGTGTCAATTTTTTATTTATTAGTGGTATATTTCTATGGTCCTCTTTCGAATAATCTTTTCTTAATAAACTAATAAAACTATGACCATTTTTTTCAGAAAGAAAAATAAAATCAGTTTAAAAATTAAATATACAACCATTGAAAAATGGGTTTTTTTAAATATGTAAAATAACTCCAACATCTTTGATTTCACATTTTATTCTTATATTTCTCTCCCGGTAAAAGTTTTTTCCGTACACTAAATAAACTCCATATTATGAATATCCGCAGTAGGATTACCATATATACTTAAATTGCATCTATTTTAGTTTAATATAGAAAAAGAAAAGTTGTGGGTCCAGTTGAAGATCAAACTCTTTGTTTTATAAAACTGTAATTTAATTCTAATTACTCATATTAAAATTGTTGGATCATAAGTATTTTCGGAAACATTTTCTGAACCTTGAGAATTGTCTTACTCCTACTTCCTAGTGAGACCAAATTTATTTATTTTTTTTCAAAAACATAATGGGCTCAAAAAAAAAAAAAAAAAAAAATATATATATTTATATATATATATATATATATATAAAGAAATGTTATTTCAATAAAGGTTTTGTTTGGGCTGATAGAGTTTTTAGAGGAGGTCGCATTGTGCCATTCGATGAGCCCATTAGGCCCATCTCTTCATGGATGGTAGAAAAGCAAACCTTCGAATGTATAATGACCCAAAAAAGAAAATGAAGTTTCTCAAATTTAACTGTTGATCATTATCCAAATTGATGTGTATTGGATAATAGATTTTTGGTTAAAAGTATAATGGAAATGAGTCTTTGAAAATTTATATACATAAAATTTTCTTTATTAAATATGAAGAAAAATATGGGTTACTATATCAAATATCAAATACTTATATACGTGATTTTGTTCATGTGTATTAAAATCTTAGGCATATTTTTTGAAGTTAGTGGTGTATATTAGAACCAAACTTGAATTTTTTTTTTTTTTATGAAAAGTAAGAAAATTCATTCTGTTATGTTAATCATCAAAACTGAAAAGGACAATATACATAAATTCATAATGATAATATATAGCAAATGGTTTGGCCTTTCAAATTAACTCTTACCGGTGATGAGATGTCAGGATAGGAAAAAATGTTGTGTGAATAGATTGTCCTTTCATATTTCTATGTACATATTACAAAATAGAATTATCTTTTAATTATCACACATTAAACCTCCATAATCTTTCATATACATAATTACTAAAATATTTTAATATCATTTGATCACTTTTAATACACAACAATAATAATAGGTGTCCTTAATATTTTTAATATATAATTGTCCATATATATATATATATATATATATATATTTATATACTTTTTATTTATTTATTTATATGATGTGATTTACTTACTTTTGATAATGACTCATCATACTTTTATTTAACATAATTAACACTCACAAAATAAGTCAGCTCATTTAGTTATAATTGTCAACTAATGTATAAAATTTTTAATTGATTAATTAATAAATCTAATTACATGTTAAATTATTTAATTACAATTACTTATTAAAATTTAATTTAAAAGAGTTCATACTTTGTAAACCATAATATTATTATGTATTTAGATGTTGAAAATGGTGCATTGGTACAAAATAGATTTTTACGTGAAGTTGAACCTCTTATGTCTTCTTCTCTGATGACCACTTCAAAAAACGAGAAACATTGTATTGCGCTATGTTCAGAGAAGTTTCCTTGCATACCAATCCATCACCATAATAATCGAACAACACTTATCATATAAATAATAAAATAACAATTTTTTCTTTCTTTTTCTCCCAATTTCTTTAGTTCTACGAAACCTAAAAACAATTAATGTAATCACCTCACGTGCGCAACCTTGACTTGCTACATATTTTTCTCCGAGTCAAAGGACAAACCTTTGATTTTGCTGCTTTTGCCATTTTTTTTTCTTGGAAGAAATATTCTTCACACGATGTTGTTTGATTTCTCAATCATTGAAATACTTCATTTTCTAATTCATTAACTTTTTGGTTACATATGCATTAACGTCAAACTTAATACAGTAGTCAATTACAAATGCCTGCATTTTATTTTAAGAAAAGTCCTTTCTTAAGTAAGAAAGTTTAGAAAAAATGTCATTCACATATAAAAAAGGAAATCAAATTATAAATATACAATGTAAATTATGAATGTATTCGGTTTGATTTAATTTTCTCTATGCAATTTTTTTTAAGAAAACCCTTTCCTATGTAAGAGAAGTTTAGAAAAAATCTGATTCACAAATAAAAAATGGAAATCAAATTATACCTATACAATGCAAATTATGAACGCATTCGGTTTGATTTATTTATTTTTATGACAAACAATTTGAATAAATTAGTTTGATTTCATAATTTTTTTGCAAAAAATCAGAATTAAAATTCAAGTTGATTAGTTCAAATAATAAAAAAGATGTCTTATTGTGCATTTTAAGAAAAATAAAATAAATCTAAGAAGATATTTGAACTGATTGATTCGAATAGTGTCTTATAATGTATAGAGATATGCAGATTAGCAGAAGATTCGTGTCTTAATATTTAGCAGATTTATTTCTTAAGAATACATAATCTGTCATAAATATATATTACAATCACATAATAAATAATCAAAACTAGACCAAAATTCAGAAATATGTGTATATAAACAGTAATTATATTCCTTAATTACAACAGATTTGTTTACTAATTTGTAATTATTCCCAATGAATTATTCAAGTATAACAAACAAGTCAACAAACCTTCAATTACAAAAATAAATTTCTGAATCAGAGATAATTGATTTTATTACTGTAATTTAATTCAATTTAAACCCAAACATATAGAGAAAGTCAAACAAAATGAATATGTTTACTTTTGATTTTTTTCGTGAATTGATTAAAATTAGAATTAGTAGATGTCCAAATTGAAAATTGTATATGCTGGATTTGACGCCCGTTATAACTTCCTCCATTAAATGCTGAGATATTCTTCCTTTCTCAAAACCCACGTTGTTGAAGCATTATTGGCAGTGTGAAAAGAAAGTTCTGTTTGTTTCTTATACAAATAGGGTTGTGAAGTACATGATTTTGACCACTATTTATCTATTCACGTGTGCAATTTTCTTAAATTGATTTGCGTCATTTCCTTCTAAAAAAGATTGCATAAAAAATCATTTAAGGAAAAAAGGAAGCATAGGAAATAGGATTAGATTGGACGTAGTCATAGAAGTTGATTCGCTGCCATTGGTGGTTGTAATTAAGAAGAAAGTTCGAGGAAAGTAGTAGTTGTGAATTTTCTATGCACTGCAACTGCGAATAATGAAACTATAAATTGAGAAGAGGCAAAGAGAATGAAGAGAAGTAGTAGCATTGGATTATTAGAAATGAAGTTAGAAGCATCAGGAGGAGGGTGCAAGTACCACCCTGATAACAAACAAGTGCAAGGTGTTTGTGCCTTTTGTTTAAGAGACAAACTTTTGAAGCTCTATGATATCAACAATCCAACTTATCCTCTTCCTTCTCCTTCTCAACCCTTTTCTTCTTACATGTCTCATCGCCACCACCACCACCACCGTCGTCATGCTTCTAGTGTGGCGGATTCTGTCTCCTCCGTGGTTGGTTTCAACTATGGATTGAAGAAGAGCAACTCCATTGCCTTTGGTTCAGGAAGCCGAAACACAGATAAGGAAGTCAATGAAAACAGCGGGGGGAGTAAGAAAAAGGGTGTTTGGTCCAAGCTGCTCAAATTGACCAGAAAGAACAGTAAGGAGGCCTTCATGCATTCCAGGACCGTGAGGGAGGGAAAGAGTTTGCATTTTTAATGTTATTGTAGATTCACTTATTTTATTCATGTAAACTACACATAAATGTGGAGGATTTTTATTGAGTTTGCAATTGGGTTGGAGCAGAGGTTTCCATGTCATAAGTGTGTATTCATCTTAGAAAGAATTAAGTTACTGTCTAACACATTTCCGACAAGCAAATTTGGTAATCGCAGTATCAATAACAAGATTATTCAAAAAACAAGCTGATGCATCAGTTTAACATAGACTTATGCTCCAATTTCGAAGAGGGGCTTTTGTTGAAGCTTCATATTTTATCCTGTGATGTAAATCAAAGTTAAACTAACCTCAAAATGAGGATTGGTCTATGAGCATGGACTTCTTCTATGGTAGATGGGTATTTAGTTCCAGAAATTTGAGTGGTTCACGCAACCCCTATTCCCATTGTTCCACAAGTGTTCTACTAGAAAGTTTTCAAAGTAAGAAAAGTTAATCAAGGTGTACAAACACAACCAAAACCCGAGATTTGAAACGCTGGGTAGAGCTGTTGTATGATGCGCGGGTAAGTGAAATGAGATTATGAATATAAACAGAACAAATATCTGCAACTCTGTATAGTGGTGCAATTTGTAAGTATTCCTTCTCTATGTAATCTACAATTAATGTGAAGTTCATTTGTAACTACTACGAGTTCCTGTATGGTAAACTATCTATCTTTAGAATGCAATCGGTGTATAAACTACCATAGGAAACAAGAAACTGTACATGATAATATGGTTTTGCATGATCAATTATAGGACACTTGCAACTTCTCGCCCAAATAATAGATATCATCTGCGAGGGCCAGAAATATTGCGCCCCATCAAATTTTCCTCATCATTGTTAATATTTTGGTCCAATGAAGGCTGTTTCAGTCTTTGAAATATATCATCAAGGGACTCAGATGAGGACACACGAGGGATCTTATCTTCCTGTGTTTGCCGAATAGGTATAAACCTGTTGGCCCCTAAGTTCGCCTTGAAACTCTGAAAGTTTGTTTTCATTGTTTGCCATGTTGAGGCCAAACCTGAAGTTCCAGCAGCATTACCAGGACGAGCATCGTCGTGTTCAACTAAGGAAACCTTAGCAGATGCTAAATTTTTCTCTTCTGCCTTCAATTTATATGCTGATCCATTTTGCTGTCTGATAGCAGCATACTTGCTGCTGATGGCTTCCCTGCTCGAGCTATGTCTCCTTGTCTCTTCTTTTGAAGTTTTAGGCTGATTTCCATCTATTTCTTTATTAACTAAAGCTGAGGTTCCCTTCATTTCAACATCATTTTTCACCTGATCATAACACAGCTATAATGTGAGTGAACTGTTTGAACTCTGACAACAAAAGTAAAAAATGTCATATCTTGTAGCCATCAAATTCATGACAGTGTCGCATGAATGATGAAAATAGAAAGAAAATAGCTTCAATTTAGCTTCAATTTTCTTATTGGTAGGGTGTTGACATACCGTACTATTGTCGTTAGATTCAAGATCAATTCCATTAAAATTCCTCACCAATGGAACAACTTGCTCGCCTACATTGCGTCCTTGTTCAAGCCAAGACCGTTCTACAGATTGTGTGAAAATCAGTATAAGAAATCATCACAAACCCACGTTTCTACAGCGTTCACTAAGTTAGACATGATTTATCATTTAATAGTTTGACTGATGACAACTACAGAATTCTTCGCTAGCATACCTTTCTGTAAGATAATTAGTCCTGACGGATCAAAACCATCCATATCTTCAGCTTCAGGTTCAAAAACATATCTCTTCCAGCTACCGAGAAAATTAAATACCCTGTCAAAGAAGTTGCTTGCAACCAAAATGGTGTATACAACCATAATAAGTGGATAGATTTTGTTAAACTTGTCTCCAAAGAAAGGGACAGCATTATCAATGTTCCCCATTCTCTGCAATTAATAATGTAATGCACCAAATTAGCAAAAGGAACTAAGAGGAAGGAAAGCAAACAATGTTGATAAGCAGGTGTCAATGCTTTTTTGTCAAAAGTGGACATTTATATATAGGCAGGTAGAGACTAAATAAAAGACAAGACCATCAGACACTTGGAAAAATAAGTACATATATCAGGTAGAATAAAATAAACAAAAAATGGAAAAAATAAAGAGAAGAAAAGCATTTTTTTTGTCAGTAAACTTGATCAAGGAATGGTTCAGTGCCATGCCTTTTTCTAGTTAAATATGTCGTGCACTCAAGCAGTATAGCCATGTAAATCACAATTTCCAGGATTACTAAAATCTGAGAAGTGATTTGATACTTTCAATTGCTGAAGAATGTCTCTAGAATCAAATTACTCATCTAATCGCAAAGCAACCAGAGGTTGTTACTTCTTTAACTAGAATTATTAGGTTATTAGTTTTAGTTTATTGCTAATTCTCTCTTATAACTTCTTACACTCAATGACAGTTTTAACAATACTATATGCAGATAAGTTCAGAAGAAAATATTAAACAAGCACGAAACCAATTCGTAAACCACGAAAAAATACTTACCTTTTCAAAGATAGTTGTTTTGTCAGAACCAAGACGAATAAGATTGAGAAAGTTGTATGAGATAGGAGGAGCATAACGAGCAATCATACTGGAAATGAGAGAGAAAATAATAATTTGCAAGATAGAATCAGCAATTCAAGGAACAGAAATAATAAGTAGCAGTAGTGGTGGTGTATAAAAGCTTACGAGCATATCATAAGCAGGCTAACCGAGCTGGTCTGTCGGGGTGTCAATGAGTAAAACACCAATGTTCCAATTTTGAACAAGGAGTAGTATGTGCAGATGCACATGTACATGAGGGGAACAAATGCAAAGGCCTAAGCAAAAAATTGAAGAAATGGGATTCAAAGGGCAGCCTGTCTTTATTTTAAATATGGTATATATAAAGCATATTTCATCAAAGAAATAATGCATATTGACAAATTACAAGAATTATTTGTTTACTTCAGTTTCATGTATAACCCAACTCCAAATTTGACTTTAATTTCAAACCCTTTTTTTAACTATATATGATGACGGTAACAATTTCACAGGGATTGAATTACAGCCTCAAGCCAAAAAACAAGTTCAATTTGCTAGAAAAAGATAAGCAGGGAACTGACAGAAAAGCACGTGCAGTTGATCAATATATACCAAACAAGTACATGTTACTCAATCACAAAAGTTCATGGGACCTGAGAGACTTCACTTTACTTTAAATTGATAAAAGATTTCCATATCCTAGAATTAAATATTCATCCAATCTTTCTTTTTACAAGGTAAATTAAGATTTAAAATATACATAGAAGCATCTTGGTGTCCACGTTTACTAAAAATACTTATCTCTTATTAACTTGGTCTACCTGCACAAGCACTTCCTCTGTTCCAACAGCTTTTATAAGAATCGAGAAAAGTGATAAATCAAGACTAGGTAGAAGAGTAGCTTCTGCTAAAAGAATTGTAACAGACATGACACCAAGTATAACAGCCAAGCCTTTCTGAACTTGCTTTCTTAAAATGCATCGCCAGAAAAATTCTGCAAAGAACCACCATTTATTCAGAAGCCTGTATCCATAAAAGGACAGAGTACATGATATCATGATGCAAAATTGATGCAGCAGGAATCCTAACTGAGAAAGGAAAATATAGAGCAAAATGAAGTTTAAGAATCTTTGAAAAAAAAGAAAGCACATATGTATATGACCAAATTAAATAGACTTCCCACCAGGTTTGAAAACATTAGATTCAAATTCTCTGCTCTTTCTAAACCAAAAGAAATCTCCATTACAAGCTTGAATGTTTTAAATGACTTCAATATACCTCCTTGTATTGAACAATGAACACAAACTCACTCTAATCTATATGCACAAAAAGTAATGGATTTGGCCTTCTTAAATTGAGAAATTGTAAAGCGAGGAAGGAATCACGTATCCACCATTGATCTCAGATAAAATCTTGTAAAATTAACTCACTTGAGATCAGAGATGGATGCACTCGTTCTGTATCCCTTTAATACACTTTAGAGAAGTCAAATCCATCATTATGTACTGTCAGAGAAAGTTCAAATTTACTACCACATTTACAACATACTAAAATGCTAACCAACTATAATTATGACTGTTGTTAAAAGCTTTCAGTTTGCCCCATTAGTCCTTGATTAGCTAATGTTCTTAATGCACTCTACACATAAAAAATAATTTCAGTATACAAGGCCTATACTATCCCCCAAATATCATGATCAAGAGAAAATTAACAACTAAAGTTTTTTCGGATTGCACATAATACTCTTGTTTCTTAAATGTTTAAAGCAATAAGCCTTATAGGGTACAAATAATATTTTTCAAACAATTGTGAAAGTTTTCTATAGGTCTCCAAAAGGGAAGGGGGTCAGGTAGATTCGAAAAGGAGACAGGGAAGATGAGTGCAATTTACTCTATGCTTAAACTAGGTGTCAAAGTGTTACCAACATGTATTCATCTTTCCGCTGTATTCTGTTCCAACAGAACTGCATTTCTATCATTTTCCACTCTTTCCCTTTGTTTCTTGAATCAATTATGTTTATAATTGTTTGCTTTCCCTGATGATTTATCAATTTTTATTCAACAGCTAAAGGTACTTTTTCTGCCTTTTCTTGGATTTGATGCATGACAAAGGTTCAAATGAATTGTTGTTTGTTCGGGGGCAGCCATGACTGAGGAGGTAGGCCAGAGTGTGACCGACGGAGTTGCAGAGGGATGGAAGTTGATTCAGGGATCAGAATGGGGTGACTCCATAATGCATATGATGGCCAGTTTGGTATAAGACTGAGGTGCTCTATTCCACTCAATGAGTAAAAGGGATGCCCAATGACCAAGATAATCACGTTTAGGTGAAGGGTTAAGGGGATATGTTACCATTAATGCTTCAGCACAGATCAGGTTAAACGATGGGTGCTGTCATGTGGGCCAAGAGAGTTTAGTAATCTTGCTACCTTGAAATTTGGGAGTTTGTGTGAGTCCTAGGTACTACTAGTAAAGGGAATTCAGCATGTTGGGTGAGAATGCCAAAAGAGTTCTTAAAGTATTTTTGAGCCAAGATTTTCAAGAGCTATAACCAAGAACACTGTCAATGAGAGTAATATATTTGGTTACGTTGCGCTAAGTTGTTTCAAATCTTAATTTTCTTTGTTTGTTGCATTTACTTTTAAAAAAATGAGCACTTAATAAGATTTAACTAAATTAGAGCTAAAAATACCAATCAAAATCCACTAATATATTTAGCACCTAAGAATATTAGCCATCTGTAGTCAGGACAATAATTAATCACTGCTACCTCTGAAATTAGTACTTGATTAGTTACATACAATTTCCCCCAAATACTCCACATTGAAAAATATACACTACAAAAATAGTTACAGCAAATGTTTCTTATGCAGGAAGTAACAGGTAAATTAAGCCATTTATGTTGCATGTTGATATGTCGGAAAGTTGTCTTAATTGAGCTCGTCCTAGGCTGCCTTAATTTTTGCCTCTCAATGTTGGTTCTCTATGTCTTGGAATGGGCTATATATGGAGGAACTAAGCAGAAAGGATGGCAAAGATCAAAGTATCCAGCAATCAGGACTTCGGCTCTTAAAAGGGTAGAAATCTCATATTGACTAGATATAAGAACTAAATAGTGCGTACAAAACCTGGTCAATCCTTACCTTACGAAAGGACCACCTATGACAGAGTTGACCAAAAAGGCTAAGTGAAGCATCATAATGTACAACCATCAAGACATTGACTCTTTGGGTTTATGATATTACATAGACTAAAGATAAGGCCTAAACATTACAAATAGAACTTGTAAAATCTTCATTTTATAAGTTGGTTTTGCAGGGTTAAACTAGGTCTTAAGTCCAAATTTAAGATAGACACATTATTACTAGTTAAAAATAATAAATATGTTTCTAGCCGCATGGGAAAAGTATATTTACTTAAGAACAAATAGGTTAGTATTCTTTATTGACCTAAATTGTCACATAAAGACCCAAACTTGCCCGTCCGAGCATCTCTAAAGCTTGAAATATATTTCCTGTAACGAAAGCATAACAATTGAGTAAGATGAAGGGGAAAAACCATTAATATAATATATTTAGTATAGAAGATATTGCAAGGGGGCGAAGAAAAACAAAAACGAAAAAATGATTGAAAGCAAACCATCCAGATGAGTTGCGACGATCATAATTCTTCATCACATCTTCCAATTCAAGGGCTTCTAACACGTAAGTAATATACTCACTACAAGAATGCAAAAGTAAGATACAAACCAAATAATAAAGTTGTAATATATACCTAGTCAAGGGATAAGACAATGCCAGTGAACAGAAAGAGTTAATTATCCATCAAAACTAGCATGGATCATAAGCATAAAATATCTCAATACGTGAAATCTGTTAATAAGGATAATAGATAAGAACAATTTTTCAATAAACCAACTTAAAAGACCGAGTTGATGATTTGCTTACCTTTTATACCTGTAGTACTCCTCAGTTGCTCCTCGTAGATGACGCCTAAGTGTTGCCATTGATTTCTCATCAGTGTCATAATCCATATCACTTTCCCCTAATTGGCCACCTTGTGGTTTGAAGGATGGATCTTCCCTGAACTGGAATATCGAAGGTTATATCCAAACAAAGACCTAGGTTGTGTACTCAAAATATTTAATCAAGAAATCTATGTTTAATACCATTTGAGTTAGCATATCATCGATTACATTCATGTAAGGTCTCAAAGGATCACGCTTGGACATTTGGTTGGATGTGGCTTGAGCAATCTACAAAAATAAACTTCATCGTTAAAATCAAGGCTTCTATTGTTTAATGAGATCGTCACACATAATGTTGAAATTGTGTCTAACTGACACTACATAGCTCGTTTATATAAAAAATATGTGTTAATTTCACGTGATTAGAACAGTGTTATGGATATGGAAAATATGAACAACCCAAAATTCCTTTACAAAAATATATTGGAAGTCAAAACGAATTATTGCAGACAAAAAAGAGGTTTATGTCATCATAGGGACCATGGTGCCTGAGAATTTGGTCACAAGCGATAGATTAATCAAAAGGCAAACCACTACGGGCAAGGACAATAAAAAACGCCTAACCCTCAAATCCTTTCTTAGTCTCAATTGGAATAAGGACCACAAATGGTAATAATTCATTAAAATTGTGCAAAGTAACATTAACATGCCCAAGGTATGCAAACATACAACCATCAGAACATTAAGGTGCAAGAGGAGTCATTGTGTCATGGCAAACCCCATACTAATGTTAGGTATCATTAGTATAAAGAGCACATGCCTCAATCTAGACTGATTAACGGGCTACATAAGGACAAAAAATCAATTTATGGAGGGATCCAGGGTGGACTTGATGACATTGCATAATAGGCAGTGATCTTCCCTACTGTGTACAGTTAGCAATGCGCATGGAGTAAACGTATTGATGATGGGATTTTTACCCCAAACCACCAATCCATGATGTGAACCCAGATGCCCAAGTAAAATAGTTTGAACTACCCAGATGTTATACTTTGCTTGAAAAAAATCCACAAAATTTTCAAGCTTGGCTGGCAGATTGAGAAAATATAAGAGATAAAAATTTAAAACTACATAAGAAATTTCCCTGCCTCATGTAGACCACTTACAACAATAGCATTTGAAAGTTCTTGGTGAGCATCATCAAGCTTAACAGCCATTTTAGCAATTTTGTGGGAAAGAACTTTCTGACGGATTGTCCAATCAGCATTTTTCCAAATGCCTTTGGGAATTTCACTTAAACCAAAGCCAAGAAGAAATGCACCAGTAACAAGTCCAAAAGTATTTGAGCAAGCCATGGCTAATCCCAAAAGACCTCCACTCCTGTTTTAATAAGAATAAAAAAATTAAAAGAAGCAAAGTGGGACCTAAGTTGAAACCAAGTAGCATAAACGTGCGTAGAAGTGGAAAACCTTAATTGAAAGTTAATTAGGCAATCACGACTATCGTGTTGAAAAATATAAAATAGTTGAACAGAAGGTATGCATTTGTGTATTATGAAAACCATACAACCTAAAAATTCAGTGCTCTAGTAGTGGAATATGTGTAACTTTAGCAAATCTATGATTCCCAAAATGTCGCGGCTTTTCATTATGAGTTGAAAGTTGAAACACTGGGCCAAGTAGCCATAGCATTTAAGTTTCTCAGAGAGGAAATATGAGTCTCTAGGAGTAAATACAAAAATTAAAAAAAAAAAAAAAAACTACATTGGTTGGATAAAAATTTGACTTGTTACTGCATGTCTTAACAGATAATTATGTCTCATAAAAAGTGGTTTAGCAGAAATCATCATTATTCACAATTACAAAAAGCAGAAGAAATAGCATTTGGGAAACGTTCTGGAACACATCAGCCATGACAACAAATGCAGCCAAATATTGCCTTTTTGATGGATGTGCGGGAACAACAGAACTCATGAGTGCACTAGGAATCTTTATCAGAAAAAATATATAATTAAAAAACTCTAGGAAGCAATATCTTAGAACAAATTTCATTCAACAATATATATTTCAAAATAACTAAAATTAAGAAGTTGAGGACCAACCAATGCCGATGCATCATAACAAGAAGAATGATTCCAAAAATGCCAATGGATCCCACAATTACATAAAAGATCAAGTTAACATGTAAACTGGTCTTCAATCTTTCTGATACAGTGAAGTCCCCAGCATCTTCAAAACCCTGGATAAGGGGCACAACAATCCTGCTCATGATAAATTGACATAAATACATCAGTAAATTTGCTTTTCTGATTTGTATGTTCTGTTCAAATACTTGAAATACTTAGTATGCAGGCAAGTATATGAGAAGACAAAGCAAATGGCATAATAACACATACACGAAATCTAAGTTTAACAAGCTCTCATAATAACTACTCATGTGTTGTCCGTCATTACTACTTCCAATGTCACCATACATGCATTATATATTATCAAAAATTTAAAAATAAAAGTATCACAATGAAGTGCCATCCTGTTGAGGCCTAGGTACAAGAATAAAGGAAAAGCAGGAAAAGCAGGAAAAGCAGTTACAGTAGTTTCGTAAATTGAATATGCAGTTAAGAGCAGTTACAGAGTGGGTTAGAAAATTAAGGTTTTATAAAATTAAGGGTTTCACATTCAATCTACTATCATAGAATGGTTGTAACTTTTCTATACTCTTTAACTCTCAACTCTTTCTCATGGGTCTATAACACAACCAAATGAAAATAATCTTATCAATAGGTATGCTTTGATGAAAATTACAGGAATTTGAATTTGACAATTTTCATTTAAATAGACAACATTCGTGCTCACATGTAATAGTTATTTCAAATTAAATTCTCCGCATATCATAAGTATTATATGTAAATATCAATAAGACTAGGATTTAAGTTCGTAAATCAGGTATTGTTAGCTCATAGTTGTTTGCTAGCTGCCTATAAATAAGGTAAGCTGCTGTATTCTACAGGGCTGAATCTAGATAGAATATTAATGACAGAAGTGCAGTACACATATTCTTTGATCTCTCTACTCCCTACTCTCTTCCTGAAATCTCCTCATTCTGTTTTATTCCACCTTCCCCTCTTCTTTCTCTGCCTTTCTGTTTCTTTCAACTTTCCACCCTAAATTCTATACCACATTACAAAGTTCACAGTTCATTGATTCAAATAAGGAGACTGGAGAATGTTTTTATTGTCAGGAAAACAGAGACAAAAATAAAGATCACAAGATAATCAGGAGTTCAAGAAAGCCTTGAACCATCATCCAATACATGGAGTTAAATATTGGCATTTCTCAAATGATGGGAAAAACTTTTCCAAGAGGCGTACCATGTAAGCAAAAAGGTACTCCAGTATGACCAGCTCCAGAAGAAAGAAATTGCTCCTTTCTCATGGTAGGAAGATATTGTCTGTAGGAGTCAAAGAAAGTAACACTCAATACACAAATGAAATAATTGCACATATATTTCTTCAATGATTCACAACACTATTCAGCATTTAACAATTTAAATTCAAAAATCTTCCTTTTGGAAGGAGGGAAATATATTATGTGTTAGCCTACAAATGTTGAATTGAAGTAGAAAAAGGAAAAAAAAAATTACAAACTTATATGCAAATAGAAGTTCATAAATCTACCTTGTCTAAACCATAGGGCAACACAATATTTTGTCTGAAATCAAGAGCTGTTTTTGTTACACTATTATTACAAAGTCGATATATCCAGGGCTAAATGAATAAGGGCTTGTTTGAAGTAATTATAGTGTTTTACTTTCAAAACTTGTCAGCAATGCAGTTTTTAATATTTGTTTTCAGTGTAGCTTTTAGAAACAAAACCAAAAAACGCTAAAATGCTAAAAGAAGTTTCAAAAAAAGTTTTTAAGAGAATAGTACATGAGACATGAATATTTGTCAATTGCACATATCAGTGTAGTCCAAATCGCAATTAAAAAAGTCGATCACTCGATTTCAAAAGTGAAGCTACACAGAGGCACACCAATAATAGTCCAACAATTTTCTCATTCACTCACAGCTGTGACTGCTTTCTTTAATTATTATTGTTATTGTTATTGTTATTATTATTATTATTATTATTATATATATGTTGGAGATCCATATTAACTAGAAGTATCACCAAATTATGATATATAAATGGGTGCAAATCTCACCTTGTAAACCAATTTTGTGAGATTGAGATACACCAAAAACTCAATCTCTAAGATGTTATCAGAGTTTATCATGGTAAGATTTATTGAGTCTATCATTACCCCTACTATCAAACCACCAAACAAATATCTAGTCTCATGCTTGTGATATGACTAAATTATAGTATATAAATAAGTTCAAACTTCACCTTACGATTTTGTGAGCCTTTCATGACCTCAACCATAATCTCAATTTTTTTACCACCTTGGCACATTGTATGAGATTAAAATAGTGCTTTACTTATTACAAGAATAACATCAGACTTAAAAATAAAAGCATAAAAAACAATTATAAGCTATTTTTGTTTCTCAATTTCCGTAATTTGGAAATAATTTTCTTTTAAAACGCATGCAGAAAATAGTTATCTAAACATGTTTCTTTTGTTCTTTTGTTTTTAAAAACGGGAAATAGCTTTGACAACTAGAATCAAACAAGGCCGAAATCTTTCATCAAATTTCAGACCAAATGAAATCTAGTTCTTGACACCGAAGTCTTTTTGTAAGGCTAACCAAATGGCAAGGCAGAGAAGGCTTTTGTTGGATAGCAGTAAAAAACAAATAATTCGATGTGGGTATGCACCACGAGGTTACTTCTATGTTAAGTTATGTGTCTCTCGTGTTCTGAGACCCACAACCACAGAAATTCCTTTGTGCATCAATAATTGACTTTTGGCTCTTTGAGGAGCATTGGGTTTGTGCACAGTTCTGTATTGGGTCGTGTCTACTCATTTTAGAGGTTTTGCCAGGGGATGGTAAAGACTACTCCAACTTCTAACAACAAATTTCTTCCCTTTCATCCTTAGAGGGACTGAGTTGTCCTCTTGGAATCTATCTGGGAACACATGTTTTACATGCTAGGGCCTCTCTTGCAGATAGAGAAAGGGCTCTCATTTTACCAATCCAGAAAGGAAAAAGAAACTATAGCTGTACAAAGAAACTAAAAAACACTCTAGAAAACGAACAACACTTTAGATGTGAACATCAAAAGAAGCAAGACAAACACACTGCCAATTAGCAGTACAAACAAAGAACTCAAACATTCTAATCTTGCTTTGACCCCTCATTCAAAGAGTAAGACTAAGTCTAGGCTATGTTTGTGAAGCCATAGAGCGGCATTCAACTAAATCCACAGTGGGGGAAGGTTTAGCATAAACATGTTTTGCGAATTGCAAATGTCACAAAACAAACACACTCTATATATCAACAACTAAACGATAGTACAACTTTTCTACACTGACAATGCGTCACACTTCAATTCCAAAACCTCCTAATCATTAATTTGAATTCCATAGCGAAACTCCTAAAAACCTAGTCGTGTGAAGTTCTCCTACGATATTTTAAAATTCTCAACGAAATGGAATTGGAATGGTTAGGAAGTACCGTCCAGATATCAGCGGGGACGAGGACGATGATGGAGAGGGAAGAGAGCCAAGTATATCCAACGGTGAAAAGCACGTAGCGAGGCACGCGTGGAGCTGCGTAGTACCTCAGCGTGAAAAGCACCATCCCCACTGTGAGGGGCAGAGAGATCATGTAAAACACCCACATCTCTCTCTCTCTCTCTCTCCGACGGAACACTCGATGGATCAGATCGGATCGGATCGGATCGAATCGGATTCCGGCGGTATGGTAGTGGCGGAGGTGTAGGTGTAGGTGGCGGTGACTCACTTTAGCTTCTGGTAAAGTTTCGTGAACGAACTGCACCACTACGCAACACGCAACACTCCCTCTGGGCTTCGCGCCTTATTTCCGATATCTATCTGGGCCTTCAGGGCCCGTATCTTTTTCTTGCTGTCAGTTCTGCAACCAATTCAACGGAAATGTTTTTCTTACATTTCTTTCCGTTACACAGCTATGATTAATCTAATTTTCTTCTTTTTTATAATATTCTTACAATTACTGAATCCTTTTATCACTTCCTTTTTATAATTATTGTTTTGGAAAAAATCAGAATATATTATTTTTCTCTCAAATGTTATTTAAACTATTTTTCTTCTAAAAAACATTCTTTAAACTGTGTATGATAAAATAGACTACAAATGAATCAAAATATTCCAAAGATAAAAGTTACTTTGAAAATTTTTAATGGGTTTGAAAAAATGATAAAAGTAACCGTGGTCGAGGTTGGGTTAAGTTTAGACTCCGTAAAAAACGGAAAAGCTTCAACTTAAGGTTCGACATTTACTCGTTAATAATCTCTTCACTTATTATTATATGATATCTTGTTGTCATTAAATTTGTTTTTCACATTATGATTGTCCATTGGCTTCGATGTGCTCTAAGAAAAAAAAATTAATTTTGATTCATGGATGATCCAATCGAGCTTCATATGCATTTTCTCACTCTCAGTTGTAAATGCTTATACAAGTTCATTTCTCTTAATAAAGAAGATGTACTATTCTTTTGCAATATCTGTGAGCCTTAGTTTATCTACAACAATATATGTGAGCATTAACTTAGTACCCAACACCGGTACGTATTTTTGTTACAGTTTTTTTGTCAAAAAAATATCAAATTGATTCTTCAAATATTTTTTATTTCAATTTGGTTCTAATTTTTTTTTTAAATGATTCAATTTGGTCATTTTCACTAGTTTGAATAAACACTGTTAAAGTCAATGTACGTATCAATTTGTGATTTTTTGAATTTTTTAATTTTTATATTTTTTTCAAATTTATTATTATTAATATTATTATTATTATTATTATTATTATTATACATATCACTTCATAGTTTGTTACCTATAAATTTTAATTTAATTCATATATTTGGTTTTAGTTTCAATGTAGTCCTAATTTTTATAAAAATAAAGTAATATATACCCCTCATTAAAATTGAGTCTGAATTCAATGACAATAAGTGAATTGAGTCTCAATTTAATAGGGTACAATACTGTTTTATTTTTTACAAAAATTGAGACTAAATTGAAACTAAAAATAAATATAGGAATCAAATTGAGACTTGTTGATACTGACACAACTATGAAGTGACATGTGTACAAAAATTAAAAAATAGTAATAATAAATCCAAAAAATTCAAAAATCACATATTGATATGTGTCATTAACTTTAAGGCCATCTGATCAAACTAACGAAAATGACCAAATTGAATCATTTTTAAAAACAATCAAAACCAAGTTGAGACAAAAAAAAATCTGGAAAACCAAATTGAAACTTATTGACAAACAAAAAGACCAAAAGAGTAATTTAACCTAAAAAAAAAAAAAACTATGTTGTAATCCTAAATTTGATGATAAAAACATTGTTAATCACCATGCATCCAATGTATTGATGAATTGTGTGCTTTGGAACATGGTATTTAAACCGCTTTAGGTCTCGACTCCTAAGCGATGTAAAACTATTAGGAGTGGTATAAACATAAGCCCCTAGTCGACTTTAAAGAGAATGACAGATCATCCTCAACAGAAAGTTTAAAGAGACGGATGGTCGTCCCAAAATCTCGTTATCGGTCCACGGTGGGTGTCAATATTCTGATCCCAAGTCTAATGATAGAATCGTTGTCAATCACTATGCATTTGAGGTATTGTTTGCTCCGATGCGTGTATTTCATCATAGTTTTATCTCTAAAAAACATTTCAAAATGTCGGAAGACGAAGGAAAATTTAAAGCATATTAAGCTTCAACTCATAGTTGATCTAAGACTATTGAATATAAACATATATTTTTTTGTCGAAATAAAAAGTAATTGCATGATATTTTAATTAGAAACAACTATATTTTTTCTTAATTTTTATCTTTAAGAAAATTTTTTTCTTTACTTTTTAAATTATTATTTTTAAGATAAAAATGTGGATAGAGACTCAGATCTTGTGGCATTGTGTATAGTATTCAAAGAAAATTGTTTTCGGTAGGGATATTTTTTGAAATAATTGTGATTTTACAAATAAATTTCCTATCTCGCTGTATGACTCAATGAATTGGTTAGACGAGTAGGATAAATTTAGGACGACTGGTTCAACATATTTGAGTTAAAAAAATAAATAAAAAAAAAAACAGAAAACAAAATAGCTTCCTTCTTATACTTTTATATGCTTAACCACATTTAAAAAAATGTATATTTAACCCAATATTCAATATTAAATTAAAATGAATTATATCAACATAAATACCTTATGTAAATTTAATCCAATATTCAATATTAAACTAAAATGAATTATATCAACATTGTATTATCTCAAAATTCTAACTCTAAATCATCTACAAAGTTAAGTAACAAATTAAAATCATTACCCATTATTCAATTTCACATTCAAGCTTTATTTTACCAAAATGTCAACCGAACACGTATGTCTACATCAAATAGCAACATTCATAAATTTTAAGTTACAAGAATCTTAATATATCCCAACAAATTATCAGTTATAACCCAATTTGAAACTAGAACAAAAATTAACATCATTTACCTTAATTATATTTGTGCTTTAAGAAATTAGAAATCAAGGGAAAGGTTGAAGCGCAACTTGATCAACCCAAGATACAAATCCCAGCCATAAACATTTTAAAGTTAAATTGAAACTCACAAACTCCATGCACACAAAAAATATTCCAAACTATGCATAGATGAATTCTAATCGAGAACGATAAAAAAAAAAAAACGAACTTAGTGTAAAAATCTGAAAATGGACGTTCTACATTATTTATAAAACTCAAGGAAAAATGATCGAGGAACAAGGGAGAATAAAAAGGAGCAATGGTTCTATTTTATTTTGAAAAGAAGGAGATAATTATGATTTTACTTTTATAGCTATTAATCACAATTCATTGGTTTAAACTTGTTTTTAAGAAAAAAGACAAGTTTTTAAACATGATTACTTAAATTAACTCACTTTCAAGTACGTAAAAAAATAAGTTATTTATGACTCTTTATATAGGTAAACTAAAAAGTCCCTCTTATGATCTAGTACCTTAAATGGGCACTTAGTGAATTTGTTATCGTTCCATTTTGGGCACCAAATAGCATCACCAATAGACTAATAGACAAAACCCCACACCCTATGGCCAATCAATTTAGAAAGGACAAGAGTCGCACAAACTGCCCAATTTTGAAACTTCCTTCACTCTTACACTAATAATTGATTAGGTATATGATTCATAACACAAACTTGTAGGTCTACGTTCCCTCTTTTTGACTCCACAAGTGAACACTACCAAGATTCCTCAAACCAAAATCAGCATGTACAAAAAGTTTCCCTCTCTTCCTTTAACCATTGGATTCTCCTTTGTGTGCCTTTTTTGGTGTGTGCCATGACCACATTGCTAAACTGAACTTGTGCTCTATTTTTCAAACTGTACTCAAATTTTGTTTCTCATTTGAGATTTGAGATTAACTTGAAAAAGTGAGAAGAGACAAGATTTCAAACAAGTGTCAACTTCTAAATTCTTCTTTAAATCACTCTTCACACAGTTTGTGTTCAATAAGAAACCGCAAATCATGCCTAGTTTCATCAAAGAGTGTCTCTTAATTAACCCACTTCTATTTATTTATTAATTTACTCATGCACAAATTTACAATACATATACATAATACATGTACTGAATATAGTATTTTTTTCTTCTTCTTATCTTAGAATCAAGAAAAAAAAAATGTTGACTTGAAGCACGTTTTTTGTGACTTCTATTTGAAATATTATATTTGTATTAATTGTTTGACAAGGATGTTGACATTATTGTGAATATTATTTTTAGCATTCAGTCTTTTTTAGCTTTCAAATTTTGTTGGATAATAATTCAGATAAGTCTCGAATGAGTTCTACAAAAAATTTGATACGAATAAACGAATTTTTGTCTTTCATTTATGAGTTATATATTCTCGTATAGTTCTAATCATTGAATAAATGATATTTTCAAGAATAACTTTTTAATTTTTCAGTCATTTTTTCCCCTAGTCTATTAATTACAAAAATAAATTCTTTCGGTGTATAAAAAACAATTCCAACAGCTCTTCCTACTATAACCGCCAACCATGATATTTTATATTAAACATTTAACTTCAAAATAAGAAATTGTATAGGTACTAGATATTAAATGAAATAAAAATAATAAATGAAATAGGAAACATATTTATTTTTATAATGAATTGGTGGGTTCATAATTAGTCTAACATGTTTTCTTTTTAGTGTAATAAAAAAATATAATTTCAGTGTACAAATTTTAATTTTATTAATTTAGTTTCAACTCATTTAATAATTAAGATGATTAAATGCGTGTTTTAACTTTTAATAATTGATTGCTAGAGGGGAAAATAATGTTAATACGTAATTAAATTTGAAGAAACATTCTTTTAATTTTGTAATTTTGAAATATTTAGTGATTCGGTTCATATTATTTGTCCATTAATATTAAATTTTGCATTCCAATGAATAAATATGACTTAGTAAATATTTCTATTCAGTTTAAAAGTTCAAACAAAATTAGTAAAATTATTATTTTTTTGTAATAAAATTAAAATTTGGTAATAAAAATCATTTGCTTTTATTACATTATAAAAATAATTATGTTGAACCAAGTATTTATCTTTAGAATTTTCTTGATAAAATATAAATGTTTTGATAATATGTTAACATGATTTATTATATAAAAATATATATTTTTGAATTATTTGATTATTATTTTATGAACACTTATTTATCTATATTATTAATTTGTTTGTATGATTTACTATTATGACATGTCCTACCCATCATAAAACATGTGCTTGAGGATGAAAGTCACAAAAAGTGGCCTTGCCACCTTAATAGGAACATGGAAAAAAAGTTAATAATTAGGGGAAACTTTGATTTGTTCAAATATCGAAATAAAATATTATTATTTGTTAGTTGAATAAATTTTTAGTGTGTAAAATTAAAGTTCAAAGTTTTAATATAATTTGTCTTTAATAGATTTAGGTTTCTTAATTTAACTACATATTATGTGTTAAACCATGATTTAGATTAATATTTGTTTAAATTATTTGACACAACTCAAATATCAATTTAAATTTTATTCATTTTTAAAATTTGAAGATTAAAATATTTCAAAGTTTGATATATGAACATAGACTATAAATATTTAATTTTTTTTACAAGATGTAAAAAAAAGACTTTGTTTTTCAGAAAAACAAAATTGTCAGTTTTTACACGCTATTTAATTAATATTCATAAACAAAATATATCCAAAATTATCACCAAATATTATATTATATTGCAAATAAGTGGATTTGATTATCTTTACTATTAATAAATAAACTTATACGCAATCCATAAATGTTTTTATTCTATGTCAACATGCTAAACTAAATACATTATTGTAGAAATTTTAAGTTATACACAAGATCTTTCATCAAAAAAACAAAAAAATCAACATATTATTTCTGTTCCTATAAGAATAACTCTTCCAAATTTTACTTATCCATACCCCACGAATTTACACTATTGGTGGGTGATTATTAAAATAAACAATTCTATAATTAAACAATGCAAAAACTTTAACTATTCTTTCTCAAACGCTATTCGTCGGTAAGATTTGCTAATAAACTATTTTGAAATAAAAAAGCTTTTATATATATATATATATAAAATACTAAAATGCTGAGCTTGTAGCATGAAAGGAACACGATATTAGAGAGTAGGGAAAGGTTGTACCTAATAAAGCAAGGGAAAATGACTTGTTTGAAAGTTATGGCCCAAATTAGATGACTTTTTAAGTTTCATCACATTCCAATCCAAAAAACGAAAAGTTATTTAATTTGAAAAATGAAAAAAATAAGATATATAATAAAAATGGTAAAATAATATGTGATGGGTCCAGGGGCTGAATGAGGACAATAAACACTCATCAAGATGCAACAACTCCAGATTTTATTGCAGGCAGCAACAACAATGGTTGGGTGGAAATTGTAGCTAAATGTGACCATCCATGAGCAATAAAACAAGTTGTGTGGATGAAAAAAAAGTGTAGTTTAATCTACGAGACACGCATAGTAGTAATTGAATTTAACCACTCAAAATAATGGGTGCAGAGAGATGAAACACATATTGCAGATTATTTAACAACGAAGACAGCTGGGAAAATTAAGAGATCCAATTATCGAGATGGTTGAATTTGGAAACATAGAAAAAGGTGAATTATTTGGTCGGGCATAACCTAGTGGTCACACATGTTCATAGATTTCTGGCTCCTCTTGTTCCTTTTTTTTTCTGTCAAAGTCAACCCATTGAAAAATGCTTCCATTACAACTAAGAATATCAAAAGTAATGGAGCCAATTGTCTGTCTTTCTTTTTACCAAATTCGTAGTCCAACTTTTTTCCAGATAGAATTCAACTTCTGTAATTCTGCAATATTTTTGTCATTCTATTAATTATGTTAAGACTCGTCTCATATTAAGTTATCACGTTAAAAAACACATAACACTTGTTTTTTTTATTTATAGAAAAATTTGAAAATTTATACAGAAGTCCATAAGAAAAATAATCAATATACACAGATGTATGTTTCTTTTCTATGCGAGTCGCAGACTAACTCGCATGAATTGCAAATTATGTCGATCAGGCTTTTGTAGATCAACGAACTCAATATCTCAATCCGTTTGATTTTTTTTATGGGTCTGTCAGCCGGCTTGTTAGGCCAAACACACATTGTTACTCCTAAATAATGTTTTGTTATGCTACGATGATGTGGAATTTATATTTTTCTTTGAATTCCATTCAATATTCTTGTTAAGTGTTATTTATTTTATAGAAAGTTTTGACAAAAATATTAAAATTTCATCTTATTTGAAAAGTCTTATTCTTTTCAATGTCTTTTTTCTATTTTAATAAAAAATTATAAATTATTTATCTTTATTTAATGTTAAACTTAGATCGGTATGTATATAATTGAAAAATTAAAAGTGCTTATAGGGAAGAAGTTAAGAGAAAATTCAGAAAAATATTTAATGCTTCATGTATGTTGCAGTGACTCATAAATAAATATTATAAAGGCATCTGGAATGCTACTTACAAAGTAACTAACTAGAATTAAAATTTGTATCTAGACAATTACAGACTTTTAATGTCATATTTTATTATATAAGTTAATAAGCTAAAACTTATGGATTAACAATCAATATACAAATATCGTAAGGCTTAAATATATTTTTTATCTTTATTTTCGTAGTGTTTATTGTGGATGGTCTTCATTCTTACCAAATATTAAAAATGGTCCTTACTTTCGTAGTATTTGTTGTGGATAATCCTCATTTTTACTAAAGATTTAAAATGATCATCTTTTTTGTGACACTGTTTAAATTAATAACGGAGCACTAAACAGGTAATTATAGTAATTTATAATTATCTTTCCAAAATTAGTGATTTATACTAAACCATGAATTTAGCTTTCATGTTGACATACAACTCATATTATGGAGATACGATGGAACGAAATGTATTTTAATTTGGATAAATTAAAGTATTCTAAAATAATTTTAAACTATCATGGACAAAATATTATTTAAAGCATGTTTTTCAATTTCATAAATTATAATTTAATTTAGTTCAACCAATCTTATTTAAGAGAAACTTAGTTTAATTTCTTTTAAAAAACTAATATATTTTTTTTGTACATAATTTAGCTAATTAAGCGCCGCTTATTTTCTTCTTGACAAACCCAAACGTACTTTGATTGTTAATTTGCCAAAAATTTCATTCCTTTCTTCACTGAGTTCCAAACCCAAATTCTCTTGTTTTGTGATTCTTGTCAATTTAAAAAATAAAAATGTCATTATTTTATTTAATTTGTTATCTGCAAACACATAATAAACGATTAAAAATATTAAAATAATCTTTTTTATTTGCACAGTATCTAATGTAATATTTTGAGAAAAAACGCTAAAAAATTCAATATCTGCAAACACATAATAAACGATTAAAAATATTAAAATAATATTTTTTATTTGCACAGTATCTGATGTAATACTTTGAGAAAAAACACTAAAAAATTCAATATGAACGAGTAAAAACAAATTTATATTAAAAATTAAGATGCTGATTACGATACAAAACTTTAAATTAATATATTTACGGATTATTTTATATAGTGATTAATAAATTTATGGATAATATTTTGCATGCATGGTGATTGACTCGATGTCATGAGATCGTAACAGTAACACTTATCGTGGGAATCGATAATGAAGTTCTACATACGAACCATCAATTCTTTAAGCCTTCAATTGGAAATGATTCGTTCATTCCTCTTAGATATAAATTAGGGGCTTATGTTCTTATCGTACTTAATAGTTTTATATCGTTTAGAAGTCGAGGTCTAAAACGATTTAAATATTTTTTTTCTCCTCTCACCTTCTGGGTGCCTTTTAAGGACACAAATGATGGAACACAACTTCAAAACAAACAATATCTCATATGCATGGTAATTGATCCTAACGATAACAAATGATCTTCTTTCTTATTTGTATTTAGTGTAAAACTTTTAAATCAACTTAAATTCGTATTTCATGATTTCTACTAATTTTGTACAAGGTAGTAACATTTGGAATCTACATGTGTGTTGCTCTCGATGTTTGGTTTTTGATTAAGCTAAAGATAAAGAATAATGATGTCAATCAAGTCACATGATGCTTGTCCACTTTTGAACTTGTGAATCACCCTCCTCATTGAATCAGGCCAAACAATTTTGGCACATTATAATCACAATTATGCATATTTCTGATTAGTTTTTTTTAAAGTGAAACTACAAACTAAAAACACTTTACTGGGTAATTTTTTAAATAAGTCATCACAAACCTTTTTGGCTACAATCAAACACACCTCCCCTATTGCCATTTTTCAATCTCGTTTTGAAATATTAAATAAATTTAATAAAATTTAGTTAAAATATTAAATTCATATATTTACAAAGTTGAGAGATTAAATTAATTTAAAATTTTCAAAAATGACAAATGTTAATTTTTACTAAAAATTGAAGGATAAAAATTATATTTAACTCTATATTTGTAAGTTGAAGTTTCTATGGGTTGTAAATGCTATATGCATGAAAATGACATATAACTAAATTCCAAATTAATGGATATCATTATGAATCAATTAAGGTCCACCACTCAAAAACTGCATTTATGGTGTAACGAATGGACGATGCATCAATTTAATACGAGCCAACGCAGCATGAAGAAGAGATAGAGAGAGATATGAAGTTTGCTTTGCTTCACCATTTGACATTGTGAGAAAATAAATAAATTAGTTTCACGTTTGGTGCCAGCAAATAACTTCAAACAAACAGTCTCTATCTCTGGTTTACTAAAAGCAGTTCTTCTTTATTCAAATGTATACCTGTATTTGAAACTTTGACTATTTTTTTTTTCGTATAAAAGAAAAAAAGACAGTACCATACCTAAGAGTAAAATAATGGTAATAATTAAGTATGATGTTTTAAAAATTCTGAAAAAGACACCAGACACAAATGTTTTTCTGAGCATCATTATTATTCCTTCTCTGGCTTAATCTGCATACAAGTAATTAATTAATTAACTCGTTACAATAAAATAATTTCTGTCCCCAAACATGAAAGAGCCAACCCCATACCAACGTTTGTTTTGGCTGATGTTGTTGGGATTTCATTTGTAAGGTCGTGGTTTTTTCAATTCTGGTCCTGCTTTTGCCATTGCTTTCATCTCTCACGTAAAAAAAAAAGAAAAAAAAAGAGAGAACAAAAAATGAAAATGAATAAATTGGTGGCTCTTCAGTACAAAAGCCAAAATAAATTGGCTGGAAAGAAAGTCCCTTCAGCAAATAATCCAAAATCCAAACACTATCATTCGATTTATCTCTCAAACAGCGCAAAAGAAAACCCAAAAAAGCAAAAGCGGAAAAACAGTAAATTCCATTTTTTTTTGTTCTCTAAAGAAACTTCGTCTCGGAATATTCTAACATCTAAGATATTATAAATATATGTTAGAGGAATACACTTTATATTTATAAAATTACACGTATCTGTCATGAATGATAATTATTTTTCAAATTATAGATATGATTAGATACAACTGCCACGAGTAATAATAATACACTTCTCATTTCATATATTTAATACCATCACTAGTTTAAAATCTAATTTTGAATTCATTCATTAACAAAAAACAATTATATGTTATTGTTTATAGACAGATTTCTATTATTGTTACAGAAAGGTAGACATTATTAATTAAATTTAAATCATCGTTGATACAAATTTCAATTTTTTCAAAAGAATAAGTCAAGCAAAATGCTGTTTTTTAAATTGTGAAATATTCATTAACTTTATCTGAGTGATAGAAAATCTTCCTCAGACCCAATTAAACCTGAATGAGCTAACATATTGCTAATTTGAGGAACATTAAATAATAAAAGAAATATATTTATATGAAGTTATTAAAATTGGTTAATTAAATGTCAGCGGTAAAATTTGACCATTTGTAAAACTAATTGATGTATTTTGTAATGAAGAAATGAACGTAAACATAGTAATTAACATGAAATTTAATAAATGTTAATGTTTATAATTTAATGCGATGTAATTAAGAAAAGAAAATCACATGCACATAGTATGATTTATAGCATTAAATATTAAAAATTATATTATATACTTTTCTTACACAGTCTTTGGCAAACGAAAAGCGTAACCGCCCTCTTGAGTCTTCACCGTTTCTCTCTTTTTCCGACGCGCACACACACACAAACACAAACGCGCATTTCGTCTTCATTTTCCGGTTAGCACTGCTTTCTCGAATTCTCCGATGACCGGCGGCGAGGAGCGTCACCGGACGGAGACCTAAGAAGGCTCTCTCTGTCTGATTATCCGGAAGGCATGTCCGAGGACAAGGAGCGGGCGCTGCAGACGTTCCGCGCGCTGGTGGAGAGCGCGGACAGGAAGTTCGGGCGCGTTCGAGACGTGGAGGCGTACGGCGGCGGCACGAGCCGACAGCAGCAGCAGCAGCACGCGTTCCAGAAGGTGTTCAAGGCGTACACAAGGTTGTGGAAGTACCAGCAGGAGAACCGCTCGAAGCTGGTGGAGTGCGGGCTAAGGCGGTGGGAAATCGGCGAGATCGCGAGCCGAATCGGACAGCTGTACTTCGGGCAGTACACTAGGACGAGCGAGTGCAGGTTCCTCGTCGAGGCCTACGTCTTCTACGAGGCCATACTCAGCAGAAGGTACTTCCAAGGATCCGAACCCAACGTCAAAGATCTTGGTGTTCGCTCCAAGGAGTTGCGCTTCTACGCGCGCTTTTTACTTGTTTCGGTCATTCTTAACCGGACCGAGATGGTTAACCACCTCCTCGAACGCTTTGGGGCTTTGGTTGAGGATTGCAAGAGTACCTTTCGGGTAATCTATGCATTTTCTTGTTCGCTTCTCAATTTTCTTTAATTTCTTGTTTCAGCTTTCGGAGAGGAAAGTGAACTGATAATATTCATCTCTTTTTTTTATGTGCGTGTAGTTATTTTATTTTGTCTGTGCAAATGAAGTAGTTAGGAGTGGAGCGATGTGGGTTGGTGTTTCCTTTCTTGTGAAAAGTGAAAATACTTTATCTTAGGGATTAAGTTAGAATCTGCTCTGTGCAGATCAATTGGTCTCTGGTCATTGTATAATACTTGATTTAGGTTCCGTAGGTGAAAACCTGAGGATGATTAGATTAGCTTCTTGTGTTTTGGGCTATGTGATAGAACAGAACCGCAATCATATGCTGGCTTGATTTGTGTGGTGTACCGGCCCCACCTAACCTTGTGTGTTTTTGTATGTAATATGATAGAATTCACAGTTTTTTGATAGAATTCGTGGCACTGAATTGCGTTAGTTTCATCGTTTGATGACAATCCCACTGTAGGAGATTTTTATATAAGTAATGCAATCTTTGTTTCATTGACATCTGATTCCGTAGGATAAAATTGATGTGTTATCTAATGGATATTGATTTAAGAAGAACTTTGTTCCCGTTGTTTTAGGATAGGTTATTTTCATAGCCTTAGCAGCAAGATTTAGTTTTTTTTTTTTTTTTTAGAAAAAAACAAGTTGTAGTTTTCTTTAAAGAAATGACTTCCCATTATAGAACCATAGTAATGTTCTGGATCAACTGGATTTCAAGTTTTACACTACTATTCTAAACGTGGGGGCCAGTTTTTTCTAGAATAAATTGTTGGTGCATTGATGAAATTACTGTCAGATGGCAAAACAAAATTAATGATTCTGAATATCCTCAATACATCACATACATTGATCAATTTATTATACTGATTGCATGGGCAATTTTTGTAGAATAACATTGTTGATACAGTTGTGATTTTCTTTTGAAACCATATTTATAGAGTTATTTAATGAGAGCGTGAGATGTAGGAGTTAATCTTGACAATACCACTAAACATGGACAGTCAAAATTGTTTTACTCAAATCTAATATTGATTTTCTATTTATGATTTTATGGTCAAAATCATTTTGTCAAACAAGAGCATACTAATAAAATTTGTCAGTTTTGTAAAACAAAACACGAGGTTCCGAAATTCCTAAATACATTTCATGTGTTGATTTGATAAGCATATCAAATGATCAGGATAACAAAAGTGTTTATGCAGAAAATAATGATACTTTATTATTCACATGATGACAATAGTCCTGTAGACTATGGTTGGTATATCTTTGTAAAAATACTCTATCTTTTTTATCTCTGGCCCATACCATGATCATCACTGCATTGTTCTGCTTCAGGTGTTATCAATTAATTACCTATTACTTTACATCTTTGGTTGTTGTTCTTTAGGATTGGAAGTCAAGCCTCCACTTCGCAATCTTTTTGTTTTATGCTTTTTAATTCATATTGTTCAATATTAATATTTAACTTCTGTTTTTTCTTTTAAAATAGATCTCATTAATTTTGTTATAACAGAATTTGTTGATGCTTTGTATTCCATTATTCAACCTCGAGAAAAAGTTGTATGTATTGCATGCTTGACTTAAGAATGTGAATAATTTTTTTTTTCAGGAAACTAACTTTAAGGAATGGAAGCAAGTGGTGCAAGAAATTAACCGTTTCACAAAAGTTGACAAGGGCTTTAATTTCAGACCCATGCGGTATTGTGCCACATTTGATACTCATCGAGCTTCTCTTCCTTATGTAGCTCGTTTTCATGCTAAGAGGGTTTTAAAATTCCAAGATGCCTTGTTGACAAGTTATCATCGAAATGAGGCTAGTACCGATTCACAATACTGTGATGACTCTTCAATTTGAATTGTTCGTTTACTTTAGTGGCTAAAAATAGACTGGAGCTTATGAACCTTTGTATATTCTCTCTTTCAGGTCAAGTTTGCTGAGCTTACATTGGACATGTATAGAATGATACAATGTTTAGAATGGGAGCCTAGTGGAACATTCTACCAAAAGCATACATTTAAACCTAAGGAGAACGGTGACACAATTGATCACTCAGGAGCTTCTGGGATAATAGACATGAATCTCACTGCAGATATGACTGATCCAAATATACCTCCTAATCCTAGAAAAGCTACCCTGTACCGTCCATCTGTGACACATGTGATAGCAGTGAGTTTTCAAGTGTACTGGAAAGATTATATTACATACTTGTTTGTCTCCGTACTAAAATCAGTAAACTGTTCTGTAACTAGTCCTTGTCAATATCAATGATATTGCATGACTATTTTATGGCTTCTCCTATCATGACTTGGATATTTTTGTTTGCCTTTGGTCTTCTTCGTTAGTTTAGTGATTTTTATAGTACACTCTCTTGTCTATTTGTGCACACATACATTTGGTTCTTCTATTCCGTGTTGTATGATCTGATTTATGAATCAATGCCAAAATTTTGACTTGTTGAAAATAAATCGCTGTTTACATCCTATTCATACGCAATCTTTCACAGGCCGTTGAACACAATTTGGTGTTTCTTATATTAGTTTCATGATGTTATGCAGGTTATGGCCACAATTTGTGAGGAGCTGCCACCAGACAGTGTCGTGCTAGTGTACCTTTCAGCCTCAGGTTTACATTTTCTCTTTCTTTTTCAAGTAGAAATAGTCTTCCTCTCATGCCTGTTATAATAGGTTAGTTACCTTAATGATCCTTCATGCAGGGAACGCTGGTCTTAATAATGTCTCTCAGGTGGAAAATTCTGGAGGTTCATCCAAATCTTCAAGACACAAAGTCCCTTCTCAGACTAACCATGGACAGAATTCGGGACTTTCTGAAACTCAAAATAATGGCAAGAGAGAAAGGGGCTATTACGACAATTATCTGTGGTTTGGTCCCAAGGGAAATAGTGGTAAGTAGATGCTCTGAGTCTATTCTCTATCAAATTTCTGTTTAAATTGTTCCAGGAAATGTTAAAAGAATTTTATATTTTCTCATAATTTTTGGGTTAGTTTAAATGAAATGATATATAGAAAAGGTACATCTGATGTTGCTGCACTTACATGTGCTTTATTCAAATTATCAGGTACAAATAATCTCTACCCTGGCGATCTTATCCCCTTCACTCGGAAACCTCTTTTCTTGATTATTGACAGTGATAACAGCCATGCATTCAAGGCAGGTTTGTCATAACTCAGAACTTATGTATGAGTTGCGTGAGAACTTTGTTTGGTTGAGCTGTTCAGGATATTCCCAGAATCTAATTTTACCTTTTAAAGGCTTAATAATACTTGTAATTACTATATTACTGTGTAGTCCAAGGGTTTGTCAAAATCCTTGAAATTGAATTTTAACTCACCAACCACAGAAAACCCTGCCTTGTTGAAATTCTACGATTTGAATATGAATGTTTAACTTTCTTCAAGGACAATGTTAAATGGATGGAAAGAAAGGACCATTATCAACCTTTCGTGTGTGCTTACCAAAAAAAAAAAAAACCCGACAATTACAGCATCTTTCTGGGTTATATAATGATTTTATAGGCCGTTTTTGTTTGTTGCCTTCTTCCATAGTAAATATGTGTTGGAAGTTGGAATTGATAGGAAATTGGATACGGTCCATTTTAGGCTGGAGAAGTGATTGACCAATGTTATTTTCTTTGACACGCCTTGACTGATTGTGTACATCACCAATTATTGCAGGTTTTACACGGCGCTGAAAGGGGTGAAACGGCTGCTTTATTCCTTTCACCCTTAAGACCAATTTTCAAAAATCCATCTGATGTAAATTCAAATAATGGAAGCCAATTTACCTTTTTTTTGACTTGTCCTTTGTCAGCATTCTGCCAAATGATTGGTGTCTTCCCAAATGAGGCTGATACTGTAAGCATACACGAGTAATCTTTAACATTTCTGAAGTTAACTTCAATTATCGTCGGTCTAATTGTGTTTTGTTAACCTGTAGGATGTCTACAATGAAGCAGAGAACATAATAGCTAATGCTTTCACTGAGTGGGAAATAATTCTCTGCTCATCAACTACCATGGATTTAGTATGGGCGCAGGTTATAAGTGATCCATTTTTACGGCGGCTTATTCTAAGGTGTTTGTTCTTTACTTTTTAGTCTATGTAGTCTTTTTCTGTTTTTCAATTTATAATCGGTGATTGATTGGTCTCGGGGGATGTCAACTGCTATTAAAATTATTGAATGGACTTGCTGTGTGACATCTTGGTATCATTTATGTACACAGATTCATATTCTGCCGATCCGTGATCTCTTTTTTCTGCCCTCCTGAGGAAAGTGAACAGTATCTGCCAATCTGTTTACCCCATTTACCCACTTCTGTTGCACCATCGTCTGAAGCCGTTCGTTCAGCTATCGTGCAACTTGCTCTGCACTTTGACGTTGCTGACTCCTTTCACTTTACTGAAACATAAGATTGGATCTTAAAAAGTAACGAGTAAACTGTTAGGGTTGCATGCAGGCATTGGAAGCTAGGGATCCTCAGATCAAAAGCATAACATGAGTTGACCTTTCGGGCGACAGGACAGAGAGTATTTATGTGGGTCCTGCGCTGTCTGGTAAAAAAGGAAATTGTTGGTAATGGTTGCTTCTGCTTGTTGTGTTGCTTACTTCGACCCCACCTGCTTCATTCATCTATATATATATTGTATTTGGTGGTTTGCTCTTTACTCTGTCAAGGTTAGGTCATCATGGGTGCCTGCTGATTTTTCATGTGTTTAGCCGTGGCAAGATAATTTTGTTTTTGTAGTGTGGCAAGATAGTTGTTAGTTTAAAGTTAGTTGTATTTGTTCATACTTCATAGCTTTCAAAAGGAAAAGAAGAAAACAGGAACTCTTGTTAATTTTATCTTTTTTAGCAGAATTGGACGGTATTTAAACATCATTGATTAAGGAGGATGTATTGTAGGAAGAACGAATTCTGTCAAAATTCCAAACTAGATTACTTATCTTGTATATTCAATTTCAGAGCTTCATCATACTTACATATAGAAATGTGTCTCGAAATACGATAACGTTATTATGATAATGCAATCTCATGTGAATACTGATTAAAATTTAAGTAGAAGATAAGAGGCTTCAAAAATATATATAAACAAAGACCGTTATTTTTCACTAATATGTCGCAAATTCGATTTTACCGATATTTTACGGAAGAAATAAATAACAATGTTTAAATTACTAGCCAGGGACAAGTGGAAGTATTTAATAACAAAATAAATAACAATCTAAAGCTTTTTTAGATGCACAATTTAGTGTCTCAAGAAATATTTTTGTGGTGGACGGGGTGATTTTCTTGTGAGGATTGAAAATCAAGAAAGCACCAGAGTGCGTCATCCACGACCCAACAATGCACTGAAATAGTTATTTACTATGGAGATAACAAACAGTGTATAAGAGTGTTTTAAAAAGTAAAGGATAACAAAATAGCTATTTATTGCAAATATTAGGAATACTACGGTGCCGGTAACTCTCTAAGTTGGGTTGCAAGGAATAAAAATGAAGGAAAGAAAGCGTGAAAGAAAGAAAAAGTAAGAAAAGAAAAAGAAAAATAGATAAAGGGTTATTTGCGTTGTAAGTGACATGAAAAAGGAAAAACATCAATTTGAAAAATAATAATAAATTAATAAATTAAAATTAAGGAATTATATAATCAAAATTACTTATTCATCTATAACTATATATAAAGGGGATTCCCTTTTGTGTCCACATTTCATAATTCCAACTTTACCCTTTATAATTTAATTATTTATTAAATTTTTAAAAATTAACGGTTACTTTTACAAGTTTTTATAAAATTATTTACTTATCTCCTTTTTCTTTT
>Ga0214542_1000328_pt1 | contig 81620 bp, 33 predicted proteins | sample CNSS1metaG_FD_160096 | JGI IMG/M metagenome (GOLD analysis project Ga0214542, IMG submission 160096) | Root nodule microbial communities from cowpea collected in UCLA plant growth center, Los Angeles, California, USA - CNSS1 | ecosystem: Host-associated > Plants > Roots > Nodule | place: USA...
GAAAAAACTACTCTAAGATACTAGGCATGATTACATGCAACAGTAGATATGGAGTAGGTAGTTTCCCACACTCAACACCCTACACATAGGGTTAATGATACAATAGGTATAGGTAATAATTCTAACAAATTGAAACTTTAATGGTGCTACTTTTGATACTCTTATGGGAAAGTCGAGGTTTAGAAGATTCTAGGCGTATATTGAAGTTACATATTAGGGTTAAATATGTTGTTAAACGTGCAATTAGAATTTGTCCTTGTTCCAAACTTGTACAGTTTGATCCTTAAACTTTGAAAATGAATGAATATAGTCCTTCTAACCCAACTATATTAATATTTATTTTTCGAGTCAAACACATGTTAGGATGAAGTTTGAGTTGTTTACATTATTTGATACATGATCTTTGAGTTGTTTATACTATTTGAGACGTTCAAGCTCATAAAACACCACTTAACAAACCAAAAAAATGAATGTTGTTGGTTTAAAAGGATTATATCCATTTACTTTTAAAATTTGAACACCAAAATGTATCAAAGTTTGAAATAAGGACAAGATGTATCAAAGTTTAAAACAAGGACAAAAGCCATTTCTGGCCTTAGTAAAATATGATTTTTTACTGGTTGCCGAATTTGTTTTAGCTGGCCATTATATACCCTTTTCTGGAATTTGGTTATAGATCATCAATTTTGCCTTCATATATTGCAGGGGTAAGTCTGGAGGATCACATTTGGTTTGGCATTTTTTTGCTCTGTTAAGTAGAAAATATTAGGTTGGCTTATTATATATGGTCCATTCTCTGTCTGTGGTGTTCAATGTAAGAAGAGTTAATGCGTTAATAGAATGAGAACATCTAAGAGTAAGTTGGCCCATCTGTTGTTGTGATGTTCTTTTCATCTTGTTGTCATGTTTGATGAGAATTACTGCTTGGGATTGAATATTCAACTTATGAAAACAATCTCTGAATCTGTTTTCGTTGCTCTGATCATGTCGTCCATGTTGTTAAATCAATTCATGAATTACCTTCAAACTAATAGGATCTGTAGTTTTGCTTTGGTTTTTGTTTCATTTATTCTCTAGTCTCTACTATCTTACACTAATTTAAGAGAACATGTATTAACTTGTTTAGACTGTTGTCAATCACCAGGTGAGTTTAAGTGTACATAACCTCGTTTACGTATCATGAAGTAGAAACAACAGTGTATTTAAATGGATGATTGAAAAGAACAGTCTGGAGAGGGAAAAATTATTTTATTTTACTTAAAAGTTATCTATAGAAATTTTTACTTGTATGTTTAATCCTTTTGAAAAGAATACAAGTTAAAACAACTTTTCCATAGTAGTTTATCAAAATAAGTTGGTAGTAGAAGCTAATTATGAGACACAAAAGATGGTTTCATAATTGTTTTTAAGGTTTAATTAGTAGTTTAGCCCTTTAATTTGTTATTGTGGTTATTTTGATTCTCTTATTATACTTAGGTTTAATTTAGTTCTTCGATTTTTTAGAAAAGTTCAATTTATTCGTCCAGTTGTTTAGAAAGGTTTATTTTTTTAAAATTTTTTTAGTTTAACCCTTTATTTAAAATTTTGATTTAATTAAATCCTTTTATCTCAAAAAATTATCAAATTTTATCTTTCTAATTTTAGACGAAATTAATAATTAAATTTAATTATAATTTATATATACATGTCAAAATATTTTTTTATAATTTAAAAAACTTTAGTATTTGATATATATAAATTATAAAAAGTTATTTTATTATATATTTATAAAAGTTGTAATTAATTTTAACTATTAATTTAATTTTAAATTAGAGAAAATAAAATTAGATTATCTAATAAAATAAAAAGACTAAATTAAATCAAATTTTAAATAGAGATTAAATTGAAAATTTTTAAAAGTTAAATCTTTTTAAATAAGGAGATTATATTGAACTTTTTTAAAAAAAAAATGACTAAATTAAATTAAAAATAATAAGAGGGTAAAAATAAATTAAACTAAAAAAGTAAATCAGTAATTAATTTTTTTTATATTAAAATTTCTCATCCTTTTCGTAGTAGTGTTTCTCGTGCAACTGTTTTTTGTGCATTACACACGTTTATATCAGTCCTTTATGTAAGGATCCCCAATGGATCTCTTCTTCACTTTACGTGTTCCTTCGTGCTTACGATCTCTTTCTGTCTCTTTTTTTTTTTTTTTTTTTTTATTTTTTGGGTTTTTTTTTTTTTTTTTTTTTTTTTTTTTTTTTTTTTTTCTTTCTTTGGGGGCTGATTTTGAGTAAAAAAAATTGGATTTAGATAAAAAAGACAAAAATCTCTAATTGTGTGCTTTTACACCTTGAAGTTTTTTTTTCATTTAAATCATGAGTTTTTTTTTACAATATTTTAACACTTATTTTACTATAATGAATATTCTTGTATTGATTCGACACCGTAATTTTAAATTTCAAAACCAAATTTTATTGAAGATGATAATGATTTAATTCATCATGGTGAATGATAAGAACTTTTTGTTGTAGTTTAATTTTGAAATAACTTTAATGTTTTATTGTTTTCTTGTAATTAAATCTAAAAAAAATATAGTAATTATTTTTATTTGAAAATATATTTTTTCTAAACAATTGTAAGCGCTTATAAACTTTAGTATATAACTTTAAAATAAATAAACATATTTGTAATATCATATACTCAAACAAGTTAATAATCACTTTTAATTAGGAAAAGAACTATTTATAACTATAATCAAACATTAATTTTAAGCTGTTTTTATAAAATCACTTATAAATTCAATGCTTATTTCTTTTTAGTCCGAACAACCTTATTCATACGCTCTTGATTGCCAATCAAGTTTTCCTCTTTCTAATTTCTTATTTATTTGCCATACATAATTGTTGAATATAGTTTTTTGGCAAACGTAACATCTAATTAAATTCGAGTTTTCCCCTACAATTTTAACATAATTAGAATTGATCGAGTATCGTGTATTTAACATTTGTGTTTAAAATGGCATTGGTAAGAATAATAGCACCTATATAAGGTTTGGTAAGAATAATAGCACCTATAATGTTTGCATCTGGATAAGAAAAAAATACATCAATAAACTAAAAATCATAGTAGGTATACATTTTAAAAGTTATAATAAGAGCTAATATATATACACACACATACACCATACGTGATATATTTGATATCAGTGTATCTAAAGTTAGTGCAATATTTGGTGAATATTGCAAATTAGTCCTATACTTAAATATAGATGTTGCTACATTTGTCAAAATATTTCATAACTAAAGAATAGTACAGGAGAATGGCAATAGGTGGTGGCATGATAGGCCGCAAAGGAGGATGAAGGGCGTAAATTTGTTTAACTTTAAAAATAAAATTAGAGCGCAACGGGAAATTGGGTTAACATTGGAATCTACTTTACCATGAAGCACTCAATCTAGGAAGAAGTCTGCCTTCTATCTTTCTTTTTTCCAAGTTGAAGTAGTCATGAAACCTTTGATTTAAGTTTCTGGGTTTGTTTAATCTCCACAGCATTTGTAAGAGTTTAACAATTTTTTTAATCCAAGACTCTGGATGAATCGAAGACCTTCGCAGGAGTCTTTCTTCTGCCTTTTCAACATTTGAAACAAGTTCTAATTATGTTTCAGCATTATTTCTAACAATGAAACATCTTCATTCTAAATGAAAGTGGCCAAAGCAGAGATGCAGATGGGAAGAGCTGGGAATTTTATTACAAAACCAAACGCCGGTTTTTAAAACCTGAAAGCGTATTTAATAAAATACTAGAGGAGGGCTAAAATGAATATTCAACATTGGGAAAACTGTAATAGCAAAGCATGCAGGAGATGGTCCATTCACAACAAAGTCCTGGTTAAAATTTGAGCTTCCCTCGACTACATAGTATTGGAGAGTCAATCAAGTCAAGTATAATGTTTACTACTTTTCTTAGAAAACAATTTTATGCAGTCTTATATCAGGAAAATCAACAAAACACAATATAATTCTAGTATCAACACAATGTAGAATAAGCATATAGTACAAAAGGCCAAACACACAAGGGGAAAAAAGATTATTATTTATTTGCACCGAGTCTTTCCCTTCCATGCAAGCATCCAACTTTCATTTCACCATCACCAATAATGAGGTGAGTGCACTTTCTACACACCAATTGCATATGTTCATCCAACAGTTAAATTTCAAAACCTCTAAAGTTTTATGTACAATATTTTAAGCATTTTGTTCAACCTGCAGGCAATACAAACAATTATCAGCTCTGTAGCTAAAACGGTTATAGTTGTCACTTCGCATGAATCTAATACAATTTAAAAAAAAAAAAAAAAACATAGCATGATTTAATTTGAAATTTTACACACTGGTATTTTCCACATAACCTGATCCTTAATAATAGAAGTAAAGAACACACCTGAAAGTTCGACAACCAAATGGTATCAACTATTCACTTCCAAAGTCCTCATAACTTAAACCTTCTGATATGGAGTCTAGCCTATTATTGTCTATTTAAAACCAAGATAACAACGGTATTAGCATTGAGGAACAAAACAAACAGAATACAGGTGAGTGAAAATGATTCTTACCTTGTTCTCCTCTGTCGAGGAAGTTTTCATTATCCGTAGCTAGGAAGGGTGACCTAGAATAGGTCTCCAGTATATCTGTCAAATGAGAACCTAAACTATTAGGCTGATTATTTATCCAATACTAGCTGTTTGTTACTTGACACACTAGTATGTAATATAGCATAGAAAAAGGCTGGAAACTTGGGAAAAAAAAATGAAGACTGGCATTTTACTGAACACCATCAGCAAAGATGCACTTTCTCTGACATTAGGAAAAGAATGCAATGCGTGAACAATACACAAGGATCCCACACAAGCTAGAGAGCAGACATACCAGAACTCTGAGAAAAATCGGCAGTCAGATCTGAAAGGCTAAAATTTCTGGGAATCTGCCCCAGAAATCCAAATGAAGAAGTGTCTGGATCTAGGACTGCGTCGTTCAAAGAATGTGAGTTGGACTCAACATTAGCGAATGACGTAACTGAACTGCCACCAATAGCTGGGCGTGGCTCCAGGACATTTCCATCAGTACCAAACATGTAAGGAGAACAACCAGAATATCCAGGCTCAGATTTAATCATCCCACCATTGATTCCTTGAATCAGACCCATGTTTGCACTTTGAGCAGAAAGCATGCTCGGGGGACCATTGATCCTATTGCCATGAGCTGACATATCAACTGCAGCATGCATATTTGTATGTAGTGAGGACCCACCATTATTAAACACATTAGATAGTCTGGAATCAACAGAATGTTGCATATTTTCAGGCTTCAAACTTGTTTGGGTTCGGTCTGCAGTGTAGCATGCTGCATTCTCCGGCACTGTAAAGTGAGATTTGATACAAAATTTATCAGAATCAAACATGTTATAACAAGAGTAGAATCACAGAAGTTACTTTACTCCCTTTATCAGTTTATTTGCTCATTTACAATAGAAGAGTAGAATATGCAATTTGAATACTTAGAAGGCTACAAAGAATATAGCAGAAACAGTCATAAGATTAGTATATGATAGTATTTTTCATGTTCCAGGAAATTCATTTTCTTCTTTGAGAAGTGAGAGTGTCAGAAAATTTTTTCTTCAAACAAAGTCCTCCCATTTTATTTTAAAAAATATTGCAGCCAAATAATAAGACAATTAAAACAAAAACATATTTTAGACTTCAATCTACTCCATCAAATCTAAATATAAAGCAACCACATTTTTTTCTTTGGCCAGTCAGAAATCACATACCAAACAGCTTTACTCTCCGTATAGATGTAAGAAGATTCTTGAAGTTGCAATATTTTATTCTATACTTATCCAACATCAAATTATATTCCCTTCAAAAAAGATATCAAATTATATTGTCACTTTGGCTGTTATTTTTTACAAGCTAGAAATTTTGCTTGCCAATATTGTACTTGTTTCTCTTTTATATAGGCAAGGAAATAAGAATTTTGACTTTTTATTTTATTTATTAGGGACCTTGTTTCAGAGCCTTATGGAGTAACATTCTTATCATTACTCCGTTATTTCTGAGCAGGATTTTAGGCAAGACATATGGTATGGTTTATCATTAGTTATTATTAGCAGGGATTCACATATTTGGATTAGTTATCAATGAAAATCCAATGTCTGAGATATCCGCCTAGGAATTGTGTTTTGAGGTCATTTGATGGTTGCTCTGGTATTCGTGACTTGGGCCAGTCTATGGTTTGCCCTGGTTATATAGACCCCACCCCAAGTTCAACTGGTGATAATATGTTTGATCTTCAAATACTCCTTTTCATTTCTATCTATATTGTGAAGAACTCCACTCTACGTTTAATCCTACTGGGGGAAGAAGAATGACGCTCAATGGAGAAACAAGTTGATTTTGGATGACTATATTATTTAAAGATTATTATATTATTTTTATTAGTTCAAGAATGAAGTATGTTATAGGTTATTACTCTATTAACTTTCATAAGAACAAATTTTTAAGAAAATATCCTTGTGCTTTCCTAATCTACTTAAATGACAATGTCAAATATAGTAATTAGGAGCCACTAAAAGTCTCAACAATTATTAAACTCATTAAATTTCTCTTAATAAATATCAATTACATTAATCTGTTGTTCTTTCATTAAAAATTTTAAGAAATTAAATATTTTAAAAATTATTGTGACAACTCATTATTTTTTAATATAAAAAAGTACACAATCATTTTGGTTCCTAAAATATCGAAATGATCCTCCGATTAAGAAACCTCCAACAAAGTCCCACTTCACATTATGTGATTTTGTGGCACACTTCATCTCTCAAATGACCTTCTCTCTTTGAGGTTTGAACCAGTGCCTCTAAGCTCTGTAATAACAGACACCCACTCTACTTCTTACACACCAAACATCTAACCATCAAACTCATACAAACTTCCCTATAAGCCTATAGCTCTCTTAACCTAAATTTCGCCTACTTTTGAACCTCCAAGAACCACAATCCCCAAACAATCAATATCATTAACAAACCACCACCACTAACCAGTTCCAGCACCTGAACGCATCATCCACCTTCAGTTTTTATAGCCTAAACTACAGAGAACTCAATTCATGTACTTCACTTGCAACAAAAAATTTCCCGCTAAATTTCCGAAACTAACAACAAACTTGGAATTGGTGATTCTTTCTAAGTCAGTTCTAAAATCAGGTCAAATCTACCTTTCATAGCGTTTTATATTCTTGGTACCTAGAAATAAAAATTGATACCATTAAACCAATAACTCAACTAGCAATAGAAATGAAAGGAAATGCTAACAAGACCAAACAAAGTAGAATATATTTTACCAGAGAACTAGCTTTAAAACATTCAACTTTTACTTCTTCAAGTTTGAAACAATTAGTAAATGATGAAATCCAATGAATTTTTTCCTAGTCAACCCCCTATTTATCAAGCCTTAAAAGAAACCAGGACATTACACGTTGGGAAAATAATGGGGGTTGCATATAAGTGTGAGAAAGAGACAATATAAGCCCCATGAAATGCCCAGAGTGAGAAAAAAAGACTTCGAACTACACAATCCATTGAGAATGAAAAGGTGTCAACAGCATTCAGAGAGGTATTGAACTTACTTGCAGGGATATGTGATCCATTAGAGTTAGGCAGTGATGAAACTGCAGGGATATGTGACCCATTAGTTGTAGGTAGTGAGGCAACAGCAGTTGAGTGTAACTGCATTAATTGGACTTGCTGGTCGAGCAATTTGTTGAATTGCAATATTTGCTGCTTCAAAACCAATCTCGCATAATAAGCCTTGAAGAACTCTTCATTTTCTTCTTCAAGCTTTTGCCAAACTGAAAAATGAGGGGAAAAAAAGAAAAGAAACTTAAGATAGAGTACACTAAATGATGGATGCAAGGTGACAACCATTCTTTCACAGCAATTTCAATCGCAACTATCAATTACCAAACCTTATTTATATCCCCAAGTCCAGCACTATGTCAAGTATCAAAACTATCATGGCTTTTACAAGAAAAGAAATGGGAAAAACCAGTACATTGGATTAACATAGGCAAGGGTAAAATGAAACTACTAATTCAGGAAGCTGCAACAGCAAATAAGCAATCACATGAAGTTAGATATCACAACATTCCAAGTTTTGCCTTATTTTATTAAAAATTTAATTCCCTTACAAGGAAAGTCCAAAATATTACACCATGTTGAAATTGCAATCTAGATATCTGTAAAACACCATTTTAGAGCCCTGCTTCCTCGTCTCAATCTGAATAATGACTACGTAGGATCATATATCAAGGCACAACCCAGTTCAACCTTGATGTTTAACCCATTTTTCTGCCCCAAATGCGACTCTTCCAATCTAAAACAGAACCCAACTCCCATTCAAGCCTCTGCAGCCGTCACCTTTGCAAGTCACATAAGACTCATTTTCATATACCGCATCTTTTTTTTTTGTTGGAGATTACACATCAATTAGAGACATGACGAAATTATCTTTTACGTAGACTTCAACATGGTATCAGAGCCAATCCTAATGAGGTGTTGGGCCAATAGTGCTACCCACAATTGGATTCCATTCCTCCTATTTCCACACTTGAGATATTCAGTACTTAGCATAAGGAGCTGTGATAGAGATCCCACAACGACTAAAGGCAATAATTGTTGTTATAAATAAGAAAACGTGAATTGAAAATTTATTTGATTGTCCAGGAATAAAAACTCTAGACATCTCTTGTAAAGGCATGCTTCTTCTAGCTTGTTGATTTGATTCACTAGATAAAGCAAGCTAGCTAATCTCCATCATAATTTTCAGCAGCGCCGAGTAGCAGCACTGCTGCAGAATAATTGTCAAGAATTGAAAAAAAGATCATCAAATTTCCCTATGTTAGCATTACCCAATCCTATTGGACACTTTGTGATATTTTGTGATACCTTCAAAATTAGATTAGGGCGTATTCTTATGCAACATAGAAGGGTAGTAGCAAATGCTTCTAGGCAACTTTGTGCTAGCATTACCCAAACCTACCGGACACTATGTAATATTTTGTGATGTCTCCAATCTTATGCAAGATAGAAGGGTAGTAGCATATGCTTCTAGGCAACTAAGAGCACAAGAGAAAAATTACTCAAACCATGATTTAGAACTAGCTACCATTGTTTTTGTACTCAAAATATGAGGACATTATGTGTATAGCAGTAGGTTCAAGATTTGTAGAGATTACAAGAGCCTCAAATACTTATTTGGGTCATAAGGAATTAAACGAAAGACAAAGAAAATGGATGACGTAGCAGCACTGATGCAAAATCATGTAGAAGAGCAGTTGGAACAAGCTACAATAATTGAATAACATCATAGTTTGAAGTATCAGCTGTCACAGCTGCAACAGAGGAAAAAATTGCGAATGATCAAGGCTGAAATGGGCACTATGAGAAGCAAAATACCTATTTTATCCATGAAAAAAGTGTTGTTTAGAACCATGTTAGGGGATTAATTGAGGATTCTGCCCCCTCCTTTGAATCAGAAACTGAGACCTCTACTTTCTGTCACCTATGCACACTGTATTATGAAATAGTACCCATTATTCTTCTTTCCAATGAACACCAACATTTTCTGGCATTTCTGAGTATTTTCTTACCAGCTGTGACAGTTTTTGGCCATCCCCCACTGCTGCCTCTGCTCTGCTCTCCATAGTTTCCTATCATTCCTGAGACTTCGCAGTCCTTTTCTGTCAAACATGTCACCAGCCAACCAAGACTACAGCCACCTCGCTTTGTTCTGCTCCACATTGTTCAGTTTTTCCACTACCTGTTGTAGCATTTCAGGATCATGCCATTTCACACTGCTATTAGGATTGCCAAATTTGATTTCAACTTTCTACCACAATTGGCTTTCAGGAGTTCAACATTTTTTTCCAACCAATTAAAACTGCCAGCAATTTGTACAGGCTTCTCCAAATTTCTTCATTTGAAGAAATAGAAAACTTTTACTAGATCAGTTCTAAACAAGATAATCAGATAATAGATAGAATACAAATAACCTATAAATTCCCAAATGAGGGGGCTGGCAACTTCAGGGTGATAAAAGAAATATAGAAAGTATAAAAGTCAGTTGAGAGTGGCCTAAGCCTCCATTTAGCTCAATCATAGTTAACAATCTTGGATTGGTGGATGGGGTAACTGGCCCCAAAAACACCTACAGTGGGATGGTGACAGCAGGGTGGCTGCTAGACTGAAGTGTTTAGCATACAATGCTCCCATCCAAAATTTCAAATACCAAATCACGAGACTTCACGGAATTTTACCATTCCTCACTATCCTTTTAGCAGAAATCTAAATAACATAAATAAAATAGGAATACTGAGCAAATTATCTCGAATAAAAGTGATACCCTAAGCTTTAAAATTCAAACAGTCCAGTCTTTAAACATGTATTGCACAGTACAATCCCATAAATAATCGGCTAACTGTTGACATGAAAGGTCAAAATAGAACAAAGGATGATCCAAGTATCTAAGAACTCCCAAATGAACCAGAACCACATCATCACCATCAATGCACCACAGTCCTAAAAGTATGTCCTAAAAGTATGTTATAAGGGGAACATTTTAGTTGTTTCTTACACTTCATGCCATCAACCCACCACCATTTCTTCATGTTTTAAAAGAAGTAAGCAAAATATTTCAATAGAGAAAAATAGAAAAAATTCAACAGGGTTTGACAATCATGATCATAAAAGTGCAACACTCTTCAATGAAATGAAAAATACTACAGAAGTGAATCAATTACAACTTTTAATCATGAACACTGTAGAACGCCTTAAAAGAATCTCACCAAGTGAAGATGGAGTAAAACACAAATGAAGAAAAAAACCACCATTCCAGTGGCAGGGAAAAAAATCTACCTAGTTCGGTGAAACCAGGCTCTATTTTTGCTTGAGCTAGTAGTGTTTCCACGACTTCTTTCTGGCTCATATATAGTTGCAGACATCGTTCTATGAGATTTTGCACCTGTAATGAGACAGTTACACCAAAAAGAAATTACAGTCCGCAACCTCCGGTAGATGTAAGATGAACTGAACTGTGTAGAGAATAGTGAAGAGATTTGGACGAAGGAGATGGGGAAGATTTTAAGATATGGTAAACAGAACAAATCAAAAGTGACGAATTCAATTTGAAAATACTCAAAACTAGTAGTCTGGCCATAATAAATACCCAATCCACACAAGCCAATGACATACTTCAAAACCCTACACTAACAATAATACCTTAATAACAACACCCAATTAATGAATGTAACAATAAAGCATTAAAAGAAACTTGACTCTCCGTTCTCACGATCAACAAAATATTACATGCTAAAGCAAAAGTGAACAACGAACATGAACACAAATTTTATGGCATATCCACACAGGTTTTAAAAAAATAGTCCATAACTGCAATGTCGCCGCAAAGTTTACGTGCTTGGAGTGTCGGCAAAAGCAGTTATTTACAATTTTCCACAATATCAACACGACAAAAAGGCAACCGTGTCTGCAATTAATACCTTGTTTGTACGAAAAATAAGTGACCAAACGTTTATAATCGCTAAACAAGCTTGCCCTAGATAACAAGTTATTTATGCAAACCTCGTTTCATCCTCAGAATACAGAGCACATAGTGAAGTTCGAGCTTACCAGCTGGATATCTTGACGGGAAACCCGTCTCACTGATCCACTTGACATGTCGAAAGTTCCTAAAAATACTCTGTTAACAACTATCTGAAAACACAACAACACAGAGAAAAGGATTAGGGAAATGGATAAGTAATAACTGCTGAGTGCTTCAGTTTCACTACAAAACTACCAAAACAAAAACAATTGAAATTTGGCACAAAACTTCGCCCACGGAACCATAACAATTTGAAAAACAAAACGTGAAAACAGTACACAGGGGACATGAGAAAACCGAATATTCCAAATTCTCAAACGAAACGACACAAAAAATGTAAAAGAAAAATAAAAAGATAGAAAAAATGAAAATAATAATCGAAAGCGCAGTGGGAAAGGTGGGATCAATGAAAGGAAAGACAGAAGCGTGAGAAGGAAGTTGGAGGATGAGGAACCCTGAGATGAAAATCGGAAAACGCGAGAAAAGATGAAAATCGATGAATCGGTGCATGTGTGGTGAAGCGAAATTGGAGGGAAAAGTAGTTGCAGTTGTAATTGAGAGAGATTAGGGATTTGAAGTTGACCTTCAATGGAGAAAAAGTGACGAGGAGAGAGAGAGAGGTGTTAACGAAGAGAGAATTGGGTGTGCGTGGATTAATTTTACGCTACAAACACTTGTTACAGTGGTGCAGGCATCCATTCCACCACGTCGATCTAAAATATAAGGATTTTCAAATTTACTGTTATGTCCCTTCCTTTGAAACAAATTCCTGGTTCTAATTATTCGCCACGTTGGCCCCACTTGTACATTATGGTCTTTCTCCCTATTGTATACTGTTTACTGTTAACGCTATCTTTGGTAAGAAAAAGTTAATAAGAAATATGAAAGATGGAAATACAAAAGAAAAAATAAACAAATAATAAGTGAAAGAATAAAGCAAATTTAGAGATATTTGATTAAGATAAAAACGATAGAACCTCGAATGTGCTAGATGGATATACATGTTTTCATGAAAATTGTGGATTTATCCAGCTATGCCGTGAGATTCAGAAATATGGGGTGTGCGAAGTTATTTTTCCTAATAATGTTATTATATATAAATTATAGATAAAATAAATTGTCTAATGTTGATAAAGTGTTACATAACAATAATCGTAGACAATACAGACACACAAGAAGACCAAAACTTAATGTCAACTAAGGGAAATTTAGATAAATATAAAAAATAGAAAATAAATCAAATGACGAAGAATGATAAAATAACCCAATAAACACTGTAAATGTAATTAGACTTGGGGTTCCACCTTAATTATCTCTTTCTTTACTATTTTATATATAAATATTGAAAAGAAAGGCCCAATACGTTTAAAGGCTCTTTTGGGCTGTTTTTATATCCATTATAACTTATATGTGTGTGTGTGTGTGAAATATCCATTAAAAACTTATTTTTCTTTCTTTATTACTTCAAAATGTAAAAATGAAAAAATACAATAAAATAAATTTAATTATAGTTTATAAATCCATTTAGTTGAAGACAATACGAGTTAAAATTAAAATAAAGGCCTCAAAAGTTTATGAATATGATAGAAAGGTTAAATAATTTTATGTGAATTGTTATCAACTAAAACTAATTATAAATTTATGGGTATATAATATGATTGAGTAAGTTTCTCTCAGTTAAGTAGTCAATTTTAGTAGGTTTTTTTCAACGCTTAGTCATATTTATATTCTCATTATTTTTGAAGCTAAATTCGCTCTAATTATTCATGAAAGAAAAAAAAATCAGCTAAGTTATTTGATGTTTAATATAACTATTTTTTTATGTAGCTAACTTATTAAAAAATTACCAAATAAATAATAACACTTTTAATCTATACATAATATAAAATGTGGTTAATGTATAGCTATTTTAATTTAATACCGTTAATATATATATTGCTTAAGTTCAAGAGTCATATTGTTTTGTTTTTCAAATTAAAAAAAGTTGATTATATAATGTCTTTTCTTTTTGTTAGTTGAAGTTCAATAATTTTTTTCTGAAGGAATCAAATGTAAAGAAATAATAAAATTGAAAAGGTAATTAAACTTTTCTTTAGTGACCCCGGTTTCTTTAACTAATTTTTTTTTTTTAAATTAAGGTCAAGCCCGGTTATTATAAAATAAAGGAAGGAAAAAATAATACCTAAATTTTTAGTAGATATTTTTCAGATTGATAATATTTTAGAAATAAAAATAATAATTCAATATATACGTATCTGAATTAAAAAGTAAGTAACGATGGACTTTCTTTCATGACAAGTTGTCCACTATATTTGTATTCTTATTGCACATCTTTCAAGATAAAAGTTATGACATGTTAAATAAACATAAATTTTGGTCTTTTTAGACAAATAATGGTGTTAGTCTATAATCTATAGACTTTTTGCTAGGTAATTGAACAAGGACCTTCACCAACAACATTCTTTTGTAAGACATCATTAGATAATGACATTTGAGATCTATGTAATAAAAATGCTACAACCACTCAAATTATTTAAAAATTTAGGATTATTGGATCTCCAGAAAATTTAGGTTCCATCATTTAATTTTTTTATTTATTCAAAACATGGCATAATCCATTATCACACACACATAAATTAAATTAATAGAAATAAATAATTTTCATAAAATGATATACAATTATATCAAAATTTCTAAAATTTCATTCAAGTGCATGTAAGAACAGTTCTCACACTTTCAATTGTTCAACCATTCATAAATTAGTGATTAAAAATCGTAAACATCCAAGTTAAAAACTACCCTAGCTTGCCCCTACCTAAGTTTCTCTATGGTTTAAGAAATTAGAAATTGAAAAGGAGAGGAAGCCAGAAACATTGAAGTGACTCCTTGATCACTTAAAAAATGGAAATCCTTGAAATTAAACATCCCAAAAATAAGTTCCAAAAAGCTTTCTACTTTCCCCAAAAACTCAGCATGCATGCTTAGTTCTATGAAGAGAAAGATGAAGATTCAATAGAGAACATTAAAGATGAACTTACTTGGAGAGTGCTGAAGATGGAGACTCTGATTTATCCCTTTGCTACCTTAAAATGTGAAAAAGATGAAAAGAAAGATGAAAGATGATCTTACCTAAGACAACACTCAAGAAATAGCGACTCTGGTTTTTCCCTTTACTACCTTGAAATGTGTAAAATACAAGGGAAGACACAGAAGATAAGATTCTCTGTGGAGAGAAGAATGTAAGATGAAAGAATAGTAAAGGAGTGAATAAATGATGAAGGTGGTAAGTGATATTTAAAAGAATTAATAAAAATTTAAAGTTTCTGTTTATAACCCCTTAACATTAAGCTCACCCACATTTTTTAAGTTATATATATATATCACATTTAAAGTTCAAAAGTTAGTTCAAATTATGTTTACTAACTTCATCACTTATAATGAATTTTTTTAATTGTTACTTGTGGTGTCGAAATATATAATATGTTTTTAATCCTTCAACTTTTATTAAAAATTGAAATTAGTATTTTTTAAAACTTTGAACTAATTTAGTCTTTTATCTTTAGAAATGTGTAGATTTATTATTTCAAACCAAATTTTGTTACGTTTATTTGACGTATTCCTCATTTATTATAGTGAAATGTTTGAAACGTCAAATAAATATAATAAAATTTGATTAAAATGATTAAATTCACGTATTTACATAGTTGAAAGACCAAATTGATTAAAAATTTTGAATAAAAACTAATTTCAATTTTCACTAAAATTAAAAAAACATATTTAACCCTATAATAATATATGAACATATGTGTATTTGTAATGGACTAATACAAAAGAAATCGGCAGAAAATAAAGCTGCATAACATATTAATTAAACATATAATTGAATAATTTGAAGCTTAAAATATTAAACTTAATTACCACTTGTTAATTAATTTCACTCACTTATAGTATCACCTAAAACTAGGTAATTACATCATCAACATGTAAAATTACTTTTAATATACCCAACTAAAAACATGAACGTATTATAATTCAAACTATGAGTTATACATTTAAAATTTACTTTATGCGTTTAAATATATTTATTAAGAATTTGTATTGTAAGAAAAAAAAAACATTTATATCGTCCACACACATACTAAAACATTGGTTTTTTTTAAAAACAATAGAAAAAAATGTAAAAAAGTGTAAATATAATAAATTAAAATTTGTAAACTTTTTCTACTATTAATTAAATGAAAAATAAAGAAAAAAATTTATAAGAAATTATAGAACTTGTACGGTGCGTGGATGTGATCCATAACAAGCCCATAAACCGTTTGAAAGAACTTACACTTGACTTTGATTCTATAAAATTAGTTTATAAATCTTATAAGTTCCAGTCTATTTAAATAGTATTTTTAATTAAATTTTATCAAAATAAAATTTTTTAAATCGTTGGAATTAATTTCATGATCAAAACTTTCACATGAAAACTTATTAATAAATACTGAATCAATATCCATATCAACTTATAATTTGATTTCCGCTGATTTCGAAAACAGCTTAAACAGAATGGCAAAAGTGTAAATTAAGGCTATGGACTTTAAATAAAAGTAATAATTCTTGGTTTGAAGTGAGTTTTGTCTACCTTAATTTCTCTTTCATCTTTCATAAGTTCCAAACTAGGAATATCTTCAAATTAGATGTGGACTTTAAACTTGAAAAAACTTCATTTACGTCCTAATATTTTTTTATTAATTATTAGTTTTTATTTATGGAAAATTTGAACTTACAACTTTCTCATCGACTTTTCTAAACTTTCACTAAATTAATCTTACTTTTCTAAATTATTAATAGGATAAATCAAATTAATGACATTTTCTTCTTTTTAATCACTAGACCATCTTATCACTTTTCATCCTAATATCTCTTTGAACGTGAAGTCACTCTTTATTATCATCTTTCTTTTTTAAATTATAATATTGATGTTTCAATAAAGCTTATAATTATGATAAAATAATAATAGAATTATTTCACAAAAATTGATGTTTCAATAGAGCTTATAATTATGACAAAATAATAGTATAATTATTTCACAAAAGGATATATGATGTTACTTTAATATATATCAAATACGATAAATAATAATAGATGTGTTTCACAACAACTAGAAATGTTTAGTCTAAAAATAATCATACATGCGAAACAGAAAAAGTAATAAATAAAGAATCTGCTACTAACAAAACCTTAACCATGAATATGACAAAAAACAAGATAATTTAATAAAATGAAATAATTTTTAATCATCATAACTTGCTAGGACTTCTAACACAAGTACATATCATAACAAAATATACAAACATTTTAAAGAACACGTGTTTTACTAAATTTTTTAAGGTTAAATATGTTTTTTGTCCCTTGGCTTTTGGTGAATTTTGAAATTAGTTCATTTTGAAACTTTTGATCAATTTAGTCTTTCATCTCTCGAAATACGTGGATTTAGTTCTTTATCAAATTCTGTTAGATTTATTTGATGTTTCGTACGTATTTCAGGATTGTATTTGAGTTGTTTTTACTGTTTGAAACATTTTTGCATAAATTTTACAAAATTTGATTAAAATGACTAGATTCATGTATTTCGAAAGATATAACTAAATTAGTCCAAAGTTTCAAAATGGACAAATTCTAAAATTCATTAAAAGTTAAGGAATCAAAAACATATTTAAACCAATTTTATAAAAATAGTATATGTCTTTTTAGAATATTTTACATCTTTTTAGTAGAATCTATTTAATTGAATAAACATTTATTTCAAATCTTTGTGTAAACAAATACACCTACAATTATATTACCACGAATTTCTGAAACAGGTTTATACTAAAGACAAAAAGAAAATCATAATATTTTGATACACTCTTTATACGACCAAATATTAACTTAAATTTGAAAGTAAATAATAGCATGAAATTCACGTTAAGATCGTGTAGTTAAAAAAACCATATTCATATTTTTAAGTTTGAGTGTATAATCAAATATATTATTATTTCATTTCAAAAATATATTTACATTTATTTTATAATTTAAATGTAATATTTATTATTAAAAACTGCTGTTAGATAGTTGTTTGAAAAAATAAAAAATGATTACAAAATATTTTTGAAAAGACAAAATTTGATAAACAGAATTTTCCCACGATTAAATTTAAAATCTTGAAGTAAGCCTGAAATCAACAGTGACCAAAATATCAGTAACAACAACCTTTCGTTTATCATAAACTATTTTCGTTGTTACCTGAGTGGAGTTTTGTAGATAAAGTTGATGTTTTTTTTCTACAGTGTATTAACTTAGTTAACTAATACTTTTCATTCATACCATTTGCATATACACTACACAGACTTGTGCCACGGATTACAATTTGGTAAAGAAATGCAACATTGTAGCACAAAGAAAACTTTTTCTGTTCATACATTTGTCTCTTGCTTTATCAGAATCAGTTGTCTTTGTGGGTTTGTTAAGAGATTCAAATCAAAGAATAATTCAAGTATGTTGGTTGTTACCAGGGAAGTAATCATAATCCATTCAGACTTGAAGTTTGGTATCCTATTTCTTACTCAATTCAATAATTTTTTTTTTCATTTTCATTAATATCGGTGAAGCAAAATTGGAAGGAAATATTTCCAGGAATATGTGTACAGGAAACAACTCTACTAGGGTTCTATAGAGCCTATATTAACCACGAGTGAAGTTAATTTTTTTAAAAAGAAAAAAAAGTTATATGGGAATTACATTTTGAAATGGAAGAAAAGTATTTGGCAGTGATTTTTTCTCTTTTTTTTATCATACCACAGTGGCTATGCCACTGTATCTTGGTCTTGTTCTGTCAGTCTCAGGTGAAAGCCCCTGTTCCATGGTCTTCCTCTTGTTATTGTTGGGTTGTTGTAGTGATTGTTGCTGTTGTTCTATAGTTGGTTGTGGATGTGACTCTGACTCTGGCTGAGGATCTTGGGGTTTTGGTGCTTCTTGTTGCTGATCTTGTTGCTGTAGAACTTCTGAGTTTTCAATCTCTTGTGCTGTTCCTTGCCTTTCATCTTTCAACTTAGTTTTCTTCATGTGGGGTTTAAGCTTGTTCAAATCTGACAGCCTCACAGGCTTCAAGAAAAATTCTTCTGCTCCTTCCTCCAAGCATCTACTTGTGTCAGTTTCAGATATTTCATCAGAACTTCACTTCAAAAATATATGTTCATAGGAAAAAAAAATGAAATATTTCATCTTCTCACCTGCTGATCCTTGAAGGCACATTCTCAGATGACATAATCACCACTGGTATGTTTCTCAAAGATGAAGATTCCTGAAATATCAGAGAGAAATTTTTGAGTCTGTTGGTTCCAGGTGGAATAAGCGAAGGAAACACAGTTTTCACAGATTCTCTTTCACTAAAATCAAATACAAAGTAGGAGCTTTAGGAAAAGAAAAATCTTCGGATCAGATATTGAACCTGATTTGTTTTGGGTGGAAAACTGAAAAGCTGATGGCAGAATTATTCCAGGAGATTATGCTTGATATTTTTATTTTTTTTTTGCGGTGTAAAATGAAACTAGTTCAACTATCAAATCGGAATGAATGCACACTTTCAAAATGGAAAGTCCTTTGCAAAAAGGAAAAAAAAAAATCATGGCCACAAAAACTGAGAAGAAAAGTGGGGAATATAATGGATAAAAGAGGAATAGAAACCAGAGCAAGAGCAAACAAACATACCTTGATTTTCTTAAGCAAGTCATAGCCTGTCATGCCAGGCATACAGTAATCTGTTATCACAAGATTCACCTCCACCTCCTACACACATAAAATTCCAAAACAATTTCAGAGACCGATCTATGGCTAAAATAATTCAAGTTGATTAAATTAAAATTAAAATTAAAATTAAAACATTCTAACCAAAAAAGAAAATAACAACATACCTGATGGCGGTTGTAGTTGGGAGAAACAGATGGCGTACTTGGGTTGGTGTTTTGATTTTCACGCAACCCCAGAAACTCCAAAGCCTTGCTACCAGAATCAACTGTAGTAACTGCCATTGAGAAAAAAAGGGTGGTTCTTATGAGACAACATGGGAAACAAGAGCCGAGGAAAAAAATATGAATTTTGCCATGGCCTGAAAGAAAGCACCTTGGTAGGAAGAGGTTCTGAGGAGCCTCTCGATGAGTTTCCTGTCTATGATGCTGTCATCAACGGCCAACACATGAAACTGCGACTCTGCTGCGGCCATCCCCATTGGAGGAAAGTGGGTTGAAGACGGTGGGGTGAGGAAGAAGCCAAAAGAATAAAAAAGGGTGGTTGAAAGAATGGTTTTTGCTTGTGTTATGGGAGGAAGATGAGAAAGGAAGAAGATGGGGATGGAGAGGAATAGGTTTGTATTGAAATAAGACCCACCAAAATCCCCATCCCAGAAAGCAAGATCCGACCAGATTTCATCCGAAATCTTGGAAATTTTCCAAGTTGATCTTGAATTACCGAGGAAGCAATGGGAAATTATAAGATAAAGAGTAGGAAGAAACAATGAAGGAATAAAAAAAAGAAATAAATCTTAGTGAATATTTTTGGGTTGTTGAGGGTTGAGACATGGGGTGAGTGAGGTTTATTTATATATATGTATTATAGAAGGAAGAGAGAGAGAAAGAGGAAATGGTGGTGAAAGTAGAAAGTAGGATGAAGGCAAAAGAGGAAAGAGAAGTAGAGAGAGAGAAAGGTGTGTTGGTGGGAGCCACAAAAATCCCTTGAAGAGATACAGTGAGGTCAGCAATGGTGCCTTTTATTTTCCCCTGGGTGTGAAATCATGTGGCGCTTACCATATCTTGGGCAGGTGGGGGAGACTGGTGCCAAAGAGAGGCCAATTTCTTTTGATTCCCTTTTAAGATTTGCTTCCCATGCCCATGCCCATCCCCATCCCCATCCCATTCATGCATCCTACCCCATGCACATCCATCATAACCATCCTCATCCACTCATATTTTCTTTTCTACAAATATCAAAACCTTAATCTCTATTTAATTAATTAATTCCTAATTTATTTATTTACATGCGTTTCAACGCATGCAATAGGATAAATATGTCTCTTAATGTCCTTCAACAAACATACTTTCTAAACACTCTTCTAATCTACTAAAAAGACAAACATATAAAAACGTGAACGCCGATTCCATTATAATATAATATTCCCACTCTCAAAAATATTCACATATTACTTTCCTTCCTTTCTTTCAGTTATATCGAAAATCCACATTTTTCTGTGTTTAAATAGATATTCCACCATTTCTTCAAACATTCATGATGAGAATTGAAAACGCGGAATGAGAAATTATGTAAAAGTTGTATTGACTATCTAGAAGTGAAAAAAAAAAAAAAAAACTATTTCGTTTGTGACATGATTAGATTAGATTCAATTAAACATTGTTATAAGTCTAGTTTAAGTTTAACTCAATTCTACAAAATTGACTTGTAAAGTAAGGATTGTATTCTCTTATATATTGTAAATTGGCTTTATTTCTAGCTGACGTGGGACTTCCAACATACCCCATCATGCCGAGGTATATTCATTTCAAGCATGAGACTAGAAATTGGTAGGTAATTCATTAACGGTCCGATAGCGGGTGGAACAAAATGTTCAAAAAATCTTATTAGGATAGACTCTAATATGGTTTTAATATCATGTTAGAAGTGGACTTTAAGTCTAACTCAACTCCAAAAATTGGCTTGTAAGGAGGGGAGGTTTGCACTCCATCTATATACTATGAAATTGTCTTATCTCTAGTCGACATAGAACATAATATCCAAGAAATCTCACTAGGATAGGTTTTTTTTTTTTTAAACAATGACTCTGATATTATAATAAAAGTAAAGTTTAAGCCTAACTCAATCCCACAAAACCGTAAGGTAAGGATTGTATCCACCTATGTATTATAAATTAACTTTATTTCTAAGTAACATAAAACTTACAACATATAATATTGTGTTTTTTTTTCATGGTATGAGATAGATGGCATTGAAGGTAGAAAAAACGGGGCACATGCAAGAAAACGATAAAGTGAAAAGGCACTAACTAGTGGGCCAATTCACCTAAATCTTCTAATGTCTTCTCCCTCTTTTCTCCCCTTCATCATGGCCACGCTTCACGACCAAGACCAAGACTATGAATGAATACATGTATGAATGAATGAAAATTTGTTTTTCTTTTACCCATTTTTTCAACTCCATAGTCAAATGTTCATACCAATTTATAAAGATTTTTACATGGAAGAATGGTGGAATGTTCATCATTCATCATCATCCATGCTATTGTTACTTTGTTGAAAGATCCAAGAAAGTTAGATGCATATTAGGGACGGAAATGATTTACCCACAAGAATATAAATTTGTCGCAAATCAGCTACGTGGAAAACATAAATCTTTATTCACTACATCGATCAAGAATATTCTAAAAAAAGAACCAAGATTGACTTTATCTTTTTATTTTTCTTGTCACCATCTTATAGGTATTTTCCCTTAGAGATAATATATTCAACTTTCATCCATTTATCTCGTGATGAACTTGTTTATTTTCTTAGTGCTCTTATTTTTCATGTATATCAAACTCAAATCTAATTATAAGATGTTGTTTAAAGCAAATCAGACATGTATCACCTAAACTCATCCTTTTTATTTATGAATTGTCTTATCACATAACTAAATCTTATCCACAAGCTTTTTTTTTTTATATCAATTTAGTCTAAGCATATATAGATTAATTTGATTCTTTTTTCATATTGTTTAGTCTGGTATTTAAATTCTCAAATTTCATATTTGACGAAATCAACCCAAACTAGATACGTTTCACAAGTGGCATGTGTGGTGAAATCATGATAATCACTGCATGTCGTCATATTTAGTCCTCAATTCAAAATGTCATGTGAAAACGTACAAGAAAATAAGAATAAAAAACTCATTGTTTCTTTAATTGTTTATCGATTTATGGCCTAAACAATTCACTGGCGGTGATCATTTTTATAATTAAATTGTGATTATTTGAGTTTTTTGGAGTTTATTCTCTACTTGTTTATTTGAGTTTTAATTTAAATTATGATTCCAGCATTTTTAAACAATATATTACATGTGGTAAAACTTTAAAGATTAATCATGTCTAAGTATAAATTAATGTTATATTTTATTATTTCTCATATTTCATAAACCATTATCGTTTGTCTATTATTATGACAATTTCTTGATGACATCTAATCATTTTGCTTTTTTTTTTTTTTAACTTGGCCTTCTATTTATTTTTTTTAATTTAAACCATGATTGTACTTAATATGACATAATTGAAACTAAAACCATACTTCGTAAATAATTGTATTATTCAAGCTCAATTTAAAAATCTCATAATTTGAATGCAAAGATATTACTACTTTTACCTTGAGAGTTTTTCTTTTATTTTGATGATATCATTACTTGACTATAATACATACTTTTAACTCACCTAGTATCCATGACCGAATATTTCGAACATTAAATTCACAATAAAAATTGAACATCGCGATAATTACGAAAAATCTTAATATTTATTTCATAATTTAAACACATCTAACTCAATTGTATAAAACACGATTCCAAGTTGTATATTTTGTTTTGGTTATGATTAATTAAGACAATAGATTAAACCTCATAAGTAAATAAATATTTTAATATGTTTAAATAATCATATCATTTTTCATTTTTCGAAAACAAAAATATAACAAGTAAAACTTTTTTTTTTCACATATCCTCCTTCAAACACAATTATACTTAAGACAGAGTGAAATATTGATAGTAATTAAATCGTTGTCTTAATTAAGAATGATTGATTTAGGACGTTAGGAAGAGTAATCCTTTGACTAAAGACAGTGTTATTGATAATTAAGTTTTGATTATTAAGAATTAATGATGAGTTATAGACAATGAAGACTAAAGGTCAACGGTTATAAAAGGTATTATTATTATTATTATTATTATTAGGTTAAACGTAGGCATACGCAAGCTTAGATCAGCAAAACCCTAGTGAGAAAAAGAGGAGAAAAGAGGGGTCCTCCTTTCCCTTGAAGGCAGAGGCATATAAGCATCTTCACATGCACACTTCCATGGAATGGGGGACCAAAACTTTTAGGTTTTCCTCAGCATTTGCTGCCATTGATGTTCAAAAAGCATCAACATACATTCATTAAAGTCATCGAAACCACTTGATGGATGATTTATGAACAGTGTTTTTTGTTACACTAATTAATGGGAAGATTTAGTGCAGGAGACCGAATCCTATATCATTATTGATATTGAAAGCAATAGTATATATATGGTACTGGATTTAGAATCCTATATTTAGTTCCACATTTTTCTTTCCTCATCCTTCACTTCACCTTCACCAACCCTATTCAATCTTTTCGTGTGAAATATATATGATGCTGTATTTGCTATGGTGAAAACCTAAAACTTCATAATTTAATGCTAATGTACGTAGGAAAATATATAGTAATTGAATTTAAGATTAGTTAGTAATTTAATTTCTAATTTGTTGATTTGATTTTTTTTTTTTGAATTCAATTAGTTTATTAAAAAAAATTCAGAATGAAACAACATAATAAATTAAATTATTAATTAAGCCTGAAATCTATTTACATCTTCTCTAATAGTTTGTTTGTTTGTGCTGATTTAGTACACATATAGATTTAAAAGCGCAGATTTGCAAAGATGAAGGTCGTTTATTTGTAAGGATTTGTAAGCGAGTGAAGGAAATGATATGCAGAATCACAATCTCACCAAAATAAAAGGATTTGTATAGACAAATTGATGTTTTACCATAATGTCCTATCTCATGCCACGTTCTCGGTTATCTTTACATATATTCATCTCATGTGATTAAATAATAGTAATAATATAATATAATAATAATGTTAAATAATAAAAAATAATAATATTTAATAATAGTAATAATAATATTAAATAAAAATAATATGTTAATTTTAATTATGAGGGTAAAATAGTAATTTTATATTTTAATCCATTAAAATATTTTTTATTTATTTATCATATCATTCACAAACTTTCATAAACTTCATCCTTAAATTCACTCACTTTACTCTCAAATCTCTTAAAAGAAACAACTAAATTTCATTCACTCAAATTCATCCAAATCCACTCAAATACATTTATTCACTCTCCCTCTAATTCATTTTCTCAAAAGAACACACCCTAAGTCTGTTACAAATTTAAAAGAGTAGTTACAATTTTGATCCCTTTAATTTTTAATCTATGAATTTTAAATTTGCTTATATTTTGGAGTCGTTAAATATATGTTTTATTTATTTTATTGCACTTTAAATCTAAAATATTCAATAATCCTTCCAATTTTATTTTTTTTTGAAATATTGTATAGAATAAGGAACATCTAGATATTTAGGGGAACTTTGTAAGATTAGTTAGTAATTTAGTTTCTAATTTGTTGATTTGATTTTTTTTATTTTTGAATTCAATTAGTTTATTAAAAAAAATCAAAATGGAACAAAATAATAAATTAAATTATTAATTAAGCCTGAAATCTATTTACATCCTCTCTAGTAGTTTGTTCGTTTCTATAAATTTAGTACGTATAAGAATGTAGATTTGCATAGATGAATGTCGTTTATCTGTAAAGATTTGTAAGCGAGTGGGGGAGATGATATGCGGGATCACAATCTCACCAAAATAAAAGAATTTGTAGAGACGAATTGATATTTTACCATAATGTTCTATCTCACACCATGTTCTCGGTTATCTTTACATATATTTATCTGATGTGATTAAATAATAGTAATAATATAATATAATAATAATGTTAAATAATAAAAAATAATAATATTTAATAATAGTAATAATAATATTAAATAAAAATAATATATTAATTTTAACTGTGAGGGTAAAATAGTAATTTTATATTTTAATCCATTAAAATATTTTTTATTTATTTATCATATCATTCACAAACTTTCATAAACTTCATCCTTAAATTTCTTAAAAGAAACAACTCAATTTCATTTACTCAAATTCATCCAAATCCACTCAAATACATTCATTCATTCTCCCTCAAATTTATACTCCCAAACGAGCACACCCTAAGTCTTGTTACAAATTTAAAAGAGTAGTTACAATTTTGATCCCCTTTAATTTTTAATCTATGAATTTTAAATTTGCTTCTATTTTGGAGTCGTTAAATATATGTTTTATTTATTTTATTGCACTTTAAATCTAAAATATTCAATAATCCTACCAATTTTATTTTTTTTGAAATATTGTATAGAATAAGGAACATCTAGATATTTAGGGGAACTTTGTAAGAGAATTTCCTGTGGCAATAACATTAGATTTTTGTGCTTATTATGAAATATTAAAAAAAAATTACCTGTAAGAATTTAGTTTCAGGAATATATTGTTTTCATATTTTTCACAAAGTTTGTTTATAAAATAATATCATTGTTGTAGGAGTAATTAAGTTATTCTTTCTAATTAATAAAAAAATGTACCACTACAGATTTTTTTTTTCAGTTAATTTTAGTTGACACCATATCTAACTACAAGTTGCATTTTCTAATTTTGGGCATGATGGAACAAGTCTTAGGTCAAATGTTTGCCATAACCTTGACAATAAGGTATTTCTAGAAAGTTTCAAATCTTACTGTTTGATTTAAGAGAAAATTAAACAACACAAGTTGTATAATTCTTTTGTCACTTGATTGCGAATAGAAAAATAGGGAGAGAGGTAAAATAATATGATGAAACACACATAATTTTTCCTCTCTTCTCACCATGACAGAAAGGAGAAGATGTTTGAAATGATAAATCTATGAATATATTTTACTTACTTACTATTAATTATATTAAAATGGTCATTTAACACATACATTTATTTTTTTCTTACTATTATTTGAAATAATCGAATAATCATTCAGAATATTTTTTTATCTGTTTTTTATATATACATACAAACAATAACATATTTAGTTTTTTTTTTTTAAGTAAACAGTCATATTAGTCTAATTTTTTAAAAACCTTTTATACTAATTTTTGAATAAAAAAAGTGTCAAATATCACGGTCAAACACTTCTTCTACATATTTTTTTCATTTTTCATAATTTATACATATATGAGAAAAGTCTTCGTCTTGCTTTAAGTAACTAAAATTTGAGAATTTTAAAATATATTGCCGGAATTTGTTAATTTTAAAAATTAAAGATAAATATCAATTGTAGAAAAAACGAGACACTAAAAATACTATAAGCTCTTCTAATATTTATGTAGTTTAAATCTATATATAGTGTGAATGAACTTGGTATAAAATTAAAATGTAAAAAATTTACGAATTTTTTTATCTCCTAGTTAAAAATTAATTTCATCTGCGATATGGTAATTAATTTGACATAAATGAATTTAGATATCGAGAATCTAACATAAATTAAATACTTTATAAAAAACAATTTAATCAATTTAACTATAAGATTAAAAACATTAAATGAACCATAAATTCAAGATTTAGTTAGAAAATTAAGATATCCTTTTGTTATATTCAACGCAATTATATGGTTGATTTTGGTAAGGCCATGCATGAAACTACAGCTTAAGATATTGTCTATAGATAGGAATGAAGACTATTTGTTAATCTTAGGAAGAAATTACTGATTTGAGATAAGCAAACATAAACATGTGCATTTACCAAATTTAAACCTCTAAGATAAAATAAAATAATAGGTTATGATTGTATTGAAAATGTGAATATATGTATGAATGGATGAAGATTTTGAAAAGAAAGGCAGAGAAAATTAACAACACATATTGCAAAGATCATTTATGGTCCCCTCTCCCACTTTCTTCCCTATTGTAAGGCTTTTTATTGCCTCATGGACCCTTTTTTAATTCAATTATATCTTCCTCCCTTAAGTGCCCAATCTTATCATTTATTCTTCAAATTTGGTTAACCTAACTTATTCATTGCTGTCCAAGATTAACACTATTATCAACTTTATTTAATAATCGGTTGGATTTTTGTAGATATATTTTTCAAGATTATCACTCGCTATAAATAATTAAGGGTTAAATATGTTTTTGGTTTTTCACTTTTACTGAATTTTGGAAATTTTGGACCAATTTAGTACTTCATCTTTCGAAATATGTGAATTTAGTCCTTTTAATTAAATTTTGTTAAGTTTATTTGACATTTCAAACATGTTTCATAGTAGTATTTGACTTAACATTAAAGCAAAAATGTGTCAAACAGTATAAACAACTCAAATACACTCCTAAAATGTGTATGAAACATCAAATAAACCTAACAAAATTTAATTAAAATGACTAAATCCACTTGTTTTGAAAAATGAAGGACTAAATTGGTCCAAATTTTTAAAATGAACTAATTTCAAAATTCACTAAAAGTGAAGAGACCAGAAACATACTCAATCTAATAATTAATGTTTTTCCGTTGAGAAGAAGGTGTACAATGCAAAAAACTAAACTTAATAAATGGAATCCAAATCATATGGAATAGATAATTAGTATTTGAATCATGAGATGAGATGTATCAGTTTCTATATGATATTAAAAATTAAATTTTAAGTCTAATTTAATTTTATAAAATTAATTCATAAAATAAAATCTAAAAATTCATTTATATATTACAAGTTTGTCTTATTTAATTAATGTAAGATTTAAGAAAAAAACTAAAATTAAGACTTATTTACGATTTTATTTGTTTTTTAAAATTTACAATTAGTAGATATTTTGTATTTTAAAAGAGAGTTACTTAGATATATGAGTAGAGATATCTAGAGTTAGATTATGAAAACCAGGTACCATAAACTTAAAAAAAAAAAGGTTTGCTATTATGTATTTAAATTTATTAGGATATGTATTCCGTAGTTTTAAGGCTAGAATTCAAAGAAAGATGTGATAGGTTTGGTTTGCCATATGTACAGTGACATAATTAATTATATAATTTTTTGACTTTGGAAAAAATATATCAAATGTTACTTGAATATTAAGGGTTGATTAGACTCATTAAATTAAAATAAAATATTGATACAATTATATATGTGTCTAAACATTTTTTTCCATTTTATTAATTATGCATAAATAGTTCGCTTAATTGCATTCTTTTAAGTGTTGGTGGTAAATAGTAAAACACTTTTAAAATGACTTCTCAATTCACCCATTTTTGAGTTACTATTGATCAAACCCTTCATTCTACAAACACATGATTAGACTTTTTGTTTAACATCGAGGAAGTTCATATCATAATTATTTATATACTTTAATATTTAATTAAAGTCATTCGGCTAAACATGTTAGAAATAATTATCGAATTTTTTAAGTATCGTCTGTGGTGGAGTATAAAATTTCGTTACAGTTTTATTATTAAAAGACATATCTAAAAGTGAAGAAAAAAAATATTTAAAATATATTTTATCTCGACTCTTAAACAATATAAAATTTATTGAACATACCCAAATACTCAAACAATCGTAATATTTTTTAACTCAAATCCCTCAATCTCTCGAATAACTCCGAATATTAACCAAAATTGCAACTAAAATCCTGAAAACTTCTACAGTACACTTGTGAGCAATAAAACATACTATACTTCAAAATCAGTGATAAAAAACCGTGAACTAATTTATTTCTAATAACATTATATTATTAAAAACGAAAATTCTAAAACTATTTTCATTGACACAAGGGAAATTTAATGAAAAAGATATTAGCCTTGTACGTAACCCTATTTGACTAAAAATCACAATACCCAACAACATTTTTTTAACAATCATGAACCCTAATGTATCCGTATATCATATTTTATCAATTGACTTGCAACGCAAAATATAACTTTTCGAGTGAAGTACGACAACGAAATACTTCCAAGTTAATTTTTGCGACGTGCTCAAGAACTTGAATTGACGTGACAATACATGGTGGTCCAATGACACGTCACATAAACACATACATGATGCATCCATGGAATATGAAAAGAAAAGTAAAACAAGTAATTATAATAAGATGTTTCATCTCAATTAACTATAAGACCTAACTTAACAAACAAATACACGCATATAAATATTTATTATTTATATACACGTAATTAATATTAGTCATGCTCGTGTTTGCGATATCATTTTCAATTTGTCACGATGTTACGTTACAAGACAAACGGTGTCAAGAAAACATGTACGCCACCTAGTTTTAAACTTTAGGTCGGAAAATTTTGTTTGAGACTCGTATTTTGAGGTTTTAATAATTTTTATGTGGAACATTGCGCCGTGGGGGGTTGGTTTTATATGAGCAATATAAAAACAATATTAAGGATCTGAAGAGATTAAAAATTTGAATAAAAGATTTATGCTCAGTAATGATATTTGAGCAGGTGTAACCAATTATAGTGTGATTGAGTTAACGATTTTAATGGAATACTTAATTTTGATTAAAGTCGGATTCATTGAATGGTCCAGCCAATTAATTGAATAGTTTAAGAGATCCGTTTGTACTTTGAGATCTCTTTTACACAAACTATAAAAATAATCAATCCAAACATTGGAACACATGAATTCGATATTAAATTATGTATATTATTGTAGCACATAAAATTAGGTCTAAAGTATATATCATGGACATATCATCATGCACACACCCTTCCAAAACTAAGGTATACCTAAAATATATTATACCCAAATGTCCATTAATTAGATATAGTTAATTATATAATTAAATATATTTTTAGTTTCAAAATTTCGTTAGGATAGGTTATACCATGTTAGAAGTGGGTTTTAAGTCTAACTCAACCCCACAAAACTGGCTTGTAAGGTGAGATTTGCACCTTACTTATATATTATGAATTGTCTTTAGTTGATGTGAGACTTCCAACAACACGTAAAGAAATTTCACACAGTTAAATTAAAAAAATTATATCTATTTATTTTTAAAATTTGAAAATTAACCTATATGTTGATCATAAATGAATTTTAATTTTGTGTTCATGGAAAAGAAAATAATATTTAATTCTTAATTATACATATATCCATATTAGTATACAAGAGTGGTTCAATTAGCCTTTGGATGCTACTAACCAAATTTTGGACCACGATGCAAGAGTATAAAGTATTATTATAAGCTATGTCAAGGTGGGAGAGATGAGAATAAAAGTGTTTTCTTCTTTTTCTCTTTGTTTCTGGCTTAAAGTTCTTTTCTGTTTTAAGTACCCTTTTCTTTATTTTGATTTTTCTTTTCTACTTGTCTTCTTCTGGCGTGTGATTGAGAGATTCAATAAAATTATTCACACAATTATTCTAAAAAAGTTGTTAGAACCAAAATGAATATAGTTGTTGTGATAGTACAATATAATTTAATTGAAAAGAAATAGGAAATCGTAAATTTACATAAAGATTAGTACAAAATTAAACTTCTTAATGATTTTCTATATAAATTTATAACTAAATATGAAAAATTTAAGCGGTGAATACTATGTATGATTTAAAAATGGTGTTTGGTGATTACGAATTTGGTGTTTAGTGACTAAAAATTTGGTTATTCTTCACATAGAATATTCTTTATGAAACAAAATTAGTTAGTTATAGCATATACATAGTAGTTAATGACCTAGTCAGTTAAGGTCTAAATAAATTTATTATAATGTTGACTATGGAGCGGTCATATGAAAAGATTTGATTTATAAGTACATAATATAAAAATCGAAAAGAAATAGAAATTAACATTTGCCAAGAAAATGTCACGATTTGATTAATAATTGTATTAATTATTTGATTAAAAAAATTAAGCCTTTCAGGATGGTGGGGACTGGGGATTTATTGAAAACGAGAAAGCCCAACTAGAAAGTCAATTAAAAATTAAATTTTGTTGACTATAAAAAAGACTTCAACACTGTCAGAATTTTACAAAATTAACAAAAATCGTTTTACTATAAATACTGAAAGAAAAATTACTTACATTTTGATTAATTAAATATTTTTTTTAAACAGTACTCTTATTATCAACTCTTTAAAGGCATTTTTTATTTATATTCTTATTTTTTGAAAGGAAAGTGTACTATTATACTAAGAAACATAACTACTATAAAAAAAACTCATATTGTATATTTTATTTTTACTTTTTTAGGAAATAGTTATAAATTTTGTTATGAAAAAAATTTATGTTAAAAATCCAAGTGTGAGTCTAGATCTCACATTGGTTAAAAATGAGAAAGTAGAACACTATATAAGAATAAAAACCCATAAACTTATTGCCTTAAGGTTTTCGGAGGTTGAGAGTAGTGTCAATGTTTTATGTGGTTGGGCTGAGGTCTCATTGGTGTTTTATCTCCCAAGTGAAACAAACAAGTGGTATCAGATGGTTAAAACCGGCTCAGACGAGTGCAGTATGGTCCTAGTATCGAAAGTCTTCCTGGCAAAGCTTCCAGGTAAGCGTGTTCCGTTAAGAAGAACGACGGTACAGAAAATGACAGAAAAGGAGTGCTCGTGGTTGGGAATGCTTCCGCGAGAGGGGGAGTGTACCAATGTGGTTGAAGAGACTCACCCTTGAAGGGGAGATTGTGGTCTCATTGGTGTTGTATCTCCAAAGTGATACTCCTTCTTAAAAACCTAACAATTTACAATTTATTTGTAAAATATTTTATATAAAACAATTTTTGTAAAAATATTTATAAAAAATATTTACAAATTTTATAATTTTGTAAGAAATAATTATCTAGAAAGAAATTATCTGCGAATTAAAAGTTTTAAAAAAGTTGATAAGAGAAATAAATTTTCTTGTAAATTCTTTTAACAAATTCGTGAGAAAAATTCCATGTAATATAAAAATTTATAATAGTATAACCAATAAGATAATTAAGGTTGATAAAATGGGTTTGACATGATATATGACTTACATAATTTATTATTTTATTTCAGACTTCAAAAATAAAGTTCAAATTTGTTAATGTTATTCTTCGTTAAACATTAAAAATACATTACGTTAATATATTTAAATAATCAATTACTATCACAGTATTATTTTAAATGTACAATAGAAAAACAGCGCAAAAAAAACTTATCATCAGAAAATCCAAATTAGAATGTTATTTTAATTCAATTGCTATAATTTTTTACGTGTTCAAGTTAGATCGACCCATAATCAATGATAGTGGTAGTAGAGCTTCAATGAAATGGGTATATAAAAGAGTAAAACCAAGACTATTGTTATTAGTTGTTAAGAAAATGCATTTATTCTGTATATTTGTTCACAATAAGGTGATGCAATATGTGTATGAGGAAAAAATATTTTCATGTTACTTGCGACCTATGAAAAATGAATTTTAATAGTTTTACATGGACAATGAACATTAAAACTACGCTTAGTTTAATATATTATTTTCACCCTTTCAAATTTATTAGTTGAGATTTGTCACGATCCGCACTTAATAGTATAGTTAGTTTGTTTTTGTATAGTAAATTTTTGTTCTTAATTTTTATATTGTAAATGATGTGACAAATTGTAATGTACATGTGAAAGTAAGATAAAAATTTAAAGAGGTTAATATTAGAGATTTGATACATTTTTATTTGTATATATTACTTAGACATTTTAATCAGTGTGAATAAAATGTCAAGGTAATGTAAAATGTTATATTTTGGGTGACTATATGGCCATTTCAATAAGTGAAACCGTTGTGTGCCTAAATTAAAGATAATATATTAAGTAAAAAGTTCAAAATTATATGCAGAGATTCTTTTAAAAGAGAAAATTATTATTAATACATTCTTTTAAAATAAAAAATTATTATTAATATGTAATATATTAAGTATTAATAAAGAATTGTAAAATAAATAAAAAAATTCAAATTAGACTTTTTTTTGACAGCAAGATTTCTTTTGTATTAAAGTAGGAGTATTTGATTTAGAGATTTCACATGCATCTTTTCCAGATGTTTCTTTAATTAGTGTTTACGAAAGTTATACTTTTACGTTTATTAAACATTTATTTATTTTTTAAATATTTGACTCTACTTTTTCTTTTCAATATCCTTTCCTATTAAATAAAAGTCTAAAAGAGGTTGAATTGAATGCTATTTAAAATAAAATTTGTGTAGTATTTTGGGTTTTCTTCTCTTTGAAGTTAAAAAAAGTCCTCTAATTAGCTTTTACGCAAGTCTTATCTTTGAAAATTCACTTTTACCTTTAACAAGGGTTTTCGAACTGAGAATGTATTTTTAAAAGTGTTCAAGAAGTTGATTTGGTTGGAATATTTATGGAATTATAATTTTTACTTACATTTTTTTTTAAATTGAGTTGTAGTTTTAAGATATGTAGAAATTACTTTTAAGGTACTTAGAAATTACATTTAAGAATTATACTTTTTTTCACGTTTAAATAACACGCAAATTTTAAAATATATTTCAAAATAAAAATACTTTTAATAATAAATCGAAATAAATGGATCCAGTTAATATATTAAAAATATAGTAAAGAATACTGGCTCAATTTCTATTTGATTATAATTACTTTTTTTTTCTGGTTTTAAACAACTAGCCTTTTAGCTCGTATGGGAAATGATTTAAATAAAATATGTTTATTTTAGAATTTTTAAAAATACTTTTGTTTGAGTGAAGCAATGTCTTTTGTAATTATTTATATTAAGAAAATGTTTCATTAACAACCAATTTCAGTGATCAAAATTGGTTATTAGTAACTAAAATTATCATTTATGAATAAAAAATTAAAATTGGAGTTTTTAAAATTTAGTTACCAGATTTTAGCTACCAAAAGAAATTGGCCATTAAACATTAGTTATCAAGGTTTTTGCTATCAAAGGAATTAGACCAAATTAATCTCTAATTAATTAGTAATCAATTTAGCGACGAATTATAATTTTTTATTCATAATAATATAATAATAACTATTTTTGTAAACACTCGGTTGCTGCTTATTACTCTATTTCTCACTAGATGACCTAATTAGGTAAAAGAAATCTTAAATATAAATCTAAACATATTACTATATCATAGAGCAACAGAGTCGTGTCAAATGGGCACGACTCATCCATATTCATATTCTTTAAAAAAAATTGTTGATAACTTTAAAAAAATACTCTAACTTGGTAAAAAAAATGCATTAAATTGCATATATTTTCATAAAAAAAAGGAGTACAAATGAAAAAAATACACTTTTCTTACAAAAGATAGTAAAATCGTGTCTTACAACGAATGTAAAAGAAATCATGTTTTGTATAAAAAAAAAAAGGAACACTTGAGAAAAAAAAGTATTACTTGAAGTTTTATTTTGAAAAAGACTATTTAAAGTAACATAATTGATACACATAACTAGGGGCGGAACTACGTCGCGACATCGGAGCCATGCTCCTCTATTTTTATTTTTTTTTTGAATTTTTTTATATATTTTTTTATATATTTTTTAAAATTTTATTTATATTAAATTTATATTATGAAAAATTATAATAAAAAATAAAATAAAATAAAATTAATGGAGACATTGATTTATAAAAGAGATTAGGGTCTTTTTTTTTATCTATAGGATCTTCCACCATGTAAATTATCATGAAGAGAAATAAATACATAGAGATAGATTGGGAAATAGAGGTTGGAAACACATAAATTGAAATTGAAGTATACATTATTGCATGATCTCTCACAGTTCAAGGTATAATATTTTAGTATAATTTATGTATGTTAGATTTATGATTCTTTTTAGAATGTTTCTCCCAAATTAAGTTTATCCCAAATTAATATAAACCCTAATTATGATTTTAGGAATTCTTTTATGAAATTGGTATGAACCCTAATTATAATATATTATAACCCTTAATTATGAAATTTAGGGATTTTGTGTTTTTCGCTGGTTATGGTAAATTTTGTTTTAAAGTTTTGAATTTATACAGTGTTGTTTATTTAATTAAAGTGGTATAAATTTTGTTATGTTTTGCATTGTGATAATTGTGATTTGTGAATATAATTTTTTTTTTCTAAATAGGCGAGAGATGATTAATTTATATTAGAAAGATTATGATAAAAAGTAAAAAAAAAATGATTCATTTTTTTAAAGAAAAAGGTTTGTGATAAAAAATGAAAAAAAAAATAAAATTAAATTAACTAAACTTGAGAAATTTTAGGAGAATTTTGATCAGAACCAAGAATTCAAGATAATAAAAAACAAATATCTAAAGTTCTTAGAGTTACTTATAATGAATTTAAAAATTCATTAGAACGCGATATGGGAAAAACGACCTTAAATTTGATAATACCACCAAATCAATTGATGAGGTACGAAGGACTTATCTAAAATGGTATTCATGATTTGGTATCATGATAGAATAGCATGATATAATAGCGAATGATAGTATTTTTTTTTAATTCTACTATTATGTGTATTTATTTTAAGCAGAGAAAATAAAGAGAAAAGATGAATTTTTTTTTCTAACTAAAACAAAATTATATATAACAAATATAATTTGATACCCCTATATTTTTTGTCCAAGTTTCGCCACTACATATAACATAGACTACTAAAACATCTAATTATGAAAAAATACAAATAAAGAAAAACAAACTCGAGACTGATCGTAAATCATATAAGAATCAGTGTTATAAAATCAAATAAAATATTTTAATTTTTAATTTATTGTACCTTTTAATTATGTCTTGATAAAATTTTTTATTTAATTAAATATTTAAATATCTTTTACTTCTTTTTTTATTTAAGTATTGTATTATTTAATTGTTTTCATTAACAATATGATATATTTATTATTTTTATGTTTTAATTTTCAATTTATTAATCAACTTGAAAATTTATTAATCAGCTCACTTGATATTATGTAGAAAATAAATAAATATATAAAGGAGAAGATGAATAATTATTGACTGCGTAAGAAATGTTATAAAAAGATTGCTATAAACACATAAAGATAATCCTAAGAGTAACGAGTAGACGAAGGTCTAACAAATAAATGTATCTATGCTAACATTTGCTACCAATGTTAACTTGTCATTAACTCCATTCATAAGTTAAGAAAAATAAAAAAGAAAATCAAATTAACTAATGAATTACTTATAAAAATATGATAATAACAATTATATTATTTTGTTGACGGATTTAATTAAAGAAAACACCGAACAGAACAATAATATTTTAAAAAATAATAATTAAAACATTTAAATTTTAAACATCTTAAAATCTGAATTAAGTTATGAAAGAAATAATAATACATAAAAGTTTGGGAGTTGAAATCACTTAATGTGGCCCGTGATGAGCACATTCCTTGGTTCCAGCCTAGAGCAATTATAAAATTGAGCACCCAACAAACTATGCAAATTTTGTTATACGTGTTATGGTTCATTGAACCGTATCTACTTTATCTTTAAAATTATAGATTTTGGGAGTACTTTAAGGATTCCATGTGTGTGATTAATTAGTTTAATCATAAATTTAGGTGTAAAACAAATAATTAACCAAAACAAAACCCTGTCCTCAAGGATACGTGTTGGGACAACCTGGCTCCTTTCCCTTGTCCCTCTGTAAGGTCACAGGGACATTCTTTGTTTCACTCTTCCAACCATTTCTATTTACTTTCCAAATGCCAACACAACTTTTACCTATTCATTTATTTTTTCATTTTTTATTTAATAGCTAACATTTTATGTTAATGTTAAAAGTAATACAAAACTTTATCATGAAAAGGATGAAATTTTATTCTCTTTTATGCTTTTTACTGTTTCATGGTATACATGAATGAAGATTACAAAAGTTTAATGTATATTACATACTCTATTCTATTATAGATCATTTTTGTAGCACATGAAGTGTCATGTATTTTAATAAATCATCAATATAATTAATTATCAAATAAAATTTTAAGGCTTAAATTTTTTTATAATTTTTAACTAAACTTTATTAAATACTTAAAATTTGTGTACATTTTTAATATTATATCCTTACTATTAAATTTTGTTCATATGTCTTCATGTAAAAAAAGTAATATAATTAAGTTTTAATTTTTCTTTAATTTGGTTATTTTTAATTAGGTTTTTATTATGAATTTTTATATAAGTGTCAAGAGTAGATAATTGATTTAGACTGATTTTCAAAGAGAGTGAATTAAAAAAATGAAATAATGGAAAAATTGTGGATTTGAGTAGAAAATTTATTGGTATATGTGATTGATTTAATGCAGATTGGTAGGAAGTTTCTTTTATTGTGGCATCAAAGTCATTCTTAAGTGTATTTTTTAAAATATAAACTAATTTTCTATTAAAAAATTAAAATAAAGTATTGCTTAAAAAATATTAATCATTTAAAATATTGTCTGTTAGTAGCAAACAAATATAAAAAATTAAAGAAAAACTCAATAAATTAAAAAATCGCCACTTTTCTTTATCATTTCAAACTTTTTTTTTTCAAATCTTTTCTTACTTTTTCTTATTACTTTCTTGTGTATTATTGAAAGTCACCTGCACCAAATGCACACAATTTTACAAATACTCTTAAATTTATCCACAAAAATACCTATAAATAATAAACTATATATACCACATTAAAGAGGAACACATTGACTATGTAATATAATCTGCATTTTAACTATCTTTGGACACTCTGAGAACTGAAAAGGTGACAGAGCTAAAATAATCTCAAAATATGTTCGGAGTATTTGGATGAGGAGAAAGGTTGAATAATTAATAAATAATATTTAAAATGAAATATTATAATACAGTCTTTAAACAATTTTCATTTATTTTATCATCTACCAAAGAAAACAGTTATTTATTTTTATAATATATAGATTATTTATCTAAAAATAACATATTATACACATGCGAAATGTTTTACTATTGAAATTATGAATCGCACTATATTACAAGTTATAACAAGCTTTTCTTGAGGTCAAACATAAAAAAAGTGATGTCAATGACTCATCCATTTTTTACAAAGCAAAACATAAAAAGAAAGAAACCACAAACAATTCATTCAATTCACAACACTAGCTCAAAATTTAATTTACAGGAGTTTGAAAACAAAAATAAGAATAAAAAATGTAACACTCCATAATTATTTATAAAGAAATCCAAGTAGTTCAGATTGGTATTAATATTAACGATTAATTTTGAAAAAAAAAATACACATTTTTAAAACAAATTAAATTTATAATAAAATGAATATTTCTCCAATAGTCGACTAATACTTTATGGGTTGCGACCTGAAAGATGGGTTCCAATGGGCCAAAGATGTGGGCCCTTAGTTACTAAATTTCACATTGGCACTAGGATGAGCAGCAAACATCTGGGCTTGGGTTTGTATGTAGAATGTCATGGTAATTAACAATCTTGGGTATTGCTTCATGCACTCTGTCTCTTTTCTTCCTGCACCCTACCAAAGATGTGAAATATCTTAGATAACCTTTTTAAGTTTTTACTTTAACCCTAAATTTTAAATTGTTTAATCTTCATTCCTTCATCCCCAAACCTTCCACAAGCAACACAAACCAACTTTATATCGGTTCAACCAAAGTCACATGTTACTTCCATCTTTTTCTTGAACAAATTGCTTACACTATTAGAAATTCTCATATTATATGAAATTTTTCTTGTAAATTTGTTAAAAAAATTTGCAAAAAAATATTTTTTTCTTTCATTTTTCTAAGAATTTTAATTGACAAATAATTCCTTCGTGGGTAATCATTTCCTACAAAATTATAAAATTTGCAAGTATTTCCTACAAAATTTGTTGCAAAAAGTGTTTTATACAAAATATTTTGCAAAAAAATTGGCAGCAATTTCCTACAATTTTTTTTTCATAACAAAATTTATAAATTATTTTCTACCAAACAAATTTTAAAACAAAATTGGTAAGAAATATGAGTCTTTTTAGTAGTGTTAAAAGATTTCACTAACCAAATAAATTGACTACAACAAGTGCACCAATCACTTTTGGTTATGTTGTCTTAACCTTTACCTTGAGATCATGACTTCACAAAATGGTATAGGAACAAACTCTACAAAGAGGACAATTTAAACTCAATGTGGTAATTTCAATACTTGAAGAATTACAAGGTTTTATCATATCCACTAAGAACACTTAGTATCTATTAAGCATTAGAAGATTGAAATAATTATATTTAATTGTTGTGTTTTTTTCTTCGTCATTGATTCTTTTATATAAATATTGAGATGACCATGGTTGATTCTCCATTAATATATGATTTTTGCTTGACCTATGTCATCAATGTGGAATATTTTGTGCATCCATTGATGTATGTTTGACTAAAAAATCGTTTGTTGTTACGACGTACTTGCATAAAATTAAATTTAAACACATTGGACAATTTTTTAACAAGCACACATTCACATATTCAAATATATATATATATATATATATATATATAATTTAAATATTTTATTGTTATCAAAACTCTTCTAAAAAAAATATAGTTGGAATGATTTATTATATATACTTAACAAAATAAAATATAGGAATTTCTTTAATTTTTTTTAATCTAGATGATTGGGTCATTAACAAAATTGTAATATTTGTTTTCACTAAAATATTCCAATTCTAGCATAACAAAACATTACAAAATTAAAATATCATCCAAAAATATACGCTCTTTTCCATCTAAGTCAATAGCCACGTAATTAATAACACTCATTTATTATATTTACGTCTTTATCACAAACATTATCACATCATTCATATATTTAAAACTAATATATATAAGCTTTTAAAATATAGAGAATATTTGCTTTGAATAACACGTCCTTGCATGAACAATTTTTTTACTAGATAATAATAATCTACGTGGTCCTACTCCTCTCTTCCCATTTAATGAACTTTGAAAATAAAAGGAAATCAATGGTACTATAAAGAGTGAACGATTACGATGTTGATTATATCACTCTTTTCACTTATTTCTTTAATTTATATATATATATATATATATATATATATATATATATATATATATATAATCTCATGAAATAAAAAAATTAAATAGAAAAATTAGCAGTTATTTTATTACAGTAAAAAATAAAAGAGTAAGGGACTAGTGCATTGTTTTCTATTTTTTTTAAATATTGATTTTATTTAGGAAAAGTAATGCTATAAAATTTTGAACTCTTTTTTATTTGTGTTATGTACTTTTTAATTAACATATTTTTTTTGTATAATTTATTTATTCAATTTCACCATCTTGTTTTACACATTGAAATAAAGATATTTCTTAATTTATGATTTGCATTAATCTAAACCACACATTTTCCATTCTTATTATCGCTAATTTAAAATCCGACCAAATCAAAATAGTCGACAATGGCAAGAAAGCAAATGTCACATTCCATAAGTAAGCAAGCACGGAAATCCGTGCAACTACTCACTAGTTCACCTTTATTCTGAACAAACACCAGTACTTATATTTTTTGTTTTTGTAATTAATTAATTAATTATTATTTAGTGTTTTTGTTTTTGAGAAAAAAAGAATCCTTTGCCACACGTTAGTCTGAGACACTACACATGTTGACAAAAGAGTTTGGGTGTTTCAAAATTCAAAGCACTCCACGTTAAAGTGTGGAGGGACAAAGAAACAGAGCGCAACACACTCTCCTTCGTTCCTTCTTCCTCCCATTCTTCCACTGTTCAACTTTTGCGATTGGGAATGAACCCAGGGCTCCTTGCAGCTGCAACCTTGCTTGCACTCTTAGCCATCACCTTCTCCTTCTTCAACCCTCAAGCCCTGTTTTCTCCGCCCCATCTTCCGGGATCCAAGGATCACCTCCACGCAGCGCGGATACTCCATGTCGCCGGCGCCGTCGGCCCTGAAAGTCTGGTTTTTGACGCTCACGGCGGAGGGCCCTACACCGGCGTCGCCGACGGCCGGATTTTGAAGTGGGAAGGCGAGCAGCAGGGGTGGACTGATTTTGCTTTCACCAGTTCCAATAGGTATACTGTTTTTATAATTATTTATGGTTGTTGTTACTATCACTGCTCCTGCTACTATTTATTTCCCTTTTATCACGCCTTTTGTTTTCTCAGGCCACATGTTAGTGTTTTGTTGGTGAGAGTTTAATTGGGTCACTGGGGGATTCCTGATTTTTGAGAATGAAGGTTTTATTTTTACTCTACACTGTGAATCGTTACCTTGAAGAAAGGTCCTTTCTCAGTAGTGGAACAGTGTAGATTTGCTCTAACACACTGGTTATATATCATGTCTGGCTTTTATATGCTTTAAGGGGAATTCTGCATATATGCTGATTTTTATGTTTATATGTGAGGACAAGAATTATAATTAGGATATCTTTAACTTTGTTATGAATTTATAACAAGTTTAGTTGGGTTATTTTGAAGGTCGAATTGTGTTCGTCCATTTGCACCAGAGTTGGAGCATGTTTGTGGGAGGCCTTTAGGACTAAAATTTGATAAGAAAACTGGAGATCTGTACATTGCTGATGCGTACCTAGGCCTAAAAGTGGTGGGATCTGAAGGGGGTTTGGCCTCTGAAGTGGTAACAGAAGTTGAAGGCCAGCCCTTGCATTTCACTAATGACATGGATATCAGTGAAGATGAAGATGTGATTTACTTCACTGACTCAAGCACAATCTTCCGGAGAAGGTAAATTCAGCTCAAACACATGTTCCTTCAATGGAGGAACACTTTTCTTAATTGATACTCCTTATTATAGTTTTTGTATTATTGTTTGCAGGCAATTTATGCTTGTACTCCTTAGTGGAGACAGGAGCGGTAGGTTAATGAAATATGACAAGTCAACAAAGGAAGTGAAGGTTTTATTACGTGACATTGCTTTTCCTAATGGTGTTGCTTTAAGCAAAGATGGATCATTTGTTCTGGTGGCAGAAACCACTACTTGCAAGATCCTGCAACTATGGCTTCGTGGACCCAAAGCTGGTGAAGTGGATACTTTTGTGGAACTACCCGGTTTTCCAGACAATATCAGAAGAAATTCAGAAGGGCATTTCTGGGTAGCTCTGCATGCAAAGGGAAGCCCTTTTGCGAAGTGGGTTTCCTCCAATCCATGGGCGGGAAAAGCGATGCTGAAGATTGGGTTTAACTTCAAACAGTTGCACTCATCAGTTGCAGGGTGGAAGCCTCATGCTGCTGCTGTAAAACTAAGTGACAGAGGAGAGATACTGGAAGTGTTGGAAGATTGTGAGGGGAAGACCTTAAAGTTCATCAGTGAAGTTGAAGAGAAAGATGGGAAGCTTTGGATTGCGTCTGTGTTGATGCCTTTCATTGGAGTTTATAGTTTGTGAGAGTGCATCATGGATAGTCGCATGGTCATTCAGATCATCTTCTCTCAATAAGGTTTAGTTGTGTATGCACATTATGTAGAATTCAGAATTACTTGAGTGGTTATTGAGACAGGTTTTTTTACTTTTGTTCGCTATAATAAAACACTGCATTCTACTTCATGAACAAATGCACAAAAAACATTTTATGTTTTAACTGTTTAAACAAATCAACATGTTAACTAGTTATAAAGTCTAATTCAAGAATAGTTATTCCTTCATTTTTATATTTAATTTTCATCATTCCTCTTTAATTCACTTTTTAATGTTGAATTGAAAGACAAGGCATATCTTTTCTACTTAATATATTTAAATATAATAACTATTTTAAAGTAGACTGTTTGTAAGAGTTGTTCTTTTACGGTAGTATTTTTAAGATATTGTCTTTTAATATTGTAAGGAACTGTTCTCAACCTCTTCTATTTTTGTTTTTTCGTGTTTATTTTGAAAATTAATAAAAAAATATAGATAACATAGTGATATAGTATTATTGGAATTTTTTATATATTTCATGAATTATAGATATTGTAAGATTATAGTTTTTTATATATTACATTGGTCTTATAGATATAAAATATTTGATTTGACACCATTTTTGTCCAAAAAACATGAGGTAAGGTAATAGTGTTATGAGCTTTTATTCTTATATAGTATTTAATTTTATCTTATGTATTATCTATTCTATCCTACGTGAGACTTTTAACTCATATTTGGACAATTCTCAACAAATATAACTTCTGAATTAAATTACTAACTAAAATAAAAAAATGTATGACTGTGTTGGCCTAACTTATTGGTGAGAATGAAACCTTTTGGTTGAGATGGCAAAGATATAAAATTAAGGATATTCTGTTTCATAAAAATAAAAATATATTTTCGAGAATGTGATGTTGAGAACATAACATTTTAGGTTTATTACGAGTGAAAAATATTTTTCACCATTCTTTGTTCTCATGAAAGTATAAAAGAATGGCTTACTTCATTTCGAAAGAGGAGGAATGCAAAAGCTAAATTTTTATATAAAAACGTCGCAATTATTTTCTAATTCGATTGTAACTTAAACTCCAAGTTTAATTTTATTGTAATCATTTCAATTTTTTAAAATTCTAAAATTGTTAAAATTTAACAAAATTTGTTTTAGACATTTGTAATTATACTATTTTAAAGAGTAGACTGGTCTTGGAAAATTACACAAATTTTCTCAAGATTATTGATAATTAAAATAACTTAGATTTAATTACTTTTTTCGTCTAAAAATGTTAAGTTAGTCTTTCAATTTTTTTTAGTCTCAATTTGATCATAATTTTATAAAAATTGATGGAAATTGTTCTTTTTGTTAAATTGACTGAAACAGATCAATGTTTTTTCATAAAAATTGTCACTAAAAATATGTTAATTATACCAACAAGTCAAATCATCATTATTAAATCCTTACTTCTTAATGAAAAATCATGGATTCACTTCAAGAAAATTAACAAAAATAATCAAATTTTATCAACTTTTAAAAAATTAGGATCAAATGAAGACTAAAAAAAATTAAAAAACCGATTTAATATTTTTAAACAAAAATAAGTCAAATTCCATCGTGACAAATTTGATCATAATCTTTATTTAAAAAATTTGAATTTATCGTATTTATCTGTTGTAAGCATTATTTCTTTTATTGTTAAAATAAGTACATTAGTAACTATAATCATTGTTATAATATATATATATATATATATATATATATATATATTTTATGTATATATTATATATAATTATGTATGTATATTATAATGCAATAAATTACTTATTTAAATATCACTTTGCAATCAATTTTAAAATAAAATATAACTTTATCTTTCAATAATATTGAAAGTTTGTTTTTTAGGTAAATAAATATTCTTAATAATTGAGAATGATACATGAATATATAATTTTCATATATTATAATAGGTTTTATTTGATACATTAAAAAAATTGTTAACATAAATTAACTTGGTAGATTTAAAGACATTTTAAACAACTTAAGATATGATTTTTTTACTAAGTATACTTTTGCAAAAATTTAAGCTAACGTTGCCTTCTATAAGGATATACATTATACACTACGTAACATTCCAATTATATTAACTATTTATTAATTACACAATTAGTTATAAACATATATACATTGTTAATTATTTCAAAAATCCAAAACAAAATTGACAGAAATTATAATTTTTTTTAGTAGTATCCGTTTCATGATCATAGAGGAGTATCACTCTATATATTGATGTAAGTAAGTACTTAAATAAGACTCTCTAACTTTGAATTAAGTTCCATCCTTTCAATGTCAAAATACAACCACCAACTAATTACTTTTACCTTATTTATATATATATATATAGATAGATAGATATAGATTTAGATTTGTCACATAAAAAAACATTTCATTGACTCTGAATAACATCAAACATTCAGTCAAAACCAAACTATTAAAGTGCACTTTTACATCTCTATTTTTTGTTGAATGAACATTTAAATTAAGTTTCAACCTACCAATTTTAATTATAATTGTAATTCCATCAAACTCAATAACCAAAATTAGCTTTCGTTAACAAAGTCTTAGTCTTCAAGAAATCCATTACTAAAGAATATAATAAACTAAGAATGATGAAAGATTCTATAAGTAACTCCTAAGAAGTCAAACTTACAAATCACCACACCAGTACAAACTTAAATGAACACATTAACGTTTTCTCTACTAACTACTCATATAACGAATTTCGAAATCACATGAAAAAGAAGAAGAAGAAATAAGCTATAAATAAAAAAAATATTTCTTGATCAAAATTCTCCAATTAAGTTAGTTTTACTTACAAATGTCTCTTATATGATAACTTTAAAAGGAGAAAAATATCAAGAAACTCTAAGTAGTTTAGCGAAATTTAACAAAATCAAGCCCGATTGTAATGTTTTTAAAGATTTAAGGGAGTTAATATACGACAAGACAAATTTTACTATGGTGTTTTCTAAATAATTTAAAGAGGTAAAAAGTAAAAATAAGAATAAAAGAAAGTTTGAAGTAATAAAAGCAGTAATATATATTAGAGAAACATCTCTTAGAACATGAAAAGGTTATGTTTTATTTTACTTCATTGGTTTGTTGTGTTTTCAGTGTCTTGGCCGGTTGAATGGGTCCATACCAAATTCAAACGTGATTCCTTCCATGATTAGTTCAATGATCCACAAATCTACTGAGAACACATGTTGGCCAAAATATTAATTTGTGTTTGTTAAAACTCTTATCAATCACAACCACTGACACCACCAACTGCATCTTCTATTTCTAAATCATTCCAAACACAATCGGTTCTGCATAAATCCAGAGACAAATGACAATACTTTATGATAGAAGAGGCTGAAAATTAAAGACTTAATTATGATTTTTATATATTTTTATTATCATCCTTTTTTAAGAAATTTATCTCTAATATTTTAATTACGTAATTATAATTCAAATGTTAACTTGAAGTTTAATGTAGTTAATAAGAATATTGACATTTTAATTCAAACGTTAAAAATATGTCACTAGTTTGTGATTTTTTCTTATTGTTTTATTTTTATTTTTAACTTGCTTTTAAAAACATAAATGATGTAAAAGTGGTTAAAAACTTGGAAAGTAAATGTTAAAGAGAAAGATAAATTAAAGTAATATGTGTTTGAAAAATAAATATTGCAAGGAAGTAAAACTTGAAGAAATGTAAACTAGTAAGATAGTAAACGAACTAGAAAAGTAAAAAATGTAAGAAAATAAATTACTAGGATGAAACAAGATCTAATCAAATAAATCAATTATTTTAATGGCTAATCCAATGATAATGTTTATTGTATTTTGGGTCACCACTTTTATTTGTTTCTTTTACCAATTTATGTTCTATCTATGATAATTTATTTTATTGCATTTTCATTTTTGCACATTACATTTTCGATTTCTCAAGCACTTTCACTTTAATCATCTTTATCTTCATCTTTACAATTTATTCCATCTCCATTTACATCATTCCATTTTTGTCTGAAAATACAAAAGTACGATCATTAAAAAAAATGCATGATTTCTTATTTATATTCATGTAAAAAGACAATTCAATGAATTTGTAGAATTGATTCATAATATAAAATATTTACACATCAATTTTATATTAATTATGAAATCTTGAATTAAAATACTCTAATATAGTTAAAAATCAATTATTTGATAGTCCTATGTACAACAAATTTACATCGACTCACATCAAGATAATTTGGTTAAAAAGATTAAAAGAACACAAATATTGAATCAAAATCACCAAAAACGCTTATATTTTAAAATATGACTTTGATGTAACTTGAATGGATATTAAAATTAATATAATGACATATGATATGAGATTTTGTAACAGTGAAGATGTATTACTGAGTATAATTACTGAGTATAAAGATAGGTAATTCATTACAATATTCATGATCTAATGATATTCACATAAAAAAAATATATGTTAGACAGGTTTTTATATGCTAAATATAAATTAATAATTTATTCTTACTTTATTGTTTTGTGTAAACTTGTTATGATTGTATTTTTAATACAAAAAATAGAAATTAGAACGAGTCTTATACTATGAGTATTATATCATTTTTGTCTACTTTATGTATATATTTAAGTATGTATTTTCAACATAAATTAAATAAAAAATTGAAAAAAAAATACCCAGTTTTACGTTTGTTTTTATTTAAAACTGCATATTTTTTATGTATCATAAGAAATTTTGATATAAAACAATTTTTAAATTTTTCAAAGAGTTAAAACTAGAAAATTATGTTTCTTCTAATTGATTAACCTTTTCTTACGAAAAAAGTAATTAAGAAACAATTCATTGTAGTAATAATATTTTTGTTAAATTTTATATGAAAATATTTCATAGATTTAAGAATATAATATAAAATTTTTATTAAAAGAAACAACGTTACTCTAGAAATTCTGATTTCCATTCGGCATGCTTATTATATTCATGGTTGTTCGAATTAAATATATAAATAGAGAATTACTGTGATGTTGACCCATAGGTAGGCAAAGTGGACCCACAATCAAAATATTTTATTTATGTGTTAGTATTTTATTTTGTGTAAAATTACAACAACAAAAAATACTTTAAATATATAAATTACATTGCGCTTAAAATTTATAATAAAGAAATAATTTTCCTTTTATTTTAAGGAAAACTCTTAGTTTTTTATCTATTTACCATGCCTAAGATCGAATATAGTGTAGTTTTTCACTATTTAACCTACTACAGATTTTTAGATCCCTCATTTATCAAGTTTGAAATTAGGAGTTATACCCAAGACTTTTTTTATATTTAGTTCTTAAAAGCTTTTTAAGAAGTAAGGAATTCAATATAAATTAAATGAACCCAGCTTTTGAGATAGGTGTTTCCACAAACATCAATGGTTGTGGTGTTTTTGTGAGACTCGTGCAGAAATCTTATTGAGTTAGAGTATAAGAGTTCCTATTTAAATTCTTAATAAATGAATTGAAGGTCCATTAAAATAATATTAACACCCCTTTAAAATTCAGATTCACTAAGATATTATAACAACTAATGTTGGGTTCCCGTATCAGCAGAAAATCCCATTTTCAAACATACAAAATGAAAAGTGCTTTTGCAAAGTAACTTTTTTTTCCAAACATAGACTACAAGTTAAAACTCCAACCACACACTATAATCTCCCAGCCTATGGTGAATAATAGGTTGTTAATAACCAAGTACAATCATCTTAAAATCTATAAAGATAGGTATTATCATATATACACGTGGATACAAGACAACCTTAAAAACATGTTCAAATTAGTTTAACATTATAAAGACAAAAATTATGTTTTCGAGATAATTCTGAAACATGTTAAGGTAAAAATATTACTAAAGCATGTAAAGGAAATCAAGCATGTAAAAACAACTACTCTTTATTTTTATCTTTTATTTTCATGTAAACTAATATAATCCTAAAAAGAATTCACCTTAACATACTTAAATGGAAGAAGAATTAAAAAAAAATTCTTCAAATAACATTATTCTGGCTTATATATACTTAAATAAAATAAAAAAGAATGTAGCGAATTATTTTGGAATTCTATCTCTGAATTTAATGTTAAAAAGGCCAGGGCACACAAACCGAAACTCAACTCCCTCATCCTTTTCTCTTCCCTCTCCAATCCACGATGAGGCTTCAACCGCACTTCGCGGTGGCCGTGGCGGCGTTTGTGGCGACCGCTTGGGCGGTGCACATGCACAGCGGCGTTTGGAAGTCGGGGGAAGACGTGGAAGGCATGCAGGATTGGCAGTACGAAGGTGTTCCGATTGACGGCGGCGTTGGACCGGAGAGTTTCGCCTTCGATCCCCGCGGCGAAGGGCCTTACACGGGCATTTCCGACGGTCGAATCATCAAATGGCAGCGCTCCGAGAATCGTTGGCTCAACTTTTCCGTTACTTCCTTGCAAAGGTGCTCTCTCTCTCTCTCGCTCTCTCTCTTCCACACTCTTCATGCTGCATGTGTACAAATTGGAGAAAATTACGCTTTATCCAAACCTTTTCATCTTCTCATAAAATCAAACAATTCCTTCAGTTATTATTTGGTGTTATTATTATTATAATGATTAATAGGGATAAAAAACTATCCAAACATGTTTCTGCAACCTTCAGCTGTGTGGATTGGTCGAGAGTTTTCGGTGTGCAAATTCAGCAAAAATGAAATTGAACTCGTCCCCACAAATTCACCCCCAACACAAGCTCATCGTGTTGTCAATTTACCTCAAACTACTAGTTTTGCTTTTAAATTAAATAATCAATCAATAAACGTAATCGACCTATTTGGACTATAATTCTATCACTAGTTATAAATAGGTAAGTTTTTAGGTTATATCAGACTTTGAAATATGTTAATTAAGTTTGTTTGACAGAGAAAGAACTAAAACGAGTATAAATAAGTAAAAAACGAAAACATATTTGATTTAGTTGAGAAAAATGGAAAAAAGAAAGAAAAAAAAACACGTTAGGGTATAATAATTCACTCTTCTCAAGGTAGTGAATAATACGGAACAGAGAAAGTGAAATAAATACGTGATAAAGGAAAATAAATGAATGAGAAATGGAATATTGCTTGTTTGCTTTAAGAGAAATATAAGCAAAATAATGTAGAAATAAAACTGTAAAGTTATTTGTTTTAACAAAAGAAAATAAGAGAAATAATTATTAATGAAATCAGTGCATTCTTTTTTCATGTAATCAAGCTTTGCAAATTGATTATGCCTTAAACATGATAAGTTAAGTTTTAGCAAAATTATTATACGGATATTTTTTTGATATTATTATATTAAATAATTATCTAAAACTTAAAGTAAACATAAAATTTGATTGTTTAATACTTATTTAATATATTGTGATCAATTTGATTTTTTTAAAACTTTTTTATTTTTTCTAAGCAATATACATATATTGCATATTTAATTAAAGTATTTATCAAATTTAAATTACCTAAATGTTTAATTTGTTATGTTTTTATAACTAATTAAGATACGAAGTGTGTTATTTTATTTTGTGTTTAAGTCCAACACTAAAATTAATATATGTATGAATATGTATTCAGAAAATATTATTTTCCCAGTAAAAGAAATACAAAAATAAGTTCTGAAATAATATTGACGTGAGACTCTTTCACATAATCACTAATAAAAAAAATAAAAATTGTAATAAATAATTACATTAAATAATTGTAGAAAAAACTACTAATTCTATCCCATTTAGCAGAAGTACTTCCCCTAAATTAAATACGTAGTTTCTAAACAAAGTAAATCTCACCTAAACCGTATTGATTACGGTCCAAATTGGACAAAATTTGAAAGGTGTAATTACAATTTGGGTTGCATTAAATCGTTACATGATGGTTGAACTGCATTTGGATTGTCTACAGCTGTCCACCCCTACAGCACCATATCAAGCTTATGCAATAACTTTTTTTTGCATTCTGTCTTTTAATAACCGTTAGATGTAAATGTAACGGCTAAGATTACTGTTGTGGAGGTAGTATGGGTGTAGAGGATCCATGCGCTGGTTTTAGTGGAAACATTTGGTTTGTTGCGAACACTGTTCTTTTACTACCTGTTCAAGATACCGTGGGCCCAAACTGAAGCTTTCTTTATTTCTCTTTCTTATTCATCCCCCTCTCTGTCTAACCATAATAATGAAGGGAGTTTTTGCTACATTTATATTTTAAAGATAAAAATTTTCATTTTTTAGATAATAAGTAAGAAAAGAAAATGAAGATGGGAAGGTTGATAAGGTTGTGTTTGGCAGGAATGAAGAGTGTGGAGGAGCATACGAGGAGCATCCGAAGAAAGAGCACGTGTGTGGGCGACCACTTGGGTTGTGCTTTAGCAAGCTATCCAATGAACTTTACATTGCAGATGCTTACAATGGATTAGTTGTTGTTGGCCCCAATGGTGGCACTCCATCACGACTCATATCAACTCTACAAGAAGAAGATGAGGAAGATGAACCCTTGGCTTTCACAAATGGTTTGGATGTTGATCAACGGACTGGAGCAGTCTACTTCACCACCAGTAGTTCTAAATATCAAAGGAGGTATATTTCAACATTAAACTAACACAATTAAAATTTAAGAAACTAAAATTATCTATTTACCTAAATCTATTTATGATTGGTCATTTTTCACCGACGGATCTAAAATCCTAAGTCAGTAGAGACAATATGTCTAAAATCCTAGGTCAGTAGAGACAATATGTCTACGGAGACAAATATATAAGATTAAGGAAGTAAATAACATTTTTTTTTTATATATTTAGTAATAATTTTGACAAAATCAAGGAGTGTCCTTATCCATCCTCATGTACACATAGGTCGGTCTCTCCGTGTGTTGGATCGATGAAAATATATGTGTTAGACAGCTGAAAATGATGTTTTGAAAATAAGTTTTTATTATTATATAATAGACTATAAGTCAATAATGTTTCTTTTACGATAAAAAATATTTTAGACTTGTATTTGACTTTTCTTATATTCAGTCATATTTTTCCTTGATGATAATATTTGTGAAATGCAGGAATTACATCTCTTTGATCTTGAGCAAAGATAAATCGGGGAAGCTAATGAAATATGAACCAGAAAGTGAACGACTTAGCATTATTCTAAACAATCTCTCGTTTGCAAATGGTGTAGCATTAAGCAAAGATAGTGACTACATTCTAATAATAGAGACAACAACATGCAGAGTATTAAGGTATTGGCTAGAAACACCAAAAGCTGGAACATTGGAAGTGTTTGCTCAAGTACCAGGTTTCCCAGACAACATCAAACGAAGTCCAAGAGGGGGGTTTTGGGTGGGAATTTACTCGAGAAGAGAAAAATTTATCCAATGGATTTTATCATATCCATGGATTGGAAAAGTTTTGCTTGCACTTCCTTTGGACATTACAAAAGCTTATTCATATTTGGCTAAGCTTAAAAGAAGTAGTGGAATGGCAATTAGGCTAAGTGAGGATGGAGATATATTAGAAGTTGTTGAAGACAAAAAATGGAACAAAGGGAGGTCTATTAGTGAAGTGGAGGAAAAAGATGGAATATTATGGGTTGGATCCATTGATGCACCTTTTGTTGCTAAGTATAATATTCATATGACAAAAGAACAAGTAAAAGGGATTTGAAGATATAATTTTGCTGTTTTCCATTATGTTGTTTTAGATTTCTGAATTGAAATATCAATGTTTCAATCCTTGCACAAAACTCCACCTCTCTTGTCTCAGTGGAATAAGATGTTTTTTTTGTCATGCACAAAGTTGTGGTACATATTCTTGGGAATAATTCAAGTGAGTCAAAGTTCAACATTGAATAGAAAAGACAAAGTTAAACACTATATAAAAATAAAAATTCAACACTATTACCTCAAGTTTTTGGGATAAAAGTGGTGTCAAATGTCATATATGTATAAAATTTATGTCATATATCTATAGAATCACAATCTATCAATCTCAATAACTATAACACATATAATGAAATATATAAACCCAAACATACCAAGCTAGTGATATGTGGTGCAATATATTTGTCATTATCTTTCTCCTTTTGTCTTCTTCTTTCTACACCATCGTTTGTTCCGACATATTGGTTGAAGAGACTAGTTTGTTTTTGTTATCATTTGAGGATATCATAATATAAATTTTGTATTTTGAATTGTAAAATTTTTAATGTACTTTTTATTTTGCATTCCAAAATATGTAATTTAAAATACATAATTTGAAATGCATTTTGGATATGATGATAATGTAGGATGAACATGTGAACTGCATATTCACAAGAAAAAGTACAGGTAGTATTTTAGTTTTATACTTCTTTTGAAAATAATAATAGGCTATGTGTTGAGAAATAATTAATTATATAATTAACTATGTTAAAAAAAAATAGTCATGTTGATTAAAAATTATTTTTCATATATTTAGAAAATAATCGATTATCAAGGATAATAATAAATTATTATGTTATACATTTATGAAAAAATAAAAAATTTAATTTGTAAGTAATTGATTATGTTTAATAATAATGGATTGTGTTGATTGAAAATGATTTCTAGGTTAGATGAAGAATAATCAATTATATTTATATATAGTTAATTATGTCAATTAGCAACCTCAACACTCTTTTAAAAATAAGCTTTCCTTTACTCATTTCATTGCATACATTTCCTACATTTTTAAAAAGAAAGTTATGTTATTTCTTGAAATAGATATTTTCTGGTGTAATACATTACATCTTATTTGGAAAAGAAAGTTATGTTATTTTTTGAAAGAGATATTCTCCGGTGTAATACATTATGTCTTGTTTGGAAAATAAGTGCTCAAGATTTATCGAGAAAGTGATTATGCTATAAAATTTTCTATTGTATAATCTATCACATATTAGGTTATACATTTTTTTTCTCTTGTAATCTGATTTAATATATTTGCATCGGTGTTTAGTATGTGTTGTAGGTTATTGAGTGTTTCTGTCTTTGTAAATCCTATTAAATGGAGTTTTAAGGAATGTTTTGAATATTTTGTTCTACTTACAAAGGTGTTTTTTTATAATTGGATAATTCAAGATTATTTAGCGAAAAATTTAGTTCATATTGTTGGATTAACTTAACGTAGATTGGAAAGAATTGAATCGGTATAAAAATATGAGTTTTTTATTTTTATTTTTGCTCATTCTCTTCCATCTTCTTGATTCATTTATCATTGTATTGAATTTCTTCTGTGATTAATAGTTTTAAGGCAAAGTTTTCTTTAAAAAATTAAAGAACACTTTTCAATAAATTCACCTCCCTCTTGATTGTATTTTTAATCATTCTTAACTTTACACAAATATAATATTTATAGCACTATTCTAAAATTTGAGCATCTTAATCTTGATCGCATATTTTAAAGTATGATAATCTCATTACAAATATCTCAAATACCTTTTCTTCATTCCTTAAATGACTAACAATTACTTTATTATAAGAATCTTAGAAAAAAGAGAATTGCTTCAACGTCTTACTTACTTCAAAGTGTTAGTTTAACACTTAGCCATAATGCATAGAAAACTCAAGAAATTTCATAATATAAAATTTCAACTAAATGTACTAGCCTTTTTATTTTAACATGTCCATTTGTGCATGAATTTTCAATTGAAATTACTTATTCACTCATAACCCTCAAATTCAAACAAAACAACACATTAATATAGAATTCAAACTCAATCCCAACAAATTCCCATAATGACTTTTTCTTTTATTTTCGGTATGTAAATACTATTTTATATATGGATAAGAGTAACTCAATTGTTTTATGATAATTTATGTGCATGTATGATTTTTTTATGATCCACACCTAGGATAAAAGTCTCTTATGTAGTTATGTCTAACCTGCCTACTCAAAGAGTAAATAATAATAATAATATAATTTAAAAAGTTTTGAACATACTAACATTTTCTTTGTCTCATCTTATGTATAACAAATACGTATCTAATTTATTAAAACTAATAAAGATAATTAAATTAATTAGTTAATTTTAATAAAAAGAGTTTTAAAATATATTCAAAAAAATATTCAGATACTTAAGTAGTTTGATATTGCGTGATTCTATTTCTTCTTTAAGATTTTTAACTAATAAATACATTCATTTTCATTAAGAGAAAGTGAACATTTAGTTAGAGTAAATTAAAAATACGATAAAAAAAAGGTAATAACTAATATATTTAAAATTATACACATATTTCTATAACCAAGACAAAAAAATTGAATTTATTTCTAATACATAATATTAGAGGTGGCATTAGGGATGTAAACGGGGCGGGTAGGGTACGGGTAGTAGCTTCCCCGTACCCATATTCGTCGGGTATCCGTTATGTGGGTACACGTCTATTTTTTCATATCCGCGGATATTCACGGGTACCCGCGGGTATTTACAAAATTATTTAAAAAACAAATATTTAATTATAAATTCAAATAAAATAAAATAAAATACATCAGTGTCATAAATTTTAAATAAAGTTCAAATAAACTCAAGTTCATACAAGTAAATATAAAATGACGTTCAACACAATGAAAATTCTTTAATTAGTGTTTTTGATCAAAAAGTTCACTTTTTCCAATTGATTCCTAAAAAATAAACAAAATAAACAAATAATAAACCTCAATTGCCACGTGCCAAGTATTCTTATTTTGATTTCATCATTTGACAACCAGCATACCATAAACATAATTGTCTATACATGATTTGATATATATGTGCAATTTCAAATAAAGGAAAGAGAAGAATGTCAAGGGGTTACTTGGAAGAAGACAACGTACTAATACTTGAAGTTTGAATAATGAAGACAGAAGACAAGATGTACAACTTAGAAAAAATAATATTTTTACTAATATATATATATATATATATATATATATATATATATATATATATATATGAGGGTACTTTTGTGAATTAAAGTTTAGCGGGTACGGGTATCCATGGGTACGGATACTATGATACCCGTACCCGCCTCGTTAACATGCGGGTATCAAAAATACCCGTACCCGCGGGTAGCGGGTATCCATTTTTAATCCCTTTTTTTTACCCATTACGGATTTTATCACGAATATCCGTGGGTACGGATTTTTTTGACATCCTAGATGACATTATTATTATTATTTTTATTTCTTTTAACTGATCAAGATAACTAACTAATAATAATAAACCGTTTACTAACAGACTTTTCCGTGTAAAGTCAAAGTCTTGGCATGTCCAACTATTAATGATATCTTGTCTTTGCAACAATTATGTTAAGTGAAGCTAAAAGAATTAAGATTTAAGACACAAAGAAAAAGAAAGAATTGAACAAGAATTGCAACAACGATGACAGAATCAAACGCAATTGCGAATGGATTGGCTGGTGCAGGTGGTGGAATCATTGCTCAAATCATCACTTATCCTCTTCAAACGGTAATCTCTCTCTCTCTCTCTCTATATGCTTCTCTCTTTGACTGTGTGACCAATTCCCTTGCAATTTTTCAGGTAAACACGCGCCAGCAAACTGAGAGAACACTAAAGAAGAACAAGCAAAGTTTGCCCTCCAACACAACCACTGCTCCTAGCACTCTTCTTCAGATCTTTCAGGTTCAAATTTTGCTCCTTTTTGGCATTTGGTTGGTTTATTTTATGAGGGTATATTTATTATATCTGTGACCCTTTTTTAGGTCATTAAAACTGAGGGTTGGGGTGGACTCTACAGTGGCCTCAAGCCTTCTCTTCTTGGAACTGCTGCTTCTCAGGTTTTCAGTTTTCGACCATACCCCACACGGGAAATCCTACCAATACACGCTTGTGAAATCTCTAGTTATTATTGATTTAACATTTTATAAAATTACATAATTGTGCTGGTTTCACTTCTTATGTAATGAACTTCACTCATGAATTTGTTGTTTTCAATAAAATTTGACCAGTAAAGAAGAGTGTGTTAGAAACAACTTTGAGTATGTTGCTAGCTAGCACTCTTCTACACTACAATAGCTTTTGTTGATTATTCAGTATGCACCTGTTATAAGATGCAAAATTCAAGGCTTAAGACACGGTGTGTGGTGAATGAGATTGTGTCTAGCGAAAGGGGCTAGTCTCCGATAACCTGATGAATTAAGATTCAAATATTTATTCAAAGTGGTGCTCAAACTTAATGTTTGACTGTGTCTTGGACAATATTACATCTGAATGAGGATACATGTGGTGTGGGAAACCATTAAACGAAAAACAAAATAACAAGACTACTCAGTGGGTTGTGGGTAGTTATCTAAATGATTATTTTTCTGTTTTCAGGGCATTTACTACTATTTCTATCAAGTTTTCAAGAACAAGGCAGTGGCGATTACAGCTGCTCGGAAGGTGAAAGGGCATGGAGATGGTACTGTTGGGATGTTTGGTTGGCTTGTTGTGGCTGCAATTGCTGGGTGATTATTCCATCATACAAATTTTATTTGAATGTTGCATTTCAGAATAGACATGTTTGTGTTGTGTTTGTGATAATGAATGCAACTTCTCTCTCTTTGCTTGATATTCTTGTTTAATTGTCTTATTTTTCAGGTCCTTGAATGTGTTGTTTACGAATCCAATATGGGTTTTAGTGACTCGGATGCAGGTGCTTCAGATGCTTTTATTTTCTTCCTGGACTGTTTTATATGATTATATGTTGTCAAACATAATGCTGGTTGCTTTTCATTTGATCTTTTTCTTCTGTTTTATGAATACGGTCACTTACAGTGAGACATTATGTATGTTAAGTTAATTTTTGTTTATAGAGGTGTGAATTTCATTTTTCCTTCGCTTATAAAAATTTTATGAACAAGTTTCTCTAAACATACCCTTAACCTTTAACTGAGTCAAATGCTAACGTGTAATCTATGTATCTTGTGTCTAAAAGTTGTGTGTGTACTACTGACGTCTAACAAAAGTTCAACAATTTTCACATGAAAATGCCGGGATGTGGCTTAAAGCCAAAAAGGGTTAGAATCCATAGACTCTGAATGCTCAAGGCTATCTACTATTTGATTGCCCTGTTGCTACACTCAAGCCATGCATCCATAATTTTGGTCCAGTTTTAATGATGTGTGACATTTTATATTTTTATTCTAGACTCATACTCAAGCAGAAAGGAAAATTATGGATGAAAAGAAAGAAGCTTTAAGGAAGGCTGCTTCTGAGAGCGCCATAGCAGACTCCACATTGCAAGATAAATTGGATGAACTGAATTCTATGAAACCTCGACCATATGGAACTATACATGCAGTTAGTCTCTTATTTCATTTCCTTCTCTAACTACTGCTTATTCTTTACACTGGTCAGGGATTGAGTGTGAATTTTCTTGTTCTTGTTGTTTTTACTTCTCTTAATGACTGCATAACTGTTCAAACCATAACTTTGAACTATAACAACACCAATCGAGTTTTATTTTTGCAAATCTTTAGAAATTTTAGGTTTTTTATATCAGGAAATGATCTATTGTTTGACATTTTGCATGCTCCATTTGTCAGAAACAAAAGTGGTTGAGTTACTTCCTGCAATTACTATCAGGATCTTTCATGTTGAATTGTTGATATGTTATATCGTTAAAAGCAAAAGGCATGGATTATTCATAGGGTTGTCCTGGTTGGCAATATAAAGAATACAACTATACCTAAGATGTGCATAATTATCACTTTCACTTCTGTTCATTCTGATATGAATCTTGTTTTGGTTAAAAGGCTAGAGAAGTGTACAACGAAGCGGGTACAGTAGGATTTTGGAAGGGTGTCTTCCCTGCCCTTATTATGGTCAGCCTCATCACTTATTTTTTTTATGCAGCAAATTCACGTGTAATATTTATATAATCTCCATATCTCTGAGAATTTTCATTACAGGTATGCAATCCATCAATTCAGTTTATGATTTATGAAAGCTCATTAAAGCATCTAAGGGCAAAACGTGCAGCTAAGAAGCAAGGGAATACAAGTATATCTGCTTTGGAGGTATAAAGTACTTTCAAATGAAACAATTGGAAAACATGTTGTACAAGAACGTTTTAAGTTGTTTTATGTGTGTGTATATATATATTCCTATTCTTTGAATATTAGTAAATAAGCATCGTCCTATCCTTCGAAAAGGTCTTTTTGGTGGGAGCAATAGCTAAGCTTGGAGCCACTGTGACAACATATCCATTACTAGTTGTGAAGGTAAATCAACTAATTGTTCCTTCATCTTCTCCTCACTTATTATTTATTAATAAGATAAAACCTCATCCACTTCAAAGTATATATCCTACAAATCATCAATCATTGGTCCACTATTGTATTAAATTACATTCCAGGAAATGAAACTATAGTTTTCTTGGTACAGCAAAGAATTTGATCTTTTGAAGTTTTCTGCAGAGTCTCATCATGTCTTAAACACATTTGCATCATAACACTATTATATGTGCCTGACGATTCATGCCACTACATGTTTCTTTGTACACAGTCAAGGCTTCAAGCAAAACAGGAGATTGGTGGCAATAACTCCTTAAGATACTCAGGTTTGCTTTTAGATATATAAGCTATAACTTAATTTGCCTTTGGATGTTGTGAATATATTTTCTTTTGTTTTAACCTCATTCTTACCAATATCTGGTTGAAGCGACCAATGATCATTGATTTTCTTCTATTTGGTAAATATTAAAGCTATGGAATCATTAAAATTGTGGCTGAAACTTCATTAACTGCTGTTCAAAGTGGTTTATATTCCCAGTACACAAGAGAGGAATAAAAGGGAAGAAAAAGTGTGCTATTTGTTATTTTACTTAAGAGGAGTGCTGGCAACACTTGAGATCTACCTAATTAGCGATCTTTGATCAATTTTAACTTGTAGCCAAGAGTCAGAGGGAGTATACAGAATCCTAGAAAATTCTTATATTATGAAATACGGATTAACTGTTATATACTTTGTTTTGGTCTTACTTCTAGTCTTAGGACTTTGATTTTTTTCGATTCATGCCTCTGATATAATCCCTTTTTCTTCATTTTAATTAAGAATTTCTGTATCTTTAAGCCTTTCACTTACAATCATCAACAATCATAACAAGAAAGAAAACAAAACTATTCCACTTTGTCAAAGTATGTCTTCCCTTTTCTAAAGCTATAAATGCAGGTACTTTTGATGCTGTACTTAAAATGATCCGTTATGAAGGAATAACTGGCTTCTATAAGGGGATGAGCACAAAGATAGTGCAGAGTGTTTTTGCAGCCTCTGTTCTGTTTATGATCAAAGAGGAGCTTGTTAAGGCTTTTATAGTTCTAACCAATAAGAGCAAAAAGGTTGCATCAAATTTGAGTAGTTGACTTCTTTACCATATGAAAAGGATAATAAGTGTCACTTGGTTTACTTCTCCCTATTGGTTATTCACCGATTGTGGTGAGAGAGAGGTGAAGTCCTCACCAAAATAATTGGATGAAGTTAACTCCACTAGTGTAGATGAGGCATCATGAAGTGCCGCAGAACCCTTTGGAATATCTCATAGTTCATTTCAAGAACCAAGGAACTGAGAAAATTCAACAAACATGAGAGTGACTTCTTCCAACAGTAGTGTTATGCAATCATTCTTTTCCAAAGAAATAAAAACCAAAGTGCTTTGTGTATAATTCTTGAAAAATTAACAGACAATCATTATGCTGAGCCATTGAATTGCTTTGTATGTTGGTATGGTAAGAAAAGTTCATATGTCTAGAGAAAAGATTTACGATACAAACCTCATTTTATAAGTTGATTTTGTAAAATTAAGTTAGGCTCTTAATTAACTTCTTAACATGATATCAAAACTATGAATTAGATTCTATCCTAAAAGAAAGCTCTTTGATTTGAATAGAAGATTTGTTTCAAACATAAGAGAATTTTATTGTTGACATTTTGGATTAAGCTAAGAACTACTCTTACCCTATAACCATTCGAAAATTAATCCAAGAGTTATATAATCAAATATATTATTATGTAAAATATTTAGTTAAATCTATACATACAACTTTAAGATCTATCGTAAAAATTTCAAATTTTAACCTTGGTTGAATAAAATATGTGGTTTAAGGATTAATTGGATGAACCTAAAGATATTATAGTGACACTTTATGAAAGAAAAATATACAACATTAACGATGGATTGAAGAGGATATTTGTTAATTTAATCAATATTTTTAGGCGAATGAGATAATAAGTAGGCACATTAATTTTAACATGTTAAATTTAATGATAAGACCAAGTTAAAACATATTTTCACTTTTAAGGATATTTTAACAAAATATACCTTCAGAGAATAAATTGTGATAGTTTCTAAAAATGTTGGGCTCAAGTTAAATAGACCATCTATTCTAGGCTTTTACTTCTTGCTCCCCAACAATTTCTATGCACATCCATTAAACTTTCAAAATGATTATTTTGCCATCCAGAAAAAAAGTGACTCTAGATTACAAATTTCGAAAACTTTTCGGAACAAGTTTTCTGATATTTCTGGGACAATATTTTCGAAATAAAGTTATCAAAACTGAATTTTCAAAATGTAGTTTTCGAAATAAAATTTCTAAAACGTATGAAATGTATTCTAGAATAAATTTTTTGGTATGGAATTTTTGAAAAACCATTCTGAAACTCATAAAATATCTTCCCAAATAAAATTTTCGAAATACCTATAAATGAAATATATTTCGAAAAGAGTTATTCAGAACATATGAAGTATATTTCGGAAAAAACTTTCCATCAGTACTTTTCTGCATTTTCTCTCTTCTTCTTTCTCTGCAGCAGCGGTGACATGGTGATGTGGTGCGATGCAGTAATCTAGGGTGTTTGAATATTTTCGTAATATTATGAGGTGCAATTAGTAATTGTGATGGTGTTCGAAGTAATAGCTATTTTTCTAACTTCACAACTCGGCCTATTAAGATAGGCAAATTAGCTAGCTGGTACATGTTATAAGCGCACGGGAGAGAAAGAAAAGAAGGAAAGGAGAGAGAGAGAGTTATAATATATTTTTATAAATAAAAAAGTTCGACAAATGACTCATAAAACAAAATAAGTTCTCGAAAATGATATTTTGACAAATATTTTGCTAACAAAGTTATTGAATAAAGTATTTTTTTTTACCGAAATTACATAAATAAAGTAATAAGTTATATGTTTGTTTACCAAATATTATTGTTCGTTAAAGTTTGTCAAAAAAAAAAAAAATTTAAAATTATAATTTTTCTTTTTCATCCAATAATGATTTTTTGACAAACATTTTTTTGAGAAAATTGACAAAGTTATTAAGTAGAGTAATTTTTTATTTTTATACGAAAGTTTAAAAAAATAAAGTAATAAAGTTTTATAGTTTTTTTTTTACAAAAATATTGTTTGTCAAAGTTTGTAAAAAAAAAAATTGTCAAAGTATCATTCAGATGCGGACCTATGTTGTGACAGAGGAGTTGTGACTCCCCCAATGTTTTATTTTTATTTTCTATATATATATATATATTAAAATATATATTTTTATATTATTATTTAATTTAAAAACTTTTTTAAAATTTAAAAATCAAGTTTTTGTTTTACTATGATTTTTCTATGTTCTAGACATATCTTTATTTGTTAGAGATTATCAAATCATGCTTTAAAGTTATAATACATCACTTTATTAAAATGACATAAAACAAATAATAAATATAATAATAAAATTTTGACATAGATCTTGTATCTTTTGAACTCCAATATATATTAAATGGTGATAAAAAAAATATTCATGACAGTTACATTAAATTTTTATATTGTAATAAATAAAAGTTATTGATACAATTATAGTGAAAAAATTACAGTATAATTGATAATGAGTTAGAAAATAAAAAACAATTAGATAAATAATATCGAAATAGTATTCTATATGATAAAAATAAACAAAAAATAAAAATATTAAAAAATTAACAAATGTGTGTTTTATAAACAATTAAAGAGACTATTGAAAGATATCGCATTAAGAAAAAAAAAATGTATTATTAAGGATGTGATAAGATGAAAAATATCTTAGAGATCTAAGAAAAATGTTCAAATATTAACATATATACTCAATGATTGAGAAATAACAAAAATTGTTTTAGCGAAACAAAAAAAATTTTCAAATGAAACAAAAATTAATAATAATAAGTAAAGAATTTTTTTTATATTACCTAGTAAATAAAATATTTATGCTATTAATCACTTAAATTGAGACTATTAAACATAAATATTAAAAAATAATATAAATATTCAAATGTGAGACATAAAATTTTTTAATTGACATACATCATTTTAACATAATTACATAAATCACTTAAATTGAGACTATTAAACATAAATATTAAACAATAATAAAAATATTCAAATGTGAGACGTAAAAATTTTTAATTGACATACATCATTTTAACATAATTACATAAAGAAGGTTATGATAAAATGAAAAATATATCATAGATGTGAATGAGTTTCATGACAAACCAAATAATTAAAAGAAATAAAAAATTGAAAGTGTATATATATATATATATATATATATATATATATATATATATATATATATATAGGGTAACTTAATTAATTGTGAATATTTAATAATTTAAACGGGGACGGGTATTATGACATGAATATGTACATTCCCATACTCATCCCCATACCCATATCCAATTAAAAAAATCGAGGATTCTCATACCCATACCCATACCCAGTCAATGCGGGAATTCTCTGTCAAAACGGGAACATGTTCGGACAATACCCATGAAGACGGGTTTATTTGTCACCTCTAATCATATGTTGGATTATATCATAATGTGTGCTTGTTTTGAATAGAAAAAATGATGTTAAGAAATTAAAACTTTTTTTAATTAGAAAAAATAATTTATATATATAAAAAAAAATTGACCTCCCTAAAATTTTTGTGCAAGTTATGCCAATGGTATCATTTCCCTTTTTCATCAAAAAATGATTTTTTGACAAACATTATGTTGACAAAGTTATTGAATAGATTAATTTTTAATTTTTTTTATGGAAGTTAAAAAAGAAAGTAATAAAGTAATAAAGTTTTATAGGTTTTTTTACCAATTGTTTGTCAAAGTGTCATTTTCCTTTTTTCATCCGAAAGGATTTTTTGACAAACATTTTGTTTATAAAGTTGACAAATTTATCAAAAATAGCAATTTTTTATTTTTTTATGGAAGTTACAAAAATAAAATAATTAAGTTTTATGATTGTTTTACTAAAAATTATTGTTTGTCAAAATTTGTCAAACAAAACATCGTCAAATTATCATTTCTGTTTTTCATCCGATAATGATTTTTTTCACAAACATTTGTTGAAAAAGTTGACAAAATGACCCAATTGAATAATTTTCTATTTTTTTTTATGAAAGTTACAAAAGTAAAATAATAAAGTTTTATAACCTTTTTTACTAAAAATGGTTGTTTCTCAAAATTTGTCAAACAAATTTTTGTCAAACTATTATTTATTTTTTCTAAAATAATACGTAGAAGTTATATTAGATTAAAATATAGTATATTAGAAAGAGGTTTTATATCAAGTGCGAATACTAAACACTTTAAAATTTAATAGAAAACAGTACAGTTTTTTAAATAGTTTAAAGATAAAAGAAATATATTTAACTCTATTGTTTTTTTCATATTCATATCCTTTATATCACTATTTTGATTAACAATGATTGTAATTTTTTCTTCGGACATATTCAACTTATCATTTTTAATGGTAGAGATTTAACTGGATTCAATTTGTATCAAGAGTTTATTATAACTTAAAAATTTGTAATTTGTACAGATAGATGTTGATGTTCATAATGTTCATCGTAACCCTCGACAAACTAATATGTACAAATTTGATAATTAGTATTATTATATCCTCCACTAGTGAGAATTTGGGGTGTCCAAGATATCTTCTGAACCTTATAATATGTCTTAATTTATAACACTAAGTCTCTCTTTGAATTGGTCAATCAAAAGTAAAGAAATGAAAACATAAATAAAATGATTAAAAAAATGAAAAATAAATTATTATGATCACTTAAAGGATTAAAAATATGTGATAAGTTGATTCTTTTTCTAACTATGAAAAATAATTGATAATATGTGGTGCGATGTTTGTTGACTTTATTAACAGATCAGATTCTGCCCAATTGATTAGGTAAGTCTTTAGTACATAAACAAGTTACACAAACTAAATAAAATATCTCACCTTTTAAACAATATTTTACATTAAATTTATTATTTTATAAAAATAATATTATTTATAATGACGATAAATTTAATACAAAATTGATGTATGATAAACGATAAACTTGTGTAATAAATTATTGTGTTCACGATTGATGGAGACTTCCAAAATACAACAACATCGGCAGCAAGCAACACAACCACAGAATTTAAAAGCACAATAACGAAAGAGTATACGAGAACACACACAAGTCCCACATCGTTATCAAAACCCTCACACCACAATTCTGTCTTGCGTAACCACAACCTCATAAAAATCATCGAAAGTTGTGCACGTGGGACCCACTTCTCATGGCACCTCAAATATCGAAGACTCTGAACATTTTGCGATCAAATTCTAGCCCATGAGACACGCTATAATGTGAGAGTCTCTTTCTAATACAACTTATTTTTTATTTTAATGTTTAATATAATATTGTTTTCTTTTTAAAAAAAATCAATACTTAATACAAAATCATTTCAGAAAATAAAAAACAAGAATCATACTATCATTTTTCCTATTTTTTGTGAGGTTTATCTTTGCTTTCATCCATGCATTTGTTCTGACAGCTATAAACTGTTAAAGGTTGTTTTGGTTGGGTTACTAAGTTACTTTCTTAACTCCACATTATTGTTGTTCGCAATGATTGATTAGGGAGTGAGAACTACACTTCATTTGGACAACAATGGCAGATTTTCAGTTATTTGTGGAATGTTGTACTATAGAATGTTAGCTTTCATTAATTTATATATCACCCAAAACAAGAAAACCTTATCTTTCTTATTTGGGTACTTCATCTGTGCATGACAAATAATTGAGCTAAAAGATTTTTTTTAGTGATCGAAATGTTTTGCATTTATGTTGAGTTTGAAATTAAATTATATTTAAATTTAAAACAGATGAGTTTTAATTTTGCACATAAATTTATAAATTATAAATATATTTAATTTTTATTGTTTTATTAAAGGTTACCTATGTTAAATGTTATTTAAATAATAAAAATTAGTGAAAATATATTTATAACACATGAGTTTTATTCTTTTTTTAATTTATTTACTTTAGTTTTCATATCATTAATTTTAAAAAAATGAATAAAATAATTAAATCTAATAAAATGATTATTAAAAAATAAAAATAGTAAAATAATTATTTATATAAATATATAGATAGATTACTTATTCAGTTGTTTAGGTAGTTTATATGAAGTGGTGAAAGTGCAAGTATCTAACCCATGTGCAGGGGACCCAAAGCAACGTAGTATTTATTTGCAGTGAAAAAGTGGGTTGAAGAGGTGCCCATTATGATACGGCAAAACAAGTGGAGAAGGACATATATTTCATTAAATCTAAGAAAGTATGAAGCTCTCATTACTATGGTAAGAATAATGAAATTAGGTTTATATTACTTAATTAACTCTTATTCAAGAGTTGAGTACTTGATATTTTCTGTCGAGATCTAAAAGCTCCAAGTGTTTAAAATCCAAATTGATGAAACAAATAATTTACTTTGAAAAAAATTTGTTTGAAATTTTTTTATAAACAATCATTTTTAATAAGAAAAAATCTTATAAAATTTTATCATTTTACTTTTATAAATTTCATTAAAAAAATTACTCTATTTAGTAAATTTGTCAATTTTGTCAACAAAATATTTATTAAAAAATCATTTTCGTATAGAAAAACATGTTTTACATAATTTATATGATAGAGAAAATGTTTTTGCATAATTTACAGAGAAAAACATATTTTATAATTTAATTTAGAAACAAAATATAAATTTTGATAATAATTTAAAGAGAAAAACATTAACCTTTAAAAATAATTTGATAAGGAGTAAAGTTAAATTTAAAAATTCTAAAATACATGGACAAATTCACTTTTCTTATGTTGAAAAATATAAAATATACTTCATTTCATATAATTGTTTTTATGATATCATCTTTTCTATTTATGAACCATCTTTTTTGTCTACCCCATCATTCTAGAGTCTTATTTTCTTCCCTCCCATTTCCCTTCCACAACTCAGTGGAATCAAGATGCATTGAAAAAATGGTGAAAACCAATAAAACCCGATCTTCTTATTTTAATTTTATTCTGGTTTTATAATTTTTCATGTATTTGTAATTTTATTGTTTTGGATTTGTTACTATGTTATATTTTTTCAGCTCTTTGTCAATTCTTTTTTATTTTAAACTACTTGTTTTCACCGTAATTTGTAAGTTTGTCATCTTATATTAGATTAAATAAGTTTGTACTCTTTTAACCTGGAAGTAAAATTAAAATTTATTTTTATTCAAAATTTTAATATATTTTTATTTTTAAATTTTAAAAAATAACATATGCAGTTTTTTAAACTGAATTACATTACATGTTTACGATGTATTAAACACATTTTATGTTGAAAGTCTTACGTAGTTTAGAATTTTTTTTTATAACATATAAATGAAGTATAAATATGATCTTACAAACTGATTTTGTGAAATTGAATTAGGATTAATATTCTTTTTTAATCTGGTATCAGAGTTAAGATTAAGTTAGAATTAAAATTTATTTCTAATATTTTATGTTAACATTTAAATGTTTTATTCAGTTGAATGACGTTAACTTAATATGTAGACATTTTATTTGAAATTAAAAAAAAATAAAATAAAATAATATGTGATTGTCATTATACAAAATCCATTAATTATTTTAACTAGATTAAAAAAAATTAAATTAAATAAAATTGAGAAATATAAAAATTAAATTAAAAAAAAAATTAGGACCTAACAGGAAAAAAACTGAACAAATTTTAGTATTAATTTTTTTTAAAGAAATAACAAATATTATTTTCAAGGAACAGTTTTTCTAATATGCAACTGGTTTATTCTGTTAACTTCACTCATCACGTCAATTCCATCTGACACTAATAATGCATTCCACTACAAATGTCTAACTGATACTACATCAAATCTGTTTAAGCCACAAGACTCTCACCTAATGTACTCAATAACAAATTGACATGTGTAAAAACTTAAAAGGCTAATTTTGAAATTTAACTATAATGCTAAAATTATTTTTAGAAAATTCATAATCGTGTAAGAAAATGGCCAATAACGATAGTTCATCCCGACATTTTTAACAATTATTAGGGACTAGGAATAATATTTTATCGGTATACATTCATAGATGACTCTCGGAATATTTATGAAGTTTAGGATAATTTTATTTTTTTATGAAGTATGAATAAACTTTGAAATTATTATATAAGCCTTAAAAAAAAAAAAATTATAGTTGTTTAAAAATTTTGGTATCATAAAGTGTGATGTAAACACTCCAATAGAAGGAATTGTTCAACAATTAAAAAAGTGATTGTTAGTATTAATAAGATCAAAGGTTTTATGTTGTTCTCATTTCTCAACAATCTTAGGCAAGAGCCTTTCTTTTCCTTCTTCTGCATCACCACTGAGAAAAGAGCGCATCTTGGTCTCCAATGTGAAGCGAGCTTGAGCTTTACCAAACAAACATGGCTGCAATAGCTGCAAGGATTCTTGGTTCCAATTCGCGGACCGCGCTCCGTCGCTGGTGTCGCTCCTCTTACTCCTCCACCTCCGCAGCGGTGGCGCAAGTGGAGAGCACGGAGGTGAAGGACTACGCCGATTACCGGCGCTCCCTATACGGACAGATCACGCACAAGGCGGTCCTCGTCGATGCTGTTGGCACGCTCGTCCTCCCCTCGCAACCCATGGCTCAGGTACGTCACGTGCTTCGATTTGCGCGCCAAGAGAAACTGAACCTGAAATGGATTTTATATTCGACTTGGAACTGATTCCGGTTTGTGTGCTTTTGGTAGATTTATAGGACGATTGGCGAAAAGTATGGTGTGGAGTATTCGGAGGATGAAATACTGTTCAGGTACAGAAGAGCATATGGGCAGCCTTGGGGAAAATCTCGTCTCAGGTTAGCTTCTTACTTCTACTTTTATTTTTTTACTTTATCGTTCGTGTGAAAAAAAGTTAGATTTTATTACATGGATATGACTTTGGCTGAAATATAATTTTTGTTTGTAAGTTTTAAAAGTTTCGCATTAATTGATTTTGCGAGAAATTGCAGACTAATGTGACCGCAACTGTGGTTGTGATGTGATTGCAGAGGGCAAAAATAATTTGACATTGTGATCAAATTGGTGGTGCTGGATCGTTTTTAAAAATCTTGATGTTGATATTGGTTGTTGCTTTTTGAGTAGGTGTTTATTAATTATCATGATTTGCTTTCACGAGATTGAAAATTTCCTAGTTTGGATCTTTTTGTATATCTACCTTAAAATTCAAAAAGAAAAAGGAAAGATGTTGTTAGCGAATTCATGGCGGTTGATTTTGTCTGGTGGACTAAATTTCTTAATGGGGTCCTTTGTGTGTATAAGTGATTCACTTGCTTGTCTAATGAGTAATTGTACTATTGCAGACGCCGCTGATAAAAATCTCAAGACAACATTACATTAAAATAACTTCAGCGAGGGCTTTGTTGTTATCTTTTAATATTAATATTTTGATGTTTATTGAGTTTTTAAATGATTGGACTTGTAATATGCTAGAGTTGCTCATGTCTGATTTGTTTGATAGTCTTGGAGCCAAGCATCAGTCATTTGCATATAAAGGTTGCCATGGGAATTTCCATTGCTTTTGAGTGAAATGACAAGAACAGTCTTTTGATTGTATGATAGCTTGTTTGTTCGTGACAATAAATATATATAGCTTGTAGTGAATGATCTGTCTTAGTTGCCTGCTTCGTGAAAGTAAAATGATGTAAGCATTTTAATTAGTGATAAATTTCTTAGCACAATATATATGAGCCATATTGTCAAAATCCAATTTCTGATTGCAGATTTATGATTTAGCTAGACAAGCATCATGTGGTTTGTTTTGTATGCAGCTTTAAATATCCATGCTTATATGCCTTTTAACTTTGAAGTTACTGTTGCCATATGCACATTCTTAGTTATTTGTCTCTTAAAATGCTTGAATAATGCCGCTAGCCTTTAGGTTAAGATACTCTGTTTTTTGTAAACAGAATTTGGAATGAAATGCTTTTCCTCCCTTTCTCTGCCTTTGTATCAAAAAGCAGCCAAAGTCTTATATATCCATGCTAGTATATTGACAAGTTTTATGTTGGTCGTGTGACTAAATAAAGAAAAAGCAATCTCTTAGACATAACTATGGAGGAGACACTTTACTTCTTTTCATATTAAGTATAATTAAGATTCGTTGTTTTTATTTTGTATTGCAGATATGTCAATGACGGTAAGCCCTTCTGGCAATACATAGTTAGTTATTCCACCGGCTGTTCAGATCCTCAATACTTTGAAGAACTTTATAACTATTATATGACAGACAAGGTAAGATCATTTATAATGATCACTTTCTGAAATGTATTACGCATTTTCCTTAAAAGTAAATTGGACAGTTTTTGATATTTTTATATGTCTATCATCCATACAGGCGTGGCACCTCAATGATCCCGGAGCAGAAGAAGTTTTTAGAGCTCTTCGAAAATCAGGTGTGAAATTAGCTGTTGTATCAAATTTTGATACTAGGTTGAGACCTCTCCTGCGGGCATTAAATTGTGACACTTGGTTTGATGCGGTAGCAGTGTCAGCTGAGGTAAGCTTATTGTTCTTTTCTTTTTGACCTATGATAGCGGGTCTCTTTATCGCCCTAATATGGTAGCGGGTCTTTTTCTAGCCATAAACTTATCCAATGCGAGTAGAGAGCAACTCAACATGATTCTGGGCTTGAGAATCATGCTGCAAAACTTCACCGTTGAGTCTTACATTACAAGCTAACCTTTTTGAAACAATGAACTTACGCCAGAATGACATTACCTTTAGCTTTGGGGATGATATCAACTTGAGTAAATTTGGTGAAGAATCAAATGTAAATTTGATGGCTAAAATATACTGATAATTATAAATTCTTTAGCAGAAACCATATTTTTTACGGCATGTATTATTGTTGCCTGTACCAACTTTCAGGAATTAGCCATTATCCTTTCACACCTCGAGTCTTGAATTGAAAATATTTTAGATGGTCAAGTTTTTGTATCTCAAATTCGTTTGAGCATCCATGTATTTACATATTGGTTGGTTACATTAGTAATGTATTAATCAGGAGGTTTCAAAATTTTGTAATTTTCCTTTTCTACATGATAATTGGCTTATAAACTTCTCTTGTGGGTGGTTGGTTGTGTTTTTCAACTAGGTTGCGGCCGAAAAACCAAATCCAACTATATTTCTGAAAGCATGTGAACTATTGGATGTAAAACCTGAGGATGCTGTTCATATTGGGGATGATCGCAGAAATGATATATGGGGTGCCAGGGATGCCGGCTGTGATGCTTGGCTTTGGGGAAGCGATGTTCACTCTTTTAAGGAGGTATTTAAAATCTTCTTCTCTTTCTAGTACTGTACAGAAATTCACTGTAGAGTAGTATATGTATATAAGGTGATTATAACTAGGATAGCATAATATATCAGCCCCATCAAGGCACCTCCTTTAGTATTTAAAATCAGTACAAATTTATCTAAAAGTGTTTTAAAGAAAAAAGAAATAAGAAAAAAAAAACTTTTCAGAAAAAAGTTAAAATTTACTTGTGTGTAAATTAAAAAGCTGGCGTTCTATATGAGAAAGAGCTTCGACAAATTAATTCCTTTTTTTTCTCTAAAGTGTTTTAAAGAGAAGTTTGTCCAAACATACATGATCTAACATTGATAATATTTTATGAATGTATCTTCTGATATTTTTAGCCTAATATAGTAATAATATTTATTTTTATTGGTTCATTTTATTTTCATTTTGATATAACTTGAAAAATCTTACTGATGCAGGTAGCTCAGAGGATTGGGGTTCAGGTGTGAAAGGTGATAGCTTTTGACAATAAGTATGATGTTATGCAAGTAGAGTACTTTAGGCTTTTAGCTTTAAGGCCGCAGATGTAAATGTTGTACTCTTCAATGTGTGTGTATGTATGTAGATACATGTATGAAAGAGATGTGAACCTATAAAAACCATTAATCTAAGAGGTTTAGGTTTAGGTAGGAGTTTATATCTTTTAACTGATCTATGTTTTTTTCTAAAAGCTTAAAATCATAAAGAAAATAAATGAAAAATAAAGCGAAAGTAACCGTAGGTTGCAACTTTTTTAAATGACATTTGACAAAATTTCATCCCTAACCCTTAGTTTTCATTCATTCAACGGGAAAGGAGAGGAAGTTTGATAACAAGAAGTTTTTATGGAGGGTAGTGAGATTAAAGGATTAAAAGCTGGGAACAATGCTTAAGATTGAGTAACATAAGTAACTCCATTTCCAAGTGTTAAAATAAGTCTGTTTCTCCCTGCACTTCCACCAATTTCTTTAGCACCCCCAAATTTTACAAAACTACTTAAAATATCCTTTTTAACTTTGACCATCTACACCTCCAAAGATAATAATACCAGAAGTTGATTTCTTATAAGATATTTTAACTTTTGAAAATTGATTTTTGGTGATATATTTTAACTTTCGAAAGTCGACTTACGGTTATATATTTAGACTTCTGGTAATATATTTTGATTTCCGGAAGTTGACTTTCGACAATATATTTTAACTTCTGGAAGTCGACTTCCGTAATATATTTTGACTTCCAAAAGTCGACTTCTGGTAATATATTAATATTCTAATTTTTTATTTTCTTAAAACATATTTTAAAAATAAAATAAATTTTTAATATATATATATATATATATATATATATTTCTCCATTTTTAAAAGTATTTTGTTAAAAAGGTATTGTTTTTAAATTTAATAACGAAAAAAACATATATTTTGACTTTCGGAAGTCGACTTCCAGTAATATATTTTGACTTCCGAAATTTGATTTTCAGTAATATATTTTGAGTTTCGAAAGTCGATTTTGGTAATATATTTTGACTTTCGGAAGTCAACTTCTGGTAATATATTTTGACTTCCGAAATTTGATTTTCAGTAATATATTTTGACTTCCGGAAGTCGACTTCCGGTTATATATATTGACTTTCGGAAGTCGACTTCCAGTAATATATTTTGACTTCCGAAAATCGACTTCTAGTTATATATTTTGACTTCCGAAATTTGATTTTCAGTAATATATTGACTTCCGGAAGTCGACTTCCGGTTATATATATTGACTTTCGGAAGTCGACTTCCAGTAATATATTTTGACTTCCGAAAATCGACTTCTAGTTATATATTTTGACTTCCGAAATTTGATTTTCAGTAATATATTGACTTCCGGAAGTTGACTTCCGGTTATATATATTGACTTTCGGAAGTCGACTTCCAGTAATATATTTTGACTTCCGGAAGTCAACTTCCAGTTATATATTTTGACTTCCGGAAGTCAACTTCTGGTAATGTGAATGTGTTTTGACTTCCGAAAGTCAACTTACGGTAATATATTTTGACTTTCGGAAGTCAATTTCCGGTAATATATTTTGACTTCCGAGAGTCAATTTCTGGTAATATATTTTGACTTTCGAAAGTCGACTTCCGGTTATATATTTTAACTTTTGAAAGTCGACTTTCGGTTATATCTTTTGATTTTCGGAAGTGAACATTTGAAAGTAATTTTGGCGGTGTGATGTGCGTGACTTTACTTAAATGATCAAAGGGTAATTTTAGAATTTAAATTCCTTTTGAAAGTGTAGAAAAAATTTTGGAGGTGCACGAAGAAAGACCCTAAAATAAAATGGACTTGAAGAGGATTATGATGAGGTCCACTTGGGTGGTAGGCCATCTCATTTCAATCTGTAATCACATAAATTTTCTATTTTAAACTGAAATATACATTTTTTTATTCTAAATTATACGATCTGAAATATCATTTTTATATTCTGAATTATATATTTTAAAAAATATATATTTTAGATTATATATTTTGAAATACGAAATACAACATATATTCTAAAAAACATTATAGAACTAGTTGCCTTATAGGCATTCAAACCATTTGGGCCTTTAGCATAAAGCCTCAAATACAAGGGGCTCCTTCCTCCACCCCAACCATTTCTTCAACACCTCTGGATTTTTAAAGTTCCTTCTTTTAACTTTTACACTATTTAATATCTCATCAATTTGCACCGCTCAAACAGATTTTAAAAAGGAATGTTTAGAAAGCTACCAAATTTTGAAATCCGGTTAAAGAAAATATTAGAATTAAAAAATTTAGTTAAAAAAATTTTCGGATTTTGAAATCTAGTTAAAGAATTATTAAATTTTGAATTTCGGTGTAAATAGTTATCGAATTTCGAAATATATAAAAAAATACACTAAGTTTCAAAATTTAGTATATATATATATATAAATATTTTTTAATTTAATTTTATATAATGTATTAAAATAAATAAAATTAAAAAAAACCTTTAAATAAAATAAAAAATGAAATGAAAAACAATTAATATATATATATATATATATATTTGTTTGATTTTTAAAATTTAATTTATACATAATTTATTAAGAAAACAAAATAAAATTAAAAAATATATAAAATTAAAATTAATTTCATCTACAAATCGATTTACACCGATTTATATACTTTTAAATTGACCAACATAAAATTTCCATAAGAGTTAATGAGTTAACTTACAAATTTAATAACAATGAATACACACTAACCAACTACGTCATATAAGTTTCCAATTCTTCATTTAAGAACCAAAGTTTATTATAAAATATTAATAAATAAAGAATATTATAAAATGTTAATAGATGAAAAATATATTTTAAAATAAGAATATATTAAATTATTTTAATTTACAACTATTAAAATGTAAATGACTTTATTTTATCGTTTAAATATCTTTTATTTTAATTGTGTATCTTATTAAAATATAAAATATAACTATCAATAAAATATTAAATTATTTTATTTTAATATTTTTAAAATATTTATTTTTATTATATAAGAAAATGTATTACTAAAAAATTAAATAATTAATTTTATTTTACTATTTTTATTTCACTTAATTATTTTAATGATACAAAAATATAAACCAATATAATTTTTGAAAACATTACTCCTATTTATAGTTAAAATCGTGAATAAATATTTTATTATTATCTATATACATTCAATTAGGCAAAGAGAAAGTTTATTATTATTATTATTTTATCTACACCTTCTTTGAAAGTTTATCATCCCAATTTTGTTTTCTTTTTTATGATTCGGTTTTCGTTATGCATAAACAATAAATACTTGAATCCAAAGGCACTTTTAGTTAAGACACTGATTTACAATAATTTAAAGATAGAAAAAGATATATAAAAAAAAAAAATACAAGAGGAAGAGAACAATAGTGAGGTGGGAATAACCGATATTTTATAGTTATGATCTTTGTTAAACGATGTAGATTGTTACTAACTCCAGAACTGTTTTTTTATCTTGAACTATAATAATACTAGAAAGTTAGTTATTAATTTTATTATTTACGGTAATGTGATGTAGTATAGTAGTACCTAATGTATTAACTAATATCTTATTTAATTTTGACATTCCGTGCAAACCATACGCAAGGAAGCCAAAGGCTTGTGTATTGCATGCATCGCCACGTGCACATCATAATCTACATTGCCACGTCTCATTCAATTGCCTATAACAGATCACCAATTTCAATTTCAATTTCAAATTGAAACAATGTTAGGTTATAAATATAACCAAAATAGAGTAAGGCATTAAAAAAATGAGAAAATATAAGAGAATAAGTTTATCCAAAAAAGATGAAGTTCAACTGAAAAAAATATTAGGTTACAAATTTTACCAATATAGAGTAAGACTAAGGCATAAAAAAAAAATGAGAAAATACAGAAAGAGTAAGTATATTGTTTATTAATAATTATTAAATTGTAAAATGTCAAATTTATTGAATGAAATTACTTAACGGTTCAAAAGTGTTAGCACAAGAATTATTATGAATGGTAAGTGAATGATTACTGATAAATTTTTTGACCAACTTCTCTCTCTCTCTCTCTCTCTCTTTTAATTTAGCTTTTAATGAATAGAAAAATCTTCTTTCCTACTTTGTTTTCAGTCTCTTTGTTAACAACATATAACATTACTGTATTAATGGGAAACTTGGCCTGTTTAGTTTCATAATTAAGAAGTTAGACGTCATCAAAATTTTCAAATTATTATTATATTTTCCTTTACATAATTATTACGTAGTTCTATCCCATCATATAATTCTGTCTATTTTCTATATTCTGTATATTTTAATTTCTTTTAATTTATGAAAACAGTAATAATAACAATAATAATAAATAGATCACGTGTCATGTAAAAATTCGTTGGATCAAAGTAATCCAAATCCACCTAATAGTTTTTCAAAATTTAAGACCATGATATATTATAATATGACATCTAAATATATAGTTAATCATTGAATCAAAGTCTTGAAAATTATGGTGTTTTTCTTTTTCAAACTTTTAATATGGTACATTTGATATAGGTTAACATCGATCAAAGTAAGGTGAAAAAAAAATTGAAATGTGAAATTTAATCTATAATTAGAATAACTTTTTGGATTTTGAAAATTCAAAATTAAAGTATGTCTAAGTCAAGTTTAGAAATTACAAGACTAGGTAATTGGTCCAGATTAAAGGTTGAATTGAGTTGGTCCACTTCAAAGAGTTAAGTTGAGTCAACATTGAGCGAATGTTAAGACAAATTGGTTTAAATCGAAACAAGTTGATCCAGATCAAAGGTTTAATCGAGTATACTCTGATAGAAGTTTGAGTTGAGTTAATCTTAGTTGAAGGTTGAAACATTTGTTCAAGCCAAATGTTTAAATGAGTTAATCCAAGCCAAATGTTAAGAAGATTGACAAGACCGAAAGGTCAAATTGAACCAACCCATCTCAAAGGTTAAAATCAAGTTATCTTGAACTCAAGATCGAATTAAATCAAATTAGATATGTTGGAAAACATGTAATACAAAAATAATCTCTTCAAGCATAGATATATCCACAAAATAAGAACATAAATATAAATACAAACATACATGAAATCTAAGGCACTCTAAGATCTACGTTCACAAAATACTAAAAACAATATTATCACTCAACGCGGTAAAAACTGTAAACTTTTATACAACTTTTGTCTAGACAAAAGACTGCAAACCTTTGATGCAATTTGTTGTGACAAAACTGGCAATTCCTATTATGCAACTTTTTGTGGAACACTTTGTAGTATAATTTTCCTCACAAATTATAAACTTTTGACTGGTGATACAGTACTATTGAGTTGATATAAGAACTCCATGAACAACTTTTCGTTTGTACTTTTATTTTCTGTTCTCTTTTTTGTATTATTCATAAACTTTAATATTCACCCACCAACTATCGAAGATTAAGATGAATTGACTTGAATTATAAGTCAAAGCGGTTACGAACAAAAGGTAGTGCTGAGTTATTCCAAACTCAAAGTGAACCTTAATGAGCCCCCGCAAAGCAAAGAGTGGAGGAGTTAACTACTGTTCCAAAGGAAAACACATAGATGCCACGTAGACACTTAAAGAAGTACAGAAATGCACGCTCTCCCACCCTCTCACCCTCTCTGCTACATACATGCCACATTTCAAACACGCGTTTACATGTGCTCCCATAAACTATCATCTCCCTACATTATTAATGTCTTTGCTTCTATTTTTTAACATCTTAACTCATACTTCTTCAATCAACTTATATTTAACTAATCCAAGTGACCACGAGAAAACAACAATATTTTAGTTTTATTCAATTATACTAACATGCACCATTACGTAAAGGATAGTGACTACTGGTGCATATATATTCACAAGTCCAGATCATGATTTCATTGTCTCACAAACTTGTTAACTGCCCCCAACAAATCATCATCGTTCATCATGGTCGCATTGTTCTCTCCTCCTCTCTTCTCAACCAAAGGGTGGCTCTTAGAGGAGGAGCCATTCGGCTATAATAATACCCATAATCTCTCCTACAAAGATGATGCGTCTTCTCAGTACTCCTTTCCCTATCAATTTTATTCACCACAGACACAGATTGAGGTTGAAATTGAAAGGTCCACTGCACCATCCTCTGACCCTGCCATGGTCAAGAAACTTAGCCACAATGCTAGCGAACGTGATCGCCGCAAGAAGGTCAACAACTTGGTTTCTTCACTTCGCTCACTTCTTCCAATGGCAGATCAAACGGTACTTCTTTATTTATATATATCATCGCTTCTCTCTCACTTTACCACAATACTATCAACTTTGCTACTGTTTGCTTTCAATATGGATTTGAATTTCGTTTCGTTAATATGAGAGCAAAATTTCAGTTCTGATTAAATCTCGAAACCAAAATATCCATGCAACTGTTTCTGTCTGTACTCTGTTCTTCAAATTAGAAGACACATGCTAATCTATTGTAGGAAGTGATTTCATGAAATTAATATCCATAGCATGAGGGTTTCTGAGATTTATTTGTCAACTGGGATGTGTTCCCTTAACTTCTCTTTGTTTTCTGGTATATAGCTTCCATTTTCTATGCATTTAGGCTTATTCTTGGATCATATATTTTGTGGTATACAGCTTTTATTTTGACTGATTCGTGCAGATGAAAGATAATTAGGGGTTAATTTGTTAATTTTGAAATTTTCATGAAAATAAGAACTTTTATGCAGTAAAACAAACGGGATAAAATGCAGAAATTTTCCGCAGTATGAAACTGTGTGATTCCTATCAAATTCTGCAAAAATTGACCGAATGGATGATGTAATAATTTCTAATAAAACAAGTACTTCTAACAATGACGTGCTAGGCCTTACTTGGTTCACATTTAATTAATTCTTTATACAAATGCAAAAGTTTGAATGATACCACGAAAGTCTTTTCTTCATTTGTATGTGGAGAAAAACACGTAGTTAGAAAATACTTAGGTGGTCTTGTCTTATTTATCTTTTGATTTTAATTTAATTAATATGATTGTAATGATAATATAAAAATGTTACATTGATTGATATTACTTTACGATTTTACATATATTAACAAAAAAATCACCACTACACACGTAAAAGGGTGAGAAACAAATACGTGAAAAATAGACAGGAATTACATCGGTATTATTACATAAACTAACTAATAATACAGCTAAAATCACAAAAATGAACAATATCTTAACAAAAGCAAATGAAACTTCCCCTAAGTTGTAATAGAGATATCTCATAATTCCATGTTAATGTATGGTTGCAGAAAAAAATGAGCATTCCTGCAACAGTTTCCAGAGTGTTGAAATACATACCTGAACTACAACAGCAAGTGCAAGCACTAACAAAGAGAAAAGAGGAGCTTCTGTGCAGAATTTCTCGGCAATTGCAAGGAGAAGCAGTGAACAAAGAATCTCAGAGAAAAATTTCCCATCACAACTCTTCTTTTGTTGTCTCAACGACTAGGCTTAACGATTGTGAAGCTGTAGTTCACATTTCATCTCATGAGACACACAAGGCTCCACTATCAGAGATTCTGCAGTGCTTAGAAAATGATGGCCTTTTTCTGCTACATGCTTCTTCCTCAGAAACCTTTGGAGGAAGGTTCTTCTACAATTTGCATTTTCAGGTATCTTTCAAAATATTCCAAATTATGATTACTTCATTAGTTCAAAAGATAATATTAACTATTAGGTTTTTAAATATATCCTTTCTTTCATTCTTATCAAGAAAAACAAAATGTGCATGAGTGAATATTAAAGTAGAAAGACAGAAAAAGGACATTTAACAAAAGGACAATGCTATAATGCTAGTGGTTAATGATTAAAAATGCACCTAATTAGGTTATAATATACCCTATAATTTTGAGAATTGATTAATGAAGTAATGCTGGTGTTGGTGTTTCTGCAGGTGGAGAAAACTGATAGATTAGAGACCGAGATTTTAACTGAGAAGCTTTTACCAATATATGAGAAGCAAAGGATTTTCTAGTGAAACTAAAGAGCTGGCTCTCAGGATCAAACAATTTTAAGTGCTCTGATGTTAAATTTGACACCTAAAATAGTCTGCACATATTTGGAATGTACTGATTGCAAGTTCAGAAGGAAATTTAATGAATATTGTATAAATATAAATGTTACAAAGCGAAGTGCTTTGTCTCTTCCTTTTAGTACAAAGTGTAGATGGTTTTAGATTAAATTTTGAGGTTTTCATATTTCACTTAGATCATGGAAGTGGTAGATATATGTAGTCTTTAGTTATTATCACTACAAGAAATATAATATATAATTTATTGTGACAAATAAATAGTGATAAAGAAAATTTTTATCACAATTAATATATTATTTGTGACAAAGTTTTTATTTGTTACAAATATTATTTATATCAATGACAAAATCAAAAAAATGTTACAATAAAATTTATTATAAAATTAAAATAAATTTTACGAATTTATAAATTAATAATTAATAATTATTATCTGAAAAATATCATAAGTATATATATATATATATATATATATATATGAATTATTTTAAAATTTAATGTGAAATCTTTCTTCTTTTTAGTTAACTAGTAAAATTTCAACTAAGTGATGAATAAAAATATTGTCACTATTTACATATTAAATACATTTTACGAATTTAAAAATGTCACAATAAAATTTATTATAAAATTAAATACATTTTACGAATTTAAAAATTATTAATTATTATTTTTGAAAATTGTTAAAATGTTTATCTGAAAAAAAATATTCATATATATATATATATATAAATTACTTTAAAATTAAACGTGAAATCTTTCTTTTTTTAGTTAACTAATGAAATTTCAACTAACAGTGATAAATAAAAATATTGTCACTATTTACATATTAATTATAACTAATTTTATATTTGTCACAACTATTTTTTTTCATAAAAATGTCATAATAATTATATTTCTAAAGAATAAAAACACATGTTAAAAAAAATGTTACATAATAAAACTATTTTTCTTTTAATAAGAATATAATTAATATAAAATTATTAAATATTTATAAATTAATAATTATTTATTATCATTGAAATATTAATAATATTTTATTATTTTTTTACATATTTGTTATATATATAATATTAGTGGCAAAAAAATATTAAATTTCTGTTATTTTAGTCAATATTATTTAATTTTTTAATGATATAGTTAATTGTTATAAATTTTATATTTGTCACGGATTTTATTAAAATTCATCAAATATACATATCACAAATTCAC